>Ga0116182_1000127_pt1 | contig 84847 bp, 79 predicted proteins | sample AD_UKC077_MetaG_FD_89805 | JGI IMG/M metagenome (GOLD analysis project Ga0116182, IMG submission 89805) | Active sludge microbial communities of municipal wastewater-treating anaerobic digesters from USA - AD_UKC077_MetaG | ecosystem: Engineered > Bioreactor > Anaerobic > Digestate | place: USA...
CATATACAAATAGATAATGTACGTATTTTGTCTGGTTGTTCTGCTATGATCTACTGATAGAAAATTATTTCGATTGGCCACCTGATAATTTGCTGGTGGCAATAGAAAAACATATCAATAGTGAAACTCTATCTAAACCAGAAATTTCATTAAAAGTAAAGACTGCACTAAAGGTTTTATCCTTCGGTGCAGTCTTTACTTTCGAGCCTCCGCTTGAAGAGAGTCGGTCAAAAATTTACTTGTTTTCGTAAATCCCTAAGCTGAACGCCCTTTAAGCGGGTTTTATTTTTTAATTTCTTGCCTGATCCTTCATCAGTTGTCTGGAGGTAAGAGAAAGCAAAATTATACCTGATGCCGCCATTATAATATTTATTAGCCAAAAGGCAGTGATATTCATGTTTTCAACTCCTGCAACATGTCGTAAAAGATCTGCTACATACTTAATGGGTAAGATATAACTAACCCATCGAATATATCCGGGGATAATATTAATGGGAAAGTATATTCCTGCAAAAAACATCATTACAGTCATTAAAATAGAAGCAGCAGACTGGGCTACTTCCAATTCTTTAAACAGTACCATCAAAAGTATTCCGAAAGCCATCATTCCGAGTGTGGAGCTTAAGCATACAATTATAAGCATAGGCCAGTCAAAGGAATAGTTCATGTGATATATTACTTTGCCCAATATTATAATAATGACTATGGAAAAAAAGTTCAGCAGTATCTTGTTAAATGATGATGCAATCACAAATTCGTTTGATTTTATTGGAGTTACCATGAATTTTTTGATTACTCCTAATTTCTTATATCTGCCGAAGGTATTGATCACACTGAACATTCCTCCAGACAGTATGGATATGGCAATTATGCCTGTAAGAAGAAAGTCCATTTGATTGCTCTCAACCCTTCCTGTACCAATATTTTCAGAAGAAAGAGACAGATAATCTTTTTTTGCTCCGTATAAAAATCTTTTTATAGCGTTCTCACCTGCAAACTTTATCCATGTTATCTTTTGCATATTGGCAGGATCGGAGTTGTATAAAACTTTTACTTTGGAGGTTTCATCAACTATAATTCCAGCATCAACTTTTGAAGATAGTACGGCATTTTTTAAGCTTTCATTATCTGCATAGATATCAAGCTTATTTGGATCAAAAAAAGCTTTTACAGTATCATATGCACTCTCGGAGCTTTGATTTGTATCAGACAAGTAACCAGAAGAAAAAACTAATCCATATTCAAAATTCTCTTCTTGGTGCTGTGTATCTCCCAAGCCAAAAATAAAACCGAACAAAAGAAGAAAGATAACTGGAAAAAACATGGTGTAAAAAACTTCAGATTTATTTTTAAAAGTTTCAAGAAAAAAGAATTTCACAAGATTGAGAAATCTATTATTCATAGTTCATCACCTTCTTGAAGTTCAAAGAAAAAATTATTATGCAGGCGCCAATCCAAAGTAAGGGAACAAAATAATTTAAAAATCCCAGTGGCATACCGTTTATTATATTTCTTAATCCTTGAGCCATATATGATACCGGATTAATATAAACGAACCATCGTATAATCATCGGAGTATGGCTGACATCAAAGAAAAGGCCTCCAAGGAACATCATCAACTGATAAAGAATATTTGCCGCTACATTGACGGCCGAAAGCTTTCTAAAAACCGAAAGCATAAGCAATCCTACGGAAATTAAAGTAATAACGTTCATAAAAAGATAAGCAATATACTTCGCACTGAATGCTTTAGGACTCACTCCCATTAGTTTGCCTTCAATATATATGAGTAAGATAGAAATACCCAAAAGAATAAGATTTTCCAAAATAACAACAGTTAAGAAATGGCCGCTGCGTATAGGGGTTGTAAAAATCTTTTTAGTAATACCCTTTTCTATCGAATAAGCAAGTGAAAGCGGTGTATTGAATATAGATACCGTAAGAATCGACATTAAAAGAACGCTCGGGAAAAGATAATCTTTATAGGAAAAAGTATCCGAGGCTTTTTTATTTAATTCCTGAACCTCCAGTGTATATTCTGCTGATGAGATCCGCTTATAAAACTCGACATTAACTGAGTCCAAAACACTTTTAAAAATCTTTCTGGCAAAATCAGAGCCAGAATCCGATCTGTAATAGCTCTTTACTACCGGAGCCGGAACAGAAGAAAGTACCACTTTGAGATTCAGCATATCAAGATTTTCCGGAAAAACTATGAAAATTTCAAGTTTTTTATCTTTTATAAGCTGTATACCCTCGTCAAAGGAACTTACATAAATGTTTTCGAAAGGTCCGCCGGAGTTCTTGTCTCCCAGACCGGTTACTAAACCTTGTGAAATTTCCTTTGCAAGACCAGTAGGCGGTTTTTCAAAGTAAATTCCTGCTCTAAACTCCATATCGGACGAGTTTTCTGAGCCGTTACCTATATTGCCGAAAAGCGAGGTAAAGAAAAGAAAAAAAATCAAAGGAAAAACAAAAGTCCAAAAAATTACTATAAAGTTTCTGAAATCCTCTTTTAAAAAGATTGAAAGCAAAGACTTTATCTTCATATGTCCTCCTAATCTCTTAAGGTTCTTCCGGTAAGTTTCAAAAACACATCTTCAAGATTAGGCTGCCTTATAGCTATTTCTGATATTGAAAGACTGTTTTTTCTTGTGGTTTCAAATATATTTGAAAGAGTTGTCTCAACATTATCAGTCTGTATCTCATATATCTTTTTTTCTGAGGAAAGAGCTGTGTCCTCAATTATTTTAAGGTTCTCGTCCTTGAAATAACTATCGAATTTTTTATTAGAATGAAATCTTATAATGGATTTCATTCCTATTGAATCAATCAACTGCTCAACTGTCCCACACGCGATTACTTTTCCGTGGTCAACTATATTTACAAAATCTGAAAGATACTCAGCCTCTTCCATGTAATGAGTAGTAAGTATAATTGTTTTTCCGCTTGACTTCAGTTCATTTATAAAGTCCCATAGCATTCTCCTTGCCTGGGGATCAAGACCGGTTGTAGGTTCATCAAGAAAAACAATATCAGGATCATTTACAAGAGCCACAGCTATTGCAAGTCTCTGTTTTTGTCCGCCAGATAAGGTTTTTATTTTGGAATTGAGTTTTTCTTCAAGTTCTAGTTTTTTTACAAGAATATCAATATCAAATTTTTTTTCATACAAACCTGAAAAACCCTTTAGAGTTTCCTTTACTGTCAAAGATTCAAAAAAAACAGTGTTTTGAAGCTGAACACCTATTTTTTCCTTCAATTCGAAATTTACTTTTGTGATTTCTTTTCCAAAGTAGGTTATCCTTCCAGAATCCGCCCTTCTAAGCCCTTCTAGAATCTCAACTGTGGTAGTTTTTCCTGCACCGTTAGGACCCAGCAGAGCAAAAACTTTTCCAGCTGCTATTGAGAAAGAAATGTCATCTACAGCCTTCACTGTTTTGTAGTACTTCCTGAGATTTGATACTTCAATTATGTTTTCCATTTTCCCTCCTACTGTATGAAAAGTAAATTTGTCCAGCGAATAGATAAAAATATAAAAACAAATAATAAGATTTCTAAAAATTATAACACATAAAATATAAAAAAATTATTTTTCTGCATGAAATGAAGCTATAGCGGTATGGCTAGAAAAAAACGAAGCGAAAAATCGCTCCGTCAGATATTAAAGAAAAATTTTTTTAATACTTAGATCATACGGTGTTCGCAATACTCCTTTTTCCGTTATAATACCACTTATATTTGCATGGGGAGTAACATCAAAGGAAGGATTGAAAACCTTTACACTGTCAGGAACCATTTTAAGTTTATGACAATAGCGTACTTCATTATGATCTCTTTCTTCTATGGGAATGTCTTTACCGGATTCTGATTTTATATCTATGGTTGAAACCGGAGCAGCAATATAAAAAGGTATAGAGTGCTGTTTAGCAAGAATAGAAACAGAGTATGTACCGATCTTATTTGCTGTATCGCCGTTGGCAGCAATTCTGTCGGCACCGACAATTACAGCGTTTATCAATCCTTTATGCATTACCCAGCCTGCCATATTATCAGAAATTAAGGTAACATCTATATGGTCTTTCATCAATTCCCATACTGTAAGTCTCGCGCCCTGAAGATATGGTCGTGTTTCATCTGCATAGACTTTAATCTTTTTGCCTGATTTAACTGCGGCTCTTATTACACCGAGTGCGGTTCCAAAATCAAAGGTTGCAAGTGCCCCGGCGTTACAGTGAGTTAATACGGTATCGCCATCCTTAAGAAGCTGCGCACCATACTCACCTAGAGCTTGATTGACTTTTATATCTTCCTGAGCTATAGCAATAGCTTCATCTTCCAAGATTTTTACAGTTTCATATGTATCGTTTTCAAGAATAACGGTCTTCATTTTCCCTTCCATACGTTCAAGCGCCCAGAAAAGGTTTACAGCGGTAGGTCTTGTTGCAGCTAACGCATTTTTTACTTCTGCCATTTTTAATATAAAACTGTCTTTGGTTTTCTTTTCAAACTCCTTTGCTCCCAGAACATATCCAAAAGCTGCACTTGCACCTATCGCAGGAGCACCTCTTACTATCATGTCTTTTATCGCTGTGGCTACCTGAGTATAAGTAGTACACTGCACATAAACTTCCTCCAAAGGAAGCTTTCTCTGATCAATAAATATTAAGTTAAAGTCAGACCATTCCATGGACATTCCTTTTATTCTAGACATAATAACCTCCGGCTTTATTTTTCTGTTTTTCCGATAATCTTTTTGGCGAGGTTGATAAAAGGTGCCACTGTGTCAGGAATACCAAAATAAGCTGCAGGCTGGCCTTTATCCATATTGCTTCGTATAATTTTATTTATGGGTATTTCCTGAAGAAGCTCAAGATTATACTTTTCAGCCAGAGTTTTTCCGCCGTCTTGTCCAAATATATAATGTTTTTCTCCACATTTTTCACATACAAAGTATGACATATTTTCTACAAGACCAAGGATATTTACATTCATCATTTTAGAGAAATTAATGGCTTTTTCCACATCATCCTGTGAAACTACGGAGGGTGTTGTTACTATAAGAGTGCCGTCAATATCTTTGAAGTTCTGGAAAACAGTCAGAAGCTCATCGCCTGTACCCGGAGGGCAGTCCATTATAAGATAATCAAGCTCTCCCCAAGCTATATCACCAAGAAATTCAAGTATTGCAGATGTTTTTAGAGGTCCTCTCCAAACAATAGGCGAAGTCTCGTCCTTAAGGAACTGGGAAGTTGATATTACCTTAATTCCATTTATTTCGGGCGGTAGGACATCGTTTCCAACCTGATAAGGTTTTGCACTGTTGCCTCCAAGCATTCTTACAACATCTGGTCCGTGGAGATCTATATCAAGAAGTCCCACTTTTCTTCCTTCAAGAGCCAATGCAACCGCAAGGTTTACAGCAACAGTAGATTTGCCGACACCACCCTTTCCGCTCATTACCACAATCTTATGAGAGATGTTTTTCATGGTATTCTGAGCTTTTTCAATCATAGCATTTACCGGATTTTCCATCTTTATTTCCTCCTCAGATTATTTCTGTGTTTCCACAAGTTTTATTTCATAGCTTAGCTTTATTGATCCTTTAAGCATTGCAGCAACCGTACAGTACTTATCTTGTGAAAGCTGTACTGATTGCTGTATTTTTTCCAACGGAAGATCATGACCGCTGAACTCATATATTAGGTGTATTTTTTCAAAATGTCTCATTTCGTCATCAGTTCTTTCAGTAATCATACGTATTTTAAGAGAATCAAAAGAAACCCGTTTTTTCTCAAGTATCATAGTGACATCGATTCCGGTACATCCAGCGAGACCCGAAAGAACCATTTCAACAGGAGTAGCTGCCCGGCCATTTCCTCCAGACTCTATAGTAGCATCAGTAAAAAGATCATGCCCTGAAGGAGTTCTGCTGTAAAACTCTCTTTTTCCAGCATATTCATACAGATATTCTTTTGTCATGGATACATCCTCCTTTATACGTTTAATTATATTATACCTTAAAAAGTTTAAATAAGAGTATCTCTGGAGATATCTGGATTTTGAGGATTTATAAAAATATCGAACAGGACAAGATTATATCCGATATTCTCAAGAGCTTGATTCAAAGATACGCTGTTTGACTGCATATACTTAGTATTTCTGTCTATTCCTAACTTTATTATAACATCATTTTTACTCATGAATAGATTTATATCAGCCATGCCAAAGGTTTCAGTAGGCAGCACCATTCTTAGTTTTCCATAATTCTTTTCTACAGAATTCTTTTCATTTCCAAAGTCATCTGAAAGCCTTCTAAAATTAAAAAAAACAGGTATTCCCAAAAAACTAACAAGAAAATAAGTGCTTGCTTCAGTTGTTTTTGTGTTTTCAAACATTTTGTAAACAGAAACAGCTTTTTCAACTGCAGTAGAAATGGAATTTTTAGAAAAAAGACCATTGTCTTCAAAAGACAACTTTTCGGAAACTTTTTTTTCAGCAGATATTTCTGCTAGTAGTTCGTTTCTGAAAGAGTCCGATATTTTTACTTTACCCAAAACAGTAGCATGGCGCGAATCATTTTTTAGTTCTGTATTTTGGTCTGTTTGATGGGAAGTTTCTATGATTTTTTTCTGTGGTACATTAAAAGAATTTTTTACAGGAATTTCTTCTATCATATCTGGCTGTTTTCTACTTTCTGTTGTTAAAGAAGATGCTTTTTCAAAAATAGTTTTTGAAACATTATGTGATAGTTTTTCAGATATAGGTTTTTGCTGAGAGCTCTGCTCAGAATTATTTACTTCAAAAGTGCTTTCTTTTCGGAAAAAATTAGTGATTGCATCGTTTTTTTGTTTGCTGATATAAACTGTTCGGATATTATTCCCTGAATCAAAGATATCACGTAAAACAGACTTATAAAGCTTAAAAGTAGCAAGATCTATTTTTTGAGAAAGGTTTTCTGCAGGTTCTGTTTTCTTTAACGATAGATCGGTGGCACTCTTTTCAGTAAGTACTTCAGAAATTACCTTTGCTTTGTGAAAAGCAGCCGGCTCAGAATTTTTCTTTTTTGCGGCTGAATAATGATTTTTAAAATAATCAAGGATGAGTTCCTTTTTTAACTGATTAGAATTCCTTTGAATAAGCGATTCATCAAATGGTTCTTTTTTAAAAGTATTTTTTGCAGACTGAAAATCTAAACTTCTTTTCTGAAAATGATTCTCCGCTTCTTTAGGTATATCTGATTTATAGGTATTACGAGCAATCTGTGGAGAATCTTGAGATTTGATTTTTTCATTTTTCGTAAAAGGTAAATCATCTTTTTGAGATAATAAAGTTTTTACCTGATTTTCTATTTTATATGTCTGTTTCTTATCAGGTGCATGATCTTTTAAAGAATCAAGTTTTTTTTCATGAGAACTCTCCTGAAGAGGTTCTTTTTTAATTAAAAAGTTTTTATCAACCATTTTATCTTCTTGTTCAAAATTCGACTGAATAAGCGGTGATTCATTCTTGTCAATATCGGAGCTGTTAAAAAGGTTGGTTGGTTTTATATCTTCAGACTGTTTTGAACTTAAGTATGAATCCTTAAATAGCGTAACAGCTTTTTCAGATATGAATCTTGGATCGGCTGTAAAGATCTTGTTAGAAAAAAAGTCCTTAGAAAGCTCAGATATCATAGATTTTATGAAGCCGGAAAAAACTTCTTTCCTGGAAAAATCCTCTAAAACAGAAGAAAAAGCTTTGTCATTTTGCATTGAAGTATTTAGTGAATCAAATAGATCTGATATCCAAACAAGAAATTTTCCTTTCTGAGCATCAGGAATCTCAGAAAAATCAATTTTTATATTCGATAAAATACTTTGGTTAGTTTCTTGGGTAAGACCTATGGAAAATTTAATTATATTTCCGGAAATTTCTCCTAAGGCTTTTGTTATATAGCTTTTAATAATATTCTGATCAGTTGAAGGTATAGTATTTTTTGAAAAAACAATATTTACCAAAGAGCCTTCAGGAAGCTTTTTTCCATCTTCAGAATTAAGTATATACAGTTTTCCGTTAATACTTACAAGATTTATCTCTCCGTCAGAGTATATTACCTTTCCTGTAATCTTGCCGTTTTTCGCAGCCAGTTCTGTCAGCTGAGAAGCATTTGAAGATTGAGTCAGGAATGTATTTAGTATATTCATAAACCCCTCCTTGTTTTTCTTAACATATCACATATCGTCTGATAAAACATATTAGACCAGATATTTTATCGGTTTATCTTCAATAGATTAAAAACACACAATACTTGAACGACATTAATTGTATCATACATGATATAATTAAATATGCCGATTTAAAGGGAGGAAAATATGGGAATATTTAAAAAAATTTTCAGAATAACTGATCATGAAAATAAAAAAGAATCTCAAGTATTTTACAGTGAAGGAAACTCGCTTGTCGTATATTTTCGTTGTAAAAAGTGCGGAGAAAAATTTGCTGCATATCTTAGAAAGGGATATGATCTAATTACTAATTATGATGATTCTCAAGCAAGTTATTTCATAGACAAGGAATTTATAGGTTCAAAATGTTTTGAGAAAATAAATCTTTCAGCAGAGTTTGATGAAAGATACAAAATAATAAAGCTTAATCTTACAGGTGCCGATATTCTTACACGTCAGGAGTACGAGAAAGATGACTGATAATTTTGATACTGATAGGAGTATTGATGTTTTTGAGTACCGTCCGGTAAGACCTTTTATTCAAATACCGGAAAAGGTTATGGTTTATGTTCTTGGACTTACCCCGTCTTCGTTTTCGAAAGTATATTTATATATATATAATTTAAGCTATGGCTTAGGGCGTGACTATACACAGGCCTTTACAAGCGTAAGAGAGATTTCTTCCAATCTAAATATAAGTATAGGAAGAACCCAGAATGCAATGGCATATTTCAAAAAAATAAACGCTTTTGTGAAGATTGTTTCCAAGGCCGTTATTGGAAGCAAGTACAAAGTGAATGTCCCGGAGTACTCAGCACAAAGTGGAAGCTGGTACTTTGTAGAACCAGTCAAAGTGAAATACCTTCTCCTGAAGGAGAAACTTATTACTTCAGATTCAATTGTAGAGTCTAAGATCAAGCGTTATAAATCAATAAGAGAGTCTCTTAAAATAGGGCTTTTTGATAACCCTGAAGAATAAAAAAAGCCCGGTGAGCTCTTGCTCTCCGGGTATAATCAAACATCTTCATGGGGGGTTCGGGGGATTACTGACTTAATTATAACTTATAAAATTTAAAAACAAATTAATATTAAGTAACAAAATAACTTTGTTAATGAACATGAATAAATAAGAGGGTTTCCATAGGAAGATTTCTAAAATATGCTGGTGTTGAATAAATTTGACTAGACATGTATTCTAAGGGCAGTCTGAGAGGTGGATATGTGGATAATTCCAGTATAAAAATAAGCAGGGGACATCCGAAACTTGGAGCTACAGTTGATCCATCCGGTACAAATTTTGCTGTTTTTTCAAGATATGGGAAAAGGGTTTTTATTGAACTTTATGAGAATTTTTACGATGACATCCCCTTTTTCTCTTTTGAACTGGATCGTATTTATAATAAAACTGGAGATATTTGGCATATTTATCTTTTTGGTATAGGTAATAATTCATATTATCTTTGGAGGGTAGATGGGGATTATGAACCCTTGAGCGGTCATAGATTCAATAAAAATAAGGTTTTACTTGACCCATATGCCAAAGCGATATCGGGTGTATATGATTTTGATGATCCGTCTATGTATGGTTACGATATTTCAGATGATTCAAATATGGATTTAAGTTTTTCAAGGACTAACTCAGTACGTTCAGCGTGTAAAAATATTGTAATTGACGATACAAAATTCGACTGGGGGCAGGATGTAAGACCTCAAATACCTGTTGAAGACAGTATTATATATGAACTACATGTAAGACTGTTTACAATGAATACTAATTCCAGTGTGGCAGATAGAGGAACATTTGACGGAATAGTAGAAAAAATTCCTCACCTGCTTGAGCTTGGAGTTACAACATTAGAGCTAATGCCTATTTTTGAGTTTAATCCGGGTGCAAATGTCAATATTAATCCTCTCAATGGAGAAAGACTCAAGGATATCTGGGGGTATAATCCTATAGGTTTTTTTGCAGTTACTGGTAATTACTCCCATGGATTGAGACTTGGTGAACAGGTTGATCAGTTCAAAAATTTTATAAAAACTATACACAAATACGGAATAGAGGTAATTCTTGATGTGGTTTACAATCATACAGGAGAAGGAAATGAATTCGGTCCTACTCTTTCTTTCCGTGGTCTTGACAATAGTATCTATTATATGCTTAATAATTCCAATAAAAGATATTATCTTAATTATTCTGGTACCGGAAATACTTTGAACTGCGCTAATCCGGTTGTAAAGGAATTAATCATTGACAGTCTTAGGTACTGGGTTACGGAATGTCATGTCGATGGTTTTAGGTTTGATCTGGCATCAATACTTGGTCGTGATTCAAGAGGAAATTGGATAGGAGATCTTTCTCTTCTAAAAGATATAGCCGAAGATCCTATACTTTATGGAACAAAGCTTATAGCAGAAGGCTGGGATGCAGCGGGAGGCTACTATGTAGGACAGTTTCCCTACGGTTGGTCTGAATGGAACGGTAAGTATCGGGATACTCTAAGAAGGTTTATACGCGGAGACAAAGGTGTAGTATCTGATTTGGCTACAAGGATATGCGGAAGTCCAGATCTATTTGCAGATAATAATCGTATGCCATATAGCAGTGTAAACTTCATAACCGCTCATGATGGTTTTACTCTTTGGGATCTTGTATCTTATAATAGAAAACATAATAATTTAAATGGTGAAGGAAATCTTGATGGAATGGATGAGAATTATAGCTTTAATAATGGTGTAGAGGGAGAAACTGATGATCTTCACATAAGTAAAATCAGAAAACGTCAGATTAAGAATGCTCTTACTATTCTCATGATTTCACAAGGAGTACCTATGATACTTATGGGCGATGAATTCTGCCGTACGCAGCTTGGAAATAATAATGCCTACTGTCAAGATAATATGTTGAGCTGGGTTGACTGGACAAGAAAAGAAAAGTACTCTGACATTTTCAGATTTTTGAAAAAAGTGGTAGAATTTAGAAAGAAGCATAAAAGTTTAAGGCGTAGACATTTTTTTACAGGCACTGATTTTCTTGGCAATGGGATAGCAGATGTTACCTGGCATGGTATAAAACCATATGCACCTGACTGGAGTTATTCTTCGCATACACTTGCTCTTATGATAAGTGGCGATTATTATACTTCCAATGAAACTGCCAGAGATAACGATATATACATTGCACTTAACCAGTATGATAAGCCTTTAGAGTTTGAAATACCTCAGTTTAAAGAACGAAGATGGTTGCGCGTTATTGATACTTCTTTTGAATCTCCAAACGATTTCCTTGAAGAACTTCTTCCTGTAAATAAAAGCTATTATGTTAAAGAAAAGAGTACTGTTGTTCTGATATCTGTAAAACGCTGATCTTGAGGGGGAATTTATGACATTATTGAAACCGGAGAAAGACAAAGGTATTCTGAACTTTTTTAATCTTTTGATACTAACAGTTCTAATAATAATTGTAGCTGTCTATATATACAGCTACAATAAGGTGAATATCCAGGTCAAAGAGCTGACTTCAAAGTATGAGAGTACTATGGCAGATTATATAAAGACTCTTGAGCTGACGGAAACACTCGAAGCATCACTTACTAGTCTAGTTAATGTTAACAATAAAATAAAGGAGGTCTTCGATTTTTCCTCTATTTTACATGAGTATACTTCTTCGGAAAGTACTTTGCTTCATGCCAGTCTTCGTGATGGTTTTACCATTTATGTTGACAGTACAAATTATTTTGATTACAACTCTTTTCAAATACGTGATGATATGAAACCAGTTTTGGATACAATGTATCGTATAATTATGAAAATAATGAAATCTGATAAAAAGGATTACATTGATTTTATAGGAATAGCAGGACATACAGATGCTTCTGGAGATGTTCTTTATAATTACTTTTTATCTCTGAAGAGATCTTACAGTGCATTTGAGTATATATTCCGTACCTATCCAGAAATTATGGAATTTGGTGAAAAAATTATGCCTATGGGAGTTTCAAAGTATAGACCACTTTCTGAAGAGATGCAGGATGAAAAATATAACAGAAGAGTTGAAATGAAAATAATATTTAATTTTCAGAAAATTCTGGAAGACTTTTATCAATAAAGGAGCCAAAAATGTTTATTGATGTTAAACCTCTTATAGGAATTATAGATAAAGAAATTGAAGAGCTTAGAAAGGAAATTTTTTCATCTCCAAAATTGATAAGTGTTTGTTCTTCGCCTGATGATTCAACGCTTTATTATTTTAAATCACAGGAGAGATTATGTAAGAAATACGGGATTGCTTATGATGTTGTTGATACAAAGTTTCCTCTAAGAACTATTTCCGAGCTTTCTGCCGATCCTGATGTACACGGTATATTTTTGGCTTTTCCGATGCCTAAAGAATATGATGAATATGAGCTTTGCAGGTCAGTAAATCCACTAAAGGATGTCGATGGTGTTAATCCCATTAATTTAGGAAATATTTTTTACGGGAGAGAAGATTTTGCTCCGTGTACAGCACAGGCATGTGTGAGGATAATAATCGATAATATATCCCCTAAGTCCAAAAAAATAGCTGTAATAGGTAGAAGTAACCAGGTTGGTAAGCCTGTGGGTCTTATGCTTCAAAGATATGGAGTAGATGCAACGGTAGTATGTCTTAACTCATATACTTTGAATCTTAAAGAAATTACTTCAGAGCAAGATGCTGTTGTCGTGGCTATAGGAAAGAAACATTTTCTAAAAGGTGACTTTGTAAAACAGGGAGCTTTGATAGTTGATGTTGGTATAAATGAGTATGAAGGAAAAGTATATGGAGATGCTGATCCATCTGTAGCCGAAAATGCGCAGCTGACGCCTGTTCCCAACGGAGTTGGCAGTGTAACTTCTAAAATTCTGATAAAGAATGTTTTTAAAGCATATACTCTCATAAAAAAATAATATCCCTTAAGGGATATTATTTTTTTATAAGCACACGTAGACTCTTTGGTATTATTTTAAAAGTAAAAGGAGATACACCCAAAGTTTCTCCATCTGCCTCAAGAAATATTGAAGGATCAGCTATTATAGAAGCATGAGTACATTTATATCCGTTTACCACTTTTTTATATTCCAGAAGAGTACCGTTAAAAAGGCGTTTAGCGTTTGCAATTACCTGTGCCTTAGTAACTTTCTTTATAAGTGTAACATCAAAAAGACCATCGGCCGGTTCTGCTTTGGGAAGCTGGTTTAGTCCTCCACCATTGTATCTACCTATTCCTATGCAGGCACTAAAAAATCTTCCGTTAAAAGAAAGCTCATTATCTATTTCAAACTTTCCATCTTTATTTTTATAACTTATCAAACTAAAAAGAAGACTCGAAAAATAAACTCCTTTTCCGCCTTTCCCCAAATCTTTTAATTTATTAGTTCTTTCATTTACCACTGAATCAAAGCCTAGACCTGCAGAGTTTATAAAGTATCTAAAACATTTACTTCCATTTTCAAAATATGTTGCTAAACCAACATCCTGTATAAACTCATTTCCTTTTGCAATTACTTCGATAGCCTGTTCATAAGTCCTTGGAATACCTACGGTTCTTCCCCAGTCATTTCCTGTCCCCACAGGTATTTGAGCTACAAGTATATCTGTACTGGGAACAACCTCCTGAGTAAAAATACCGTTTACAACTTCGTTTGCTGTTCCATCGCCTCCTGCGGATATAATATTTCTGTATCCTTTTCTAATATATTCTTTCGCCAATTCAATGGCATGCCTTTTTCTTTCTGTAAATACATAGTCGAAAGAGATCTTGTGTTTTTTTAGCATATTAAAAATGACCGGAAAATCCCTTTTACCGCTCTCTCTTCCAGAATGAGGATTAACAATAAGAAGCCATCTGTCCATATATGCCCCCAAAATATAATATTTTCTTCATATAGAATTATATCAATAAGTTGATGTAAAGTAAAGAAATCATAAAATTAGGTTATAATAGTTGTATGTAAAGGAGGTAGAATCATGGATAAACTTTGTAAACAAAATATTGACAGGGCAGTGGCAAATATTGTTGAACTTTGCAAAATTCCCAGTCCCAGTGGTTTTACAAATGATGTAAGGGGGTATCTGACCGAAAAATTTGAAAGTATGGGATTTAAAATCCAGAAAACTAATAAAGGTTCAGTACTCGTCTGTTTAGGAGGAGAACACGAACCGTTGCTTCTGGCAGCACATGTTGATACGCTTGGAGCTATGGTAAGATCAATAAAAAGCAACGGTAGATTAAGAATCACAAAAATCGGAGGATATCCCGAAAACCTTATAGAAACCGAAAACTGTACTGTTCATACTAGGGATGGGAAAAAATTTGAGGGTACAGTTCAACTTGAACACCCATCGGTTCATGTTTATCCAGATACAGCTACTATGAAACGTGACGATACAACTATAGAAGTTGTTTTGGATGAAAAGGTTTTTTCAAAAGAAGATACAGCTGCCTTGGGAATATCGGCAGGTGATTTTATCTCTTTGGATTGCAGGACAAGAGTTACATCAAAAGGCTTCGTGAAAAGCCGTCATCTTGATGATAAAGCAAGTGCCGGGATACTTATAGAATTAGCTGAAATGGTTCGAAGCGGGCAGCTTGTATTAAACCGCAAAACGTATCTTCTTTTTACAATGTATGAAGAAGTTGGACATGGAGGAGCAAGCGGTATACCTCAGGATGTAAAAGAGATGATATCTGTTGATATGGGGGCAGTTGGTGACGATCTTGGAACCGATGAGTATAAAGTATCAATCTGTGCTAAAGACAGCGGAGGACCTTATGATTACGATGTTACTTCTGATCTAGTTCGTACCGCAAAAGAAAATAATCTTAACTATTCGGTTGATATATATCCACGATATGGTTCAGATGTTGAGGCCGCACTTTCGGCAGGTTATGATATAAAACACGGACTTATAGGTCCTGGGGTGTATGCATCACACGGATATGAGAGAACACACCTTGAAGGCATAGAAAATACTTTGCTTTTAATTGTCAACTATATAAAAAAGCATTAATAATACGATTATACTTATATGAGCCAAAGAGCAAAAAGCTTTTTGGTTTTTTTTATTCAACAGATAAAAAAGATTAAGTTTACCTTTAATTTACTAGTTTTAATATGGATAACCCATGGAATATATTTTTTTATGGTATAAGTAAGTGTTAAACTATTTTTTGGGAGATGATCCTTTTGGACTTTTTGTCTAACTTTTTCCTAACTATTTCGTTGGGAGTTTCTGTTTTGTTGGTGCTTTACTCTTTTGGGTTTACAAAGTTTTTCCGTAGGGAGTACTCGGCAGCTTTTTACTGGCTGATACTTTTTGTTTTCATATTTTCTGTAGTAGGTATTATAAGGTCTGCAGACATGATTTCCTTTTTATTTTTATGGGAGCTGATGTCTTTATGCGGATTTTTAATGCTTATCTTTGATTACCGCAACTATGAAAGCGTAAAGTCTGCAGTTTGGTATTTTGTTCTTTCTCATATAAGTGTTGGTCTTCTTATTATCATTGCCCAGGTAATATATAACTATACCGGTACTTATGATTTTTCAGTTATGAGAGAAGGACTAAAAGCTATGGATGATCAACGTAAGCATTGGTTGGGCTTAGCAGCGTTTTTTGCTTTTGCTGTTAAATCAGATCTTTTCCCGTTTAACGGATGGATAGCAAAGAGTTATTCAAATTCTCCATCACCTTCTCTGATAGCAGTTTCTAGTATTATGGTCAATATTTCGGTATTCGGGTTTATAAAAATATTCATGGATCTTTTGAATCTATACGATCCATTTTTTGCCATTTTAATAATACTTATTGGTGTTTTTACAGCAGTATATAGTTCAATAAATGGACTTTTCAAAAATAATTACAATGAATTTTTAGGATACTCAACAGTTGAAAATATGGGGCTTGTATACGCAACGCTCGGAATATCTATGCTTTTGAAGACTCAGAATTTTAATGAACTTTCTTCGCTTGCCTTTGTAGCCGCACTATTTCATACATTCAACCATAGTATTTTTAAAACGCTTCTTCTTATGTCATACGGCTCTCTTAAGTTTACTACTGATGAAAAAAATACCAATAGGCTCGGAGCTCTCCAAAAATATAATAAGACAGCATTCTATGGATCTTTTATAGGAAGTTTAGCTATGTCTGGCATCCCACCTTTTAACGGATTTGCAAGTGAGATACTTATTATTCAAACTTTTGTTTTGAGCATACAGGCCCTCAGTGGATCTTTCAGCTCACTTATAGTGTTTGTCTGCACTGTATTTATTGGGCTTACTTGTGGTCTTGTATTGTACGCTACTGTTAAAAATTTTGGTATGACATTCCTAGGACAAGCCAAAGATACAGTTCCTGTATCGACAAGAAAACCGGGATTTTTTATAAGCTTTGCAGTGGTTCTGGCATCATTACTCTCATTGGCAGCAGGTTTTTTCAGTTCTTATATAATTGATGTAATATTGAAAATCGGCTCATCAGTTTTTGGAGATACACTTCCTGAAAATTTTTCAAAAAACTTTGATTCAATAATGATTTTTGGTTTCTTTATACTTATGTTTTTTATTTTTTTTGTTTTTATCAGATACCTTCTTGGCACTTTCAGAAAGAAAGAGGTCTCAGATACATGGGCATGTGGGCACAGAGAGTTTGAACCTAAATTTCAGTATACCTCCAGTGGTTATGCACAGCCTGCTTCCAAATTGTTTAAAAATGCTGTTTCTTATAGTAAAAAAGTTCAGCAAAAAAAAGGTATTTCTATAAGCATTTCTGCTAATGATTTACTTCAGGATTATGTTTATCCTTTTTTTATTTGGACTTTTGGAGTAGTATCAAGATTTTTTCACAAGATTCAGCATGGATATATTCAGCTTTATGTTCTTTATTTTGCCGTAACGCTTGCTTTGACGATCTTTTTGGTTCTTAAGGGATAGAGGTATAAAAATGATGGATAAAAATATAATGATGTTTGTAAATGGATTTCTTATAATTATTCTTGCTCCGTTATTCAGCGGAGTTCTTAAGAAAAGTAAGGCATTTCTGAGAGGATATAAAGGCCCTTCAGTTTTTCAAGTATATTATGATATAGGCAAGCTTTTCAGAAAATCGTTTATTAAATCAAAAAGCAGTTCGGCTGTTACTTCGTTTGCTCCTAGTGCAATACTTGCATTTACAGTTGTTACAACTTTTTTTATTCCTGTAGTTTATGCGTATCCGAAAGTTCAAGGATTTTCAGTTTTTCTAGTCTTTTTTTCATTTACTGCCGTAAAGTTTATGACCGCTCTTATAGGTTTGGACTGCGCCAGCACCTTCGGGGGCATGGGAAGCAGCAGAGAGATGTTCATTTCAATGATGAGCGAACCTCTTTTTCTTGTTCTTATTATGTTTTTATTTATGGAAACAGGAACATTCAGTGTGGAGAATATGTCATATATAAACAGTATTGTTATAAATGACTTTATAGGACATATAATCGCCGCATCTGCTTTTATAATATTTCTGATAGTTGAAAATACGAGAGTACCGGTGGATAACCCTGAGACACATTTGGAGCTTACGATGGTCCATGAGGCAATGGTACTGGATATTTCCTCTTGTGATCTTGGTTTTCTAGAACTTGCCTCATCTATAAAACTAGCGGTGTTTTCTACATTTTTTGTTAATATATTTTTCCCAGTTGGAATAGCTATAAGTTTGAATCCTATTAATATTTTTGCAGCTTTGTTTTTTTATTTCACCAAGATGATCTTATTTTTGTTTTCCTTGGCTGTTATAGAGATTTCTACGGCCAAGTTCAGGCTTTTTAAGGTTCAGGATATTATAATGGCCGGATTTTCACTTGCAGTAATTTCACTTGTAATATCATACTTATAAGCGGTGATAAAAATGACAGATTTTTTTCTTGCGGTTATACTGATTTCTGCTATTCTTATGAGTGGTGTCAGAAGAGTAAAGCTTCTTATTTCAGGCTATACTGTGCAAGCGTTTTGCATATTTGCCATTTCTTTTTTGACCGCACTAAGTACAAACGATAAGCATTATTATGTTATTTCTATCATGACACTTTTGGCAAAAGTAATCCTTGTTCCGTTAATACTAACGCATTCGGTCAGAAAGATCAAAACTAAAGTTGAACTTTCACCTGTTTTAAACTCATTCTGGTCATACACTCTTACTATTATTTCAATTGCTCTTGCCTCATATATAAGTGCGGGAAGCGGTATATTGTATATAAAGGAAGCGATCTCTCTTTCAATAGTCGGCGCTCTGCTCCTTATAGGAAGAAGAAAAGCACTTTCCCAAATGATTGGATTTCTGGTTATTGAAAATGGACTTATGCTTTTTGAACTTTCCCTTATAAAACTTTCTTTTCTTATTGAGTTTGCAATAGTGGTAGAAGCTATAATTCTTTTTATAATAATGGCTATAGTTATAGGGAACATTAATGCTGCTTTTGATACAACAAATACGGATTATCTTTCCGATCTTAAAGAGTAGGGGGATACTATGCAAGTACTATATTTTATCTTTATAGCGGTTATTTCAGTACTTTTTTTTGTACTTATAAAAAATGTAAGATATAAATCTTATATAAGCGTTTTAAGTAGTATAGGAAATTTGCTGGTTGTGTTAAAAATCGCAGCTGATATCCAAATTTATGGCAGCATAAGTTATTTCACAGGTACATACTATATAGACAGTCTTTCACTCATCCAGCTTTTTATAATTACTTTTGTAGCTTTGATAGCCTCAATATACTCAGTAAAGTACATAACAGCTGAGGTTGAAGAAGGAGTAATTTCTTCAAAAAAGGCCACTCTATATTTTATTTTATTTAGTATATTTTCTATTTCAATGATTTTTGTTGCAATAAGCAATAATATGATTTCCATGTGGATCTGGCTTGAAGCAACTACTCTTTCGACTGCTTTTCTTATTAGTTTTGACGGTTCAAAGCATTCACTTGAGGCTGCTTGGAAGTATTTAATCCTTTGTTCACTGGGAATCGCTGTAGGATTGATTGGTATCCTTGTTTTTATATATTCAGCCGGAAAAGTTGAAAGTGCCAACGTACTTAAATGGGATTATCTGGTTTCGATCAGCGACAGTCTTGATATAAATCTTGTTAAAATTGCATTTACACTAATATTTATAGGATTAGGAACAAAAGCTGGATTAGCGCCTATGCACACATGGCTTCCGGATGGTCACAGTCAGGCTCCGGCACCGATAAGCGCTATGATGTCTGGGGCTTTGCTAAATCTGGCAATGTATGTTATAATTCGTTTTTATACAATTATCTCTAATATATCTGCCCTAAAATATATGAGATTCCTTTTTACGGTTTTTGGTTTGTTATCTCTTGTGGTAGCGGCTTTTAGTATGATTAAAGCCAAGAACATTAAACGTCTTTTGGCATACTCTTCTATAGAAAATATTGGTATCATTTCTATAGGAATAGGATTTGGGTTTTTTGACGGTATTTATGGTTCTCTTCTTCATTCAATTATTCATGCGTTTGCAAAAACCTTATTGTTTTTAATTGCCGGTAATATTATTGTCAGTTATAAGACAAAGAATCTATCTGAAATCAATGGTATGATTTATAAAATACCTATAAACTCTGTATTTATAATTATTGGTATGCTTGTTATAACAGGGATGCCACCGTTTGCTTCTTTTTTCAGCGAGCTTAAAATACTTAATGCAGGTTTTTCGAGCAACTATGCAATTGTTGCTATCATAACCGTTTTTCTTACTGTTGTAGTTTTTGGTGCATTTTTGTCACATTTTACTCGTATGATTTTTTTCAAAGATAAAGATACTCTGCCTGATGAAGAAAGTTTAAGAGAAAAAGAAACAAATGTATTTCCGTTAATGCTTTCTTTAATTATGATAGTTTTAGCCAGTCTCTATTTTCTGCCTTTTTTGAATAAGATATTAGAAAAGGCAACTTTGATAGTATTGGGATAAGAGGATGATAACATGCATATAGAAGATTTTATAAGAGAGTTCAAAAAAGTTGTTTTTAATACTGATATTGAGATAAAAAACAGCAACGAAGCTTATATTTATACAATTCAGCCTGAGGTACGGTATATAGTAGCTAGGCTAACCGATGATTTTGGATTGTCTTTCATGTCTGAGTTTTGTTTTGAAGAAAATGTATTTGTTATAAATGTGGTATTTTCCTCACGTAAAGATGGATTTTTGGTTGTTTTGCGCTATAATGCCGATGGATATATTGATTCACTTACACAAGATATTCCAAGGGCAGGTATATATGAACGCGAGATATCGGATCTTTATGGATTAAAAATTATAGGTACTTCTGATACAAGATGTCTGGTAAAACATGAAAATTGGGATTTAAACGAGTTTCCCCTTAGAAAGGATTTTGATTCATCAAGGAAGATAAATGAGAAGAATAATGTTCCAAATTATATTTTTGAGTCTGTGAAAGGCGAAGATGGCTTTCAGATTCCTGTAGGCCCAGTGCATGCTGGGATAATTGAACCAGGACATTTCAGATTTACAGTTTGCGGAGAACCTATAGATAATCTTGAAATAAGGTTAATGTATAAACACCGTGGCATAGAAAAGATATGCGAATCCAAAAATTTTAATTTACTGCCTGTTATTATGGAAAGGGTGAGTGGAGAATCTTCTGCTGCTTATGCATTGGCTTATGCACTGGCCATAGAAAAGATAATGGGAAAAACTGTATCTCCAGAGATAAAAGCATTCAGGACAGTTATAGTAGAACTTGAACGAATTTACAATTTTCTGGAAGATATAGCAGGAATATGTACAGATATAGCTTTTTCATATCCTTCAAAAAAGTTCTCTTATCTTTCTGAACTTGTTCATCAGATATGTGAGGAGTTGACCAACAGTCGATTTCTCCGGAGTGCAATAATTCCAAATGGTTCGGGAATTGATTTTGCTATCGTGGACAAAGATACAGTTATCAATAAGCTTGATAAGATAATTAAGCGTTTTAAATACATATCGGATATGACAGTTCAAAGTGTCTCTTTTCTTGACAGAGTAGAGCGTACCGGGTGTATAAGTATGGAGGAAGGAGTTTCTTTAGGATTGACCGGAGTTGTTGCAAGAGCCTGCGGAATAAGGTATGACGTTAGAAAGATTTTTCCGTATAATAATTACAATAAGTTGTTTGTTCATGAGATTCCGTCGATGGAGTTAGGTGGAGTTTATGAAAGATTTCAACTAAAGGTAAAAGAAATTTTCCAGTCATATGAGTTTATATTAAAATCTTTTGAAGAAATAAATGTAGATATTGTAAAAACCGTTCCACAGATTAAGATACCTGATCATACGGAAGTTTTTAGTATGGTTGAGACGGTAAAAGGAGAACTTCTCCTTTACATTCGAAGTGCAAAAAATAATTATCCATGCAGAGTGTACTTTAAGACACCTTCATTCTCTAACTGGTCAGGATTGGAGTACGCAGTAAGAAAAGAGATAGTCCCGGATTTTCCTTTGTGTAATAAGAGTTTTAATATGTCTTATTCAGAAAACGACAGGTGATAATATGAGAATAGCATGGGACAGATTGAAAAATAAAAAAGAAACTGTTAAAAACCCTATTTCAGACAATAAATATGCTTTTGGTCCTGTTAAAATTGATTATAGCAATTGCAGTTACTGTAATTCTTGTGCAGAAAATTGTTTTACGGGGGCAATAAGCATAGAAAATGGAAAGATCGAGTATGATGTAAACAAATGTGTTTTCTGTCGAAGATGTATTTCTACATGCCCAAATCAAGCCATAACAGCTACTCATGATTACAAACTTTCTCAGCTTATTGACAATCCAGATGAGATGAGAAAGAAAATTTTCAGTATTTATAAAAGATCTTTTGTATTGAGATCTGTGGATTGTGGTTCATGCAATGCCTGTATGTCGGAACTTAGTGCTCTTAACAATACATACTACGATATCTCCCGGTATGGAGTTACTTTTGCGGCCTCTCCACGTCATGCAGACGGTATAATAGTTACTGGTCCGGTTGCCATAAATATGAAACATGCTCTTTTAAAGACTTATTATGCAATGGCCGAACCCAGAATTGTTATTGCATGTGGAACGTGCACATATGAAAATGGAGTTTATAAAGATGGATACTCCGTTAAGGAAAGCCTTAGTGAAATTCTTCCGGTAGACTTGTTTATTCCCGGCTGTCCTCCTTCTCCGCAAGCAATAATATATGGACTTTTCCTTTTGTTGGAAAAACTTTAAAGTTTGTATAAACCTTTGAGGTGATATTTACGGATAAAGAATCATTAGATGCAGTATCTTTCAACAATGATGTAATGAAATTCATGAAAGAATCATTTAAAGTAATAATTACTAATCCAAGGTATATTTTTTTCGGACTGAAAGCTCTCAGTTATCAATTAAGAGCAGCATCTCTCCGCAATAAAAAAGAAAAAGAAGGGGTACATGTTCCACCTTTTCTTTTTTTAAGCATTACTGACAGATGTAATCTTAGTTGTATAGGATGTTTTGCAAAAGCGCACAAAAGGAAGGAAAAACAAGAATTATCAACAGAAAAAATATCAGATATTGTAACTCAGGCAAAGAGAATAGGTATTTCACTTATATTTATAATTGGTGGAGAACCGCTTTTAAGAAAAGATATTTTTAAGATAACACGAAATAATGAAAATATAATTTTCCCAGTATTTACAAACGGAACTCTACTGGATGAAGTGATATTTGAAAATTTCAAAACTCAGAAAAATCTTATTCCGGTGCTGAGTATTGAAGGTGACCAGTGGAATACCGATCAGAGACGTGGCAAAGGAGTTTTTTCTTCTTTAAAAGAGCTATCTGAAAAGTTTAATAAGAACCATATTATTTGGGGTGCGTCAATAACTGTGACAAAAAGTAATTATGATCAGGTTACATCGGATGAATACATAGATGCTTTGCTTAAAAAAGGCTGTAAACTGATTCTTTTTATCGAGTATGTTCCTACCAGTGGTTCAGATTCGCTTGTAATTGATCAGGATCAACGAGATCATCTTGCAAAGATATCAAAAGAAATGAAAAAGAAGTTTAATGGAATTTTCGTTTCATTTCCCGGAGATGAGAAGGAGTATGGTGGCTGTCTTTCTTCTGGCAAAGCCTTTTTGCATATAAGTGCATTTGGAGATGTAGAACCATGTCCGTTTTCTCCTTATTCCGACTGCAATATAAATGAAGTATCTTTGGATGAAGCATTAAAATCTGATTTTTTGCATGAAATAAGAATAAACCATGACAAGCTTGAAGAAACTTCTTCAGGATGTGCGTTATGGAATAATAAAGATTGGGTTGCTTCTTTAGCTTCTCAAAAAAATCATCAGGAGTAAAATCCTGATGATTTTTTATAATCAAATCTCTGCTATTATCTTGGTTTGCTGTGATGTTCTAAGATATATTCCGGTGGTCGATATATTTGAATGCCCAAGTATGTAACGTACTTCTTCAATATTCATTCCTGCGGTTAGAAGATTTTTTGCGCAGGTATGTCTCAAGGAATGTGGAGTAGCAGATATAAAGTTGATGTTTTCCCCTTTTGAACGTAAAAAATCAATCAGCTGATTGGCTATTTCTGTATAGTGCTTAAACTTTCTTTGCATGGTTCTTTGAGTTGGAACAAAGGTTTCTCCGCGGGAAGTTTCTACTTCAAAAATCATCTTTTTAGCTTCTTTTACAAGATTCTTTGCATAACTGAGAGATATTTTCAGAATTCTTTCCTTGTTACCCTTTCCTATAACAATCATCTCTGCGTAATCAGAATAAAAAAGTATATTTTCTGTCTTTAATGAAAGTGCCTCGGAGATTCTGAGACCAGTTTTTAGAAGGAGAGTAAAAAATTTTTCATCGTATGAATCATCTATTACTGAAAACAATATCTCAACCTGTTTTTCGGTAAGTCCTTTAGGAGATTCTGGTGGGAATGAAGTTCTTGCCTGTTTCCAATAATTTGTACCCTGTATGTAATTACTTTCATAAAGATAATTAAGAAATGATCTTATAACGATTATCCTTAATCTTACTGTTCTTTGCGAAAGATTGGAAATATCTTGAAGATAAGTTAAAAAAGCAACTTTATTTATACCTATCTTGATAAGGTACTTTTTATATGACGTAAGAATTTTTTTATACTCTTTTACAGTTGAATCAGAACGTCTTTTTATAAATTTTAAATTTGCAAGAAATTCCTGTATATATGAATCAAGAAGTTTTTCATCCATATTCTCCACCCTAAAGTATTATACACTAAGTTTTTTATAAACCGACCATATGTGCTGCCATGATTTTCAGAAAAATCAAAAAAGAATTTCACATAATAATAACACAAACGTATTTTTTACTTAACACTATACTGTGCGACATATAGTATAATGTTAGTGACAGTATAGGAGGTGACACAATGGATATTCAAAGTGAACTCATGAATATCACGTCCGAAATGAACAGAGGCTTTCTGCAGTTGATCATACTAACTTTTCTAGATGTGCCAAGTTATGGATACGATATCATTGATAGTCTTGAAAAAATTGGATATAAAGTTGAAGAAAATACATTATATCCTCTTTTAAGGAGACTCGAGAAGAAAGAAGTTCTTATAAGTGAGTGGAAAGTGGTAGATAATAAACCAAGAAAGTACTATAGCATCTCTAAGTATGGAAAAGAACTTAGAGAAGAAATTATGAAAATTTGGAGCATCCAGAATCTAATATTACAAAAATTAAGCGATGGGAGGAAAGAAAATGAATGAAAAACTTAATGAGTATCTTAATCAGGTGAAGGCTTACCTAAACACTTCTGATAACAAAGAAGATATTATAAAGGAACTGGAAGCAGTCGTGCTTGAGAAAGCAGAAAAAAAATACGGACAGATTACAGATGAAAGTATATCAAAAATTTTAAGTGAGTTTGGTTCACCTGCAGAGGTTGCTAAAGAATACTCTGATGAACAAGAACTTATAGACCCTTCATATAAAAATTATATATTTATGCTCACAAACACATTTTTTGCTCTTATTATAGGAATTAACCTGATTACTAATGTTTTTAGGATTAGTTTCACCAGTTTTAAGCCAGAAAATCTTTTCTTATCTATACTGGAAATTATAGGAACATGCTTTAGCACATATTTCATGCTTTTTGGAATAATATGTTTTCTTTTCTTTATGCTGACCAAGTATAAAATAAAAAATATAGCCGCTTTTTGGGAATATAAAGATCTTTCTACCTTTTTGGCAGTAAAACCTCCCAAAGTTGGTGAAATGATAAGTAAAATAATCTTTTTTTCTGTTTTTACACTGTTTGTTTTTTTCGGAATTGATGCAATAACAGTTCTTCTTAGTAAAAGCGGATTACAAGTAATCAATATCTCTGATAAATCAATATTTTTTGCTTTCTTATTCGTTGGGTTATTTGACATACTTGTTTATGCTGTGAAGTTCTACAGAAATACTGAACTTTTGGATATAGTAAAGGGTTTCTTTGACCTTATATTGCTATGGTTTGCCACTATTAAAATGGAAAATTTCAGAATAACGGATATTGCAGAAGAGATAAGCAAAGGAATAAGTATCGGTCTTAAGGTTGCCTTCATAGTTATTACCGTTCTAGTGATAATTGAACTTATAGTAAGCATACTCCGTTACTCTATAAACAAAACAAAGAATATAATGAAAGTCTAGTACTAATGTACTAGACTTTCATTTCCATGTGCTTTTTAGAACTGCAAACTCTTTTTCCATAGAAGAATCGCATATAAGATGCTGAAATTCAAAAAGATCTTCTTTTTTAAACATCTTGCTGCATGATAAGACAGAGTCACCGTACAAGGCTTCTTTTTTATATTCAATCTGTATTCTGTGAAGTGTTTTCGAAGTTATAACCTCGAAAGGTATGGTCTGCATAGCCCATTCCACAAACTTTACATTATTTACGTGCTCATTGGTATCAATATCGGTGTATCGTATAGTAAACTCATTTTGAGCAGTAAATTGTTCAGGAATTTGGAGCTTCTCAAAATCAAGTTTATCAGTATTCTCGTAATCAAGTCCGTATGCATCATAAAACAGTGCATCAATTTTTACAGGTTTCCTAGTTTTTATATTTATAAGAATCCATAAAGTATTTGCTGATATCACAAGCTCTGAATTTTCATTCCATATTTCAAAACGACGGTGTGCATAAAAGCTCTTGAGAGCAACCGGAATTGTTTTTACCAACAAAGTATCTTTAAATGAAGGATATTTTTTAACCTCTATATCCCATTTGGCAATAACCCATGCCATATCACGCTCTTTTAAAAAATCAAGGCCTATTTGCTTTTTTTCGCTGTCTTTCACTACAAGATCCTGAAAGTAATTCATTACACTGGTTATAAGTACTCTTTTCTTATAATCTGCTTCATAGTACTTTACATCGTAAAGAAGTTCATGTCCGTTCATTTCTACCTCCATATACAATACTTGAACGATTTGTTTTTATCATACTTACAAATTATTTGGAACATCAATAAATATTATATCAGCTCCATATTTAATTTTTAATAGATTAGCAATATTTGAAATACCGAAAATTTCAGTATTATAATGACCAGCATTTATAAAGTTCATACCGCTTTCCTTTACCCAGTTCCGTGTATATTCTTTTTCTGATCCAGTTATAAAAGTGTCAACCAATCCTTCATACTTCTCAATTTCTCCACTTCCGTCACCGGTTACAATTCCGACAGTTGAAATCATTTCTGTATTTCTGTAAATCTGTAGTTCTGACCGAGGAAAAGTCTCATATAAATTTTTCTCAAAATCATTAAAGAAAATAGGCTTCTCATATACGCCGATCATTCCAAAGCCAATAGTCTTTAGATACTTCAACTTTAGCTTTTTCAGGACTGATATGTTGTTTCCATAAGGAATATTCATATCCAGCGGCAGATGATAGCTCATAAGAGTGAGATTGCTCTTGATAATTTTTTCAATTCGTTTCTTTTTTACACCATGTAAGTTTATGAAATCTTTTCCAAATATTCCATGATGTACAAGCAGTAATTCGGCACCTTGTTCAATACTTTTCTCAATAAAATCATCATTAAGAGAAACACCATAAGCAATTTTTGAAACATCAGACAAGCCTTCAATCTGAACTCCATTAAAACAGAAATCATCATAGTCTTGAGGATTCAAAATTGTGTTTAGATACTCCTGAGCTTGGGCTACACTAAACATTTATTACCTCCTTAAACAAATTTAAAATTCATTGTATGCATAATAGAATATGTTTTTCTCTTATAATTACAATTATATACGTTTATTTTTTGTTATAGAAAGATAATCGCTTTTTTTAAATATTCTTAATAAAAGTTAAAAGTGCTATAATCTGAATGGGTGAATTTCCTCTCTCTCTTTTTCCTAAAAATATTAAGCTCGGGGGAAAGTATTGAGTGCTATAATTATGTTATTATGGCACTCTTTTTTTATATATACTGTATAATTGTTATAGAGGTGTGAATATGTTGGAAAGCATATGTGTCATAGGCGGAATAAATATAGATATGAAGATCAGAACCTTTGAACCAATTATTAAGGGAACTTCTAATCCCGGAAGAATATTTTTTTCATGTGGTGGAGTAGGAAGGAATATTGCTCAGAATCTTGCTCTTTTCGGAGCAAATGTAATACTTTTAGGAGCCATAGGTAAGGATTGGTATGGTCAACAGGTTATTTCGGAAACAGCATCTTCAGGAGTTGATATTTCCCGTATAAAGATCAGTGAGAAATATTCTACCGGAATATATATTTCTGTTGATAATAATACGGGTGAAATGGAATCCGGTTTTTCGGATATGAGGATATCTGATACAGTGGATATTAATTATATAACTGAAAATTTAGATAAAATCGATTTATGCAAAATCATTATTATAGATACAAACATAGATATCGATGTGATTAATAATATTTTAAAATACATGTATAAAAAAGATATACAATGTATAGTAGAGCCTGTGTCGTGTAAAAAATCTGAGAAGCTACTTTATCTTTCATATAAAGTAGATTTTATAAAGCCTAATCTTCAGGAGCTTGTGCATATGTCATCTCTTTGCGGCTGTAAAGCAACAGATCCTTTATCGTGCTGTAGAACTTTAAAAGAAAAATTTAAAAATTTTCTTGTGACTATGGGAGAGTCCGGTGTATTTTATTATAGGTCTGAAGATGACTATTATAAAACTTTTAAGTCGTATGAAATTGAAGTTAAAGATGTAAATGGTGCCGGTGATGCTTTTGTGGCAGGATTTGCCTATGGAATGTCTGCAAAAAAAAGCATCGACCAGTCGATAAAATACGCAACAGCAGCCTCATGTATAACATTAATGTCGGAAAAAACTGTTTCAGAAGATATTTCGTGTGCAAGTATTGAAAAATTTCTTAGTGAAAGAGGTGATAATATTGAAAATGTATGAAAAGTATCTTGATTATTCTGAAGACGTCGCAGCTGCATTAAAAAATCATCTTCCGATAGTTGCACTTGAATCTACTATAATATCACATGGTATGCCGTTTCCACATAATATTGATACAGCAAAACAGGTGGAAAAAACAATAATTGATAACGGAGCTGTACCTGCTACTATTGCAGTAATTGACGGTAGAGTAAAAATTGGTCTTTCTGATGATGATATGAAATTTCTTGCTACCTCAAAAGATATTATAAAAGCCAGCAGATTAGATCTTCCAGTTGCAGCAGCAACAAGGATGAACGCTTCAACAACTGTTGCGGCAACAATGATATGTGCGCATATGGCTGGCATAAATGTTTTTGTAACAGGTGGAATCGGTGGCGTACACAGAGGTGCTCAACAGACTTTTGACATTTCGGCTGATCTGCAGGAGCTTGCTCATACAAATGTTGCTGTTGTTTGTGCAGGAGCAAAAGCTATTCTTGATCTTAGATTGACAATGGAGTATCTGGAAACTTTTGGTGTACCTGTCTTAGGTTGGAAAACCGATGAGCTTGCTGCTTTTTATTCGAGTAAAAGCGGAATAAAGGTGAATTATAGGGTTGATGATGAAGTTACTGCGGCAAAAATAATAAAAGCTAAATGGGAAATGGGAATAGATGGCGGAGTTATCATTGCTAATCCTATTCCACAAGAGTATTCAATGGATCCAAGGGAGATAAACGATGCAATTGACAGGGCTCTTGAGGAAGCTGAACGAAATAAGATTTTTGGTAAAAAGCTTACTCCTTTTTTATTGGAAAAAATTAAAGAACTTACATCTGGTGAAAGTCTTGAGTCTAATATCGCATTAATAAAAAATAACGCCTATGTAGGCGCATTAATTGCCAGAGAACTGAATAAAAATTAAATAAAACAGGGGGGACATAGGATGAAAATAGGAATTATAGGTATAGGAACTATTGGAGGGATATTTTTAGAGAAGTGCCTAGCTACATCTTTTATAGAAAAAATAAATATATACGATAAAGAAAATGACAAGATTCAGCATTATAAAAATAATAGAATCAAGGTCTGCAAGTTTCCTTGCGAGGTTGTTGAAGAATCAGAAAATATTATACTTGCTGTAAGGCCTCAGGATTCAATGGAACTTTTTTCTGAAATATCCAAAAGTGATCTTTCTGGAAAGGTTATAATCAGCACTATGTCAGGAGTATCAATTCAGGTACTCAGAAATAGTCTGGGATGTTCCAATATTCTGAGGATTATGCCCAACGTTGCATGTTCTGTCGGAAATGGAGTCATAGCAGCGGACTTTTCTGAATCTTTTGATGAAAACAGTAAGCCGGAACTGATTCAGCTTATATCAAAATTGGGAAAGATCTTCATCATGGATGAAAGGTACTTTCCTGCACTTACCTCTATAAGCGGTAGTGGTCCAGCTTTTATTTTTGTCATAATAGAGTCGTTTATAGATGCCGGTATAAAGATGGGGCTTTCTTATGACCTTGCATACTCTATTGTCATGGAGGTATTTGATGGATCGGTAGAAATGATGCGTCAGAGTAAAAAGCATCCTGCCGAATTAAAAAACAAAGCCACTTCACCTGCAGGTACAACCATAGAAGGTATATATACTCTTGAAAATGAAGGGCTGCGGGGGACTATTATGAAAACTCTTATAGAGTGTTATAATAAAGCCAAACAGTTTGACAGTTCATTAAAAGGAGGGATAAAACTTGAGGAATGATCTGCAAGAAAGGTTTTTCAGATTACTCGAAACCGAGAGCAAAGACGATCTTATTTCTTTTATTTCAGAGCTCTTACAGCAGGAAAAGATGAAAGTATTTGATATCTACGATGAGCTTTTGATTCCTTCACTCAATGAGTGGTTTTGCCAGGAAAAGGAGCAACGTCTATGCGTTTGGCGTGAACATGTGAGAAGCAGTATTATAAGAGCAATTATAGAGATATCATATATCTATCTTTTAAAAGAAAGAAAAGAACTTTTGGAAAAAGGTGAGTTAGTGCTTTTAAATAAAAGAGTGAGTATAGTATGCCCTTCTGAAGAGTATCATGAAATAGGTGCCAGAATTGTTGCAGATTATTTTTATATGAACGGCTATGATGTGCTTTTTGTCGGAGGAAATACTCCGAAAAATGAGTATGTTGATGCTATTGATATTATTAAGCCTGATTATATTGCCATAAGCGTTACTAACCCATATAATATTATTATTACTCAGAAGACGATAGAACATATAAGAAACGAAGCTAAGGCTAAGAACATAAAACAGCCGGTAATTATTGTAGGAGGAAAGGCTTTTTATAATAAAGAGCATATTGCTATGCAGATCGGCGCAGATAAAGTACTCCACTCGTATGAAGATATAAAGGCATTGGCGGAGGTGGATAGAAAATGAATCTGTCCTTGAAGCTTGCTCTAAGATTTCTAAAATCCAATAAAGGTCAAACAGTGCTTATAATAGCTGGAATTGCAGTGGCTGTAGCCATACAGTTGTTCATAGGACTTCTTATAAAAGGCCTTCAGATAAGTCTTGTTCAAAAGACAACAGGCAATACTCCCCAGATAACTATAACTTCTACTACTGACGATAAACTTATAAAGCAATGGGAAGAGTTAAGCGGGGAAATTCAATCCTATGCAAGCGAGTATGGTTTGAAAACTGTCACACAGACTCTTACATTTCCCGTGGTAATAACTTTTTCCGGTAAAAGCTCTAATCTTCTCATAAGGGGATTTGATTTTGAAAGTTCAAAGCCATTATACGATATCAGTAATAAATTAATAGTCGGTAATCTTCCGACTCATGACAATGAAGTTTTAATCGGAGATGAGCTTGCAAAAGATCTAGGAATAAAGATTGGAGATAAACTTAATCTTTTTGTTTTTAGGCTCTTTAAGACCAAAGAGCTTTATGTTAGCGGTATATTTGATTTTGGAGTCTCTTCGATAAATAAAAACTGGATTGTTACTACACTTGAAAATGCACAGACGATAAATAATTCTCAGGAGTACGTTTCGGCTATAGAGATTACTGTTGATAAACTTTTTGAAGCCGATAAAATCTCAGCTTCTCTAAGAGAAAAGATTCAAAGACAGGATATCCTTTTTGAAGATTGGAAGAGTTCAAACGAACAACTTCTCAGTGGGCTTAATGGTCAAAGTATATCCAGTATAATAATCCAGGTTTTTGTGATAATTTCTGTATGTCTTGGAATTGCAAGCGTACTTATAATAACAGTACTTCAGAAGTCAAAGGAAGTAGGAATACTTAAAGCTATGGGATTAAAAGATTCCCAGGCAAGTCTTGTATTTCTGTCCGAAGGTTTTTTACTTGGAATGATGGGGGCAGTTGCAGGTATAATATTAGGAGTTATACTGTTATTCTTTTTTACTACCTTTGCTGTAAACAGTGATGGTTCGCCAGTTGTTCCTATTATTTTTGATTATACTTTTATAGTAATATCTGGGATAATAGCCGTGGCAGCATCAACAATATCAGCTATCCTTCCGGCAAAAAAATCTTCAAAACTTTCTCCGGTTGAGGTGATAAGAAATGGCTGAAGTCATAAAGATGGAAAATATTAACAAGTACTATGGCGATTATATCAAAACACAAGTACTATATAATATAAACCTGCAAGTTGAGGAATCATCATTTAACTCAATTATAGGGGCTTCAGGAAGCGGAAAATCTACGTTGCTTAATATTCTGGGTACTCTTGACAGGCCGTCTGACGGAAAGGTTTTTATTGACGGGAATGAAGTATCAAGTTTAAATAATTCGCAATTGGCCATGATACGCAATAAATACATAGGATTTGTTTTTCAGTTTCATTATCTTTTAAGCGAGTTTACAGCGTTGGAAAATGTTCTTCTTCCATACCAGATTGGCAGAAAAACAGTACCTGATGAGATTAAAAAACGTGCTGAAGAACTTTTGGACATAGTTGGTTTAACAAAGGTAAAGAATAATCTTGGATCAAAAATGTCCGGAGGTCAGCAGCAGCGTACTGCAATTGCCAGAGCACTTATAAATAATCCGAAGGTAATTCTTGCCGATGAACCTACAGGCAATCTTGACTCTGAAAGTACCGAAAATGTATACACACTTTTTCGCGATATAAATAAGAAATTCGGCACAACCTTTATTATTGTTACACATGACCGTAAGATTGCAGAAAAAACAGATAGAATAATTGAAGTACGTGATGGTAAAATATTTTTGGATTATACCAAATAAGGCTAAGGAGATTGTAGATGATTTATATAAAAAACGATAGTTTTGATCCCAAATTTAATCTGGCACTAGAAGAGTATGTTCTGAAGAACTTTCATAACGATACATACTTTCTTTTGTGGCAGGATAATCCTACAGTAGTAGTAGGAAGAAATCAGAATACAATAGAAGAAGTTAATTTGGATTATGCAAATCAGAACAGTATTAATATAGTCAGAAGGCTCTCAGGAGGGGGTGCGGTATACCATGATCATGGAAATCTGAACTTCACTTTTATTGTCAAAGATGACTCCCATAAAGATAAAGATTTTAAGACCTTTACTATTCCAGTAATAATGGCTCTGGAGAAGCTTGGAGTAAAGGCTGATTTTACGGGAAGGAACGATATTACAATTAATGGAATGAAGTTTTCTGGTAATGCTCAGTATCATTACAAAGGTTATGTATTGCATCATGGAACTATATTGTATAATTCAGATTTGAATATAGTTGCAAATGTGTTAAATGTAAAAAAGGAAAAAATTGAATCAAAAGGTATAAAATCAATAAAATCCAGAGTTACAAATGTATATGAACATTTACAAAACAAAATAGATATAGCCACATTCAAAGAATTTTTAAAAAATTATATATTTGAATATTCTAACTTACATTATAAACAACATATTCTAACTTCTACAGATATAAATAACGTTAATGAGATTATGAAAAGCAGATACGATACTTGGGAATGGACTTATGGAAGTTCACCCGCATTTACAGTAAGAAATACTGTAAAACTTCCATGTGGCCTTTTTGACCTGCGCATAAATGTTCTAAACGGTACAATAGATAACTTCAGACTTTACGGTGACTATTTCGGTATAGAAGATATTTCAGAGCTGGAAGAAGCTTTTAAGGGAAGACGATACGATATATATGAGATAGAAGATGTAGTTAAATCTTTAGACCTTAGCTCTTATGTAAGTGGCATAACTGTAGATGAATTTATCGATATTATAATAAACAAGCAGCCTTTATAAGGCTGCTTGTTTATTTGTGTGCTATTACCTCAATTTCTATATCTGCGTTTTTAGGAAGAGCACCGACCTGAAAAGCTGATCTTGCAGGAGGATTTGTCTTAAAAAATTGTGCATAGACATCATTCATCTCGGAAAACTTTGATATATCTTTTAGAAATACTGTGACTTTGAGTACATTTTCTAAGGATGAACCGCTTTCCTCTAAAATATTTTTAATATTAGAGAGAATAGTTTCAGTTGCCTTTTTTATATCCCCGGATATAAGCTGACCTGTTTTGATATCGACCGGAAGTTGCCCTGAAACAAATAAAAGGTTTTCAAAGCCATTAGCTACTGAGTACGGGCCTATAGGACTTGGAGCGCATGCTGGATTAATAACTGTCTTTTTCATGAAACACCTCCACATTATTTATATACTTTAATTGTACTATATTGGGTTTAAAATATCAAACCGCATATAGGGATTCTTGCAAACTTATCTGAGTAATTTATCAGACATGAAAAAAACAATGTGTATTTTAACGATTTACATGTCGGAAAACTTAGGTTTTCCGACAATAATTATATAATAATAGAGTGGAATGCTCCGCTCTATTATTATTCAATCTGTCATTATCCAATTTTTATTTCTTTATACGCTAACATATCCAAGTCATCACCGTGCGAGATGAAGATTGCCGTGTTCTTACTATCCTCCAAAATGTTTTTTAGTATATTTCTAGAATCTTTATCCAAATTACTTGTTGGCTCATCAAAAATATAAAGGTCTGATTTTTTTAGCAAACCTCTTATTATTGAAAGCTTTTGTTTTTCTCCTCCGGATAGATTACTTCCTCCCGGTTCAATTTTATACTCAAGCGGTTTATTAAAACCTAGCTGCTTAAATAGTTTTATAATCTCATCGGAATTTATCTCATTATTTACTGATAAAATATTTTCTTGTACTGTACCCTGAAAAAAATATGGATCTTGTTCAATATACGCTATATGAGTCCTTATGGAATCTATGTTGAAGTCTTTATATGTACTTTCGTTCAATTTAAGCTCTCCTTCATATTCGCAGTAAAGACCTGAAAGTAATTTTACAAGAGTAGACTTACCGGATCCGTTTTTCCCTGATATTCTTACCTTTTCTCCTTTAAACACTTTAAAATTGAGTTTCTCAAAGATCGGCTTGTTAGGTTCATAGCTAAAAGAAAGATTTTTTACTTCAAGTAAACAGATCTGTTCATCTAAAAATTTACCATCTGTTTTTTCGCTGTCTGTGTAGAATGTAATTATTCTTCGTGAATACTCCTTGTACATTTTGCGTGCCTTAATAAAGCTTTGGATATCCTCAATTATTTTCTGCAGTGGAATAAGATATATTACGTAACTTGCTATCTGTCCGGCATTTATTTTTCCTTTTGAAAGCATGTAAACTCCAAATATTACTATAACTACCTGAGATAGATAAGCAGATACTTTATTGAAAAAACTTATTTTTGATTTTAAGTAGATATCTTTCTTTGCCGTTTGAATAAAAAAATCTTTAAATAGCTTTTCTATTTTTGAAATATATGCATTTTGTATTCCGTTAGTTTTAAGATAGACAAAGTTGCTGGCTATATCAGATTCATAAGAAGCTGCTTTTGACTTATAATCACTTTTCTGAACCATATACTTTGATTCCATGCTCCTTGTAAAGTATGTGACAACAACCGGAAGCAATGAAGCGAGTATCGCAACTATACCATAAACTATATTTTCAAAGATAAACCAAGATATAAATATCGATGAAAAAATTATTATAAAAGGCTTGGTAATTAAATCAAGAAGAACTTCCTTGTAATTCAAAAGATCCTCTTCCCATCTAAAGGTAAGTTCAGCCCCTATCTTTTTTGCTTTTAGATAATCCTTGTCTAAAAAAATTCTGACTACCTGGCCGTGATGCTTGAGAGACTGCTCAAAATGTTTGATTATTCTTACTATTGAAAGTAAAGGTTCCATAAATATATTCAGAAGAATAAGAATTACTAAAATTATAAGATCTTCCTGTATTAAAGTATAGTTTAGTTTAAGAATATTGTCTGCAAACTCTCCGAGAGTTTTGGCTGTAAGTGTTCTAAAAGCAATAACAGCACATTCATAGATGACAAACAAAGAAAAACTTGACCACATTGCTTTGAGGCAGTGTTTATAGGCTGCTTTTTTAGCCTGAGTATTTTCCATCTTAATTCACCTCTCCAAGCTTAATAAGCTTATATGAATTAATATCATAAACGGTATCGCATAGACTTGTTATACGTTCATCATGAGAAATCAAAATAATAGTTTTTTTAATGCTTTTCAAAAGATTAGCCAAATGTACAATACTTTCCTTATCGAGTCCGTTGGTAGGTTCATCAAGGATGAGTACAGAGGCATGTCTGATAAGACCGGCTAAAAGATATATTTTTTTCCTTTCACCACCGGAAATATTGGAAAAGTTTTCTGCCTCAAGTACTTTTTCATTTATTTCAAAACGTTGCAAAATAACGTCTTCATCTTCTCGGATGCATTCACAGGCTTGTGCAATCATATTAAGAAGCTCTCCCGGAGGTATATTAAAGACAGGATCAGACTGTGCAATATATGTCACATGCTCATAGATTATTTCTTTAGGGACTGATCTTATATCTATACCATTAAACTTTACTGACCCAGTATAGTTCGTTTCCATTCCAAGCAGTATTTTTAATAAGGTAGATTTTCCCGTGCCATTCTTCCCGTTAATTCCTATAATCTTATTTTTGCAGATACTCATCTCTGCATTCCTAAAAACAACATTTTTCCCATAAGAAAATGAAAGGTCTTCTACCTCAAATATATCTGCATTTTCCTTGAGAGAAACGGTTTTTTCAATGCTCCCAGACGAGAGAACAGATACTCTTTCTCTGGCCTGCCTGAAAAGAAATATCTCAGAAAAGGCTTTGTATATACTGCCAGTACTCTGAAAAAAATTATTACTCAGAACAACTGTAATAACGGCTTGTTCAATTGAAATATATTTTTGCAATGTGAAAATACCTATTATAGCGTAGCTTCCATATGTAAGCAAAGCATTTATAGAGTTATTTAGAGCTTCTTTTTGTCCAACCTTAATAAAATTTTTGCTGTATACCTCTACATTTTTTTGGTTAATAGAATTAAACTTATTTGCATACCAATTTTTTAAACCATTGACTTTTATACTGGCCAAGCCATTTTGTCCGGAGATGACAAAATTCATCCATTCTTCTCCGACCTCTGCAGCCTTTGTATATGACTGCTGTAAAAACTTTTTTATGATATACGGTGGAATAAGTTGCGCAAATGAAATTCCAAGAAAAATTAAAGCCAGAAATTTATTGAATGAAGTTATAAAGAAAAAATATACAGCTCCCGAAACTATACCGGTTGAAATTGCTGGAAGTGTATCTGCGATAAAGCTCATGACTTTCTCCAGATCCTTTGAAAGTCTTTCTCGTATTTTACCTGGATCCATTTTTAGTAATTCTACAAGCTCTTGCTTAAACAAGAGCTTGTAGACCAAGATCCGAAAACCATTTTTATCCTTGAGTTCTTTTTGATTTTTAAAAATATCAAAAAAATAAAAAAATAGCTGAAATCCAATAATAAGTAGTATAAATGCAACTGACCTATTTGCAAGGCTTTTTATATCTTGTTTAACCGCACTTCCAATAAGCTTAGAAGAAAGATTGGCGCATGCAAGTGTAAAAATAAGTATTAAGAAGCCTTCAAAAGTTTTTAATACAGAACATGCAAAAAGTTTTTCGTATGGCAGTTTGAATTTAGACATTTTTTGTCCCCCCAGAATTTTTATTTCCTGTAAAAAGCTTATGAAAGTTAAAAAAATATTTTTTAATAGTTTATAAATTAATACTACTATTTTAATTTCTTTTTTGCAAACTGTTGATAGTGTTGTTTATTATATCCATATATAATGTTTTTGAGATATAATCTAATTAAATAGGATATATAGGGGGGAGATTATGAAAAAATACAATTTTGAGGATATTCATGAAAGAAGAGGAACCCATAGCATAAAGTATGATTTTCTTAAAGCATTTTATACTAAAGAAGATCTTTTATCCATGTGGGTTGCAGATATGGATTTCCAAACCGCTGACGAGATAATCGATACAGTTGTAAATGTTGCCAAAACTGGTATATATGGCTACTGCGGTATTGATGATGACTTTTATAACTCCATAATTCATTGGTTTTCAGAAAGACGTAACCTTGTGCTTGATAAAGAATGGATAATGTTTGTTCCTGGTATTGTTCCAGCTATTAGTATTTCACTTCTTGGCTTAACCGTACCTGGTGACAAGATCATTTTGCAGCCTCCAGTTTACTATCCTTTTTACTCATGCATTGAGAATAACGGAAGAAGAGTAGTTTTCAATAATCTCATCAATGAAGATGGGTACTATAAAATGGACTTTGAAGCTCTTGAAAGATCTATTGACGTTAATACCAGAGTTTTGATCTTATGTAATCCACATAATCCGGTTGGAAGAGTCTGGACAGAAAACGAACTGTCTATGCTTGGTGAGATCTGTAAAAAGAATGATCTTATAATATTTTCTGATGAGATTCACTCTGACTTGATCTATGAAAAAGATAAGTTTAAGTCTATTTTTAGTCTTAACGAAGATCTTCGTGAGCGAACAGTAACTTTTTTTGCTCCAAGCAAAACATTTAACCTTGCTGGCCTTTCAACTTCATTTATGGTTGTTCCTAACCGTTCTTTGAGAGGCAAGATGCAGTCCATCATGAACTCTCTTGCTCTTAACAATATAAATATGTTTGGATTAAATGCTCTTATTGCCGCTTACTCCCACGGAGGGGAATGGCTTGATCAGCTTTTAAACTATCTTAAGGGAAATATTGACTATGTACTTGATTTTTTTGAAAAAAAACTTCCGCAAGTAAAGATATTTAAGCCTGAAGGAACTTATCTGTTATGGATGGACTTCAGATTTTTGGGAATGAATGATGAGGAATTATCAAAGTTCTTTATTGAAAAAGCTGGAGTTGCTTTGGATGATGGGTATATTTTTGGAAAACCTGGAAGTGGATTTCAAAGAATGAATATTGCATGTAGCAGAAAAATTGTCTGTAAGGCATGCGATCAGATATATGAAGCGATAAAATTATTAGAAAACTGTTAAAACATGATGTTTACAGATGTAAACTTATTTATGATATACTTATAGGAGTGCGTTATTTTATGGGGGTAGATAGGGTTGCTTTTTTTAGAAGAGAAGATAAAATCTGCATATAACAATCTTTATGAATTTATCCGGAACAGTAATTTAATCGATTTTAAAACGGATAGCACATCCTATCTAGAGTTTTTTACAGATAACATAAAATTTTCTTCAAATGGTTTTAAATCACGGAAAGAGTTTGAAATCAACTTTGAAAAAACTCCAGCGGATAACATTCAACTGTTTTTCAAGGATGAAAAGACTTTTTATATCCGTTCTGACGAAAAAGACAAAAAATTAGTATTGGAGCATATTTTATCTGATAATGCTTTTTCAAAGAAAAGCACAGGAATTAGCATCCTATATCTATCGTATGGTACATTAAAATGGAAAAATCATGTTTTTTCTCAAAAACATTTGTTTTCACCAGTATTTCTTATGCCTATTTCAGTTTTAAGAAAAAATGAAAATCAGTATCTTCTTAAAATTCATAGTGAGCAATTTATTTTTAATCCTTTTCTTAAGGATTCGCTTGTCGATATGTTAGACTGTTCTTTACTTGATAATCATGCTGAAAGTTTTTTCAAGGATATGCCCGAAAAAATACCGATTGACTGGGAAATAAACCAACGTTTATTTTTATCTCTTTTCAACATTGAAAGATACATGAACTTCAAAGAGCTTGAAAACAGAAAAGAACGACTTCTGTCTTTATCTATCGTAAAGACACTTTATTCGTCAGATGAAAAATCATATACGACTGTAGAAAAAGAAAAAATCTACAGACCTATGAAAATTTTACCTGTAAGCATACTTGACAAATCACAGCAAAATGCAGTAAAGCTTTATAAAAAAAACAATGATAATTATGCTGTTTTTTCTTCATCATTTTCAGAAAAAAATGAAGTGACAGTTAATATAATACTTCAGGCATTGGCAGAGCAAAAAAATGTTTTGTACGTTTATTCTCAGGAGCAGTCTGCTTCTCAACTCAAAAAAGCATTAAAGGAACGATATTTAGATAATATCTATATATCTCCCGAGCAAACCAGCGGTAAAAATACCGATACTTTAAAAAAGATACTTACCTCTTTGGACAGCTTGGATATATCTACTCGCAAATCTGATACTTCGACTGCAGAAGACGATCTGATTTCTCAGTATGAGAAATCAGAAAATATTCTTTCAGAATACTACATTACTCTGAATACATTTCTGGGTAAGACAGGTCTTAAAGTTTCGGAAGTTTTTGAAAGATACTTAGTTTTTACTTTCAAACGTAATCCGACGTACCGTATTCCAAACGTTAAGAGTATGTCCATTGAAAGTTTCAGTGAAAATCAAAGCATTTTAAATGAATTTTCCTTATATAGCGATATATATAAAATATACAATGATCATCCGTTAAGAGAACTTTGCCTTGAACATTTTGAGGATGTTTCATCAGTTGATTCCTTGAAGCCTTTGTTTACAGAGTACTTAAAATACCTTAATTTCATTGATTCATACATAAAAAAACTGATACCCGAAAGTAAGAATACAATAGATTCTTCTTATATTGATAGTTTCATTGAAATTCTAAGGTTATTAAAAGAACTGGAATTAATAGATCTTACTATAAAGACACTTTTTACCAAAAGCCGTGAAACGCTTCTTACTTTCTGCGAAAAACTTAAATTTTTCTGCGACTCTTATGAGCTTGCAAGAAAAAGATTCACAGAAGAAATTTTTTTCAGTATCCCTGAAACTGAGCTTATGCTTGAACATTATATTGCCAACAAAGATAAGCAGTTTAGAAATTTTTTACCACAATTTTCTATAGCCAAGAAGTATTTTATTAAAAATCTTAGAGCTCCATCTGATAAACCAAATATTGATGTTTTTATAAGCGATCTGCACAGAACTTTTTCTGAAAGACAGGAGCTGCTTGCAGATTCAGATTTTACAAATATTGTAGGAGCATACCTAAAAAATTCCCGTCCTAATATTGCTGTTCTTAAAAAAATTGTGGATGACCTGCGAAGTATTCTCATTCTTATAGATACATCTAAAATACCTTTTTATATTGTACAGAACTATGAGCAGGTTACTGATTCAGAGATAAATTATCTCAAGACAGATTTTTCTGCTTTTAAAAAGATTATTCCTTCAGTACATTGCCCGGACTCTCTTATAAGCCAAAAGATAGAACTAACTGAAAAAATAGTTAACAATTCTTTTATGATAGTACAATGGTTCGAATTTACAAAATGGCTGGAAAAACTTACCGGAAAAGAACTAAATGCTTTTCTGGATTATTTTTGTTCAGAAAATTTTGATATTTCGGTTATATCAGAGGTATATGAAGAAACCTTCCTTTTGTCATGCATCGAGAATATATTCATTAATTTTCCGGTACTACGAAACTGTGACCCAAAATACTTTTCTGATATCTCTAAAAAATATAGAGTATACTCTGAACAGTACGTGGAAAAAAATCTTTATGATTTCACTGGAAAATATAAAAATAAGAGTATAGAACCTGAAAAAATACTTGAACTGAGAAAACTGCTTTTCTCCAATATCCAAGACATCAGCTCAGCTGATCTTAAAAAAATTATTAATGATAATTTTAATATTATAAAAGAGATAGTACCTCTTGTCATTCTTCCTATTCTTTCTGTACCGGATTATTTTTTCATGGCTGAAGAAATTTTTGACCTGATAATAATAGATGATGCTTCAACCATCTATTCGGAGGATGTTTTGCCCTTGTTTCTAAAAGGTAAGAGGTTTATACTTGCTGGCGATATTGGTGCTTCTTCACCTTCCAAAGCATCATTTTCTGTAGATAATTTTTTCAACATACGTTCCTTTGAAACAGATATAAAAAATAATTTTAGCAAAAATATACTCGAACTTGCTCTTGAATCGGATATGCCTGCTGTAAAGCTTACACGAAGTTATAATCGTCTTTACAACAGACTTACCACACTGATGGCAGACAATCTTTATAATCGTGAAATTGTTTTCTATCCAGATATACCCAAAACTACCGAAGGACTGTACCTTAGTTTGGTGGAAAAAAACGATCCACATATTGAAGATAAAAATTTCAATGAAGCCATGCAAGTAATCAATCTTATAAATGAGTACAGAAAGAGGTTCCCGAAATATACTATAGGAGTAGTTACACTTAATTCCCAGCAGAAAGATCTTATTTATTCTGTTCTAAAAGACATAGATGCCAGTGAACCTATTGCAAAAAGTATTTTAGGGCTCATAAAAGATGATATTGTTTCAATTGAAGATCATTCGGTTTTGCTCAACGAAAAAAAAGATATCATTATTTTTTCTACCGTGGTATCTTCCTCAACACTTTTTTCCAATATAGAAAAGCTTTCTGCATATGATCTGCTCGAAGAGAAAAAACGTTTTAATACAATTGTTTCTTGTGCGACACATTTGTTACATCTTGTGACTTCGATAGATAGCCAGAGCTTTGAAAAATTAAAGACTTTTCCTCAGTGTGTATTTTTTTATAATTTCTTTTCAGCCTTTTTTACAAGAGAAAGCTCGCTAGACTTTTCAGAGTCTTCACAACGCAAAGAAAACCTTTTTCTTGATTTTTTATGTATAAAGCTTTCAAACGAAGGTCATCAGTGTTTTATACGTAATGACTCATCTGAAAAGTTTATTCAGTTTAAAAACTCTGAATCAATAATTATTGAGTATGATTTTGAAATTGCAAGAACATGCTTGAATGGAAATGAACGTGAATGCCTTAGAAACAGTTATTTTGAACAAAACAACATAAAACCTTACCGTATATGGCTTATAGACTGGGTAAAAGATTTCGCAAAGCAGTATAAGGAACTCATAAAGTTTATTGAAACAGCAGAAACTCATACCTTTGTTTCGACTAACAGAAAAAAACGTCAATCTTTCGCTGCTATCGATAAAGAAGATATATGTTCTTCTATTCAAAGCATACTTGAACTTTCTTCTCTTTCAGAAAAAGAGATAAAACGTGAAGTAATAAAAAAATTTGGATTTTCAAGATTAACAAAAGAAATGTCAAGCCTCATAGAAACTTATATTCAGGAACTTCTTCAGAAGGAAATAATTTGTTTCAGTAAGGAGGATAACAGTTATTCAATCAACATTACAGATAAGTCTCAGAGCTTACAAGAAAGCTGACGTTATTAACTTTAATGAGGTCATGAATGATGAAAGTATACTCATAAATCTTTTTACGCAAATTACTTTTCCTACAAATGCTGAGAAAGAAGAAGCATGGATTGACTCTTTTTCACCTGATTCTTTGTGTGAATATATTCTGGCTGTTCAGAAAAATGATACTGGTAAGTTTATAGGTGGTATAGAAATAAATAACTTGGATCTGAAAAACAGAAACTGTACGATAGCTGTCTATATGCATCCAGATTATCTTGGAAAGGGAGTTGGTACACAAGCCATCAATATTCTTTTAGACTTTCTTTTTCAAAGATTTTCTCTTAACAAGATAAAGCTTAATGTTTTTGATTATAATGAAAGAGCTATAAAAAGCTATAAAAAAGTTGGTTTTGTTGAAGAAGGCGTATTAAGACAGGAACTGTTTACTTTGAATAAGTATCACGATATTGTTATGATGTCCATTTTGAAACAGGAGTGGAACCGACATGACGCAAAGAACTAACAAAACCACTGAAAATAAGTTTAGAAAATTGACTGAACTTTCCAAAACAGAGCTTCTTAAAACAGGAATACGTAAGTTTAACTTTGAAAAAGTAATAAGTTCTTGCGGATTAAGCAAAGCAACAGTATATAAAAAGTTCAAAAACAAAAAAGAATTTATCAGACATGTCATTAAGCAGTTGTTCATTGATCTTACGGGACCGTTTGAAGATTATATTTCCGATCTGAACTCACTTGACTCGATAATAGATAAAATTTTGAATGCAGCAGCAAATCTTGATAAAATAATGATAAAGTATCACTTTGCTGACGTTTTAAATTCTGAAGAAATTACCTCTCTGATAAATGATCTTTACTATGACACCTTTGGAAAGGTAATTCTGAAAAAAATTTCCCAGCTGCAGCAAATTCATGAAATAAGAAGCGATATAGATGGAGATATAATTCTTGAGTTCGTTACTTCCGTTACAAAAGGTTTAAGTAAGTTGATGTTCGTAAAAAGCTTTGAAATGACAGGTCTTAGTTACAGAAAATTGCTGATAAGCGCTTTAAAGGATGGTTCAAATGATTGACTATATTGTTTTATGTGCAGTAGGGATAGAAAAAGTACTATGCAACGAAATAAAGCATCTTGGCTATAAAATAGAAAGAACTCTTCCCGGAAAAATTTACGTAAAGGCTGATGAGGCTTTTATCTATACAGCCAATATCAATCTGAGAACTGCAGAAAGAATTATGATGGTCTTAAAAACTTTTCAAGCCATAACTTTTGACAGTCTTTATGAAAATATAAAGAGCATCAGATGGTCTGACTACATACCTAAAAATACAAATGTCGAAATTACCAAATTAAGTTCTGTAAAATCACAGTTGTATGCATTGAGTTCTATACAGTCTGTTTCACATAAGGCTGTTTATGACAGTTTAAAGCTTTCGTACAATCAAACAGAGCACTTATCCAAAGATACACAGGCTGTAGAGATAAGACTTTATCTTAATAACGATATCGCAGAGGTATGTCTGGATCTTTCCGGTGAGCCTCTTCACAAAAGAGGCTACAGAAAACTTGTAAGTCAGGCTCCTCTTAAAGAGACTATAGCTAGCGCAATGCTGCTTACGAGCGGATGGAAGAGAAAGTTTCCGTTATATGATCCTTTCTGTGGTTCAGGAACCATACCAATAGAGGCTGCTCTGTATGCTATGAATATAGCACCTGGTCTGTACAGAAGTTTTTCTGTGCAAAATCTTAAATTTTACAGTCAGGATCAATTTATAAAAGCAAAGCAGCTTGCTGTTTCTAAAATACGAGAGTATGACGCTTCTGAGTTTTCAATATGTGCAAGTGACAAGGACAAGGAAATTATTAGCTGTGCAATAAAAAATGCAGATAATTTTAAACTTGCTCAGTATATCACCTTTATGACTGAGAGTATGGAAAAACTTATTGATCGTTCAGGTATTGGATATGTGGTTACTAACCCGCCATATGGAAAAAGAATACGCGACGAAAAGTATGCTGCAAAAGTATATGAACAGATGCGTTATCTGAAAAAAGTCTTTAAGTCTTGGACGTACGTTATAATTACCGACAGTGATGATTTTGAAAGCTACTTTGATATGAAAGCATCTAAAAAGCTTACTATTCATAACGGTAGTATTGTGAATACAGTTTATACTTTTGATAATGCTTCTGAAAAATCTGTAATCTCTTAAAACGGCGGTGGTGTTTTTGAAAAAAGTATATATACAGTTTATAGCCTTAATTCTATTTTTATGCGTTTCAGCCTATGCTTCTCAGGCATCTCCTGAAAAAAATGGTTTTTTCTTTTTTAAAGACGACGTTCAGGATACTTATCAAAAAGATCTTAAAGATTTTATTGTTGATTTTCCGGGAATTTGCGGATGTGAAATACTCTCAGAGGATAAGAGTGTTTTTTTCTCCCTTGAAAGTAGTAAGCTTTTCATTCCAGCTTCACTAAATAAACTGATAACAGCATTTTCTGCACTTGAAACCTTCGGTCCGGAGTACAGATATCCTACAAAAATTTCTTCTGATTCAAAACCAACACCTGTTTTCGGAGGAAACATTTACATAAAAGGCTTTGGAAATCCTGTACTTAACCCGCAAAAATATAAAGACGTACTTTCTTATATTGTAAAAACTTACGCTATTAAGGAGCTTAACGGCGATATAGTAATTGATTTTTCGTATTTTGATCAATCACAGTACTATGGAAAGGGATGGATGTGGGATGATCCACAGCCTCAGATTTCCGCTTTAAATCTCTGGCTTGAAAATTATTCGATCTTTATGAACAAGCCATACTCTTTAATAGAAGATATGATTGGTTATTATACTCTTGCATCGTTGAAAGATTTCGGTGTGGTTTTCAATGGAAAGATAAAAAATGGTAAAATGCCTGAAAACAAAACTCTTCTTTATACTCATCAATCCGAAGAGCTTTTTGATATAGTAAAAATTATGCTTGAAAAAAGCGATAACTATATTGCAGAACACATCTTCAGAAGTATTGGCGCGAATATTTACGGGCTTGGAAGTACCGAAAATTCTGTTAAAGTTTATGAAAATCTACTTTTTTCCAAACTTGGATTACTCAAAAAAAATTATATTATTGCTGATGGTTCTGGACTGTCTATGTACAACCTTCTTTCTCCGCAGCTTCTGAACTCGCTTAACTATTTTATGTACACTAAGTATAAGGAAAAATATCTTGATATTTTGGCAACTCCCGGAGAAAAAAGCACTATAGAAAATAGATTCAAATTCAGTACTTTATGGGCAAAAACCGGTACTTTATACTCTGATTCAGGGATAAGCGGCATTATAAAAACTAAAAAAAATAATCTGTATTTTTTCACACTTATGGAAAATAATTATACTTCTTCTAACTTCGAAATAAAAGAATTTGAAACAAAGTTTCTAACTCTTTTGTACGAAAATTATTAAAAAAGAAGCCTCATTTAGAGGCTTCTTTTTATCTTATAAGTCTAAGTTTAGCATATCTTGGTGTACCGTTCAATATAGGAGGATAGTACTCTCCTTCGATAAGAGGCTTGGCATACTTTATAAACTCTGTTGTAACATCCATTCCGTCATCTGTGATAAATTCATTAGGAATAGTTTTGGTGTTATTTGCGACTTCTGAAAGATCCACAAGATCATATGTAACATAATATGGTTCATCGCTTATACGGTTTATACTTACCATATATCCGTTTTTCCCTTGTAAAGCATAATGTACAGCCATGCTTCCTACAAGAACTGCTTCATTAACATCTGTATAGCATGAAAGATGACCTCCGCTTCTCTGTAGATAATCAGGAACAGCTGTATGTACTTTTAGTTTAAGTTCTTCTGAAATTATTGAGGATATTGTACTGCCTACTCCCCCTAGTTGTTTGTTTCCGAAACTGTCTGTTGCTCCGAAATGGGCAACAAGATTACCTTTATCATCGTTAAGACCCTCTGCTACAACTATTGAACAGTAACCTGTCCTTCTTACGGTATTATCTACTTTGGTAATAAACTTTTCTCTGTTAAATGGAACTTCGGGTATAAGAACTATATGAGGTCCGTAGTTTGCATTTACTCTTGCAAGGCTCGCTGAAGCGGCAAGCCAGCCTGCATGTCTGCCCATTGTTTCAAGAATAAAAACTTTTGTTGAATCAGCAGACATGCTTTTTACATCCAGTGAAGCTTCAAGAATAGCTGTTGCAAGATACTTGGCCGAAGATCCGTACCCTGGAGAATGATCAGTACCGTAAAGATCGTTATCGATTGTTTTTGGAATACCTATTACACTAAGATCAAATCCTATTTTTTTTGAGTAATTATAAATTTTATTTGCAGTATCCATGGAATCGTTACCACCATTATAGAAAAAATATCCTATATTGTACTTTGAAAAAACCTCAAATATCTTTTTAAATTCATCTTCATGAGATTCGGAAAGCTTACGCCTGCACGAACCAAAAGCACTAGCAGGAGTGGTTTTTAAAAGATCAATTTCATAAGGCTCTTCACAGTCCATGTCAGCAAGATCATCTCCAATTATACCGTTTATGCCGTTAAGACCTACATAAACCTTACCAATTTCTCCACAGGAAAAACACTTTTTTATAACTCCGTATGCTGAAGCATTAATAACACTTGTTACACCGCCAGATTGAGCGTAGACTGCATTTTTGATCATACTTATCTACTCCTTTATGATATTAGGCAAACATTTTGTATGTAATAGTATTTAAATAACTGTATTTGAGAAAACCTCTTTTTCATACACGTCATGAGGTTTATAATCATCTGTTAAAATCGAATCATCGCTTTTATCAATGGCTTCATATGCCTGATTATGATCAGCCGGAATAATCATACCAAATCCCTGAGAGTTCTTTGCTCCTAATCCGGAATCAAAAGCAAGACGGATAAGATTCTTATTTCCTGAAAGCACAAAGTATCCTGTCCAGCCTTTTATTATTATTCCCTTATAAAACAGAAGCTTCTCGTTTTTTTCAGTTACTCCGTATGGAGATATATCAAACGTATTATCTTCTGAAAAGTCTATACCTAAAACAGAAGCTTTTCGTTTTATATTTTCGCTTATAAGATTTCTGAAGTTGTCTGAATAAGGCGAAAAGTAATGTGTATACTTATTTTTGTTTGGAAGCGTTATAGTACTATAAACGGTTATAGGTGAAACAGTTTTCACCATAATGGGCGAATTCACTTCGGTTTTAAGAATAACATGACTTTTCAGCCTAAATAGATTATTTTCTATCCTAAAAAGCTCTTTTTCAGAAAAAGCCTTTGATACACAATCCATTAATTCTTCTATGGGAGAAGCAAAGTATACCATAAAAGAACCTTTGAACTTAAGTCTTTTATTGTCAACTCGGAAGCTTTCATAAGGATAGATTCTAGAAAAAGTAAATATTTTCTTTTCTCTTTCATCTGAATTTATAGAAGAACCGAAATATTGCGAAAGCAGATTGTAGAACATTCCTTGCAAAGGCCTGTTATAATGAACTGGAAGATCAACCAATTCATCAGTAGCAGGTTCAAATACCATTTTTAATATCATAATATATCCCCCTTGATATACCTTTAAAATATAATGAATACACTTAAATATTATATCATAATTTCTATAATATTTGTATGTAAAACGAAATTTATTTAATTCTAATTATGTTTTAAGTTAACTAAAAAGAAATCTTTTGATCGTAGCTAAGAAAAAATCATGGTTTCTGAATATCTAGAAACCATGATTTTTTAATACAGAATATATATCTACCTATTAAAAAATTGCCTGCTGAGAATCTTTATCAAAGATATGCATTTTCTCCATATCAAAAACGATATCAAGCTTCTGATCAGATTTTGCCATGGATTTTGGATCAACCTTGGCTGTTATTACCTGCTTACCAATAGTAAGATGTAAAAGTGTTTCACTTCCCAAAGGCTCAACCACATCAACAGTTGAAGTAACAGTGTTATTATCGGTAGCAGCAACTGCATATAACTTATCGTATACATCTTCAGGTCTTATACCAAATACAACTTCTTTATCAATATAAGGCTTAAGGATATCTTCAAACTTTTTCGGGACTTTTATGTTCATATTCTCAGCAGTGAGCCACATGGAACCATTCTGAGTGCTCAATTTCGCATTAAGAAAGTTCATTGCAGGTGTACCTATAAATCCAGCAACAAACATATTGCTCGGTTTATGGTATACTTCGAACGGATCTCCTATCTGATGGATAATTCCATCTTTCATAATAACAATTTTATCTGCCATAGTCATAGCTTCAACCTGATCGTGGGTAACATAAACAATCGTGGCATTCAATCTTGAGTGGAGTTTTTTCAGTTCGCTTCTCATTTGGACTCTTAATTTGGCATCAAGGTTTGAAAGAGGTTCGTCAAAAAGGAAGACTTTGGGGTTTCTTACAATAGCTCTTCCTACTGCGACTCTCTGTCTCTGTCCACCAGAAAGCTGTTTAGGCTTTCTGTCTAAAAGATGCTCTATATCAAGTATTCGTGCGGCTTCTTTAACTCTTTTTTCTATCTCATCTTTAGGCATTTTTCTTAATTTTAGTCCAAAAGCCATGTTATCGTATATAGACATATGAGGATAAAGAGCATAATTCTGGAAAACCATTGCTATATCTCTGTCTTTTGGTTCAATATCGTTAACAATCTTATCGCCTATCTTTATAGTTCCTGCTGAAATATCCTCAAGACCTGCTATCATTCGCAGTGTGGTGGTTTTGCCGCATCCAGAAGGTCCGAGAAGAACTACAAACTCTCTGTCCTTAATTTCTATGTTAGCGTCTTTTACAGCTTTAAAACCATTAGGATACACCTTATCGATATGTTCAAGAATAACGTCTGCCATACTACACCTCCATACTATTCTTCGTTAAAATCTAAAAAAAATTTTTCTATTTCTTTTACTCTTGAAAGATCCCCAGCTTCCACAAGATATAAATCTTTTATCTGGTCAACAAACTCCATAAGGCTTACAAACTTATCATAATCAACAATTATGGCCTGAGGAAGTCCGTTTTTGGTAATAACAATATTTTTTTTCTTTGTTTCGTCCATAACTTTTGAAAACTTAGCTTTTGCTTCTGCAAGACTGTAAAATTCAAGATCTTTAAGATTCATTCTTCGCCCCTTGACTATAATTATAGTCATTTGGTTTATGATTGTCAAGTACCTTTATAAACTTTCCTCTTTAAAGGCCTTTAAAGCTATCTCAAAAAAACTTTCCAAGGTTATGCCCAACTGTTCAATCTTTAAAATATTTTCACGACTTGCACCTTTTGCAAAACTTTTATCTTTAAACTTCTTCTTTAAAGAAGATACCTTAAGATCACGGATGTCTTGAGAAGGAATAACAAGTACCGCAGCTGTTATAAATCCTGAAAGAGGGTCAGCTGCGTATAATGCAATTTCTATAGGAGCATTAAGAACTTTTTTATCATTATGGGCAAGTACTGCGTTCTCCATTTCCTCATCAATAGCTCCCTTAAGCATTTCCACTGTCTTTAGAGCATGTTGATCAACATTATGCTTAGTGAGTTCATAGTCCAGATCATGAATAAGACCTGTAACTTCCCATTTGACAGGATCGAAGCCTAAAAAAACTGCCAGATGTTTCATTATTGCTCCAACGGCTCTTGAATGTTTTATAAGTGTTTCTGTACTTATGTTCTGATATAAAAGCTCTGTTGCTTCTTCTTTATTAAGCATAGCAAGCCTCCTTATGCCTAAGTATAATTATCATGATATACTTGTAATGATAATACTTACGTTTGAGGTGAAAAAGATGGAAAGCATTACAGTAAAGAAAGGACAGTACATTTACGAGGCCGGAAGTATCTCGGAAAATATTTATAGACTTGTATCTGGTAAAATAGAGATTTCTCACAACGGAAATAAAAATATTATTGAAACTGGAACCTTTGGAGAGTGGATAATAGCCGGTGCAAAATGCTATGATTCTGCATATACTTTAACTGATTGCCAGATTCAGATACTAACCCCCGAGGATCTTAATTCGCTTGACTCTAAAGAAAATATTTATTTTGAAATGTTTGAATCTCTTACAAAAAGGCTTACCTTCCTTGATGAATGCATAAGCAGTCAGATTGATCAGGAGAGTGCAATTAATACTTTTAAAAGATTTCATCCTCATCACAAGTTAAGAACAGAATCAAAATTTCTAGACTTTTTCAGCAAAATGAAGTTCCTTTACAATCAGGAAAACTATCAGCAGGCTTTAAACGAAGTATATGCTTTCAAATCCGACTATATAGACTATCCGCTCCGTGATGAACTTGATATTTGGAAGGCCATAATCACCTTTCATTTAGATCCCGAGAAAGCCAAACACCTTTACAACACATTTGATCATGCAAAATACTCTAAAAAATTATCTTTTACATATCTTAAAAATCTTCTTGAAAACAAAAACGACACTCTTTTGAGTTTATACGAAAAATATGGGATACATGTTCCGCCTAATACTATTCTGATAGCAGAAGGTGAAAATCCAAATAATGAAGGATATCTTTTATTGGACGGTGGAATGAAAGTCGGCCGCTATTCTGGAAAAAAAGAAGTTCTTCTTTCTATAATCCAAAAAGGCGATTTCTTTGGCGAAGCAGGGATGTTTAATTCCAACTGCCGTATGGCAACAGTATATACCGACGTTTACTGTGATGTGGTGAAAATGTCAGGTGAAAAGTTAAAATCAGTTATTTCGCAGTTTCCCGCATTGGGTATGAAGATGGTAAAATGTCAAATAAGCAGAATAACTTTTTTGGATGAGCTTTTTAAAACAGTTTGTATTACCAATAAGAGAGAACGTATTACAAGCATAATTGATACATACCTGGAAAAATTTATAACCGTAGGAATAACTCTGAATGAGTTTACATCACTAACAAACTGTACTCAAAGGGAAGTACTTGAAATATTCAGCAACCGAAAGATTAAAATCGATTCCACAGGCCATATAAAGACATCATGACTCACTGTTTGTAATTTTTAAGATATTTCTGCCTTAACTGTGTGGCTTGCTCGGGAGAAATAACCGAAACATTTCCACATGAAAGAGCAACTATATAGATCTGAGCAGTTTTTTCACAGACAAGCGATGCTGTAATTGCTTCGTTGATAGAATCACCTATGGTAACTAAACCGTGATTCTTCATAATTGTTGCATTGTTCTTTCCCATAGCCGTTACAACATTATACGCAAGTTCTTCTGAACCGGCTGACGCAAACTGTGCAACCAGAATTTCTTCACCACAGATCATAACTGAATCTTCTATAAGAGAAGGGATTTTTTCACACACCAGTGAAACAGCACTTGAAAAAACTGGATGAGTATGAATTACTGCTTTTATATCCTTTCTGGCATTGTAAAGTGCAATATGCATTTTGAGTTCAGAAGAAGGTTTATGCTCTGAAAGTACTATCTGCCCCTTCATGTCCGTAACTGCTATGTCTTTACGTGTAAGCTTTTCATATGGAAAGTTCGAGGGAGTAATAAAGATTCTTTCGCCATCACTGACAGAAACGTTTCCCCATGTTCCTTTTACTAAATTTTCAGCTACTATTCTTTTACATCCTTCAATCACACTATCTTTATATTCGTCAAACATCTATTTCCTCCTTAAGTCTGCTTATAATCAGATTATATCAAAGAGGTGATATAGTGTCAATTCTGAAAAATTACTCTGAAATGGAGTACCTTATCGCAAATGGACTTGGTGGAAGTTCTTCGGCATGCGCTAGCGGACTGAACACCAGAAGATACCATTCTATACTTTCCGCAGCACTCAATCCTCCAGTTAACAGAAGGATATTTGTATCACGAGCCTCAGAAATAGCTGTTGTAGAAGATTCAACATATATATTAAGTACTTTAAAGACTGTTAACGGTTTTTTAGAAAGCGGTTATGAAAATATATTATCGTTCAAGTATGAAGGATTTCCTGTATGGGAATTCAAGACAGGTTCAAATATAATAGAAAAAAGTATCTTTATGATAAAAAATAGAAATATGAGTGTTCTGTTCTATAAAAATATCTTTGGAAAAGAGCTAACTCTTACTATAACTCCATATTTTAATGACCGCGATGTTCACTCTAATACTCTTCCTGGAAGCATTAGAATAAATATCTTAAAGTTTTCTCAGAATTTTGTTTTATTTGGAACAAACTTTCTTAACTCCATATCTTTGAAAACTGATGGAGAGATCCAAGAGTATTCACATACTTTAAACAACGTTTTCTATGATGCAGAAAATGAACGGGGACTTTTTGCATATGAGGAAATTATTTCCAAGGTACGTATAACAAAAAAACTGCATCCACAGGAAAGCTTTTATATAATCTTTGGTGCCAACGATGATGTAAGTGATGTTGATCCCTTTACTGCCCTCACTTCTGAAAAGGAAAGAATTATTAGTATTTCAAGTTCTTCTTCTGATAATACCATAAAACGATTGCTTATTGCAGCCGATACCTTTATAATGAAAAGGAAAAGTACTGGAAAACATACTATAATCGCAGGCTTTCCATGGTTCACTGATTGGGGCAGAGATACCATGATTGCTCCTGAAGGTCTATTGCTCTATACTAGGAATTACTCTATTGCTAAAGAAGTAATAGAGAATTTTGTAAATAATCTTCAAAATGGACTTATTCCAAATGTATTTGATGATTATTCTGGACAACCCAAAGGATACAATACTGCTGATGCCACCCTCTGGCTTTTTTATGCATTATATAAATACTATACGTTTACACATAATGATATATTTTTGAAGAAAATGTATCCATACTTATATGAAATTATAAAAAAACATATTTCAGGAACAGATTATAACATACATATGGATGATGACTATCTTATATATGCAGGAAATAAAAATACTCAGCTCACATGGATGGATGTGAAAGTTGAAGATTGGTCTGTAACTCCGAGATATGGAAAAACTGTTGAAGTTAACGCTCTATGGTTTAATGCTTTAAATATAATGACCTATTTTTCAAAAATATTGAATGCTGAGTTTGAGTATGAGTACCTTATTGAAAAGGTAAAGTCTAGCTTTAATGAAAAATTCTGGAATTCAAAAGATAACTGTCTTTACGACGTTATAAACGAAGAAGGAAAGGACTTTAGCTTCAGACCAAATCAGATATTTGCTGTCAGTCTCCCATTTGATATTCTTTCGAGAGAAAAAGAAAGACTGATTATTGATAAGGTTTTAGAAGAACTTTATATCCCATATGGTCTGCGAACCCTTTCACCCAAAGATCCAAGATATATCGGCATATATGTTGGAGACAGATGGACACGCGATGGAGCTTATCATCAGGGAAATGCTTGGCCTTATCTTCTGGGACATTTCCTATATGCTTTTTTGAAGATAAACGACTTTTCAAAAGAATCCAAAGTTATAGTAAAAAAACTGCTCGCTCCGATTGAAGATATGATAAATACAGACTGGTGTGGAACCATTCCGGAAATAATAGAAGGAAACTGGCCTCATGAAAAAAAAGGCTGCTTTTCACAGGCCTGGTCTGTAGGAGAAATATTAAGAATAATCCTTGAAGTAAACAAATAGACGGAGAATACTCTCCGTCTATTTGTTGGTTTACCACTTAATCCATTCAGGCTTTTCCCAGTCGCCTGTTTTATATTTTTCGGGATAAACTGCTTTCCATGCACCGTTCTTCTGCCATTGAAAGATAATACCTGTAGCTCCGTCTTCTCCACCATATCTGAGATCATGGAACTCATCGAATACAACAGGAGCAACACCTTTCTTACCGCCCATCGGGAAATATACCTTTTCAAGTGATTTTATAACCTCATCCTTATTATTGGGATCCTTAGCCATTTCAAGTGCCTCTTTCAGAACGTATAAAGCATTGTAGGCCGGAAATGATATAAAACCAGGAGCCATTGAATATATTTTTTTATGCTCCTCAAAAAATTTCATAGTATTTGCAGTGAGTGGTGCAGGACCACCGTTAGGATATGCCGATGTCTCATACAGACACTTTCCACTAGTCTGCTCATAAAATTCTGGTTTAAGAGCTGCTGCTATTGCTCCGACAAGTGCTGCATTTACCTTAAGGTCATACCACTGCTTTGCAAACTGAATACCATCTTGTGTCACTATTGCATCAATTATTATCTGAGCACCGGCATCTGTTGCCTTTTTAAAAGTTGCAGAAAAATCATTTGTTCCTGCAGGAAAATAATCAGTATAAACGATCTCAACTCCAGCCTTTTTAGCTATCTCAGCTGCTGTTTCCGCTATCTGTTTGGCATAAACTAAATCAACAGATATAATAGCTGCTTTTTTGATACCATATTTTGGAACGAGTGAGTTAGCGATGAACTCGCCGATAGATCTTCCTTGGGCTATAGAATCCAAAGTTCCGACTCTGAAATAGTATTTGTATTTATTATAGTCTTTTCTGATAAAATTTATTATATCAGGACTTGCTGCACCTGTTCCAAGCCATATTATTTTTCTCATAGCCATTTCATCCATTGAAGCTAAAACGGGTCCTGTACCTACTCCGCCGATAAGAAAATCTATCCTGTCTCTTGTAACCAGCTTCATTATTCCGCTTTTCATTTTTTCAGCACTGTTTTCATCATCCTGATATACAAGTTCGATCTTCTTACCTAGTATTCCGCCTGCAGCATTTATTTCTTTTGCAGCCATATCAACAGCATTTTTTACCCATACACCGTTTTCCTGCTGTAAAGTAGCTATTACCCCAATCTTCCATGTTGAAGCAGAGAAAACTGTTAATACTGCTAAAAGCGAGAAAAAAGTTAATAAAAAAAGTTTTTTCATCTTCCATCCTCCTTATTTTATATGCCTAGATAGGCATTACGAATAGAATTATCTTTCGTAAGATCTTTGGGATTACCTTCCCATTTAATCTTACCGTGTTCAAATATCGATATCTTATCAGCTATTGGCATTACCATCGTTGCATCCTGTTCAACAATAAGTATGGTTTTTCCTGTACTTCTTATTTTTTTAATTCCTTCAAAAATTTGTTCCTTAATAACATGTGCAAGACCCATAGAGGGTTCGTCCAGCAAAAGCACTTTCGGATTAAGCATTATTGCTCTTCCTATTGCAAGCATCTGCTGTTCTCCGCCACTCATAGTACCGGCCTTCTGAGTTATTCGTTCTTTAAGTCTTGGGAAAATTTCGAAAACAAAGTCCATACTGTTCTTTTTACTTTTGGTACTTTCATAAACCATAGCAATCTCAAGATTTTCCTTCACACTCAGATCTGGAAAAAGTCTTCTGTTCTCTGGCGAAAGTGAAACTCCCATCCGTGCGATTTCAAATGTCTTTCTGCCCGTGATCTCATTACCTAAGAAAAAAATACTTCCCTTGGCTGGAATAACTGAACCGGTGATTACTTTAAGCAAGGTTGATTTTCCCGCGCCGTTTGGTCCAAGTACAGCGTGACACTCGCCTTCGTGTATATCAAGATTCATATCTTCAAGTACTATGGCTTTGGCATAACCTGCAGTTATATTTTTTAAACTAAGGATTAACAAGAGCTGCCCCTCCTTTTCCCAGATAAGATTCAATAACCTGCTCATTTTTTATTATTTCCTCGGGAGTACCTTGGGCAATTACCTGACCATAATCAACTGCAACTACTCTTTCGACTATTTTCATAAACTCTTTCAGCCTATGCTCAATAAGAATAATAGAAGTACCTTTTTCATTAATTTTTATTATTACATTAGCAATAGGCTCTATTTCAGAGTGTGTAAGTCCAGCAAACGGCTCATCAAGTAAAACAACCTCAGGTTTCACAGCTAGGGCCTTTGCTACTTCCAGCTTTTTTAAATATCCTTGAGGAAGTAGTTGAGTTTTTACCTTTCTCACTTCAGAAAGTTCACATACTTCAATTACGTGATCTATCCACTCTTTTCTCTCTTTTTCATTTTTTATAAACTGTTTCATTCTGGGTGAAAGAGTAGCAATTTTTATATTTTCGTATACTTCCAGATCTTTAAACGGTTTCACTATCTGAAAAGTTCTTACAAGTCCCATACAAGCAATTTTTTCCGGCTGATATCCCACAATATTTTTATTGTTAAAGATAATTTCTCCACTGTCAGGAAGTATGAATCCTGATATAAGATTAAATATAGTAGTTTTACCTGCACCATTAGGACCGAGTATACCAAGTCTTTCACCTTTTTCCAGAGAAAAGCTTATATCGTTGCTTGCTCTTAATCCACCAAAATTTTTATTAAGATTTTTTATCTCCAGTATGCTCATTTTCCACCTCTTACTTCCGTACTTGTTTTTAGTCCTTTAGGCTTTAAAAAATTTGAAAGTCCGTTAAAAACACCGTTTGGTAGAAACAATGCCGAAAAAATAAGTAAAAGTGTATATATTATCTGGTTATAATCACCAAAATCTCTCAGAAGTTCAGAAGCAAATGTAAGAAAAAATCCTCCAAGCGCTGCTGGAACAATTCCGCCTATTCCGCCTACAACTGCCATAATCATAGAGTTAAGAGAAAGCGGATATACTATATCAGGACCAATATAGCCAAAATTATGTGCTACAAGTGTACCGGCCATTCCTGCAAAAGATGCCGAAAGTGCAAAAGCCGAAACCTTATAAAAAGTGGTATTGATTCCTATTGCCCTGCATGCATCCTCATCTGATTTTAAAGCTTTTAATATAAGCCCAAAATTCGATCTGCTTATTTTAAACATCGTATAAACTGCAAGTACTGCAAATATGAGCAGAAAATAATAGCTTTTGTTTGGATCATCAGTAAGGTAGGTTATCCCTATCATCCCTTCTTCTCCACCTGTATACTGAGACATTGATATTGTAAGTTTTTCAAATATCGATGCAACAGCAAGAGTTGCAAGAGCAAAGTAAGGACCTTTAAGTCTGAGAGTTGGGATACCTATAACTACGCCAAAAATAGCTGATACAATTGCTGATATTGGAAGAGATAGATATACAGGAATAGGAAAAGCTTTGCTTATAAAACCTACCATATACCCACCAATTGCAATAAAAGCAGCATGTCCAAAATTTTCTTTACCGGTATAACCTGAAAGTAGATCCCAACTTGAAGCATAAACTGAGTATATGAGAGCTATAGAAAATACCCATATAAGATACTGGTCATTAAATACAACTGGAAAAATGAACATAAATACTATTCCTATAAGAATCAAAATAACTCTTAAATCCTTAAATTTTTTCACAATTCACCGCCTTACGCTACTTTTTTTCCCATGAAGCCTGTAGGTTTAAACACCAGAAATAAGAATACTATAACAAGAAAAACCACTTCGGTCATACTCGATGTCCATACTAATGCAACAAACTGTTCAAGATACGCCATGAAAATTGCTGCAAGTATACTTCCCCATATACTCCCAAGTCCTCCCAAAATAACTATTGAAAAAGCTTTTATTAATGTTGGCAGCCACATTCCAAGATTTATTGAAAGAAAGGGAGATATTACGATCCCAGCAAGTCCAGATAATCCAGCTGAAAGAGCCGAGGTGACTATAAATATCAGTGAAGTATTTACTCCAAGCAGCTGCGCCGCATACTTATCCTGCGAAGTTGCAAGTATCAACTTTCCAAATTTTGTTTTGTTAATGAAAAACATCACAATAACTATAGAAACAACCGATACAAAAAAAGCAAAGATCCTTGAACCTGGAATTATTTCACCCAGAAGGAGCATACTTTGGTCATAAAACGGTTTTATACTATAATGGCTTGTTCCGAAGACAAGTTTGAAAAGATACTGTGTAAAGTATGCCGAACCTAATGTAAGTATGAGAATATATATACTCTCACCCTTTCGTTGGAGATACAGTATCGGGTATTTCATCAAAAAAACACCGATCAGCATTACCGATAAAAGAGACAGTATTACCGAAAAAAAGGCAGGAATGCCAATACTTATAAAAAAATAGGCAAGGTAAGCTCCTACCATGTAATATGCTCCATGATAAAGATTTACTATTCCCGCTACTCCAAAAGTAAGCGAAAAACCTAATGCTATCAGTGCATATATAGAAGCATTTACTGCACCATTGATAAGCAGGTTAGCAATCACCAGTGTCACCCCTCTCAAAATAATATTTATATACGATATGATTCATTTCTCATGTAATATGTGAATCATATCTCATGTATATATTATACTTAACAAAAAATAAATACCAAACTCGATATTTGGTATCTATTTAGAAATTATAGGTAATATGTCCGAATAACCATAACTAAACATATATTACATAAAAATTACTTTGTTTTCATTACATTAAATATTTTCTTCTTTTCAAAATTATAAGATGCAATCTGAAAATAATTCAAATTACCCGTCAAGTCATAAAAAAAATATCGTCAGTTTTTTCTTTTTCGATGTTCCCATATAGACCTATATAAAATTTATTTTCTGTATACTGAAGAAGCAAATCCCTGAAATCACAAAAATTAGAATTGTTGAGCGTATAAGAAATATCTTTAATTGAATACTCTTCATATATACCTTTTACTCTAAGTTTTTCAAAGTAATTTTCTTCTATATGCATGAGGTAGAGATTCAAAAAGTTTTTACCCCATATGAAATCGGTTTCTGTGAAAGATGTGACTTTACGTATAAATGAACTTTTCAATTGAGCAAAATCGGTTTGAACACTTTGCTGATTTGTATTTATGACAAAACCGCAGAAAAGTCTTTTGTCAAAATAGACGTTCATAAAGCTGGCTTTCTGAGAGTTAACAATAACTGGACTTTTTTCTCTGAAAAGAATACTCATTATTTCTGCGAAAACAAGTTTCTCTATACTTTGACACTCCTGTGTATAGCCTAAGGTAAGATAAACTTCTTGAATGGGAAGTTCAAGTATTTTAATCCTTTTTTTTTCATATGGATCAGCTGACTCTTTAATTATATTCTTTTTTTCTAGAAGTTCCTGCATATAGGAGTTTATAGCAAGAGTATCAGAAAAATTAAGGAAAACAAAAGTACCCTTTAAAACCTCTGAAGTGTTTTCCTCTTTGAAAAAATTCCTCATGAAGAATAGATTTCTAAGCATACGATCTTCAAGTGAATAAATAGAATTTTTATTAATATATGCTGTTCCATGGAACTCAAATCTTTTCAAAGCATCAAATATATGTTCTATATTTTTTTCAAATGTTGAAATACAAATATAAAGATAATTTTCACTCCGACGTTGGGAGAGAATATAAGCAATACCCTTAAGAGAAGAATGAATATGAACTATAAGTCGGCATGCAAAAGAATCAAATATATCTGGTCTAACAGGATTCATTCTTAAAATTATACCAACAGAGGCAGATTGCGAAAAAATATCTGAATTAAGCAACACATAACTGCTCTGCATAAGATTATCATCCTCCATATTTTAAATAACAATTTTTTCTCTTTACATAATTATATCATATAATTTACAAAAAAAACGTGAATTTAACATAGAATATTATTAACAAAAAATCCCGTAAAAACGGGATTATTTTTTTGTACTAATGTTGAATTTTTGTATAAGCTCGTTTCTTCGTTTTTCTATATCAATTGTCTTTCTGGCAAGACCTTGATCAACCGCAGTTCTTGAAACTGCAGCAGCAACATTCGGTGCAACATTGGGGTTATATGCACTGGGAATAATATAATCAAAATCAAGTTCTGCTTCAGTTACGAGACCAGATATGGCATAAGCAGCATTTATCTTCATTTCATCTGTTATCTTCCTTGCTCTGACATCTATAGCTCCTCTGAAAATACCAGGAAAAACAAGTACGTTATTGACCTGATTGGGTGTATCAGAACGTCCTGTCGCAGCAATTCTGGCACCAAATGAAATAGCCTGATGATAAGATATTTCTGGATCTGGATTAGAAAGAGCAAAAACAATCGGATCACGGTTCATACTTCTAATTACTTTTTCGTCAAAAGCTCCTGGCTTGGAAACACCTATAAGCACATCTGCCCCTTTGACCACTGTATAGAGATCTCCTTTAATCATTTGATGGTTAGTACTCTCCGAAAGATACTGTTGAATTCTGTTAAGATTTGCCATACCTTTATAGAGAACACCGTTTAAGTCTACCATAAAAATATTCTTTGCTCCCGCCTTAACAAGAAGCCTGCCTATTGCTGATCCTGCGGCCCCACAGCCATTCACAACAATTTTTGCACTTTCGATCTGCCTGCTTGTAAGTTTTAAAGCATTTATAAGACCGGCAAGAACAGCCACGGCGGTACCGTGCTGGTCATCATGAAAAACTGGTATATCCATTATCTCTTTAAGCTCATCTTCAATATCGTAGCACTTGGGAGAAGATATATCTTCAAGGTTAATACCAGCAAATGTAGGCTCAAGAAGTTTTACAATCTCAATTATTTTTTTGGGATCTTTAGTATCAAGACATATAGGTATAGCATCAACATCGCCAAACCTTTTGAAAAGAACTGCTTTTCCCTCCATAACAGGCATAGCAGCCTGTGGACCGATATCCCCTAATCCAAGAACTCTTGTTCCGTCAGTAACTACTGCTACCATGTTTCCTCTGCATGTAAGTTCAAAAGAAAGATTATTCTCTTCTTTTATTGCAAGACATGGCTGAGCTACTCCCGGAGTGTAAGCTATACTCAAATCATAGGGCGAGTTAAGAGGAACTTTTGAAACAACTCCAAGTTTTCCGTTATTTTCTCGATGAAGTTTTAGAGACTCTGCTTTTAAATCCATATCTTTTCTCCTTCAACAATCATTTAATCTTCGGATATTTCATCCTCATCCTCTGAATCATCTTCATACTCTTTGCTATTTTCTCCAAACTTGTAGTTTTTGCTATTCTTCTTTATACCGCTGTCTTCATCCTTTTCTGCTTCAGACAGTTCTGGAATAGAAGCTTCCACCTTCTTCCATTCACTTATGTTATCGTAATCATCAGGAGCACTTATATCCTGCTGATTGTAGTTAATATCTTTGATTATCGGTTTTTCCTTGCTTTGAAAGTGATGAAATCCATCCTTGTTTTTTGGACATCGTGTATTTCTTGTATCCGGAGATAGCTTTATTCCACAGTGCTGACAATAAAGTTCAGGCATACGATCACCCCTGTTTATCAATTTCTTTACTGCGTAAATCTTCCTGCATAGTATAATAACCTGATGTTATGGCCTTTTTGCCTGTCTGAAGCTTCATCTGATCCACTTTTATATTTATCAGTTTATCTTTTAACAGTTTCTGTCTTTCAATATCCTTATTATAGATGTTTTCAATTTTTTTTGCAACTTGTGGAAAAACGATATATTTTTCAATTTTGATAAATAATTGCATCCGTAAATCCAGCATCTGGTTTAGCATATCAAAATCCTGCATCTGTAATGATTTGTCTATTGCTTGTTCTACCTGGTCCAGATCTGTACTTATCATTAAAATATCCTCTTCTTCGTTCATAAATCACCAGCCTTTCTTTTTACAAATTTTGAACGTTCAATATGCAAATAATCCTTTATTTCCTGCATTTGTACATTATCAATACCCTTGCGCCACCAGAACGGAAGATACTTGTTGTTAAGCAAAAAAGGATCGGTATCAGATGAAAATATCTCTTGCTCCAAAAGATCATAATGATCCTTGGTACCAGGTATCGGAGTATATTCGTTAACTATTGGGAGTATTTCAAGATCAAAACAAAAATTTATTGCATTGTATATATCGTCCTTATTCTGCTGAGGAAGATTACCTATTATATATGCACCAATATCGGTGGATGAAAAACCCGCATTCTTAAGATTACCAACAGCGTTTACAAGATCAGCATTTGAAACTTTTCCGCCTGTTTTTTTCTGCAAAGAAGAGTCTGATGTTTCATATCCCAGACGAATTGTTTTAAAGTTTGCTTTTTTAAGAAGCTCCGCAACAAGAGGAGAAACTTTTTTGGCATGAATACCGTTAGGCAGATGATAACGTGTCTCAAAGGTTGATAACATTTCTAAAAGTTCTTGCAGCTGCGGATGCAGTAAAAAAGCATCATCAAAGAAAACCACATCTTTTATGCTTTTCTTTGAAATTACCAATTCAACATTATTTTTTATACGTTCAACACTTCTGTACTTATACGACCACATATTAGGAGTCATACAGTAAGAACATCTGTATGGACAGCCTATTGAACTTAATAGAACCGCATACTGAAGATCTGATTTGTAAAGATCATACGCAGGATCAAGCTCTTCAAACCAATCAAAAGAGTCATAATCCTGTTCAAAATATTTAAGAAGCTCTATAACCGGAGAAAGACCTGTACCAGGGAGTACTTTGACATTTAATGGTGAAAAAGTAGAACGCGCATGCTCAGGAAGAATATTGGTATATATGCCTCCAAGAAAAACGGGCGTATCAGGAAAAATCCTTCTGACATGTTCAACTGTATCTACTGTACCTTTATACCAATAGGTCATAGTGGTCGTAAGAAGAACTGCATCAATATTTTGTTTAGAATAAGTACTGAGCTTATCCATAAAAATTTCTTCTGGAAACCCATATCTTTTGAATTTTCGTGGTATATCTTTTATGATCTGGGGTTTGTCTATCTCATGACAGACAAAACTTCCCATACCGTACTCCAGTTTCCTGCATGAAGAAGAAAAAGGCTTTACTTCTTCATCAAACCTGTCAAGACAGTCAATAAGGAAAACTTCATGTCCATATCTTCTTAGGATAGCCGCCACATACAATAATCCCACCGGCTTGAGCCAGTAATCAAAAGCAGCGGAATCTTCAATCCAAGGATTAATAAGCAAAAATCTCAACTAGTTCCTCCCTTTTTATACAATAATAATAAAGTGCGCTCCGTTCAAGGAGCGATAAAAATATTTATTTAATTTTACCATGTTATTTCTTTCCTGATGTTTAAAATTTGTATTCATTATAGTACTTCTTGGCAAGTTGCATTGAAACATCATCTTTAAAGATCTTTGTACTATACTCGAAAAGTTTTTCTGAAATGGCGCTGCTGAACTTTGGTGCCATAAAAACTCCTCCAAAGAATATTATTTCTTTAAGATCCTTAATGTTTTTTTCAAGCTCTTTAACCCTTTTAAACAGAATTTCACTTCCATTTTCTATAAGCATATCTACAAGTCTGGAATCTTTGTTTAGAAGAACTGCAGAAAAAGAGGCTATAAGTGCTTTAAAATTTTTGTCATTTTGAAGATTAACCAGCTGAAAATACTCCTTTACATCAAAAAAACTTAGAAGCTCATCAAAAATCGGATCATACTCGCAAAGACCATCACGGTAAAGAAGAGCATATCTTATTATTTCTTTTGAAAACCAATAAGCACTTGCTTCATCAGCAAACAGATGTCCCCAACCGCCATTTCTGTACTCATTACCATATCCATCCTGTCCATAGACTATCGATCCTGTTCCGCAAATTATCACAACACCCTTTTCCCTGCCGAAAACAATATCATAAACCGCCTGAACGTCTGTCATAAGAATTTTTTTCTCTGCTGGAAAAGTAATATCAAGTATCTCCAGCAGCTTACGTTTTCTGATAGGATCACCAAGACCAGAAAAACCTCCGGCTATAACATCGGTCTGCCCAAAGTCCCTCTTTACTTCAGTAAAAATACTTATAAGCATATCCTCGGACATTGAGGTAAGATTAACCCCATAAGGATAGATCTTGCTCTTTATCTCATAATCAGATATAAAACTTACTTTAAGCGAGCCTCCACCTCCATCCATGCCGATAACCTTCATATGCTTCTCCTTACAAGCTTCAGCTTATACTTATCCCCTCTATATATAGATTCAACATACTCTATACACTTATTGTGAGCCACATAAGTATATCGATGACGTAAAAGACCGTAGTTCATATCCTTCATATCCAACATTCTCAATTCAGACTGTGAGAGTCTTGCTATTTCTATAATCTCCTGAGCATACTCAAACTTTATATCAAATTCATCCTTAAGAGTCTTGTATATTGAAAGTCTTGAAAAATCTCTTTCAACAAGACTTAATATACGTATATCCACAAGAGGGTTAAGATAACATTTTTCAATTCCATAAGGCTCGTCATCGAGATATCTTACTCTCTCTATAAGCAGAACCATTCCCTTGGTTGGCATCTCAAATTTTTCAAAAACATAGCTTGGAGGAGAAATCAGTGTATTATGCAGAACTAGTGAGCTGACTTTCCTTCCTTCCTGGGAAGCTTCCTCTGAAAGTCCTGCAAGAGAGCTTATCTCTTCTTCTCTCTTTTTTTGAATAATATAGGTTCCTCTTCCTTTATGTGAAGAAAGTATTCTTTCCCTTTTAAGTTCTTGAAGTGCGTTACGCATAGTCAAACGGCTTACATTAAACTCTTGACAAAGCTCGTTTTCCGTTGGAAGCTTCTCTTCATATTCATTTTTTTCTATTCTGGCCTTTAATATCTGATATATTTTATAGTATATCGGTATATTATTCAGATTAAGTGCTTGTGTGTTTGTCTCATCTTTTCCAATGCCATCCGGATATTTCCGTCCGCTGTCCTGAGCGTTTTTTCGCATAATTCTCTTTCACCCTCCGTAAGTGCCATAAGTATTGCAACCGGTACATTTTTTTCAGATGCGATTATTATCTGTTTTGCTTTTTCATAACTAATACCGGCAATGCCGCCAACAATTCTTATAGCTCTGTCCATAAGCTTCTCATTCATTATTTTGACACCAATCATATAATTACCAAAAACCCGACCGGTTTTTATCATAGTTGCTGTGCTTATCATATTCAGTATAAGTTTTTGGGCTGTCCCGGCTTTGAGTCTTGTACTTCCTGTAAGCACTTCAGGACCAGTATATGCACTTATAACAATATCAGCCGAATCAGAAAGCCTTGGATCTGAAACATTACATATCAAGCAAGTACTGCAACCAACAGTTTTAGCATAACTCAGCGCACCTTTTACAAATGGCGTTCTACCACTTGCAGTGATTCCTATAACTACATCGTCTGTCTTCAAAGATATCTGTTTAAGAGCATTTTCACCTGTTTCAGAACTATCCTCAGCATTTTCAACCGCATTTACAAATGCTTTATCGCCTCCGGCTAGAATGGGAACAAAAATTCCCTCATCTACACCGAAAGTTGGAATAATCTCAGCACTGTCAAGAACTGCAAGCCTCCCGCTGGTACCTGCTCCAACATATACTACTCGTGCAAAACTTTTAACTGCCTTTATACAAAATTCAACGGTTCTCTCTATTTGTGGGATACATTCGGAAACTGCTTTTGGCACTTTAGAATCTTCGGCATTCATCACTTCAAGTATTTGATACACATTCATGCTATCCAGATTCACGGTATCAGGATTAGGTTTTTCCGTATCCAGTTTTTCAAACATATCTCACACCTCGTCGCTGTTATATTCTTTAACACTGATTTTTCCGGAAGGTTTGATCTGACCATTTAAAACCTTAAGAAGCGAGCTCTGTGAAACCAGTTCATAACCATATGTCAACAAAGAGTTTCTAACTCCTTTTATGAAACAGTCGTAGGGATTTCTTAAAGCTATTATAAGCGATTTGGGAGAAATTTTACATAGTTCTTCGACAAGCTTTCTCTGACCCGTTTTCAAATGCGCATTTTCTGTAAAAACTATATTTACTTTGGAACAATTAATATCTTTCAAAAGATCTTTTATCCCATCAAGCTTGATTTCAGGATCTATTACACAGATTTCTTTCTTGAATAGCTGTCCAATTTGTCTTGCAACCATAGGAATACCCTCATTAGGACCATCTTCTACTTGAACCTGTCTGGTAAGCCTTACCGAAAAAACCTTCCCAACGTCATCACTTTTTAGAGGAAGAATTGATTCGTCAGATATTCTGCTGGTCACTGACCTATCGGTGATTTTTTGAATCAGCTCCAAACTTTTTTTGGATCCTATGTCCGAAATACAGTATTCTTGATTTGGAAAATCATTAGCTTTTTCTGAAAACTTTTCTATTCTTGTAAAAGATTCTGAAACTCTTTCATAAACAGTCTCATCCTTTTGAACCATACTGCACAGATAGTTGTATACGCGAATTTGCACAAGAGGATCATGGCAAAAAGTAAGAACGTCCATTCCGGCTTTTAAAGACATAATCATGGCTTGTTCGGGTGAATAGTAATTGCTCACTCCTCCCATGGAAAGATCATCCGATACCAAAACTCCTTTGTATCCGAGTTTCTGCCTTGCCAATACGGTAAGGACTTCATATGAAAGGGAAGCTGGTTCCTTGACTCTCTGAATAGACGGAATATATATGTGTGACGGCATTATAGATTCGCATGCAAGTTCTCTGAAAGGTCTGAGTTCGAATTCCATAAGCTCTTTTTCGTTAATATCAAGAATAGGAAGATCAATGTGAGCATCTACACTTACCCTGCCTTTACCGGGAAAATGCTTTAGACATGTCATCACACCTTCTTCATGCATTGCATTCACAAATTGTTTTGAGTTCTCAATAACCTTGTCTATAGAATCAGAATAACTTCTCACTCCTATTCCTGGATTTTTAGGATTACAGTTAATATCCACCACCGGAGCAAGATTCCAATTTATGCCTATGGCTTTCATCTCTCTGGCTAATATCTTAGAAACATCATAGATACAATCAGGATCATTTACAGCAGTCAAAGCCATTGAACCGGGGGAAACAGAAAATCCTTCCCGCAAACGGCTCACTATCCCGCCCTCTTGATCAATTGATATAAGAGGTTTGTATCCTAAAAAAGTATTTATATCGTCCACAAGCTTTTTGATTTGTTGAGGACTTACTATATTCCTTGCAAAAAGAATTATAGCCCCAGGCATTATATGTCCCAGTAGGCGCTTGGTTTCATCATCCAGAACTGCCGAAGGAATACCTATCATAAATAATTTTCCGTTTTTACTCTCCTGCATCATTATTAGTCCCTCCCATACAACAAAATATCTTCATTACTCTGCATAAACTCCTTGCTTTCTTTTTCCCACGAATCGAAACTGAACTTTTCACTATTTTCTATACTGAGTCTGAATTTTCTATCTGCTGTAAGCTTGTCCATACCTTCGTTAATTAAAAGCTTACCGGATCTGAAACAGTATTGTAGGATATTATGACTTATGACAAAAAAATTATCTTTCAGCGAAGGGAAAAATTCTGCTCCAAAACACAACTCTGCCTTATATTTTCTATCGAATGGAACAAAAGTTCTTTCCCTAACTTTTAAATCTGGAAACTTATTATGAAGATACGCTACGAGTCCTCTGCTGTCCACCCATGGTGCACCAATATACTCAAAAGGTTTATATGTTCCTCTTCCTTCGCTCAAATTTGTTTGCTCAAAAAAGCAAAAACCAGCATACGCCAATAAAGAGTTAAAGGTAGGTAAGGCTGGTGACGGAACATTCCAAAGTTCATTTCCTTGACAAAAGTACTCTCCATTCCATCCAGCACATTTTATTATTCTCAAATCAAGATCTAACGAGTACTTTTTCTTTATGTACAGGGCTAGTTCTCCATTTGTTAAGCCATATGAAGCAGGTAAAAAGCAATCTCCTACAAATGAGGAAAGTTCAGGAAGAATTACTTTGCCAAACACATACCTTCCCAAAGGATTGGGTCTGTCAAGAACAATAAATATCTTACCTTGATCTGCAGCCGCTTTCATACAGTAAAACATTGTATATATAAACGTGTAAAATCTTAAACCAACTGATTCAATGTCAAAAATCAAAGCATCCAGACCATCATAATCATTTTGAGATGGATAATTATTTTTCCCGTAAAGACTTTTTACAGGAATTCTACCTGTCCCATAAAAGGAATCCTCAATATGCTGACCATCTGGCAGACCATATATTCCATGCTCCGGAGAAAATATCTTACTTACCTTTATTCCTTTGTCTATAAACATTTCCAAAGCATTTTCCATTCTACGTGTAAAAAAAGAATAGTTTATTATAAGTCCCAGTTTTTTACCTCTTATCTGTCTAAAATCATTTTCTGCTAAAATGTCAATACCGTTATACCAAATAGTAATCCCTCCATGTACTTACTTTGTACTATCTTATATTCTAAATGTTTATCTATATGCTTGTCAAACATATTTTTGTATAATGTATATACAAATACATTCAATATCGACTTATATTTACTCTTTTCCAGATCTAAGCATATATAATCACATCTAAACAGATTTGATAATTCAGGTTAAGTATAATAGCATTAAAACGTGTTGTTGATGTGCAAGTATACAAGGGATAATTTTTATCTAAGGAGGGATTGTATGAAACGTTTTTTATCTGTTTTACTGCTGACAGTTGCTTTTTTTACCATGTGCCTTGCTGCTCCTTTTGTAGAGGACTCTGTACTTACAGCCCAGGGTTCAAAAAATGGTGGAACGTTACGTTTGGCTCTGCCTTCTGCACCTCAGTCATTTAATTTTTACGGTGTGCTGGATAATTCGGCTTATACTGTTATAAACCAGTTTTTGGCAGGGCTTGTAGATCTTCATCCTGTCACTAATGTAGTAAGACCAGGCTTGGCCGAATCCTGGGAATTTTCTAAAGATTACATGGAAATTACTTTTAAGCTGCGCGATGTAAAATGGTCAGATGGAGTACCTTTTACGGCTGATGATGTACTGTTTACCATGGATTATTTTGTTATGAATAAGGTTGCAAAAGGTAATTCCGTAGACAGATTTACTGCTGCCGGAAAACAAGTTGAGCGGGTTAAGATCAATCCCAAAACAGTTAAAGCAGTTTTACCAGCTCCTATGCCCGGTATATTCCAGTCCTTGGCACAAGCTAATATCTACCCCAAACATAAGCTTGAAGCAAAGATTGACAAATCAAATCCTGACTCAGTGAACAAAGTCTGGCTGACAGATACTCCAACAAAGGACTTTGCTTCTATAGGCCCTTATATGCTTTCTGACTATATTGTCGATCAAAAAGTAGTTCTCAAGAAAAATCCGAATTACTGGAAGGTTGATTCAAAAAATAATAAGCTTCCGTACTTCGATTCCCTTGAATATCTTATAGTGAAAGATGCAGAAGTGCGTACAGCTATGTTTATGTCCGGACAGCTTGATTGGATGGATGTAGAAGCAACTGCTTATCCTACGTTGAAACAAAAAGAACTTTCTGGCGCACCATTTACAATATTTCTTGCAGAACCTACCAAAAATGTTCCAAGTCCTGTCCATATAGCATTTAATTTTGATGCTTCAAATATCAATCTGAAAAATCTTTTCAGCAATACTAAGTTCAGACAGGCAATGGAATTTGCTCTTGACAGATACAGAATAATCGATGAAGTATATCAGGGACTGGCAGTCCTTGGTGGTGTTCCCGTGCTTCCATCAAACAAGGCTTTTTATAATCCAAAAATTGAAAACATACGCAGAGGCTTTGATCTTTCCAAAGCTGCCACCTACCTTGATGAGTTGGGAATCAAGGATACTAATAAAGACGGGATACGCGAGTTCAAAGACGGTACAAAAGTTGAGTTTACTCTTTTGGTTGCCAACTCTCCTGTAGATCATCAGGATGTAGGCTTAGTATTTAAAGAGAATGTTGAAAAGCTAGGTATAAAGATCAATCTACAGGTTCTGGATGCAACCTTGGTTGGACAGAAGTTCGGTTCTGGTGATTTTGAAGCCGGTATTAGGGCTTTTGGAAATCAACCTGACCCTGAACTCCGAAAGGCTATATGGCAGCCTGGAAGACAGCTTTATTATTTTCACAGGACAACTATGAACCAAAATACCAAGGAACCAGATCAGACATATATGTATGACTGGGAAAAAGAAGTTTTTGAAATGTTTGAAAAGGGTGCGGTAACAATGAACCCTGAACTGAGGAAATCTTATTACGACAAATGGCAGGAGCTCTATGCAGAGTATCTACCAGTAATATTTTTATGTAAAGGCAAGAATCTTTACGGAGCCAACAAAACTTTAGGTAATGCATATCAGGCAAAAGATGGTTTGGTTTATTTTTCCACATGGACAGCTTACAGAAAATAATATGATATAAACGTATGGGGTGTATAAACACCCCATACTTTAAAGAAACAGGAGGCTTTATAAATGTGGTCTTTTATAGTAAGAAGAGTGCTTATAATTATTCCTATGATGTTTATAATCTCAATACTCTGTTTTGCTATCACAGAGCTCCAACCTGGTGATTTTCTTACGCAGTATCTTGATAATCCGCGAATATCTGCAGAGCAGATAGAGCTTATGCGTCACAGATACGGTCTTGATAAGCCTGCATATGAAAGGTACTTTATGTGGATAGGAAATATACTGACAAAAGGTGATTTTGGGTATTCCTTCGCTTTTGAGCGTCCGGTAGGAGATCTTATCTGGGAAAGAATGGGATGGACAGTAATTATTGCCCTTCTGACAATGATTTTCCAGTGGATTCTAGCTGTACCTATGGGTATATACTCTGCACTTCATCCTTATTCCGTAGGCGATTACTCTCTTACTGTTCTTGGATTTGTCGGTTTATCTATACCTGATTTTTTTCTGGCGCTTTTATTTATGATTTTCATGTTAAATATAGGATCAACCAATATTGGAGGTCTTTTCTCCCCACAGTTCATAGGAGCTTCTTGGTCATTTGCCAAGTTCTGGGATCTTCTAGGCCACCTCTGGATGCCTCTTGTAGTAGTAGGATTAGGAGGATTGGCAGGTTTAATGAGAGTAATGCGCGGAAATATGCTTGATGTTGTTGGTTCACCATATATAACTGCTTTGCGTGCTCATGGACTTGATGAAAAAACGGTCAAACGTCATGCCATAAAGAACGCATTGAATCCTATGGTAAGTATTGCAGGAGCTGAACTTCCAAATGTTTTCAGCGGAACCATCATAATTGCCATAGTACTTAACATTCCAACAATGGGACCTTTTTTTTATAGTGCACTGCTTAACCACGATCAGTATCTTGTAATGACTTTTCTTATGTTTATAGCTCTTATAACCCAGATTGCAAATCTATTTGCTGATATTGCTCTGGCTATGCTTGATCCACGTATAAGAATGAATTGAGGTGTTTTTTATGAACAGTACTGGAAAAAGGATAATGAAAAGTTTTTTCAGGCATAAGCTTGGCATGATAGGACTTGTAATACTCATATTGATGTATCTTATGGTTCTTATGGCGGACTTCATCTCGCCCTACAACTACGCAACCACAAGCTCCGGATACGTAAACGCACCTCCGACCAAAATACACTTTTTCGATGAGTCGGGTAAGTTCCGTGGTCCTTTCATATACGCTTTAAAAAAATCAAGAGATCCTGTTACTTATATGTTAAGTTTTACGGAAGATAAATCAAGGATAGTTCCTGTAAAATTTTTCGTGAAGGGAGATGAATATAGTTTTTGGGGAATATGGAAAACAAATATTCATCTTTTTGGAGTTGAGGAACCTTCCTCGTCTGCGATGTTGCTTCTTTTTGGTGCTGATAGATTTGGAAGGGATCTTTTTTCCCGCACTATGGCAGGAAGTAAAGTATCAATGACTGTAGGGTTAATCGGAACGTTTATAAGCGTTGTAATAGGGGCAATAATTGGTGCACTGTCAGGATTTTACGGAGGCTGGATAGATATTTTATTACAGAGATTTATAGAACTTTTACGTTCTTTCCCAAGAATACCTTTATGGTTGGCTTTTGCAACTATCCTTCCGCCTAACTGGCCAAGTACGTGGGTCTATATGGGCATTGTTGCTGTTCTTTCTTTGATAGGATGGATGGGAATTGCAAGAGTGGTCAGAGGCATGGTTCTAAGTCTTCGGGAGAAAGATTTTGTTCTTGCAGCAAAAATATCTGGAGTATCAGGTTATAAGATAGTAATCAAACACCTTATTCCAAACACTCTAAGTTATCTTATAGTAGTTACAACGCTCTCTATTCCGGGAATGATACTTGGCGAGAGCTCAATAAGTTTTCTTGGACTTGGCATAAAAGAGCCTATGACAAGTTGGGGACTTCTTTTAAAACAGGCACAGTCACTAAGTGCATTACAGACTACTCCATGGCTTGTGATTCCGGGCATATTTATAATGCTGGCTGTTCTTTCATTCAACTTTGTAGGTGATGCTCTACGTGATGCCGTGGATCCCTATAGGACGGTAGATAAACTATGACTTACGAAAACAAAGTAATAGATGTAAAAAACCTTAAGACATATTTCCGCGGGTATGACGGTATGATAAAAGCTGTGGATGGGATATCTTTTTTCTTGAAAAAGGGAGAAGTACTTTCGCTTGTCGGAGAAAGCGGATGTGGAAAATCAGTAACGGTAAATACCATAATGGGACTTATAAAATCTCCTCCAGCAACAGTATCTGGAGAAATTATATACAATGGAAAAAATTTAGTCGGACTGAAACAGAATGAGTTTAAAAACATACGCGGAAATAAGATTTCTATGATCTTTCAGGAACCAATGTCTTCTTTTGATCCTCTCTATACTATAGGTCAACAGATAAATGAGATAGTAAAAACACATATAACGTCAAACAATGAAGAATCTAAAAAACTCATTATTCATGCACTCAAAAACGTTAATATACCTGAACCGGAAAAAAGATACAACGAGTATCCCCATGAGATGAGTGGAGGAATGCTGCAGAGAATTCTTATCGCTATGGCTTTAATAACTAATCCAGATATAATAATTGCTGATGAACCCACAACAGCACTTGATGTGACGATTCAGGCACAGGTATTGAAGCTGATGAAAGAGCTACAGAAACAGTATAACAGCTCTATAATATTTATTACTCATGATCTGGGTATAGTCTCGGAAATTGCTGATAGGGTTCATGTTATGTATGCAGGAAAAATAATCGAAAAAGCTTCTGTACAGGAAATATTTGACCATCCCCTTCATCCTTATACCCAAGGTCTTTTAAACTCAAGAGTTAAAAAAGAGTATAAAGGTCGTGATCTGCCATTTATAGAGGGATATGTCCCAAAACCAAATGAATTTCCCAATGGATGCCGTTTTAACCCAAGATGCCCTTTCAAAAAAGAGATATGTACTTCAGAAGAACCCAAAGAATCTTTAATTAATGAAGAGCATTCTGTTTGCTGCTGGCTTTACAAGGAAGGTGAAAACAATGAAAATTCTTGAAGCTATCTCGTTAAAGAAATATTTTCCTATAAGATCCGGAGTTTTTCTTCAGGTATGTGGAAACGTTAAAGCATTAGAAAAAGCAGACATCAAAATAGAGCAAGGGCAGACTATAGGGGTAGTCGGCGAGTCTGGATGCGGCAAAAGCACTCTCGGAAAGCTACTGCTTAAACTGTATGATCCTACTGATGGCAAGATCATTTACACAGATAAAGAGAACAACTCTTACGATATTACTTCGAGAATAAGCAAGACGGTTGCCTCAAAATTCCGACGGGATGTTCAGATGATTTTTCAGAATCCTTTTGATTCACTTGATCCTCGAATGAATATATACGATATAATAAAAGAACCTATTGCAGCTAACGGCATGTATAAAAACAAAAGAGAAATGAACAACTATATCGCTTCATTACTTACAGGAGTCGGACTTTATCCGGAATACGCATCACGTTATCCGCACGAATTTTCAGGTGGTCAACGGCAAAGAATTGCTATTGCAAGAGCCATGGCCGTAATGCCAAGACTAATAGTGTGTGATGAACCTACATCCGCTCTGGATGTATCAGTTCAAAGCCAAATCATCAATCTTTTAAAGCATATTCAGCAGGAAAACAGGATGTCGCTTATTTTTATTTCTCATAACCTTGATGTAGTACACCATATGAGCGATAGGATAATAGTGATGTACCTTGGAAATATTGTTGAAAGCTGTGCCTCTGAAGAACTTTTTAACAATCCACTTCATCCTTATACAAAGACTCTCATGTCATGTATTCCTGCTTGGAATCCCAAAGAAAAAAAACTTGGAAAAACCATCACCGAAGGTGAACCTCCAAGTCCTATAAATCCACCAAACGGCTGTCCTTTTCATCCACGTTGCCAGTTAAAAATGATTGAATGTGAAAAGGTCAAGCCTCTACCTCATGAATGTGGAGATGGACATTCGGTAGCTTGTCATCTCTACAAAAAATAAAAAACGCCAGACAGAAGAAAAACTTTTGTCTGGCATTCTTTATTAGATTATCTTTGAAGCAGCTTTTCTCAGTCTATTCATTATAGCTATTCCTATCGCCTTATCCGGAACACCTTCAATTATTATGGCATCATGGGATTTTTCATACTTTCTGAACATGGAAAATATTTTTGCACCTATCTCATATAAATTGCTAATCGTTCCAATGCACTGCTTATCGTACCCTATTGATTCAAATATATCTGAATGTTCCTCAAGGAATAAAAATATTGGATTCTCATAAAATGAAAGATTATCAGAAATCTGTAAAAGATCTATTTTCTGCTTATATTCAAATAAAACTAATGGAACACAAGGACTGTAATGTCTATACTTCATTCCCGGCGCAAGAGCTACATCAACAGTGCTCTGACCGTAAACAAAATCAGGTATAATTACTTTACCAAAAATTTCCTCTATCTTTTCAGGTGGAATGGGTCCGGGTCTTAAAATAACCGGAGCACTGCCGGTAACGTCAACTACGGTAGATTCTATACCAAATTTCAAATTTCCTGAAGTAATTATATAGTCAACCTTTCCATTCATATCTTCTATTACATCATCTGCATTGGTCGGACTAGGACGGCCCGATATATTGGCACTTGGAGCAGCTATAGGAAAACCAGAAAGCTCTATGAACCTTTGGGCAACTGGATGTGCAGGGAACCTTATTCCTACACTTTTCCGAGAAGCTGTAACTATATCTGGAATCATATCACGTTTTTCCAGTACAAATGTAATCGGACCAGGTACAAACTCGCTGACCTTATAAAGCAGCTGATCACTTATATGGGCATACCATTTAAATCCCTCTATACTGGAAATATGGACAATCAACGGATTATCAGAAGGACGTCCTTTTGCTACAAATATTTTTTGTACAGCATTCTTACTTATGGCATTAGCTCCTAAGCCATAAACAGTTTCAGTCGGAAAAACAACCGTGGAATCATCCTTTATTGTTTCTGCTGCTTCTTTGAGCTTGGATATATCTGGGTTGAAATCGTCTACCTCTATCTTTTTGGTTCGAATAAACATAATTAATCACCTTCATTAATTTTACCTGCATAATATGCACGTACAAAAATATTATATATTCATTATTTGAAGTTTTGATTCATATTTTTTTAAATTGTGTGCTCAATTAACATTCTCAGGAAAATGAAAGTTTTTTCATACAGAATTAAGAATTTCTTTGATTTTCATAGAAAAAATATGATATTGATTTTTCTGTAATACCCATAGTCAATAAATTACTTTATGTAAAATAGCTTTTTTAGTTTTTCAATGTTAGAATTTTATTACTACAGAAAAAGGAGGTAACATATGAATCTCAGTATTTATGATGGAAAGATATCGAATATCGATTATTTGGATCTTCTGATGATTGATATACACGGTAATATCAGACACGTTAGCTTACCAAAAAATTATGTTTCTGAAAAGGTGATTAAAGAAGGAATAGGTTTTGATGCATCAAATTTTGGCTTTGCAAAGATAGCAAAATCAGATATGGTTGCTGTTCCGGATATGAATACCGCTTTTCTTGAAGAAAAAGAAGGATACAAAATACTTCACGTGTTTTGTGATGTAATAAACCCTTCTACCGGAGAGATATTTGATCAGTACCCCAGAAACATAATCAAAATGACCAAAGATTACCTCACTAAAAATATGATAGCTGAAGATCTAAAAATGCTTGTAGAACTCGAGTTTTATGTCTTTGATACTGTCAATTACTCCAGTGGAATCGATCATTCTTATTATAATGTCGAAAGCATTGAAGGAATAGGTGAAAGCTATAATACAGAAGCAAGATTCGATATCAAGGCAGGATATCACAGACTGTATCCTGAAGAGAAATACTTTACATTCCGAAATGCTATTGTTGATCAAATGCAGGCTATAGGGATACCTGTAAAGTACCATCATCATGAAGTCGGAGCCTCACAGCTAGAAATTGAACTTGATTTTATATCGATAGATCAGGTTGCAGATAAGGTTAGCCTTACCAAATGGATTATAAAGTCTATTGCTCAGGAGTTTGACTTTAAGGTCACCTTTATGCCCAAGCCCATGTATAAGATGCCTGGAAGCGGTATGCACGTTCACCAGTTTATGGAAAAAGGCGGAGCAAGTATTTTCATAGGTGACAAGATTCACGGATTGAGTGAACTTGCACTTAATTATCTGTGTGGTATACTTGACCACAGTTTGTCAGGCTCGCTTTTAGGTTTTACCAATCCAAGCACCAACTCGTACAGAAGACTTGTACCGGGTTATGAAGCACCTATAAGCGCTACTTTTGCACAAGGAAGCAGAAGCGCTGCGATAAGGATACCGGGATATCTTAAGAAAAACTCAGTAAGGATAGAGTACAGAACAGCTGATGCTTCATGTAATATTTATTATGCACTTTCCGCTATGGTGCTTGCAGGAATCGACGGCATCAACAAGAAAAGTGATCCTGTTAAAAAAGGCTATAATTCAGATGTTGAGCTTGAGGATAAGATTTTTCCAATTGATCTCAGAGCGGTTCTTAGTGGTCTTAAGAAAGACAGCGAGTATCTTAGGGTTGTTTTCCCAGAATCTCTTATCAATGAATGGATAAAAATAAAGTCCAAGGAAGCAGAGTATATTTATAATGCTCCCACTTCACAGGAATACGAGCTTTACTTCTAAAATAACAACAAAAAACAGGCGTTAAGCCTGTTTTTTGTTGTTATTTTCATCAGAATTTGTTTTATTACGTAAAAATTTATTCTGAGCTACTTCATCCATCTCTTTACTTTCAATCTTTCTCAGCTCAGTCATAAAATCATCATATTTTCTTTCTCTTAGCTTTTCAAGCACTTCCCTTTCATTCTTCTTTTTTAGATACTCTTGGCGCGCCACATTTTCTTCAGAAAGTTTTTTCTGAAGAAACTTTATCAAACGGATCCTTTCTTTTTTAAGAAACTCCCGATACTCTATAAGCTGCTGAAGTTTTTGGGGAGAAATTGTAAACTTAAGCTCATTATTAAATTCCCTTTCAAATTCACTTATCTTTAAATCAATCGTATGAATTCTTTCTTCAACTTCCTGCCTTTCTTTTATCTTCTTTGAAAGCTCTTCCCTAGCTAGATCTTCAAATTTTTTTCTTAACTTCATTATTCTCTCAAGGCTGAAGTTAAACCTCATGATTTTATACCATATCTGTCCAGCTTATAATAAAGGTTTCTCACTGTCAGACCGAGTCTTTTTGCCGCTTCTGTTTTGTTTCCGTGACAAACTTCAAGCATTTCTATTATAATTTTTTTCTCATATTCATCCAAAAGTTCTTTTATATTACCGGTACTGCGCTCATTGCTTTCGACAATATCTGGTATATGTGCAGAGGTTATTATTCTGTCAGCAGGACCAAGATTAAGAATGGCTCGATCAATAAGATTTTCCAGTTCTCTAATATTACCTAGCCAGTTGTAGTTAAGAAGTTTGCTTAAAGAATCCTCAGTAAAATCATAAATTATCCTTCCGTACTTTTGATTCAATGCGTGAAGTATCTGTTTTGCAAGCGCCGGGATATCTTCTTTTCTTTCTCGTAAAGGCGGAATATTAATGGTCACCACAGAAATTTTATAATATATTTCAGAAGAAAACTTACCTATGCTTGAAAGAGTTTTAAGATCATCAGGACTTGAAAATATCAATCTCACATCCGGCTTATAGTCATAACATTGACTATCAAACTCATTATCCTTAAGGTATTTTAGAATCTTTGACTGAACAAACGGAGTAGCTGACTGTATATTCTCAATAAACAAAGTTCCTCCATCTGCCTTTATAAAATAACTTATTTCTCCGAAAAGAAATTCTTCTTGTTTATCAGGCATAACAAGACCAAGATTTATCTTTAAATATGGTTTTGAAGAACGTTCGCTTGAATTGTGAATGGCCTGTGCAAGAACTTCTTTTCCTACTCCGACCTCACCCTGTATTAAAATATTTACTTTTGTTTCTGCAGCTTTTTGAGATTGCTTGATAACATTTTGCATAGCAGAAGAAACCGCGACAATATCGTTGAACGTATGTCTAGCTTTTTCTTTTTTAAGAAGTCTTTTAGTAGCCTCCAACTCATTAAGCAGATTTTGAATTTCCGATATGTCGTGAATTACACCAACACTTCCCTTAAAATCATTTTTGACAAATATCGGTGTAACAGAAGCAATCACATCTTTTTTATTTTGACCAACCTGCATTTTTACATTCAAAATCGGTTTTTTTTCGCGTGCACATTTTATATGAAGACTCTCTCCCTCAGCAATATCTATTGTAGCAGGTTTACCTATTACTTCACGAGGAGTAAGTCCGGTTATCTTGGTATACGCTCTGTTAACCATGACAATACGCCCCTCTTCATCAGCCACAGATATAGCATCGGTTGTAGAATCAATAACCGATGTAAGCATCGCTTCTATCTCACGAAGATTAGTTACTTCCTCAGCCAGCTTCTGTACTGTAGTAACATCTCTGAAAACAGCAACCGAAGCAACTATCTCATTTTCTTCATTTCTTATAGGAAATCTAGAAGTAATAATGACTTTATTTCCAAGATTTTGAAGACGGTCAAGCTCTGATACGCCTGTCCTTAAAATTACATGCAGCCGGGTATTAGGAATTGTATCCACAACATTTTTATATAAGACAGCATCTTTCTCTACTCCAAGAATACCGCAGGCTGAATTGTTGAAAAATATTATATCCTCTCTCTCATCAACTGCCAGTATACCCTCCTGAAGCTGATTAAGTATCTCTAAAACAAGTTGTTCTTTAGTCAAAATAGTTCACCCCAATATATTAATAATTAATCGTCTATTAGCTTATGTTCCTGTACCCAACCATTAATGAGTTCAAGCTCCTGCATCACATCTACTACAGCTTCATATTCACTTTTTTTGAGAAATCTGTCCATTTCTGGAAAATTCTTTGTATGGTTTACAGGAACATATTGATCCATAAGACTAACAGCAATTCTATCTGAAAGGTCATACTTTATAAACTTAAGAGCCTGGATAGCCTGCTGGATGTTAGACGGCAGCACCAGTATTCTTAATATTATACCTCTTTTAAGAATATTTTCATTATCTAAAATAAAATCATTGCCTATCTGCCTGTACATTTCAAAAATAGCCTGTTCACATACAGTCCAGTAATCTTTTACTCCTGAATACTTTTTCCCGATAGCGTTGCTTGTATACCTTATATCTGCAAGATATATATCCACCACCCCATCAAGCAGTTTGAGCGTTTCAACACTTTCGTAAGATGAAGTATTCCATACAATAGGAAGTCTAAACCCTTTTTCTATTGCTATTATAAGAGCATCATATATAAACGGAAGATAAGCGGTCGCCGTTATAAGATCGAGATTTACTGCTTTTTTATTATTTTGTATCTCAAGAAAAATTTCTGAAAGCCCTTCTACTGTAATCTCTTTGCCAAATCCTTCTTGACTGAACTTAAAGTTTTGACAGTAAATACAGTTCATATTACAGTTGCTAAAAAAAATACCGCCTGCGCCGGTTTTACCGGTAAGAGGAGGTTCTTCCCCGGGATAAAGAACATACTCTGATATTCTAGTCATATCTCTTACTTTACAGTATCCTGGTTTTTCGGTTCTGTCAACCATACATCTGTGTGGACAAAGATCACAGCTCCTCAATTTCTTGTAAAGGAGCTCTTTTCTTCTTTTGAGCTCACCTGTTTTATAAAGATTTATATAAGAAGGCTCATTCACTTTTTAACTCCTCTGTAAGAATTTTTTGGCATGCTTGTTTTGCTGCAAGCTGCTCTGCAATTTTTTTTGACTGGCCATTTCCTGTACCACAGCTTAAACCGTTTATTCTTACTTCTATTGTGTAAAGTCTTGTATGGTCGGGACCGTTAGAATCAATCAGCACATATTCGGGAAGCACCTTATACTTTTCTTGGGTAATCTCCTGAAGCTTGGTTTTATAATCTAAAAACAGTACACCATTTATAGCCTCTTTTACATAAAAATCTATATACTTTAAGATAAATGATTTTGCATACTCATAACCCAATGACAAATAAATTGCAGCAATTAATGCTTCAGTTGTATCAGCAAGTATGGAAGATTTCATCCTGCCGCCGTACTTTTCCTCACCAGAACCTAAAAAGATATACTTTTCCACACCTATTTCTTTGGCTACTTCAGACAGCACAACCTCACTCGCAACTGTTGCCCTGATTTTTGACATATCTCCTTCTGAAAGTTTATACTCAAGATAAAGATACTCCGAAAGAACCAGCTCAAGAACAGCATCTCCCAGAAATTCTAGTCTTTCATTAGAAGAAATATGCCTATCTTTATTACTTTTTTCAAAAACATAAGATGTATGGCATAAGGAGTTAAATATAAGCTGTTCATTAATCCCCTGAGGAAGATTAAACTCTTTAATTGCGTTTTCTATAACTTTTTTTTCATTAAACATGTCTTCTCCTTTGTACTGACTACTTTCCGTTCGTTATATCTTCTGAGTCTTCTTCATAGAAAGCTTGTTCCTTGTTCTTCCCTCTGAATGACTCTTTCTCTGTTTCAAAAGTAATAAAACTATTATTTTTAAAAAAGTCAAATGGTACTTTAATAAGAATGGGCTGATTCTCCTCAATGGTCTGTAAAGTTACTTCTTTCAAAAAAACATTAACAGTTATTACCCTAGCCGGTTTTCCGTCATACTCTATGGTTGTGTTCTCATAAGGAACACCCTGCATTACTTCTTCGTAAAACTGATTTTCATATTTGAGACAACAAAGGAGCTTTCCGCATCTTCCAGAAATTTTAGCTGTATTTATCATCATTTGTTGAGTTTTTGCTAATTCCATTTTTATTGAATCAAACTCCCTTAAAAATCTACAGCAGCATGAAACCTGTCCACACAGTCCTAGAGAGCCTTTTATTTTGACTTCGTCACGGATACCAACTTGTCTCAGTTCAATCCTGACTCTGTACTTTTTTGCAAGTTCTTTTACCAGCTCACGAAAATCAACTCTGGAGTCAGCTCCAAAATAGATTACTAGCCTTGACTTATCGAAAGTATACTTCGATTTAAGACATCTCATCTTCAGATTAAGCTCTTTTACTTTTTCTTTGGTATATTCCGTCACTTCACATGCTTCACATAGTGCTTTGTTATACTCTACCATATCTTCTGACGTAAGTCTGCGTATTATAGTTGTAGGTTCGTATCCAATTTGATCAAAGCTCATCTCTCTAGGACCAAAAACAACTTTTCCGATATCTTCTCCAAGTTCTGTATTTATTATAACAAGATCACCTTTTTTTATTTCTTCTTGATCTCCAATATAAGAAAAATAGTATATTTTCTCTAACTCCATCTGTTCTATACCATAAACATTTGCTGTCATTTCAAGCATTCTATTATCCTCCTTATTTCAAAAGAAAAAAACATTCAGCTATCCTGAAAAAATGTGAAAATACTTCAAGTTCAAAATTAAATTTAGATACTGTTGCAGCGCTTAACACCTCAAAATGCCTTATTGTGTCGTAAATAATATTGCTGTTAAAATTAAGATTCTGTGTTCCGAAAAAAATAGCTGCACCGGAGTTATCCATATACTTCCATCTGGTTCCAAGCTTACAGACAAATGCATCATGAAGAAAAGAAATACCGTTTTTGGATAGGTACTTAAGAAATTCAAGCGGATCTACAGTCTCTTTTACACGACCAACACTTGCAACAGTATTAAAAAAATTCTTTTCATTCATTGCAGAAATAACTGTCAAAAACCGGAAGTATGAAAAAATGAATCCTAATCGCTCCGGCACCGTACTTAAGCCTACAGAAAGACTATCTATAAGAAAGTCTATATCGGTAGTATCAAAATAATTTTTTGCAGTTTCAACTATACTTTCTTTATCAGATTCCAGAAGATATCTAATTATTTCATAATCAGAGTTTATAACCGGAGCAATCAAATTAAGATTTTCCTTAAATCTTTCTGATAACTCCTTCCTCATTTCCATGGGAAAAGGAATATTTATCTTTAAAAATCTGCTTTTTACTGTGGAAAGAAGAGAGTTCCATCTGGTTGTAAAAGCTATTATAATCATAAAATCGGGAGGCTCTTCAAGAATCTTCAGAAAAGCATTGATTGCTTCGACTGTCATAGTCTCTATATCATTTATTATAACAACTTTTTTATCAGAATAAACCGGACGACAAAGACTAAACTCCTTTATTTCACGTACAGAGTCAATTTTTATATTTCCTTTATCAGGCTTAATTGTCATTACTTCATAAGGACTTAGTCCCTCTGTTCTTTTAGAAATTTCTACTGCAACATGCTTGTTAAGAGTACCGTCAAAAGAAACCATACACAAGGAACATCCTTTATATGAGTTCATGTTAATAATGATTTTTTCTAACCATTCTTCAAACATTTTTATCTCCGCTCAACGGTACAGATCAACCAAAAGACCATTTACTTCACCTATTCTTGAAGCATAAAAAAGAGTATCTTTCTCTTTTTTGAACACTGCCTGGGTTATCTGACCTATCTTCTCATCAATTACTTCAGCTATAACGTGAAGTCTGGGATAATCCACATCCATTCCCAGTTCTTCTTTAATTTTATAAAGTTTTTTTTCAATCTTTTGTAAATACTCTTTTATAGCACTTTTATATCTTTTCAAATTCCATTCTGTTGGTGAACGAACAAAAGAATTCCCAAATCCAAAAATCATATCTATTAATTTCTTAAGTTCCTTCTCTGTAAGCTCATAGTCCTTAGTAAGTAGTATATCAAAAAAATCATCTGAACTTTCTTCACTTTTTCCTGTTGATGAAGATTTTTTCTTATTAACTTTTTTATTCTTTATCTTTTCACTTTCCGGATTTTTATTATCAGAAGCAGGATTAATAAACATATATCACCTTCCGTAAATCATTTTTTGTATTTCATCCATTAATTCCTTCTCCAAATTGGATCTTTCAACTTTTTTTACTATCTTTCCTTTTACAAATATCACTCCGGCTCCGCCGCTTCCTGCAATTGCTATATCAG
>Ga0116182_1000143_pt1 | contig 79450 bp, 75 predicted proteins | sample AD_UKC077_MetaG_FD_89805 | JGI IMG/M metagenome (GOLD analysis project Ga0116182, IMG submission 89805) | Active sludge microbial communities of municipal wastewater-treating anaerobic digesters from USA - AD_UKC077_MetaG | ecosystem: Engineered > Bioreactor > Anaerobic > Digestate | place: USA...
GGGTTGTGCTCCTCCACTTTACTTGCGTTTACTGGGTTTTCTTCAGCCAGAAAACACAGTTCTCACAAGTCCATTATCCAGAGCGTAATCACCAGGGACAAGCGTCGATTAAAGGACGCTTACCCCTCCCCTTTGCCGTAAGCCGGGTGCGCCCGATACCAGGCAAGTTTATAGACTGGGGGGCCTTATCCATGCCTCACGCCCATTTTCATTACTTTATTTGGCATAACAAAAATTGGCGGATGGTCGCCTTTCAACACGATCGTCGATAACTTGTCCGAGAACAGATCCAATTTGTATTTTTTGGCGTCTCGAGGATCAAGAAAAAGAAAAATGCGATTATTCCGATAATGATGTACATGGATCTTTATTTCCTATCAACTCAACCGGGTTAATCCTATTTCAATTTGCATAAAGCCAACATGATCCTAACGTGATATTTTGACATTTCGTACAAATAATGACCATTAATATTTTTGGTGCCTGGCACCGCTCGCTTCCACCTGGTTGGTTTCTTAGCTTCTGATGTCGATTAATTTACTTGTTCCCAAACTGATTCCCCGCGGAAGGAAACGCAACTTACCCATATGATAGTCACATTAGCTCCTCCTCTTGGTATTAGTGAGATGCGACCGCAAATACACGAGCACTACGTGCGCGCTGTGGTACACCACTACTGAGAAACATAAAAGTAGCTGTTGCATAACCTCCAAAATCATTTTTGTTGATGTACTGTTCCTCTGCCGCCACTAAGTTGTTGTTCTCATCATAGAGGTTGAACTTGATGTAAATATCGTGCCGCAAAGCCCCTGGTTTAATTGCAATAACATCGCACATGGCTTCAATCCAACCGGTTTCACTCACAGAATAACCCACGCTAGAAATTTTCAGATTCAGAGCCTGATTGATTGCATCCAGCACCTCGGTATTTTGCGCTAATTGATTCCTGATCTGTTCGCGTTCTTCGACTGTTAGTTCCATACCCATCCTCCTTATTAGTAATTTTACCGGTTGTTGTATCAGCCAACATATTCATCGGTCAAAATCTACATTAGGGCTTATCTTCCCGTCTTGTTCCGTCAACTTGTTTTTGGCAATTAATTTCGCGATTATTTCTGACAGTCTTTCGTTTATTCTCTTGCCTGTACGGTTGTATCCGAGAGCTCGGCTTACCTCCGCGATTAATTCATCTCTCGTACATCCTACGAAAGAGCTGGCTACCGAACGTACCGCAAGTATAAGTTCTTCTTCTGCAATCTGGTGAATCTTTCTTTCACCAGCCACTCTCGCAATAACGGGTCCTTTTGGGTTTGTGTAGACAAAACCATTTTCCAAAAGCACCTGATCGTCCAGCTCATCAATTACCTCTTGGACACCGTCTCTAATCCGGTCCGTCACTCGCTGTTGACCAAAGTGCACGGCCAGTCGACTGCAAAGCCATTCAAATTGCACAGGAGACTCATTCCTGACAATGGTTAAGAGGTGATTCTCAAGCGAATAGCCTAATTGCCACCACTCTTTATCCGTTCGAATTTCTTCTGGATCGGTCATCCTATAATCTTCAAAGCCATATGTGTGGTCCTCTTCATTCTTAGGTTCGACTACAAGGAAAGAATGATCATTGTTATCTTTCTCACCCTTCACTGTCGTTTGTGATGTTTTTCTATCAGCATGATTCCCCTGGATCCCAAAGGGGTCAATGTAGGTATTGATGGCCTCTTCGACCTTGTCAATCAATTTGGATTGTTCCGCATGCGCATCTTTAATCCAATCAGTCGACCAGATACGATAGATCTTCCAACCCATATCTTCGAGGATCGCCTGGCGAACCCGATCTCTTTCTCGCACGGTCCGAGTCGAGTGATAGGAGGCACCGTCACATTCAACGCCAAGGACATACCGTCCATCCAACTCTGGATGTTGCACCGCCATATCGATGCGGTAACCCGAGCACCCCACTTGGGCGCTTACTCGATAGCCCTTACTCACCAAGAAGTTGTAAACGGATTCCTCGAATTCGGAGTCATGTTGTGCCGTATCTTGTATCTTCAAGTTATGATTGAGTACCTCTGGGCCACGCATGGCAAACTCAATATATTTACGGAGTTGTTTGGGACCATCGGCTGTAATCCGGCTTTCTTCGATATCTGTAGAACGGATTGAACCGACCAACTTGACATTGTGCTTTGCCCGGGTAATCGCAACGTTCAGTCGTCGTTCGCCCCCCTCGTGGCTGAGAGGACCAAAGAGCATACTCATTTTTCCATATCGATCTTTGGCGTACCCGATACTGAAGATGATGGTATCTCTTTCATCGCCCTGAACGTTCTCAAGATTCTTAATGAAGAAAGGTTCGTGCCCTTCTTCCGTAAAAAAGGGTTCGCATTTTGGATTGTCAAGGCGCTTAGCCCGCACTGCTGCTTCAATTGCGTCACTCTGACTGCTGCTGAAAGCCACGACTCCCAAGGAACGGTTCGGAAATTTATTTAAGTGTTCGAAAACTAAATCCGCAACTTTCTTCGCTTCTGCCCGATTCGTTTTTGTGCCTCCCCGATCGTACACCCCATTGGCAAGATAAATATACTCAACACCATGATCTTCCATTCGTTCAACGTTCGAGGGAAAGGTAATCAAATTACTCCTGTAATACTGGGCATTAGAAAAGGCGATCAGGTGCTCGTGCCTGCTGCGGTAATGCCACATCAAAGGTTGATTATTGAGATTGACGGAAGCTTCGTCCAGTACAGACTCAAATCCTTCTTGATAGTACTCATCCGAATCTTCATCGTACTCCGTATCGCCAATGGATGCGGCGAAAAAGGCTGTCGGGGGCAGCTGTTTGCTGTCGCCCGCGATGATAACCTGTTTTCCTCTTAAAATGGCACCAATTGCATTTTCCGTGCAAACCTGAGATGCCTCATCAAAGATGACAGTGTCAAAGACGAATTGATCTGATTCCAGAAATACACTCACGGATAGAGGTGACATCATCAGGCACGGCTTGAGCTTCATGATCATGTTGGGCGCTTTGGCAAACAGTTTCCGGATAGGCATAATCCGCCGCTTCTTCTTGATCTCCGCTTTAAGAATGTTGATTTCTCCCCCCGCTTTGGTAAAACTGTCTGTCTGGGGCAGGTTGTTCATTAATTCATTTTTCAGTCTTTCTTTGGCTATATCAAGCTGCAGCTTATCCAACTTCACAAACTCTTCGATGAAAGCTTCATGTTGGTTCCGCCTGAAGGCCTGGACTGCGGGGAATTTCGGCAGGATTGCATCTAACCATAAGGTATAAAACCTTCTCTCAAATATGGGCACTATTTCCTTACTTTCATGCCGTTCCTGATCCAGTTGGTCGAGGAATTCCTTATACCCTCTCTCCTCAAGCTGTTGCCGGCTTCTCTGAAGATCAAGCCATTCTTCCAGGAGATTCAATTGACGACTGCAGCGGTCAGCCTTGTCTGCAAGATCTGTAAAAGGTATGGAATAAAGTCGTTCGGATTCCCTCTCTTCGAAATACTCTGCAAACCAGTCAACCTTCGGCTTTAAAGTATCGTAAGTACTTTTCAGTTTTTTTGATAATTGAGCACAACCATCTGGAAAAGTGACGTCTTCGCAAACGCTCTTTGCAAAACTTATATCAACCGGGTGTTGGCTGGTCAGTGCCTTGAAATCTTTGGCCCAATGGATGCGTTGCATCAAGTCATCCCAATCGGTATTCTGGCCTTGGTAAAAAGGATCGAGTGGTCGGCAGCTGGTTTCTTTTTCTTGAATATTGGCCTGGAGGTCACGTATGCGCTGGAGTCTTCCAGCTGCTTGACTAATTGCCTTAAAGAGATCCAGCTCTTTCTGCAGCCGAGCAAAATCCGTGTTGAGTCCTCTTGAATGTTGCACAAAGATATCGTCAAAGAAAACTTTGTTGCTCGAAAACCAGGATTCGATAGCCTCCAGTTCACTCAAACCATTGAGGAGGCCCAGCAAATTCTCGTAGCTTGCCTTATGCTTAATCTGTTTCGTGTGAGCTTGCAGAATGTATTTATCTTTCTTGAAACTCTTGCCAAGTCGGCTAAAAGCACTTTTATATTGTGTGCGGAAACGATGAAGAAGGGTAGCATGGTCAACATCAAATACCCCTTCCTCATAATTCAAGCGGATGAAACTTTCTATATATCGATGTCGTTCGGCTGAAACTTGCGCATTATTAAGTGTGTTTTCAAGCTTGTCAAGTGATCTTTCATTTGACCATCTAATGAATGCTTGATTGTCCAGGATAAACTGTTGCAAACAATTCTCTTGCTCTTCCGCCGCCTCCTTTTCTAAGGCTGGGACAGGATCAAAGGGAACCTTACCTCCCAGGCTAGTAACAAGCGTTATAGTGTCTTCGTATGCACTCACTGACATCAACAGTTGATCGTGAAATGTGCGCAACTCGGTCGCATCAGACTCAAGCGAGTCCAAGTTTTCGTGCAACAGCCAGGAAAACGGGATACCGGGAGCATTGGCTGCCATGGTCAATACTCGGAGGTAACCTTGATAACTGTTAAGCGAAAAAGTTGCCCTTTCCGTCTTATCCAAGAAATTGTTTCCGTCGCGATCCATTTCTTTTGCAGCACGAGAAATTTTGGGCAGCTCGGCGATAAATGCGTTCCTTAAATCCATCGAAATGTGTTGAACCGATGCCCCATACCAGGGATTGTCCCGATAATCACCGGTCATTTGCCTAATCTGCCTGGAATAGTTTTCAATTAAAGATCTCAGTTCCATAAACTGATCGCGTGTGATACTTTCAACACCGGGAATCCCAAACCGAAGAGCCGGATAGTCGTAGAGTTTTGCAAGGTTCCCTTGTGCATGGTAAATCGTAATACCCAGAGGCTGTACAAGTTGATGCAGTTCAGACACATACCTCTTTAGTCGACTGCGGCGCTCATGGAGGGTGCGGAGCGTATGGAAGGCCTCATCTTTAATACTCGCAGTGTTTCTTGTTAACTCCATGGAGTCACTTAATTGGCTGAGTACGTCTTTTTTACTTGTTTTGTGACTATGAAGTGCAAGACAAAAATCGTTTAATCCTGAATCTTTAAGTCTTCGGTAAACGACATCCAAAGCAGCTTTTTTCTCGGATACGAATAGCACGGTCTTTCCACCGGCCAGCTTCTCCGCGATGATATTGGCGATTGTCTGACTTTTTCCTGTGCCAGGTGGTCCCTCTAATACAAAGCTTACCCCCTCTTTGGCCAAAAGTATGGCGTCTTGCTGACTCGAATCTGCATCCAAGACTTGAAAAATGTCGACCGGATCCGTATTACCATCGTGATCATAGTTGGAAACATCTATTGTGGGCTCAGATGCCAGTAACGAGGGGTCGCCACTTATGGCACGGACAACCGGATGGGATAGAATCTTCTCTCTGTTCCTTTCCAGATCCGCGTACATGTTTATCTTGAGGAAAGTAAATAGCCCAAGACCAACATCTCGCCTAACTGACCCGTTTGGAATGCCCGTAACCGATCGTTCAATTTGTGACAAATACTCTTCAATACCGCATTCATCATCGAAATCTGGTAACTCTTTTCCGAAATCATCCATCAGTTTGTGTTGAAGAGTAGGATTCAACACAATTTCGTCTTCATGGAGTTCCAGGATATACGGATCACTGATTGATTTGTTGTTAAGAGTGACGGGAACCAAAACTAAAGGAGAGCTGAGCTTCAAGTCGGAATCAGGTGATTCATGCCAGTCAAGAAATCCAAAGGAGAGAAAGAGAACATTGACTCCCTGCTCTTCGATAGCGGTACGTGCTCTGTTGCGAATGTTTCGCAGCGTTTTTTGCTGATCTTTTGGGGTTTGATTCGTAATAATCTGAGCGTCCGTGTGATTCCTTGGTTTCAGCCCAAATCCATCTTCAGCATTTGCAATATTATCTTTTTCTTCTTCATCATCTTCCTGTTCATCGATGTAAGGAAATTCAAGAGGTTTCTCTGCTTCAACTAACGTTTCCCAAAGTGTCACGTAATTGGGAGTCAATATTCGCAAACTCGAACGTTTGGTGTCTTTGAAATCTACAAGTCGATTTCTTTTTGAAAGGTCAAGCAGTTTCTTTTTCCAAATGTCGATCTTGGGTGAAACTGGATTCTTTTCAGCTGGAGATATCTTTACCGTTTCTTGTGGAAAAACTGCTTGATCGGTTGCTTCAATTTCCACTCCGCTCCCTTGGGGTGACCTTATCATATCCGTTTCTTGAAACATGAATCTTCTCCAAATACTCCGTGTACATAACCTTGAATGACTGTTTTCCCGTTACGAACTAACGGGAAATCTCTGAATCATATGGAGCTCAGATTGGGTTGGAAATCAATGGCAGAACTCCTGAAATTAACATCACCCGAGCCTTCTAGGTTAAATATCTCATAGAAGATATTACCAATAGATTGGTATAAATATCAAAGCGACAAGTTGAATGTTCTGGTCAAAGTGACTAAGCTTAATCCTTGGGGCTGTACACATCAGAAGCATGAAGAGTTTCCAAAACAGGACTAAATGCTGTCACATCAGTCCATTTGATGTCTAATACCATATGTAAGGGTCACTCAAATTGCAGACCGACGCACAACACATTCCTGTTGAGAATTATTCTAGCTAAGCTTTTAATAACATCGAGTTGTCGTGAGTACTCCTATTCGCTCGTTTCAGACCCCAACGGTATATAAACTTTCTTTAACGGAATCAGTTTCTTATACCTATCACTTAGCTTTTCGTAATACTGCAGGATCAATTCTACCAACTCAACCCCATTGATTCCGCGAATAATGGGTGAGCCTTCCAGATACTTCTTTGCATTGTCCGTGTAGTCGGCCAATGTCACAAAAAGGCCGTAATCACCTTCACGCATGGCGCCTTTGAGCGACTGGATCGTAGATTCTCCGATATTCGCATCACCGCTTTTCACCTGAACGATGATTCTGGGCGGCAGCTCATCCTTGTAAGCAGTAATGTCAATACCTCTGTCACCACCTTGCTTTGAAACGGAAGTCCGATAACCCATGGCTTCGAGAAGATCCGCTACAAAGTCTTCGAAATCGTAACCTTTTAGTCGACTGGCAAGTTCCTTAATGATAAAGTCTGTTGTCATCTCAATGATGTTATCTGCAGTTACCGAGGACGAGTCATCTATTCCAGGTTTACCGGGAACTTTTTTCAGAGATTCCAAAAATTCGTCTGCAAAATTCCTAACAGAAAAGAAGGTCATATAAGCCCCAATTTCATACAGAGCACCAGGCGTGAAAGATGTCCTAGGAATATGCTTCAGCCATTTGACTTTTCGTTGGTGAACATAGTGTTCTGCTTCTGGCTGGAAAAAATAGTCCCCCTCCACGACGCCAATATTGACACGGCGATCCTGTTTGGAGGGATAGATCACATAATCACCGATCTTAAGCTCATGAACAAAACGAAAAAGCATCCCCGCACTCGTGGGGATGGAGCCCTTTTTTGCCTCAGGAAATACCTTAGCAAAGTGTTCTTTATAGGCCTCTCTGGATGGTTCCAGTTTTCTTAAATCACCCATTTCCTTCCAGCCGATCGCAATCACTTTAGATTTCAGAAAAAGTTCTTCATCCTGTGAATGAATACCCCAAACGGCCACATCTTCAACACCATTCATTCAAATACCCCTTTCTCCCGTATAACCTCGCCCAAACAATTCTGGATACGAGCAGGAATAAATTTATTCTGCTCCTATACTTCCACCATTAATACCAGTCTAACATTTAACAGATCCAGTCACGCGAATGCCGCTTGTGCATGATCAAAGCGAGAGAACCATCCTTTGGGGCCAACCATCCTTCCTAATCTGCAAGTGATTGGCAATCACAAAAATTGTTCACCAGTGCCACAGAACGAAGTTGATCTGATCAGAATAATGGGCCCCTCCTTCCCCTCCCCCTAATAAACACAAGTCAACCACCTTGACAACTATAAGGTACCTAACTATAATACGCTTAGGTACCTTACTTATACTCTAGAAAGACAACAAAATGGAAAACAAAGACACCTTAGATACCATCATGCGCCTGGCCCGCGTCACCCGAAGAAATCATCCGGGACGATCCCGGGGCCATCACTTCTCCCGCAGTATTTCCCGCTCTCTAATGATCCTGCAAGAAGAAGGCCCCATGCGAGCCAGCGAATTGGCCGAACGCTTGGACATCCGACCTGCTTCACTAACCGAACAATTGACGAAAATGGAAGCCCACGGCCTCATCCAACGGGAAAAAGATCCGGCTGACAGGCGGGCCATCCTGGTGACTCTCACAAAAAGCGGAAAGGCCCGGCTTGACAAGGACAGAGCGGAAAGACAGGCCTGGAATAAAAAACTGGAAGCAGCCATGACAGAAGAAGAACTCGGGAACTTTGCCCAGCTTGCCGAAAAATTGATCGCCTTCTTTGAAGCCCAATCACCTCCGGAAAAGAATCATAGAAGGTCCGGAGACACTCCGCATGACCGGCCCAAAGGCAGAAAAGGACCTCGCTCGTGAACGGCAGAGGAGGCAGGGGTTTTCGCTATGAAACCGAGGAAGAAAGACAGAACCGGCCCAAGGTAACCAAGAAGCTTCTTTCCCGGATCTTTTCCTACCTGAAACCCTATTGGTCCCGCCTTGCCTTATCCTTACTCACCATTGTGGTGGCAGCTGTTTTGGACGTCTTTCCTTCCATCTTGACAGGCCGCATCATCGATGACGGCTTCATCGGGGGCGATTTTCGATTGCTGGTTCTGTTAGTCCTCTTGGCAGTGGGAGTCATGGTGACCTCCAGCCTGCTTGGTTTACTGGAAAACTACCTCAATACCAGCGTCTCCCAACACATCGTGCGGGACATGAAAAACGGCATGTACGGCCATCTGCAGCAGATGTCCCAGCGCTTCTTCACTGTCAACAAACAAGGCGACATCATCACCCGGATGACGGGGGATATCGGGGGCATCCAGGGGGTCATCTCCGGCACCCTGACCCGGACCGTCTCCAATGTGGCCATGCTGACGGTTTCCATTATTGCCATGGTCCAAAAAAACTGGCTGCTGGCCCTGGTGGGGATCGCCATCCTTCCCCTTTTCATCCTGCCGACCAAATCGGTGGGCAAAAGAAGGTGGAAGCTGACCATGGAAGCCCAGGAGCAACACGATGAAGCCAATCAGCAGCTGAACGAGACCCTGTCGGTCAGCGGTCAGCAGCTGGTCAAAATCTTTACCCGGGAAGAAGAGGAATACGAAAAATTCACCCGGGTCAATGAAAAGATCCGGAAACTGACGGTGAAAGAAGCCATGGCAGGCCGCTGGTTCCGGATGGCCATCGGGACTTTTGCCAATCTGGGACCCATGCTGATCTACCTGATCGGGGGCATCCTGATCCTGCAAAAGGGCTATACGGGCCTGACCGTAGGGGATGTCACCGTCATGGTCACCCTCCTGACCCGCATGTACCGGCCGGTCAGCGCCCTCTTAGGCGTCCCGGTAGACTTTTCCCGGGCCATGGCCCTCTTCAGCCGCATCTTCGACTATTTGGACATGCCGGTGGAGATTGAGAATAAGAAAGACGCCATCGTACTGGACACCATGACCGGGGAGTTGGCCTTCCACAAGGTCAACTTCGGCTATGATCCTGACAAGGCCATCCTTAAGGATATCTCTTTTGTCGTCCCCGCCCGGAACATGACAGCCATCGTCGGCCCCTCGGGGGCAGGCAAGACCACCATCACCAATTTGGTCATACGGCTTTACGATGTCACCGGCGGCCAGGTCACGATCGATGGGGTGGACATCCGCGACCTGGACCTTAAGTGCCTGAGGCAACAGATCGGCATGGTGACCCAGGAGGCCTACCTCTTCAATGGCAGCATCCGGGACAACCTGCTCTATGCCAGAGCTGACGCCACCGAAGCCCAGCTGATCCATGCCTGCAAGGAGGCCAGGATTTATTCCTTGATCGAGTCTTTGCCCCAGGGCCTGGATACCCTGGTTGGCAACCGGGGCATCAAGTTGTCGGGAGGAGAAAAACAAAGGTTGTCCATCGCGCGCGTCATCCTGAAAGACCCCCGCATCATCATCTTTGATGAAGCGACCTCCTCACTCGATTCCATCACCGAAAACCTGATCCAGGAGGCCATCGAACCTCTGCTGAGGGGCAGGACCAGCCTGGTCATCGCCCACCGGCTTTCCACGGTCATGGCAGCCGACCAGATCCTAGTGCTTCATCAAGGCCGTATTGTGGAGACCGGTCAGCATCAGGACTTATTGAAGAATAACGGGATCTATAAGGAACTTTACGAGACCCAGTTCAAGAAGGTTTTGGAGGCCGTCTGACGTCCTCTCCCGTACGCCGGATCTTCTACGTGGGGAAAAAGGTTGACGATCCTGGACTTTCTTATTCCTCCGTCTCAAACAGGCGGTTCCTGTTTTTAATCAGGGTCAGCAGCCGGTCTTCCAGAAGATCGATGATCTCCTGATTGGAAGTCTGGACGGCATGCTGGAAGGCAGCAAAGGTTGAGGCAATAGAAGCCTCAATCATTTGAAGTTGTCGGTCGGTTCCGGGATTGGATTCACGAAAAGCCTCAAAAATCCTTTGTGCCGCTTCCCGCGCTTGATCCGTCCTGGCTTCAGCCACAAGTGCTTCCGCCTCCATGGTTTTTTGGGTTAGATAAGTCATTGTCTCTTTCTCCTCTCACATGGTCCAATCCGGTTTTTCGTATTGGTCCTGTCAAACCGCAAGGGATGCTCTCTACCGAACCCTAACACAGACAGCGCGGCCAATCCGTAAGAAATGGTCAGTATTGATTCGAAACAGGAGCAGGGAGCTGACCCCAGACTCACAAAGTGTGAGGGTCCGCTCCCTGCTGATACTTTATCCTTCCTTTAGATTGATTTTGCCTTGACCTTTCCTGCAGGGTTGATGAGCCTTGGCCTCCTGACCATTTACTTTTTCCGCTTGGGCCGGATCACCAAAAACCAGACCAGGACAGCTGACAGGGCCAGGACCAGACTAAGACTCAGGATCAGCCAGGGAAGCAGCTTGTTTTTCTCCTGTTGTCCCGGCTGTTCCGGTTCCGCCGAAGGTTCCGGCTCCTCTGCCTGAGGTGGTTCCGTCGTACCCGGTCCGGTCATGGATGAAGTCGGTTCGGTCACGATTGTTTCATGCTCTGTTACCGGTTCCGTGGTCACAGCTGTCGTCTCCTCCGGCGGGGTCTCGGCAGCAATATCGCTGTAAGACCGGGAGACAAAGTTGCCATCGGAGGTACTCACTTCGTAGATGACAGCGATTGAATACTCCCTTTTCATTCCGGGGGCCAGACCCTTATCGATGAAGGCGGGCGTCCCTGATTTCTGGATGCTGCCCTGGGAGGTGAGCTTGTTGCCCTCTTTCAGGAAAACTTCATAGTGGCTGACGAAGGCTTCCGCGTCGGGATCCCCTGTCGCATCCGGACAGGGGTCCCAGGAAAGCTTGATCTGGTCTTTGCCTGGCGTCGCTTTCAGGTTTCGGATGGGTGAGAGCTGGACCTTGTAGCGTTTTTCCTGGGCTGAAATCTTGTTGATGAGCTGGAGGGTTTTACTTCCTTGAGAGAGGTCCAGATAATTCAATTGGAGATCGAGGCAAGCGTAGTCGGAATTGGCGATTCCTTCCGGCAGCTGGGTCAGGCGATTGAGATGCAGATCAAGATTATTGAGTGTTTTCGACTTGAAGAGAGCATCGGGCAGGGAGGTCAGCTGGTTGTTTGCGACTTCCAACGATTGGAGTTTTCCGGAGGATCCCAGTGAAGAGGGAAGGGAAGACAAGTCGGCCGAGCAGAGAGAGAGTACACGCAGATTGGGCATCTTCCCCAAGGCATCCGGCAGGCTTTTCAGTGCGTTATTGCTCAAATGAAGTACATCAAGCGTCTTGCTGTATTCCAGCAAAGCCTGGGGGAAGGCCGTGAACTTGTTGCTGTGAAGGTCGATGTATTCCAGATTGGATAAGCCTAGACCGGCGGGAAAACTGCTGATCTGGTTGCTGCCCAGATGCAGATGCCGGAGTTTCGGGCAACCCTTTAAGTGGTTGATATCCTTGATCTTGTTGTAGTGAATGTAGAGGGTTCTCAGGTTCGGTATTTGGGATATGGCAGACGGAACCTCCGAAAACTCGCAGTTGTTCAGGTACAGGAGCTCCAGTTTTTCCATATTCGTCATGTCCGGCAGGAAATTCAAAGGATTATAGGAAGCGATAAGTTCCGTGATATTGACGCAGTGCTGGACACCCTCCAAGTCCTTGATGCCCATATTGGACAAGTTGAGCTTGCCGGTCAGTTGCGCCAACTCTTTGTTGGTCAGGGGCACACTGTAAAGTAGAGGGGGCTTCCCGCATGCCTGGTGGAGGGCAATATTCAAATTTTTGTCGGGGATTTCCACCTGAAAGACAAAATCGCCGGGTCCGAAAGCCAGGACGGGTGTCAGGCGGACCGGCAGGTTTCCGGCCAGGGCCAGAAGGACGAGGATCAGGATCAAGGACAGGAGGCGGACTCCATTTCGTTCGGTTTTCATTTTCTTCTCCTTTAAAGCCCATGGTGCCGGCGAGCATGCTTGATCTTAATGCAAGCACCCGGGGTCTTTTCTTTCGTTCTTTAAGGGAGATCGTCCGTCTCTTCCATGTGCAGCCACCACCTTTCGTGGCAATGCTTATGGCGCAGCAACAGTCATAATATGATTTATTATACACGTTGCGGGACAAATCGTTTTTTTGTCGGGTTAAGGCATGGACCAGCCAAAGACAAAAAGCGATATAGAAAACCCCGCAGCTTTGAACTGCAGGGCATCTGATGGGGGCGAATGGGGCATTCAGGCCCGCCGGTTTTGAGTTCATGGCGTCAGGGACGAGCGCATTTTAAGGATCTCCGTCAAGGGCTTTTTTGTCAGGCCTCCATGCTTCTCTAACCGGCTTTTATTTATTGGGTGCTATGCCTCCTTTCGCACTCCCTCGCTCGCCTTCTTCTTCCTGAGCCTGATCACCAGCACCCAGCCTATGACTGCCGCAAGGAGCAGGATGGGGGTCAGGATAATGAGCAGCCAGAAAAGGATCCCCTTTTTGTTGTCCTTGTCGTTCTTCGAAAGATCCTCTGCCTGAGAGGGACCTTGGGTTTGAGATGGCTCCGTGCCCATTATTTGGGTCACTGAGGTGTCCGTGGATGACGGCTCCCTGAACGGTTCCGTGGTGACAGTGGTCGTTTCCTGCGGCAGGGTCACGGCTGAAATCTGGGCGTAGTGGGCCGAGGGAAAGTCATCCGTGGTGGAGTCTTTGATTTTGTAAAAGACACCGACCGCGTAACTTCTTTCCGTATCCACCGCAAGATCCGTGTCCGTGAAGGTCGTCGTATTCTTATCGACCGTGCCCAAAGAGGTCCAACTGCCGCCCTCCACCAGGAAGACCTCGTAATGGAGGAGCTGGCCCTCATAGCCATCGATTTCGAAGCCTTTGCAGGGCTTCCAGGACAGGGTGATCCAGTCCATGCCCGCTTCGGCCTTCAGATCCCGGATGGGGGTCAGCTGGTGTTCGTAGTATTTTTCACTGGCATTGATATTCTTCAAAAGATTGAGCGTGGGGCCAGGCGTCAAATCCAGGTAATTGCCCGAGACAAAAAACAGATCGTAATGGGGTTCCGTCACAGTTGAAGGGAGGCTGGTCAGGCGGTTGGCGCCCGCGATGAACTCCGTCAGCTGTTCGGCTTTGAAAAGGTCAGCCGGCAAGGAAGTCAGCCGGTTCATGCTGACATCGAGGTATTCCAGAGGAGTTGATCCCAGATTGGCCGGCAGCCTCTCCAAAAGATTGTTGTGCAGATAAAGGGACCGCAGGTGTGCCATCGTTCCCAGTTTATTGGGCAGGGACTTGATCTGGTTCCAGGCCAGACGGATGACTTCCAGCTGGGTGGAATCCAGGATGCTGTCAGGGAAAGCGGTCAGTCGGTTTTCGGACAAATCAATTTCGGTTAGACTGGCAAGACCCAGGTTCTGAGGAACGGAGGCAATCCTGTTCCCCTGGAGGTTGACGCTCACGAGCTTGTCCATGTCCTTCAGCGCCTCAAGATTCCTGATCTGATTGTTGCTCATATTCAGGTATTTCAGCTGGGGAAGCTCGGAAATTCCTTCCGGGATTTGGGTGAACTGGCACTCGTCCAGACCAAGATAGATCAGGGAATCCATGGCCTTGAGATCCGGAAGGCTTGAAAGCGGATTGCGCGACGCAAAAAGCCACTCGACGTTGGTGCAATGCTGGATCCCCTCCAGGTCCCGGATATTCCGGTTGTCCAAATCCAGATTACCTTCCAGCTCAAAAAGATCCACAATGTTTAAGGGGATGTGGTATTCAAGAGGGGACTTGCCGCAGGCCTCATGGAGGGCAATGTCCAGATTCTCATCGGGAATGGTGACAAAGAAGGTAAAATAGGGAAAATCACCCGGACCCCAAGCCTGGGCGGGCATCTGACCAGACGGAAAGCTCCAAAGGAGTACGCCTGCCAGAAAGATTAAAAGAATCCATCGCAAAGGGAGGATTCGTTCCCTTTCTCTTTTTTTCTTTTTCATCTTCTCCTCCTTAATTCTTGGATTGAAAAGATCCTGTAAAGAATGTGTACCGGAAACAGGCAGTGACCTCTTCTAATTTTTCTTCTAACGGGAAATGTCCTACTGGTCCAGGCGCCGCCGGCAACCGATTGATCGGACGGGTCGGACGTCAACGAAAGTTGAATCCTAGCCTGAATGCATTATAACACCAGGCCGCCGGCAAGGGGCCTTTATTGCAAGGAAAAAGGGCGATCACACACCATTTTCCTATCGCTCCATCGGACAATAGCTGGTGTAGAATTGCCGATACGGCAGGCCCTCGTGAGTCTATGATGAGATATCAGTGATTCTCATCCGTCGTATGGCTGATTGAACCGGATTCATCACCCAGCTTATAGACATGGATGACAGGTTCGTCATGATAACCTCTCCGCTCGGCAACAAAAATCCTTTGTCCTGCTGCGTCGTAAGCAACACCGCCTATTTCATAAGCCTTTGTATCATCCGTGTAGGGAAAGAACAACGGGAAATGGTCCGTAGGCACAATATCCCATGGGTTGAGCTCCTGGTTGGCAACTTTTAATAAGTCTTCAACAGCATAAAGCCAAACATAAGGAGCGTAAGGCCAGGCGTGTGTGCCTTTCATATCAACCTGGGCCGGATCATAGACATATTTTTCGTCATAGTTGGGTATCTTGGTCCTGTCGAGCTTTTTGTTGTTTGTACCCTGGCCGTATCCGGGAACCCCAAGGCCGGTGCTTCCGAAAAAGATGACCTGCGAGGAAGCTTTTGGGAAAACCATCCCTGTCACTTGCGTTGACATATTGTATGGGGGATTTGGACTTGTTTCATTATCCCAAGTCCCCAGGGTCGGGTGTTCAAGAGGATATGCCAGCAGGGTTTTGGCGGGGCAGGGGGTTTTGCCCAGATCCTTGATGTCAAAACTGAAGGCGGAAGGGCCCAGCGAAGTCCTTTCAGCCTTGGGGATACCCCCTTGACCGGTGATGGTCGTGGCCTTGAATAGTCGCCTCATCTCCTCAGGTATTTCTGCCATATAACCTGCCAGATAGCCTGTTCCCCAGTCACCCACTTTGAACATTCCTTTGAAATCATTCTTGACTGAAAAATCCAGACCCCTGATTCCATGGGACAAAACAGCTTTTTCCGCATCTTCGTGATAGGCATAGGAACTGACCAGCAGCTTGTTGTCCTGAACCAGAAGACCGCCGATCTTGATATTGGTGGGCAATTTTCTGCCATTGAAGCCGATATGGTTGAGTTTGCCTTCCGTGATATCCGAAAGAGCCTGGATGACACGGGCTCTGGGAAGACTTCCCGCTTCGGTTGCCTTAACAGGCTCCGGAATTGAAATCTCCCCAACAAGCTGATAGTGATCATGACCGACCATGAAAAGACTGTCATTGTTCGGATTGTAAGCCAGTCCTGTCGCGCTCCATTCGTAGGTTTGCTGATCCTGTCCCTCCGGAGGCAGGAAGGAACCCAGATATTTGATGGAATTTGAGGAGAGGGTGTTTTGACCTGGTTGAACAGTTTCTTTTTGTTCGATTTGGCCCTTTTCTGACGGAGGATCAAGCTCGCTCTCTTCTGCCGGCGAATGATCACTGCAGGAGCAGCATGCAAAGGCAGAAAAGAGAATAAGACCAAGAATGAAAAGATTCAAAATTCTTATTTTCATTTTTTATCTCCAGTGAAAGCAAGCTTTCTCAAAGAGCCAAGAGTACAAAGTAATCTTAGATGTATTATATTATGCTGAACAGGTTTCAAGTCCAGAATCTTGGTTCAAATTCACCCTCTGTGCCTCTCAGAAGCGCATGGAATGGCAAGCATCATGGAATCTCAGAAAAAATTCGTATCAAAGACAAGACAAAAGCCCCGTAACTTCACTATTACAGGGCTTTCTGGTGGAGACGAAGGGGATCGAACCCTCTACCTCTTGAATGCCATTCAAGCGCTCTCCCAAGTGAGCTACGTCCCCGAGACCTGAATTAAACTAGCACAGAGGATCGGGGAATGTCAAGCAAAACCACGGACGGTAACCATTTGGTAAGATGGCAGTGTTATGACTCTATTTTCCTCAAGGAGGTTACTTCATGGATTTCAAACAATTGGCTACAGACCGCTATTCCTGCCGGAAATTGAGCGGCCGGAAAGTGGATGAGAAACTCGTTCAACATTTATTGGAAGTGCAGCGGCTCTCCCCCACCGCCTGCAACAACCAGCCCCAGCGTATTTACGTCCTGGAAGGCGAGGAAGCGGCCCGGATGGTGAACCGGGTCAGCTCCTATGACTTCGGAGCCCGCCTCTTCTTTGTCGTCTGTTATGATAAAGAGATCAGCTGGAAAAGAAAATACGACGGCTTTGACGGTGGCATTATGGACGCCGTCATTGCTGGCTGTCATTTGGACCTGGCTGTTGCTGAAGCCGGTCTTGGAACCTGCTGGATCGGAAGCTTTGATCCCGTGGCTTTGGCTGAAGCCATGGATTTGCCTGAAAACCATGTCCCGGTTGCCATCTTCCCCGTCGGTTACCCCACAGAGGAAGCCCGGCCCTCCCGGGCCCACGGCAACCGCCTGCCCCTCGAAGAACTGGTAATCGACCGGAGATGACAGAGCCTGTACCGGAAAGCGATGGCCTGGAGCGCGTCTGCCGGACCCCGGGCATGACGGCCCGCGAAAGAAAATGGGCCAGCCTTGGGGTGGCCGTCACCGGCCTGCTGATGAACCTTGTTTTGGCTGCGGCTAAACTTGTGGCCGGCTATTTTGCCTCCAGTATCGCCATCACGGCCGACGGCTGGAACAACCTGTCGGATTCCTTGAGTTCCGTCATCTCCATCGTCTCCATCCGGATGACCGCCAAGCCTGCGGATAAAAAACACCCCTTCGGCTACGCCCGGTTCGAATACATTGCCTCCTCGGTCATCGCTTTGGGCATGCTGACCGTGGCGGTCCAGGTGGGTTACCGGGCTATCCTGAGGACCCTTTCACCCGCTCCTTTGGCAACCGATTATCTGACCTTTCTTGCCCTCTCCTTCTCCATTTTGGTCAAGCTGATCCAGTACTTCTTCTACCGGGCTCAGGGGAAAAAACTGGTCTCCACGGTCTTCATGGCCGCCTCCCGGGACAGCATGGCCGACGTTTACGCGACGTCGGGCGTATTGGTTGCCACCCTGCTTTACGCCATTTTTGGCATCAATGTGGACGGTCCGGCCGGCCTGATCGTCAGTTTATTGATCGCCTGGTCTGCCGTGTCCATCATGAGGAAGACCGCCACCTTATTGATCGGGGGCAAGCCCTCTTCGGAGATGACGGCCCTGATCAGCGAAAAGATCCTGGGGGCGGACCCCCGGATCGTGGGCGTTCACGACCTGATCGTCCACGACTACGGGCCGGGCAGTCTTTTTGCCACCGCCCACGTGGAACTGGACAGCCGGTCCAGCTTCATTGAGGCCCATTTGATCATTGACTGCGTCGAGCGAATGCTTTTGCGCGACTATGACATCCACCTGCTTTTACACGCCGATCCCTATTACGTGGACGATGCCGAACACCAGGCCCTGCATGCTCAACTTCAGGCCGTAGCCCGGGAACTGGCTCCCGGGGCGGTCATCCACAGCCTCCACCTCTTTTTGTCCGACCAGAATGTCCGGGTGGCCTCCTTCGATGTCAGCGTACCCGGGGAGCTTGCGATGACCGAAGAGGAATTCTTCCGGGCCTTCCGGGACAAGGTCAGGGCTTATGACCCGGACCTTGTATTGTGGATCACCCTGGATCGGGAATACATGAGCGTGGTCTCCGATGACCGGCCCAACCTGCATGTAACCGCCGGCCGGGACTGATTCATTCGCTTGTTTAATTGACTGAAATCTCCTTGTCATAGTTCTTTGCCTCTTGTTACAATGGAGAAGGCCGCCGGTTGGTCTTGGCCGAGCAGAAACGAGGGGCTGTCAGATGAAGCAATTTTTATCGGGGAACGAGGCTGTCGCGCGGGGCCTTTACGAGGCCGGCGTCAGCGTCGGCAGTGCCTATCCCGGAACTCCCAGCACGGAAATTTTCGAAAACTTGAGCCAATATGAAGGCATCTACCATGAATGGGCGCCCAATGAAAAAGTGGCTGTCGAGGTGGCTTACGGTGCCTCCATCGCCGGTGTCCGGGCCGTGGCCGCCATGAAACATGTGGGCTTGAATGTGGCCGCCGACCCTCTCTTCACCGCCGCCTACAATGGGGTGGAAGGAGGCTTTGTCATCATCTCGGCCGATGATCCGGGCATGCATTCCTCCCAGAATGAGCAGGACAACCGCCACTACGCCCGGGCCGCCAAGGTGCCCATGTTCGAGCCGGCCGACAGCCAGGATTCCCTGGACATGATCCGGGAAGCCTTCGAAGTCTCCGAGCGGTTTGACATCCCCGTCCTCTTCCGCATGACCACCCGGGTCTGCCACGCGCGCAGCCTGGTGGAGGAGGGGGGACCTGTGACCGTGGAGGCCAAACCTTATAAGCGAAACGCCAAAAAACACATCGCCACACCGGCCAATGCGATTGTCCATCGCAGGGAACTGGAACAAAAGCTGGCGGACCTTTCCGCTTATTCTGAAAGCTGTAAGTTCAACCGGATGGATATCCGGGGTGGCAAGGTGGGAGTGGTCACGGCGGGCGGTGCCTCCCTGATCGCCCGGGAAGTCTTCCCGGACGATAGCTCCTTTTTGACCCTGGGCTTCACTCATCCCCTGCCACTGAACCTGATCCGTGACTTTGCGGGGAAGGTGGAAACCCTCTACGTGGTCGAGGAACTGGACGGCTTCATGGAGGAGCAGATCAAGGCGGCCGGCATCCCCTGTATCGGCAAGGATCTTGTTCCCCGCATGTATGAACTGAACCCCACCATCTTGAAAGAAGCCCTGACCGGAGAGGTGCCTGAGCTAAGGGAAGTGGAAGCTGAGGCGGTGCCCCGGCCCCCTGTCCTCTGCCCCGGCTGCCCTCACAGGGGTTTCTTTTACACCCTGTCCCGGCGGAAAAAAACCATTGTCACCGGTGACATCGGCTGTTACGCCCTGGGCGGCTCGCCGCCCTTGTCCGCCATGGACACCACCATCTGCATGGGGGCCGGCTTCACCGTGGCCATGGGCATGGCCAAGGCCTTTGAAAAGACCGGGGCCGACTGGACCATCTTCGGGGTGGTCGGCGACTCCACCTTCTTTCACAGCGGCATCACAGGGGCCATCGAGATCTTCTACAACAAGGGACGGGTTATCCCCGTGGTGTTGGATAACAGCACCACGGCCATGACCGGCCAGCAGGAAAATCCCGGCACCGGTTACAACCTGGAGGGGGAGGTGGCCTCGGTCATCTCCATCGAGGGTATTTTCTCCGCCATCGGTTACAAAGAAGTCATCACGGTCGATCCCCAGGACTTGACCGCCATGAAAGCCGCCATCGAGGAAGCCGCCGCAAGCGCTGAGCCCTGCGCCATGGTGGTGCGCCGCCCGTGTGTTTTGATCAAGCGGCTGCCTTTGGAACCCGCCATGTGCTATGTGGACCGGGATCTTTGCACCAGCTGCCGCATGTGCCTTCGGGTCGGCTGTCCGGCCATCTTCTTCGTGGACGGCAAGGCCATGATCGACCGCAACCAGTGCGTGGGCTGCACGGTCTGTTTGCAGGTCTGTCCCTTCGACGCCATCAAAAAAGAGTGAATGCCATGAACGAGAAACAAGTCAAGACGATTTTATTGGCCGGTGTCGGCGGACAGGGAACGATCCTGGTCAGCCGGATCCTGACCCAGGCCCTGATGGATGCCGGCTACGATGTCAAAATGAGCGAAATCCACGGCATGGCCCAGCGGGGCGGCAGCGTATCGACCACGGTCCGCTATGGGGACAAGGTCCAGTCCCCCCTGATCGGCAAGGGAGGAGCCGACATCCTGGTCGCCTTCGAACAGATGGAGGCGGTCCGCTGGTCTCCCTGGCTGAAACCGGACGGGGTGGCCGTGGTCAATGACTACCGGATCCGGCCTTTGCCCGTTGCCGCCGGTTCAGCGGACTACCCGGGCAACTGCCTGGAAGCGCTGGCAGAAGCCTTCCGTGTGATTGCCCTGGATGCCGGAGCGGCCGCCATGGCCCTTGGCAACGCCCGGGTCATGAACATGGTCATGCTGGGCGCCTTGGTTCAGGCCTTCGGCATGGATGAATTTGACTGGGCCAGTGCCCTGACCCGGCATGTGCCCCCCCGCTACCTTGAGATCAACCGCAAAGCCTTTGCGAAAGGCCGGGAACTGGCGGGCGTAAGCGCCTAGGAAAGGAACCGACATGACAGAAGAAGACTATCCGGGGTATTGCTCTGAACGCACCCTCAGCTACGGCAGACAAAAGTCGGTCATCCGCCAGCTTTTCGAATACGGAAAAAAAACCGCCGGGGAAATGGGGCCTGACCAGGTCTTCGACTTTAGCATCGGAAATCCCAGCGTTCCGCCGCCTCGTCAAGTCGACGAGGCTTTTTGTTCCCTGCTGGAAAAGGAAGCACCCCTGGCCCTCCACGGCTACACCAGCGCGCCGGGAGATCCGGCTGTCCGCCAGGTCATTGCCGCTGAACTCAACCGCGAGTATGGCACCGCCTATGATGGAAACAACTTATATCTAACCTGCGGGGCGGCGGCGGCCCTCTCCTCCACCTTCCGGGCCCTGACCCTGTCGGGTGAGGAAAACGAGATCATTGCCATCGCGCCCTACTTTCCCGAGTACAAATGCTTCGTCGAGGGCCACGGTGCCCGCCTGGTACCGGTTCTCTCCAGCCTGCCCGGCCTGGGGCTTCCCCTTGAAGCCATTGAGAATGCTATCACGTCGTCAACACGTGCTATCATCATAAACTCGCCTAACAATCCTTCGGGCAAAATCTATCAAGTGTCGGAGTTGCAGGCCCTTGGGGCTCTTTTAGAAGAAAAATCCCGGCTTTTCGGCCGGCCTCTATTCATTGTTTCGGACGAGCCCTACCGCGAACTGGTCTATGATGGCCGCAAAACCCCCTTCATCCCCCTGATCTATCCCAATACAGTGGTCTGCTACTCCTACAGCAAGGCACTTTCCATGCCGGGCGAGCGGATCGGCTATGTCCTGGTACCGACCGGACTTGATTCCTGGCGGGATCTTTACGATGCCATCGCGGGAGCGGCCCGCGCCTTGGGCTACGTCTGCGCCCCCTCCCTGATCCAGCGGGTGGTCGGCCTTTGCGCCCGGGTCAAGCCCGATATGACCACCTATGACCTCAACCGCAGCATCCTTTACGAGGGCCTGTCCTCCCTGGGCTACCGCTGCATTGAACCGGAAGGCGCCTTCTACCTTTTTGTGGAGGCCCCGGGCGGGAACGCTGAGGTTTTTTCCGACTTTGCCAGGGACAACTTCCAGCTCCTGCTGGTCCCGTCTGAAAGCTTCGGCTTCCCCGGTTTTCTGCGGATCTCCTACTGCGTTTCAACCGAACGGATCCGGTCTTCCCTGCCGCTCTTTGAGGAATGCCTGAGAAAGTTTACGGAGGCGGCTCTTTAAGGCCGCTTGAGCTCCCGATCCTCAAACCAGACAAATTCGGTAACGCCGAGGCTTTCCAGGTAGGCCGCTGTCTCCTGCACATGATAGCCATTGTGGTTGACATGGTGGGCATCTGAACAGAGGGTGAAAAGCTGGCCGCCCAGCTCCCGGTAGCGGTTCAGAATCTCGGGGTCCGGCATGGCCTCCTTTAATGTGTAGCCCTTGCGTTTGATCAGGGAATTGACTGTCCCCACATTGATCTCCAGGGCCTGCCCGTTCCGGATCATGATTTTGAAAAGCCGGTCGAAGGCCTCCGGGGCGTGATGGTAATGCATCTTGGAATCGCGTTCAGGTGCATAGCGTGAGAAAAAGTCATAATGGCCGATGATTTTGGCCTCACTCATGGCCTCTGCCGAGTCGGCAATGGCATGGATGACTTCCGTGTAGGTCCGGTGAAGCGGTGACGTATAAACCTGCTCCGCGTGGGTATAGGGATCGTGGTTATTAAAATAGTGCAGTGAAATAATGGCGAAGTCAAAGGGATGGTCTTTGGCAATCCGGTGCAGCAGGGCTTCGGCTTCCGGCATCCAGCCAAGCTCAATGCCAATCAGGAAGCCGGGCGGGTCGCCGGGATTCCTTTTGGAAGGCATCCGCCTTTTGTGGTAGAAGGCCTCCATGTAGGCCTGGGGGTCAAAGATCCAGGGGGAGCCGTCCGACATCTCACAGTCAGGGTCGAAATGGTCGGAGATGGCAACCCCGTGAAGGCCCCGTTTTTCAGCCATTCCCATCAGATCTTCATAGCTTTGTGTCGCGTCAGGCGACCAGAAGCTGAGGTGGTTGTGGGTATCGACCAGCCGTCTCATGGCTTGCCCCAGCCGCAGGTCTCCTGGCGGAGAAAAGACTCCTTCAGGGTCCAGAGGTCAACCGACAGGTCGACGTAATACTCCTGGGGATTCTCAAAGCGCTTGAGGGAATCCCACAAAGTAGTGAGCTGCTTCTGACAAGAAGACCGGATTTCCTCAATGTCGCGTTTTTTGGCACAGGATACCCCTTTCTTGAAGAGGGGTTTCATGAGGGGTTCGGCCCGGAAATGGGTCAGGGTCTTGCGCTTCCAGGTATGAAGGGGGTCGAAGATGGTGAGCGGTTTGGTATCGTCAAGCTTTTCGCCCATCAGAGTGATCAGGTCGGCCTCCACCTGGCCGGTCTCCCTGTCATAGAGCCGGAAGACCTCCTTTTCACCCGGATTGGTCACCTTCTCCGGATTGTCCGACAGCTTCATCCGGGGCTCCATGACGCCCTGGGATTCAATGGCTGACAGCTTGTAGACTCCGCTGAAGACCGGTTCTGCCCTGGAAGTGATCAGGCGTTCACCGACGCCGAAGGAATCGACTTTGGCCCCCTGATGGAGCAGGTCCCGGATCAGGTATTCGTCAATGGCAGAGCTGACCGTGATCTTGCAGTCAGTCAGGCCCGCTTCATCCAGCATCTCACGGGCCCGGATGGACAGATAGGCCAGGTCACCCGAATCGATCCGGATGGCCTTCAGTCTTTTCCCCCGGGGTTCCAGGATTTCCCGGCTGGCCCGGATGGCATTGGGGATGCCGCAGCGGAGTGTGTTGTAGGTATCGACCAGGAGCTGGCAGTCATCGGGATAGGCGGCTGCATAGGCGGCGAAAGCCTCATACTCCGAGTCAAAGGCCTGAACCCAGCTGTGGGCCATGGTGCCCAGGACGGGGATCTTGAATATTTCACCGGCCACCGTGCAGGAAGTTCCCGCAACACCGGCGATGTAGGCTGCCCGGGCTCCCAGGATGGAGGCGTCGGATCCCTGGGCCCGCCTGGCGCCGAACTCCAGGATGGCCCGGCCCTCTGCCGCCCGGACAATGCGGGAGGATTTGGTGGCGATCAGGCTCTGGTGATTGATGGTGAGCAGCACCATGGTCTCCACCATCTGGGCCTGGATGATGGGCCCCTTGACCTTGACGATGGGTTCACCCGGGAAAATGGGCATGCCCTCCGGAACCGCCCAGACGTCGCATTCGAATTTGAAATGGCGGAGGTAGTCAAGGAAGCCGGGATCAAAATGGCCCAGCCCTTCCAGGTAGGCCAGGTCCTTTTCGCTGAAATGAAGGTTGGAGAGGTATTCCACCAACTGCTCCACGCCGGCCATGATGGCAAAGCCGCCCCGTTCGGGGATATCCCGGAAGAACATGTCGAAAACAGCCCGGGTGTGGGTCATGCCCTCCTTGAAATAGGCATTCGACATGGTCAGCTCATAGAAGTCGGTCAGCATCGACAGGTTGATGTCCTGATCCCATCCGTTTGACATGGCTATCGCTCCTTCAGGGCGCAAGATGCGCCAGCTTGGCTTGGCGCCTCGGGTCTTCGTAAGGCCAGCGGTCGCCGCCGAAAAGGTGATCGGCAAAATAGACGCGTTCCAGGAGAAGTCCCTCGGCAGGCAGGGTCGGGCCCGCCAGCGTCCGGTCGCGCGCCTGGATAATTTCCTCTATTGTAGCAGGATCAATCTTGCCCTGCCCCACCGATGCAAGGGTGCCGGCCAGAATCCTGACCATGTGGTAGAGAAAACCGTCACCGGAAAAAGTCAGGATGATGTCATCACCCGTTTCACGGAAGCCGATCTCATACAGAGTCCGCACCGGCCGTCTGGTCGGGGAGCCCTGGTCCATGAAAGCGGTGAAGTCATGTTTCCCCTCAAGTTTTGAAATGGCTTCCCGCATGGCCTCCCGGTCCAGGGGGCCGGGCAGGTGGACAGCCGTCCGCCTTGAGATGGCAGGGCGGACGGGACCTGTCCGCAGGGTGTAGCGGTAGGTCTTGCCCAGGGCATCGTAGCGGGGGTTGAAGGCGCCGTTGACTCTTTCGACCTGGCGAATAACGGCTTCGGGGGGCAGGCTTGTGTTCCAGGCCAGAGCCATGCGGTCGGTCGGGATGCTGGTCCTGGAAAGAAAAGAGGACACATGGCCCAGGGCGGAAACCCCGGCATCGGTCCGGCTGCCGCCTGTCAGCTGGATACGTTCGCCTGTCAGCTGATACCAGGCTTCCTCCAGGCAGGCCTGGACGGAAGGCGCGTTCTTTTGCCGCTGCCAGCCCCTGAAAGCTGTCCCGTCGTACTCAGCCATGATGGCAAAGCGCCTGCTCTCTTCTTTCATGGCATTCATTTCAGTAGACACTCAGGGTCGAGCCCCAAAAGCCGTCCAGGGATGGCAGGACTTGTTTGGAAACCAGGGTCAGGGCAAGGAGGACGGCCGCGATGGCAAAAAAGACCAGATCTCTGGCTTGAAGCCTGGCGGCGTAAAGCCGGGTCCTTCCCTCTTCGCCCCGGTAACAGCGGGCATCCATGGCAACAGCCAGGTCGTCGGCCCGCCGGAAACTGGAAACAAAAAGCGGGACCAGGATGCTGACCAGGCCGCCGGCCCGTTTCAAGAGGCCGCCGGTGTCATAATTGGCCCCCCGTGAGGACTGGGCCTTCATGATTTTTACAGCTTCGTCCATGAGAGTGGGGACAAAGCGGAGGGCAATCGACATCATCATGGCGAACTCATGAACGGGAAAGCGGACCAGGCGAAGGGGGGACAGGAGACTCTCCATGGCATCGGCGATAGCCAGGGGCGGCGTTGTCAAGGTTAAAAGCAGGGAAGTATTGATGATCATGAGGGAGAGCCGGAGGGCCGTCATCAGGCCTGAGAGGAGGCCTTCCTGGGTGATCCTGATCTTCCCGATCTGCAGGAGGACATGCCCTTCCACCGTCAGCAGATGAAGGGCAACGGCAAAAAGAATGATGACCAGGATGGGCCGGACGCTTTTCAGGATAATACCCGGCCTGATCCCTGACAGGGCGGAAAGGAGCAGGGTCCAGAGGATGAAGACCGCCATGACCCGGACATCCCGGATGGAAAGAGTGGCGACCATGATCAGGATGGCGGCCACAAATTTCACCCTGGCGTCCAGCCTGTGCAGGATTGAATGGCCGGGTATTGACCGGCCCAGCATGCTCTTACCCATGGTTCAGCCTCCCTTTTGCGGGCAGGAGCGCGTCGGCCGCTTCCGTGACATTGAAACAGGAGGTGTCCAGGTTCTGGAAGTCTGCCTTGAGGGCATCCAGAAAACGTTTGGGCGCCGGCATATCCAGGTGGGCCTGATCCAGGAATTGAGCCGACGCGATCATCTGGGCGGGCGTCCCCATCCCCGCTGCCCGGCCCTCTTTCAGGACCAGGATGCGGTCGGCATAGCAGGTCATCATTTCCATGTCATGGGAGACAATGATCAGGGTGGCCCCCTCGGCGGAGAGAGTCAGAAGATCCCGGAAGAGATCGTCGCGGCCTGCCGGATCCAGGCCGGCTGCCGGCTCATCCAGGATGACAATGTCAGGCTCAGCGGCCAGGACCCCCGCAATGGCGACCCGGCGGCGCTGGCCGCCTGACAGCTCAAAGGGTGACCGGTCGAGAACGTCTGCTACCCCCAGGCGGACGGCGGCTTTCAAGACCGCTTCTTCCACCTCAGCAGGCGGTTTCTTTTGCTGTTTGGGAGCAAAAGCGATATCCAGGGCCACGGTTTCTTCAAAAAGCTGATCTTCGGGATATTGGAAGAGCAGGCCAACCTGGCGGCGTATCCGGCGGATCTCCTTTTTTTCCGACAGGTCGCGGCCCAGCACCATGACCTTGCCCGGACCGGCGGTGATCAGGCCGTTCAGGTGCTGAATCAGGGTGGACTTGCCCGAACCCGTGTGGCCGGCAATCCCCAGTACCTCCCCTTGCCGCAGGGCGAAAGAAACAGAGTCAAGGGCCTGGATGGGAGGCCCCGCGGGTGAATCGTAGGCATGAGACAGGTCCCTGACTTCGACAACAGCTGGAACGGACTCATCGGCAGGGGCCCGGTAAAGGCATTCATTGATGGCAACAGCCGGGTGTCCGGCCAGGACACGGCTGACAAAACGGACCGCCCCGTCAAATGAAACAATCTCATCCGGGTCATAGGAGACCCCGGCCCGCTCGGAAACCAGGCGGGCAATCTCCAGGTGGGCCGGCACGGCCAGCCCCTCGCTTTTGACCCGGCCGACCTGGTCAAAGACTTGGGCCGGCGTTCCCTCAAAGGCGATGCGGCCGTCACCGATGACATAGACATAATCGGCCAGCAGAGCCTCTTCCATGTGGTGGGTGATCTGGACGATGGTGATCCCCTGATCCTTTTTCAGCCTGGTGATCAAGGCCATGACCTCACGGCGGGCCACCGGGTCCAGCATGGCGGTGGCTTCATCGAGGATCAGGCAGTCAGGCCGCATGGCCAGGACCGAGGCGATGGCGAGTTTCTGCTTTTGGCCTCCCGATAATTCGTGCGGCGCCCGGTCCTTCAGATCAGAAAGACCGGTCATGGCAAGCGATTGGTCGACCCGGCGGAAGATCTCTTCCGGCGGGAGGCCAAGGTTGGAGGGGCCGAAAGCCACATCGTCCTTGACCGTGGTCCCGATGATCTGATTATCGGGGTTCTGGAAAACCATGCCGCACTGGCGCCTGATCTCGTAGATGGAATCATCATCGGCCGTCAGCTTGCCGCCGACCATGACCAGGCCCTCGTCGGGCAGCAGAAGGCCGTTCATCAAGCGGGCCATGGTGGATTTCCCTGAGCCGTTGCGGCCGATCAGGGCCACATGCGCACCTCTTTCAATTGACAGGGAAAGCTGACGGACAGCCTGGATGGACCGCTGGCCCTGCATGGCGCCGTAGGAGAAAGAGACATTTTGAAATTTGATCACGGCCTCGCTCATCCGGCCTCATTCTAACAAAAGAAAAAGGACTTCCGCCGACATGATGGAATCCGGGAAGTCCTTCGCCTGTACTGTATTCCAGGGACTGGGGCGTTTCAGTCGACAAGCTCCAGAATGGCCATGGGCGCGGCGTCCCCCCGGCGCGGTCCAATCCTGACGATTCGCGTATAACCGCCGGGCCGGTTGCGGTAGCGGGGCGCCACCGTGTCAAACAGATGGTTGACCGTGTTGATCCTCTTGCCCTCGCTGTTGCGGGTTTCGACCATCTGGGCCATGATCTTCCTGCGGGCTGCCAGGCGCGAGGGCTGATCCACCTGGACCGTCTTTTTCTTCAGTTCGCGCTCCACTACATCGTACTTGCGCTCATTTTTTGAGGTGGCCGTACGCAGCACCTTGCGTCCCTTGTCATCCAGCTTGGCTTTGGACGTCAGGATTTCCCTGGTTGTGAAATTGTTGTGTTCCCTGACCGCCAGGGTAATCAACTGCTCCGCAATGCGGGCCGCTTCCTTGGCGCGGGTTTCGGTGGTGGTCACCCGGCCCTCCACAATCAGGGTGGTGACCAGGTTTTTCAAAATTGATTTTCTCGCCGCCGTCTCGCGGCCGAGCCTTCGGTATCCGGGCATGGTATTCCAGTCCTCCTGAATAATAATCTCTAGTCCTGATCGTCTCCGGCCAGCGTCAGGCCATGGGCCTCCAATTTTTCGACCAGCTCTTCAAGCGAGGTCGCGCCCAGGTTGCGGACCTTCATCAGGTCTTCACGCGAACGGGCGACCAGATCAGCCACGGTATGGATGTCGGCACGCTTCAGGGAATTGAATATCCTGGTTGAGAATTTCAAATCTTCGATGGGCGCATCGTAGATGCTCTTTTCCTTTTCTTCAATCAGGAAGGCGTCATCATCAGCAGAGGCCGGGTCATGGGTCATGGACAAAAAGAGGTTGAGGTGGCCGATCAGGATTTCAGCCGCCTTGGCCAAGGCCTCCTCGGCCGTGATGGTTCCGTCCGTCCAGATCTCAAGGGTCAGTTTGTCATAGTCAGTCACCTGGCCCACCCGCGTGTCTTCCACGTGGAAATTGACCTTGCGGACCGGGGTAAAAATCGAATCGAGCGGGATGACGCCGATGGGCGCATTCATCTCTTTGTTCTGCTCCGCGCTCTTATAGCCTACCCCCGCATTGAAGGTCAAGCCCATGAAGAGCGGCCCGTCACCGTTCATGTTGGCGATAACCAGGTCGGGGTTGACTATTTCAAGTTCATCGCTCTGATTGAATTCACCGGCCCGGACGGGACCCCGGTAGCCTGCTTCCTTGTTGATGAAAACGGTCTTGGGTCCGGTCACATGAAGGCGTGCGCGGATGTCTTTCACATTCAAAAGGAGCTCGGTGACATCTTCGATGACGCCGGGGATGGTGGAATACTCCTGATAGATTCCCTCAATCCGGACTGAAGTCGCCGCGCAGCCGGGCAGTGAGGAAAGCAGAACCCGGCGCAGGGCATTGCCCAGAGTTGTCCCGTAGCCGCGTTCCAGCGGCTCGGCAACAAAAAGGCCGTAGGCCTTGTCCTCGGAATGCTCCCTATATTCGATGCTGGTATTCTGAAAATCGTTCATGGCACCCTCCTATGGGCAAAGGACCGCTTGGCGGCACTTACTTGGAGTAAAGCTCGACAATCAGCGTTTCCTCAACGTCAAGGTCGATTTCGTCGCGTTCGGGCAGTCTGAGAACGGCTCCCTTCAGGTGATCGGGATCAAAGGACAGCCAGGCGGGAACAAGGGTGTTGGGCAATTCGTCGAATACCTTGACATGGCGCGAATTCTCCCGGACCGTGATCTCATCGCCCGGGGATACCTGCATGGAGGGAATGCTGGCGCGGCGGCCGTTTATGTTGAAATGGCCGTGGTTGATCAGCTGCCTGGCCTGGGCCCTGGTCGCAGTAAAACCCAGCCTGTAAACCACATTGTCGAGACGCAGCTCAAGGAGTTTCAAGAGGTTTTCGCCGCTCTTGCCCGGCATCTTGCTGGCCCGTTCGTAAGTGTTGCGGAACTGTTTTTCCAGGACTCCGTAAACAAACTTGACCGACTGCTTGGCGCGGAGCTGGCGGCTGTACTCACCCTCCTTGCGCCGGGTCTGTCTGGGGCTGCGTTTTGATTTTTTATTGATACCCAGCATCTGAGGCGGCACTTCCAGGGTGCGGCTTCGTTTCAGAATGGGTGACCTGTCTTTAGCCATATGATCTGATCTCCTCGTTAAACTCTGCGGCGCTTGGGCGGACGGCAGCCATTGTGGGGAATCGGGGTCACATCCTTGATCATGACGATCTCAAGACCCCCGGTCGCCAGGGCGCGGATGGCCGACTCACGGCCCGATCCCGGACCCCGGACGAAAACTTCAACCGTTCGCATCCCATGTTCCACCGCTTTGCGGGCCGCCTGTTCGGCCGCAAGCTGGGCAGCGAAGGGAGTTCCTTTACGGGACCCTTTCATGCCCTGGGCCCCTGAGCTTGACCACGAGATGACATTGCCGACGGGGTCTGTAATGGTCACGATGGTATTGTTAAACGAGGAATGGATATGAGCCGCTCCGCGTTCGATATTTTTACGGTCCCGCCTTCTGGTGCGGGCTGCCGGACGACCTTTTTTCGTTGCCATGCCTGTTCCCTCTTATCTCTTTTTCTTGGCCATGGTGCGCTTGGGGCCTTTGCGGGTGCGCGCATTGGTCCGTGTCCGCTGTCCTCGGACGGGAAGACCCGTCCGGTGCCGGCGGCCCCGGTAACAGCCGATTTCCCCCAGCCGTTTGATATTCATGGCAGTCTCACGCCGAAGGTCGCCTTCGACCGTGTAGTGATCTTCAATCTTTTCGCGGATGCGGGTAATCTCGTCATCCGTCAAGTCCCGGACGCGTGTGTCCAGATCGACTTCCGCAGCTTCCAGGATCTTGACCGCACTTGTCCGGCCAATCCCGAAGATGGCTGTCAGCCCGATTTCTACGCGTTTGTCATTGGGTAAATCAACCCCGGCAATACGTGCCATGCGCTACCTCCACTTATGCTCGCATGTTCCAGCTTCTTGTATGTTAAATAATTCCGTCATTTCAGCCCTGTCTCTGCTTGTGTTTAGGATCTTTGCAGATGACCATGACGCGCCCGCGGCGCTTGATCACGCGGCATTTTTCGCAGATTGGCTTGACCGAAGGTCTCACTTTCATGGTTCTTCTCCTTATGGCTGTCGCCTATGGACACACAGCTTATTATTTTAACCCGTATGCCTCTGAAAATCAAGAAGTTCTATTTTGATCTCCAGGTTATCCGGCCCCGCGTCAGGTCGTAGGGCGATAACTCAACCGTAACGTGGTCACCATTGAGAATCTTGATGTAATTCTGACGCAATTTGCCGGAGATGTGTGCGATCACCTCAAAGCCGTTCTCCAGACGGACCCGGAAAACCGCGTTTGGCATGGTATCCACAACAACCCCCTTGACTTCAATTGCTTCTTCTTTCGGCATCTTCTCCTCCGATCGCCTGGCTTTTCAACCGATTCCGGGCAGTTTCGTTTCCGCCCAGCCGGCGATCACCTTGCGGATCGCCGTATTGCATTCGCTCTCGCACGTCCCTTCATTGAGAATCTCCTCCAGGCCTGCCGCATCGACAGCCTGCCCCAGCTTTCTGACATGCTTGGTATTCTTCAGCTTGGCATCCACATAGCCATGAGTCTTCCCGTCTGCCAGAAGAAGGCGTGTCTCCCCTTTTTGTGCCAGCACCAGATAAAGCCTGCCGCGGTCATGTCCCTTGAGCGAGACGACGACAGAGCCCGGACTCAGCGGAGAGGGCAGCGGCATCTCTTTGGTCATGTCGCTTTCCTCCGGATCCTGCGCAGCCTGGGATCCCCGGGCACCATGGTCAGAATCTCAGGCCCCTCCGCGGTAATGGCGAAGGTGTTCTCGTAATGGGCCGCCGGTTTTCCGTCACGGGTGAAAAAGGTCCAGTCATTCTCCCCTACAAAAACATCAGGTGATCCCAACGTCACCATGGGCTCCAAGGCCAGGGTCATCCCTTCCAGAAGGCGGATGCCGCGTCCCGCCTGCCCGAAATTGGGCAGGTTGGGAGCTTCGTGGAGTTCCGTACCGATCCCGTGGCCCGTCAGATCGCGGACCACCCCGAAACCGTGCGACTCGCAGTGAGCCTGGACGGCGGCGGAGATATCGCCCAGGCGCTTGCCTGGAAACGCCTGCTCAACCCCCCGCCAGAAGGCTTCTTCCGTCACCTGGACCAGCTCACGCACTTCTTTCGGCACCTCACCGATCAGGTAGGTCCGGGCGGCATCACCGTGGTAGCCGTCCAGGAGCGCCCCCACATCGACTGACACGATCATGCCCTCCTTGAGGATCCTGTCGGCGGAGGGGAAACCGTGCACAACTTCATGGCCGATTGAAATACAGGTGGCTGCGGGGAAAGGCGTCGGGCCCTGGCCGCCATAGCCGAGAAAGGATGGGATGGCGCCCGCGTCCAGGATGACCTGATGGGCTGTCCGGTCGATTTCCTCCGTCGTGATCCCCTCTCTCATCAAGGGCTGGATGGCATCAAAGACAGCGGCAAGCACAGCACCGGACCGGCGCATCCGCTCGATGGCTTCCTTTGATTTGAGTCTGATCACAGCTCGCTCACAATTCTTATTTCAATTTCCAGTCAGCAGGGCCCTCCATCAGGGCGCTGTCTTCTCCCAGAAGTGTGAGAAGATCTCTTTTTGCCTGGTCGTCAGGCGGTCCGTCGTTAGGGAAAACAACGAGTTTTCCCTCCCGCCGGTAGTAATCCATTAAAGGCGCGGTCTTGGCCCGGTAGGTCTCAAGCCGATGCTTCAGAGTTTCCTCCGTATCATCCCCCCGCCGGACAATCCTGCCTCCGCAGCGGTCGCAGATTCCTTCCTCCGCCGGCTTCATGGTACTTGCATTGTAGGGCTGGCCGCAGTCTTCACAGACAAAGCGGGACAGGGCGCGGCGGGTCAGGACCGGTTCTGAAACGTGAACCTCGACAGCCGCATCGATGGCCTGGCCCCCCTCTTCCAGAATCCGGTCAAGGGCCTCCGCCTGGACCAGGGTGCGGGGGAATCCATCCAGGATAAAACCCTGGCGGCCCTCATCTTCCATAATGACTTTTTTGACCAGCCGGACGGTGATATCGTCAGGAACCAGCTCCCCCTGCTCGATATAGGTGCGGATCCGGCGTCCGGACGGGCTGTCGGCCGCCAGTTCCCGGCGGAAGAGATCGCCTGTTGAGATATGGGGCAGCGAGAGGCGGTCGGAAAGAAACTTGGACCAGGTCCCCTTGCCGCTGCCCGGCGCTCCCAGCATGACGATCCGCTTCACCATGGGTCTAGTCCAGGAATCCTTTGTAGTGGCGCATCAGCATCTGAGCCTCAAGTTGGGTCACGATATCCATGGCCACGCCAACCAGAATCAGGACAGCCGTTCCGCCAAACCAGATCCCGTGTGCCCCGGTCAGGGCCCCCAGCAGGGACGGCATCAGGACCAGGACGACCAGAAAGACCGATTCGAACCAGTTGAGGCGGCGGGCGGTTTTGCCCACAAATTCAGCTGTCGGTCTGCCCGGCCGGATGCCCAGGATGTAGCCGCCATTCTTCTGCAGATTGCTGGCGATGTCGACCGGGTTGTAACTGATCATGGAATAAAAGAAGGTAAAGGCGACGATCAGTATCGAGTAGACCACATAATAAAGCGGGTTGGTATTGAAGTTCATCAGCCAGGTGGCCAGCTTGCCCGTGCTCCCCGTAAAAGAAGCGATGGTGGAGGGCACCATGAGGACCGACATGGCAAAAATGACCGGCAGCACACCGGACTGGTTGACCTTGATGGGTAAATAGGTGCTCTGGCCGCCGTAAATCTTGCGGCCCACCACCCGCTTGGTGTACTGGACGGGGATTCGCCGTTCGGCACTCTGGATGAAGACAACCAGAGCGATGATTCCGATGAAGGCGACGGCGGTCGCGATGACCAGCCCCAGGGCCAGGAAGATATTCCTGGTCACGGTCAGGGCCTGGAAATAGACAAAGAGCTGCCTGGCATAGTCAGGCAGGCGGCTGGCGATTCCAATGAAGATAATCAATGAGATGCCGTTGCCTACTCCTTTGACATCAATTTGCTCGCCCAGCCACATAATGAAGGAGGCACCGGCCGCAAAACTGAAGATGACCACCACCAGGCTCAGCCACTCGGGAATCCCCGGTGTTGTCGCGCCGCGTGTCAGCAGGGCGTAGGAGGTGGCCATGACCAGTGACAGGCCCAGAGTCACCATCCGGGTGATCTTCTGAATTTTTCTTTGGCCTTCCTCGCCTTCCTTTTGCATGCGCTCCAGGGCCGGGATGGCAAAGGTCAGAAGCTGCATGATGATGGAGGCATTGATGTAGGGTGAAATGCCCAGGGCCAGGACAGACACCGACTTGAAGGCTCCGCCTGAGATGATGTCGAGAAACTGACCCAGCTGGCCGAAACGTTCAATCAGGGCCGCGAAGGCCACGCTGTCAATCATGGGAGTCGGGATGGCTGTGCCAAGGCGGAAGACCAGGATGGCGAAAAGCGTGAAAAGGATCTTCTTTTTCAGGTCAGGAATCTTCCAGGCGTTGGCCAGGGTCTGAAACATACTGCCCATATCAGATTACCTCACAGCTTCCTCCGGCCGCCTCAATTTTTTCCCTGGCCGTCGCGGTGAAAGCATGAGCTTTCACTTCCAGTTTTTTGGTCAGTTCCCCGTCACCGAGGATTTTCAGCCCGTCGTTGACTTTGGGCAGGGAGATAATTCCCTCCGCCGCCAGGCTTTCCGCCGTCACCAGGCTGCCTTCCTCCATTCGCATCAGATCGCTGACGTTGACGGTAATGTAGTGCCTGGCAAAGCGTTTATTGTTGAAACCCCGCTTGGGGAGCCTGCGATAAAGAGGCATCTGGCCGCCCTCGAACTGGGGACGGACGCCGCCGCCCGAGCGGGCTTTCTGGCCCTTGTGGCCGCGTCCTGAAGTTTTGCCGCCGCCCGAGCTGCGGCCGCGCCCTACGCGCGATGCCTTGCGGCTCGACCCGGCAACGGGTTTCAGTTCATTCAGCTTCATCGTCTCCTCCTTCATAGGGCTCCGCGACGACAAGATGGCGGACCTTGCGGATCATGCCGCGAATGGCTTCGTTATGCTCATGAATCACGGATTGACCGATTTTTCTCAAACCAAGCGCGTGCACCGTGGCCCTCTGGTCTTCCCGGGCGTTATTGATGCTGCGCAGCAAGGTAATTCTTACTTGTTCCATGCCGCCCTCCTTACAGGATCTCACGCGGACTGACCCCGCGGATCTCAGCGACCTGTTCGAGTGTGCGCAGGGCTTTCAAACCTTCGATGGCGGCGTTGACCACATTGTTGGGATTGGCGCTGCCCAGTGATTTGGTCCGGATATCCTTGATGCCGGCAAGTTCGCAGACGGCGCGGACGGCCCCGCCCGCGATGACGCCCGTGCCGGCAGCCGCCGGCTTGAGCATGACACGCGCAGCGCCGAACCGGCCGGTCACTTCATAAGGAATGGTATCTTTATAGGTCGCGACCTTAATCAGATTCTTTTTGGCTTCTTCAATTCCTTTGCGGATGGCCTCGGGAATTTCACTCGATTTCCCCAGTCCCTTGCCCACACGTCCTTCGCCGTCCCCGACGACCACCAGGGCAGTGAAACGGAAGTTTCTTCCGCCCTTGACGGTCTTGGCAACACGGCCGATGTGGATGACCCGCTCCTGAAATTCACTTTCGCGGTCCCTGTCTTCTCTTCTGTCGCGATCACGTTCTCTTCTCATGCTGCTACTCCTCAAAACTCAAGTCCGGCTTCACGCGCTGCATCAGCCAAGGCGGCGACGCGGCCGTGATAGAGGTATCCGCCGCGGTCAAAGACCACCGTCTTGATACCCTTCACAAGCGCGCGTTCCGCGACAAGCTTTCCAACGGCCCTGGCTGCTTCAACATTGCCGCCGTGAGGATGTGTCCCCTTGACTTCGGCATCGAGTGAAGAGGCTGCCACCAGGGTGTGATGCGCCGTATCATCAATGATCTGCGCGTAAATATGGCTGGCGCTCCGAAAGACGCCCAAGCGCGGGCTGGCACTTGTGCCTGCCAGTTGTTTTCTCACGCGCGCATGGCGGCGGAGGCGGACTTTATTGCGTGGTTCTTTTTTAATCATCCTTCACGCTCCTTACTTGACACCGGTTTTCCCGGCCTTGAGGCGCAGGACTTCGCCAGCATAGCGGACACCCTTGCCCTTGTAGGGGTCGGGCAGACGCGAGGCTCTGATCTTGGCGGCCATCTCGCCCACCAGCTGCTTGTCCGCGCCCTTGACCGCGATACGGGTCGGCGAGGCCAGCTCAAAGGTGATGCCTTCCGGTTCTTCAAAAACTACCTGGTGTGAGTAGCCCAGATCCATGACCAGCTTGTTGCCGTTCTTTTGGGCCCGGTAACCGACACCCTGGATTTCAAGGTTTTTGGTAAATCCTTCACTCAGCCCGATCACCATGTTGTTAATCAGCGAACGCACCAGGCCGTGCAGGGCCCGTGTCTCACGCAGATCATTGTCGCGCTCGACCAGAAGCTGATCCCCCTCCACGCGGACGCGGATGCCCGGATGGAGTTTCTCCGACAGGGTCTGGCCGTCCCGGCTGACCCGGACTTCATCCGGCCCGATATCGACCTTGAGGTCTTTCGGGATGGTGATGGGTTTTTTACCTATTCTCGACATAATGTCCTCCTGCTCTTAAGATTGTGGATCTGATCATCCTTTTCAGAGTCAAGCTCCGCCTACCAGACGTAAGCCAGGACTTCGCCGCCGATTTTGGAACGGCGGGCAAACTTGTCCGTCATCACGCCCTTGGAAGTCGAGATGATGGCAATCCCCAGGCCGTTTTGGACGCGCGGCAGATGATCGACATCGGCGTAGACGCGCAAACCGGGTTTGGAGATGCGCTTAATGCCTGTAATAACCGGCTTGGAGCCGTAGTACTTAAGTGTCACGGTCAGCATCCCCTGCTGATTGTCTTCGCGGAAAGTCACCTTCTCAATGTAACCTTCAGCGGCGAGAATATCCGCGATGGCGCGCTTCATGTTCGAAGCGGGGATCTCACACGTCATTTTGCCGGCTCTCCCGGCATTGCGGATGCGTGTCAGCATGTCCGCGATCGGATCCGTAACCTGCATGATATCTCCTCCTTACCAACTGGCTTTGCGAACGCCAGGGATCTGTCCTTTATAAGCGAGCTCACGAAAACAGAGGCGGCAGATACCGAATTTGCGGATGTAGGCATGGGGCCGTCCGCACAGTTGGCAACGGTTCTTCTGACGCGTCGAAAACTTCGGTTCGCGCTGCGCTTTGATGATCATTGATTTTTTTGCCATGGTTGACTCCTCTAATTCCGGAAGGGCATGCCAAGCTCGGTGAGCAGGGCCTTGGCCTCTTCGTCTGTTTGGGCGGTCGTGACGATGGCGATATCGAGGCCGTTGATCTTGTCGATGCTGTCGTAGTCGATTTCCGGGAAAATCAGCTGCTCACGCGCCCCCAGCGAGTAGTTGCCGTGGCCATCAAAAGAATTGGCGCTCAAACCGCGGAAGTCACGGACACGCGGCAGGGCGATGCTGATCAGTTTATCCAGGAAATGGTACATTCGGTCGCCGCGGATGGTCACCTTGACCCCGTTGGGCATCCCTTCCCTCAACTTGAAGTTGGCGACCGACTTGCGGGCATTGACTACCACCGGCCTCTGGCCGGCAATGGTGGTCAGATCGCGCACAGCCGACTCCACCGCCTTGGGATTTTCACGGATGTTGCCGATCCCCATATTGAGGACAATTTTCTCAAGTCTGGGAACCTGCATGATGGAAGAGTAACCGAATTCCTTCATCAGGGTGTCACGCACTTCATTCCTATATTTATCCCTCAGTCGATTCATGCGCTACTCCTTCTTTCCCTTGCTGATCACGGAGATGGTGGCACCGCAGGACTTGCAGAAGCGCACCTTGTCCCCGTTTTCCAGGTATTTTCTCCCGGTCTTCGACGGGCGTTTGCACTTTTGGCAGACCAGCATGACATTGGACGCGTCGATGGGCATCTCCTGGCGGATGATCCCCCCCTGCTGCGTCTGGGAGCGCGGCTTGACATGGCGGGTGGCGATGTTGACACCTTCCACGATCACACGTCCCTTGGCGGGATAGGCCGCAATAATTTTGCCGGTTTTCCCCGCGTCTTTGCCGGTCAGGACGTAGACCTGGTCGTCCACTTTGACATGTAATTTATTTCGGGGCATTCTTTCCTCCTTGGCCATTACAGAACCTCCGGCGCCAGAGAGAGAATTTTCATGTAGTTCTTCTCACGCAATTCCCGGGCGATGGGCCCAAAAATCCGGGTTCCCTGCGGGTTGCCGTCATCTTTCAAAATCACCGCCGCGTTCTCATCAAAACGGATCACGGACCCGTCTTTGCGCTGGATGCCGGATTTGGTCCGGACCACCACGGCCTTGACCACATCGCCTTTTTTGACGGTGCCGCCCGGTGCCGCTTCCTTGACGGAACAGACGATTACATCGCCGATGTTGGCGTAACGCCGGCCTGTCCCCCCCAGCACCCGGATGCACATCAGGCGCTTGGCACCGGTATTGTCGGCGGATTTGAGCCTGGATTGTACTTGAATCATTGACTTAGTCCTCCTGAACCCGCCGTCCTATCTGGCCTTCTCGATGATTTCCACGAGGCGCCAGCGTTTCTCACGGCTCAAGGGTCTGGTTTCCATCACCCGGACACGGTCACCGATGCCGCACTCGTTGTTTTCGTCGTGCGCCTTCATCTTGACGGTACGTTTGATGTATTTTTTATAAAGCGGATGGCGGACATGCTCGGTGACGGCGATGACAATTGTCTTATCCATCTTGTCGCTGACCACGGTGCCGACGCGCTGTTTTCTCTTGTTGCGTTCCTGGTTCATCCTGTCTCCCCCTATCCTGAGACCAGCTGGCCAAGCTCTTGCTGGCGCATGACCGTCTTGACGCGGGCGATGTCGCGCTTGACCCGCTTGAGTTCCATCGGATTGGCAAGCTGGTTGGTCGCGTGTTGAAAACGGAGATTGAAGAGTTCCTTTTTCAGTTCCTGCAACTCCTTTTCAAGCTCGGTCTGGTTTTTTTCACGCAATTCTTTCGCTCTCATGATCAGACCTCCGTTTGTTCTTCTGCCGCTTCGGCGTCTTCTTGCGCTGCGCTGTCCACTTCAGCCTCACCCGCCTGCTCTGCCAGCTCCTCATCCGTCAGGAGTTCATCAGGGATATCAAGGACCTGAACCTCGGCATATTTGGCGATTTCCTCTTCTGTGAATTCGCGCTCGCTTTCGATGAAACGCACCTTGCAGGGTAATTTATGGGAAGCAAGGCGCAGGGCCTCACGGGCTTGTTTTTCTGTCACGCCGGCCACCTCGAAAAGGACCCGGCCCGGCTTGACGACAGCCACCCAGTATTCCGGTGCTCCCTTTCCCTTGCCCATCCGGGTTTCAGCCGGTTTCTTGGACACGGGCTTGTCGGGGAAGATCTTGATCCAGACCGTGCCGCCGCGCCTGAAGTAGCGGTTGATGGCAATACGGGAAGCCTCAATCTGGTTGGCAGTGATCCAGCAAGGTTCAAGGGCCTGCAGACCGAATTGTCCGTAGGTCACCTTATTGCCGCGGAGGGCTTTCCCTTTCATGCGCCCGCGGTGCTGTTTTCTGCGTTTGACACGCCTAGGCATTAACATCTGGAGTTTCCTCCTTCTCTTCCCGGGCGGTGTTCCGAACCGTCAGGACCTCGCCCTTGTATATCCACACTTTGACGCCCAGTTGGCCGTAAGAGGTTTTGGCCTCTGCAAAGCCATAATCAATGTCGGCATGGAGCGTGTGAAGCGGAATGGATCCTTCGCGGTACTGTTCAAACCGCGCGATCTCCGCGCCGCCCAGCCGCCCCGAGACCATGGTTTTCACGCCCTTGGCGCCATTCTTCATGGCCCGGTTGATTGCCTGTTTCATGGCCCGCCGGAAAGACACCCGCTCTTCCAACTGCTTGGCGATGCTCTCGGCTACGAGCTGTGCCTCGATATCGACGTTGCGAACTTCCTTCACATTGATGAAAAAGGAACGGCCGAATTTCCTGGTCAGCTTCTTCTTTAAATTCTCGATCTCGGCGCCGCCGCGGCCGATAATGATGCCGGGTTTCCCCGTCGTGATCGTAATGGTTGTATGTTCATCGCCCAGGCGCTCGATCTCGATGCGCGAGACGCCCGCGCGCTCTGTTTCCGCCTTGACGTAGTCGCGGATTTTCTTGTCCTCGACAAGGAAGCGGGCAAAGTCTTTTCTATCGGCATACCAGCGCGAATCCCAGTCTTTAATGACACCTACACGTAAACCGTGCGGATTGACCTTCTGACCCATAACCTAGACCTCCTGCCTTTCCTTCAAAACAACATCAATGTGACAGGTACGCTTCCTGATCCAGGAAGCCTGGCCCCGCGCCCGGGCGCGGATTCTTTTCAGTGTTGGCCCCTGCATGGCTTGGAGCTCGGCCACATAAAGATTGTCCGCATTCATGCCGTTGTTGTTCACCGCATTGGCTTCGGCTGATTTCAGAAGCTTGGTCAGCGGCTGCGCCGCGCCGTGCGGCGTGTACTGCAAAATGGCGTAGGCTTCTTCCAGCGGCTTCCCGACGATAAGCCGGATCAGCGCGTTGACCTTAAAGGCATTCATCCGCAGGTGGCGGAGTGTCGCATGGCCTTGATCACGGCCGATCCCCAGGATCTTGCGCTCTTTTTTGGTCAGTACGCCTTTTTTGGCGTTTCTCGGAGCCTGTTTGCCGTAGTCGGCGACCAGCTCTTCCCGCCGGTCGATCAGCTCCTGTCTGCTCATTGTTTTTCTAGCCACAATAGTCCCTCCTCGCCGTCTCTCAGCGCATTCTGGCGCGTTTCTCAGAGCCGGCATGGCCTCTGAACGTCCTGGTTGGGGCGAATTCACCGAGCTTGTGGCCGACCATCTCCTCCGTGATGTAAACGGGAACATGTTTTCTTCCGTCATGCACCGCGATGGTATGCCCCACCATTTCAGGGAAGATGGTGGAGGCGCGCGACCAAGTCTTCAGGACCCGGTGTTCATTTTTCTCATTTTGTTCATTGATGCGCTTTAAAAGCCTTTCATCAACGTAATATCCTTTTTTAGCGGAACGACTCATGCTGTCTCCTCCATCCTTAGCTCTTGGTACGGCGTCTGATGATCAGCCGGTCGGTCGATTTACCCCGCTTGCGGGTACGGTAGCCCAAAGTCGGTTTCCCCCAGGGGGTCACCGGGCCGGGCATGCCGATGGGCGCCTTACCCTCACCTCCGCCATGGGGGTGGTCAACCGGATTCATGGCCGATCCGCGGACGTGGGGGCGGCGCCCCATGTGCCGTTTCCGGCCGGCCTTGCCGACATTGACGATATCATTTTCGATATTGCTGACGACGCCGACCACGGCGCGGCAGCTCTGCAGCACCATCCGGACTTCACCGGAGGGCATGCGCAGGGTGGCGTGGCGGCCTTCCTTGGCCAGCAGCTGCGCCGAGGTGCCGGCAGCACGAACCAGCTGGCCCCCGTGGCCCGGATTCATTTCAATGTTATGAACCTGGGTGCCGACAGGAATGGATGAAAGCGGCAGGCAGTTGCCGTCCACTATATCGACGTCACTTCCGGAAATAACTGTGTCCCCGGCTTTGAGGCCGTGCGGCGCGATGATGTAGCTTTTCTCTCCATCGGCGTACATGATCAGGGCGATAAAGGCCGTGCGGTTGGGATCATACTCCAGGGCCAGAACCTTGGCGGGGATATCTGTTTTATTGCGCTTCCAGTCGATCAGGCGGTACTTCTGGCGGTTGCCGCCGCCTCTGTGCCGAACCGTAATCCGGCCGTAATTATTTCTGCCGCTATGCTTCTTCTTTTTGGCCAGCAGGCTTTTCTCCGGCGCCTTGTCCGATAAAACGGAATGGTCGGCTCCGGTCATCTGTCTCCTGGCGGGAGAAGTGGGGCGATAGCTTTTAATAGCCATAGTGATCTCCTTCTTTCACGCGGCCCGCTTACTGGCCAAACCCGAATTCCGCAATCTCGGTCTTGTAACGCTTCGGGCTGGTCCCCTTTTTGCCTCCGGGCAGGGCGTACTCTGCCGGGGCCGGGTCAAGGTCGATGGTCACGACGGCTTTTTTCCAGGACGCGGTGCGTCCGCTCGTCTTGCCCATCCGGCGCTTTTTGCCTGATAAGTTCATGGTGTTGACCTGGAGAACTTTGACCTCAAAAAGCAACTCGCAGGCTTTGCCTATCTCTGTTTTCGAGGCATCCCTGGCCACGGCGAATGTGTATTTCCCCAGCATGGTATCCTCCATGCTGCGCTCCGTAATAATGGGCCTCAGGATGACATCGTGCGGATTCTTCATGACGCGTAGACCTCCTCCAGTGTTTCAAGTGCTTCGCGCGTAGCAATCAGCCGGTCATACTTGAGCAGGTCAAGAACCGACAGGGCGTTGACTGGCGCTGTCTTCACACCGGGGAGATTGCGGGCGGAACGGACCACGTCCTCCCCTTTGCCTGCCGTGACAATCAGCGAGCTGGTGTCCGCACCGATGTTTTTCAGCACCTGTGCCATGACACGGGTTTTCCCGTTTTCAATTTCCAGTTTATCGAGCACGACCAGCTTCTTGCTTTCCGCCTTGGAGGAGAGCATGGAGAAAAGGGCCAGTCGGCGCAGTTTCCTGGGAAGCCGCACCCGGTAAGAACGTGGTGTGGGGCCGAAAATTACCCCGCCGCCAACGTGGTTGGGGGCGCGGATCGAACCCTGGCGGGCCCGCCCCGTCCCCTTCTGGCGGAAAGGCTTCCTGCCGCCGCCGCGCACTTCGGCCCTGTTTTTGGCCTTGTGCGTGCCCTGCCGCTGGTTGGCCTGCTGGGCCAGCATGACGCGGTAAACGGCATCCCGGTTGGGTTCAATGGCGAAAATCCGGTCCGACAATTCGATCGTTCCGGCAAGATCACCGTCCATGTTAACTACATCAAGTTGCATAAGGCCCTCCTACTTTCCCGACTTGACGGTCGCCTTGATTTCAAGCAGACCGCCCTTGGGTCCGGGGACCGCGCCTTTCACGACCAGGAAATGGCGCTCGCCGTCCACCTGGACAACCACAAGGTTCTGAACGGTCACCCGCTTGAAGCCCAGCTGGCCAGGCAGTTTCCTGCCCTTGCGCACCTTGCCCGGCGTCGCCGCAGCGCTCATGGCGCCCGCCTTGCGGTGATACTTGGAGCCGTGAGCGGAGGGGCCCCGGCGCATGCCGTGACGCCTGATAGCGCCCTGGTAACCCTTGCCCTTGGATCTTCCTGTAATATCAACGGCGTCACCGACCTCGAACATCTGGCTGACCTCGATCACCTGGCCGGGCTCATAGGTTTCACCCGTGTGGAACTCACGGATAACCCGCATAGGCTTGACGCCAATTTTCTCAAACTGACCCTTGTGAGGACGATTCCCCTTCTTGCTTTCTTCATAGCCGACACGAACCGCCTGGTAGCCTTCCTTCTCCTCGGTCATATTCTGGATGACGGTAAGCGGACCGCAGGCGATCACTGTGACGGGAATCGCAAGCCCGTCTTCATCAAAAATCTGTGTCATCCCGGCCTTGCGGCCGAGCATGAACTTTGACATGTCCTAACCTCCTGAGTTATTGGTTTGCTCTCGCAAACATTGACCCTTTTCGGGTTACAGTTTTATCTCAATATTGACGCCGGCTGGCATTTCGAGCCTCATCAGCGCCTCCACCGTCTTCGAGGTGGGTGCCAGGATGTCGATCAGGCGCTTGTGGGTCCTGATCTCAAACTGCTCGCGCGCATCCTTGTGCTTGTGCGGCGAACGGAGAATGGTAATGATCTCCTTTTCCGTCGGGAGCGGGATGGGGCCCGATATGCTCGCGCCGGTGCGCTCCGCTGTGCTGACAATCCGCCTGGCGCTGTCGTCCAATATCCGGGCGTCGAAGGCTTTGAGCCTGATTCTGATCTTTTGGTTTACGGCCATTCCTCTGCTTCCTCCTGATAACTGCTTTCAAAATCACTATTGATTCGGGCGTATCTCTTTCTGCCAATGGAAAGCCCAGACGCACGGCTGGTGGCACAAACGCTGGGGCCCTACTGCCAGTGGATTTTGCGCCCGGCATCGAGGCCGGACTTCTCAGGTGAAGTTCCCTTTCCGGTTGCAGTAAACCGGTCAGCAATCTCCACCCTCTCCGCTTTCATTTACACGCCGCAAGGCATGCAAAAAGGCGCAAGGTGAAGTATACATGATGAATTACGAGAATGCAAACGCCGAAAATGCGGCGGAGCTGCACCCATTTTTCATGGCTTCAGCAGTTCCAGGGCCTTCTGAAGCTGGGTATCTTCCTCCAGACTGCGCTGATTGGGCGCCTTCACCTCAACCTCCGGCGCCAGCTCAACCCGGTAGTCCGGTACAAGGCCCACACCTTCGACTGATTCACCTTTGGGCAGAAAATACTCGAAACCGGTGATTTGAACTGCGGACTTGTCCTCCAGCTGCCACATCATGGTTCCCACCCCTTTCCCAAAAGACTGTTCCCCCACGATGACTGCTTTTCCCAGATCACGCATGGCTCCCGCGAAAAGCTCGCTGGCGCTTGCCGAGTATTTGTTGAGCAGGATCACAACGCGCATGTCGTCGGAAACAAGCGCCGCCGTTTTGGTCTTCCACTCATCCTGATATTCCTGGCCGTCATCACGGCCTTTGATGGTGGCAACCGTTGCAGGCGGCAGGAGGACGTCCAGCATGTTAATGCATTCATGGGCATAGCCCCCCCCATTGTTTCGCAAGTCTATGATCAGCTGGGCGGCGCCTTGCCGCATCAGATCCAGAACCGCGTTTTCAAAGTTCTCGGCCGCATGGTCGGAAAACTCGGTCAGGTGAATGTAGCCGATCCCCTGATCAAGCATGCGGGTGCGTACCGCAACATTGGTGATGATGCGCCGGGTAAGGGTAAAGGACACTTCCCTGTCTTCGACAGGCCGGTATAGGACCAGGCGGACCCGGGTTCCCTCCTCGCCCCGGACATAGGCGGCCAGCTGGCCGATGTCCTCAAATTCGGACGCATCATGGCCATCCACACTGACAAATATGTCGCCCACATAAAGGCCTGCCGACTCTGCCGGACTGTCGGGAATAATGTCATTGATCACGTAGCTTCCATCGCGATCACGCATGACGATGGCACCGATCCCGCCGTACTCGCCTTTCATGGACTCTTCGACCGATTCATGATATTCGGGGGTCAGGTAGAAGGTATAGGGGCTGCCCATCTGTCCGACCAGGCCGACTGTCATTTTTTCGATCATTTCTGCATCGCTGAACTCCTGGTAATAGTTGCCCTGCAGAAGGTTGTAGACGGTGGAAAATTTCTCCAGGGCTTCCTCCACCCCCTCCTTATCCGTGAAAGTCAGAGTCTGGCCATCCGGCTTCATCTCCGGCTCACGGGGGCTGGTCTGGACAGGAGGTTTTTGCTGATCATTGTTGGAGGACTCGCGGAGGGCCTGGCCATAGAAAAAATAGCCGGCGGCAGCTGTCAGGACAAAGGTCACCGAAGCTGTGACCAGAATCGCCAGGAAAACTGGCCAGAACAGGCCTCTTTTGGTCTTGGTTGCTTGTGGCCCGGCTTCCTCCGATCGCTTTTGCGCGGGCGGGATCATCTGGCTGTGAAGGTATTGATCCGGCCTTTTTTCCTGATTATCCATCTTGTCCTCCGGCGGTTACTGATTTCCGCATGCTATTTTCCCGGCCTCAGACCGGTTTCAATGATACTACACCATCAAAAACTGCCGCGGAACACGGCAGTCTGTTTTCATATTCCCAGGTGTTGCCCGGTTTTTATCCGGACTTCCTGAAATAATTCATGGGATTGTGCGGAGTGCCGTTCATCCGTATTTCGAAATGGAGGTGGGGCCCCGTTGAATTACCGGAATTACCCGAATAACCGATGACCTGGCCGGAGCTGACGGCCTGGCCCATTCTGCAGTTTAATCCGCTCAGATGGGCGTAGCGGGTCTGGTAACCGTTGCCATGATCGACCATGACCACAGTTCCATATCCGTCGTTCCAGCCCGAGCTTGCGAAGGTCACAACGCCGTTGGCCATGGCAACCACCTTGGTTCCCCGGGGCGCCATCACATCGGTTCCGTAATGGAAGCGCCCATACCTGGCCCGGTAGCCGAAATGGGAGGAAATGCCATGTTGCCCGGGTATGGGCCAGATAAAGCCCGCCGTACCGACATGGGCGGCCACTGTCTGAGCGGGAGGCGTTGGAGGACGCGAAGCGGCTTCCTTGGCCGCCTGCAAATCGCGGTTAAGCTGTGCCTCCTTCTGCCTGGTAATTTCCAGGGAACTCGATATTTTGTTTAACTCCTCCCTGGTCATGGAAGCTTGCTGTTTGATGGCCTGCATGGCTTGATCAGCTTCCCTGACCAGCTCAAGCATTTCCTCGTACTGGATCTCGGCGTCATAGGCCAGCTGGTCAGCCAGCACCGAGGCTTCCTCCAGTTCAACGAGCGCCTGTTCGTCTGCTTCGGTGACAAGTTTCATAAACCGGAGCGTGGTGAAAAAACCCTGCAGGCTGTCTGCCGAAAGCAACATCCCGATCAAGGACTGCCGGTTCCAGGCATACATCTGGGCCACCCGCTCCTGGTATTCCTCCAGCTTGTTTTCGTAATCCAGCTGGGCCTGGTCCGATGCAGCCTGATTCATTTCAAGCACCATCAGTGCCGCTTCTTTTTGCTCGAGTGCAGAGTCATAAAGGCATCGCTGCTCCTGGCTGCGCTGCTCCAGGTAAGCGAGTTCACCGGACAGCTTGTCTTTTTGGCCTGACATCTGCTGACGGCTGGACCGGACGGATTCAAGCTGCTTTTGGATTTCCTTCAATTTGTCCTGGCTGTTTCCGGAAGCGGCAAGGATACCTGACGGCGTCTGCGGGAAAAACAACAGGACGGCTAAAACAGCCAGCAAGGCCGCCAGGACACGAAACATCCTTCGGTTTGAAAGATGATGGTACTGCATGTGCACTCCTTCAACGATCTGGTCCCCGCAAGGATCTTAAACATTTTAACACAAGCCTGACTCCGGGCGGGCAAATACTTTTTCCGTTATCAAAATGTAATGGAAAAGAAATTAAACCTTGGCGTATTTTCGAACTGAAATGGCGCTGACAATCATCGTGAGCGCAATCCCCGTCACCAGGTTGATCAGGAAGACTGAAGCCGCCATCTTGCTGGCCGGCAGCAGCATGAACTGTGACTCTTCGAAAACAGCACCGGCGGGATTGAGCCGAGTCACAATACGGCCATAGATCAAAATGGCGGTGACGCTGGCGACCAGGGCGCCCAGCATGCCGATGACAACCCCTTCAACGATGAAGGGGGTCCGGATGAAGGCCTTGGTTGAGCCCACATATTTCATGATATGGATCTCCCGGCTTCTCGACAGAGCGGCAATCCTGGTTGTATTGGCCATGACCACCGAGGCCGCAACGGCCAGAATAACGAATACGATCAGGCCGGCACGTTGGGTCCACCGCTTGACACTGTCAAGCATGGTCATCAGCTCCGACTCCATCAGGACTTCCTTGACCCCGGGAAGTACCCTTATTTCTTCGCCGACAGCCGGCCCGTAGGAGGGTTCCGTCAGGCGGAAACTGAAAGTATAAGGAATATAGAGGAGGTAGTTAAAGTCTTTCCACAGTTCCTCCTTGCCCATGTCCTGCTTAAATTTCTCGAAATTGTCCTCAGGCGTGTTGATGCTGATGTCCTCAATGAATTCGTGGTTTTGCAGAAATCTTGCCAGATTCTCGATCTCGGTATTGCTGGCACTGACCTGCATGGTGACTTCGATCGGCGGCTGCTGGGAGGCCACGATTGATAAATGGTTGGCGTTCATGGACAAGGTAAAAAAAGTGCTCATCAAAAACAGCATTAGAGCCAGGGTCGTAATGGCAGCCACGGACAGAAGCGGGTGCCGTCTCAGTCCTTGAAATCCTGCTTTGACGGCATAATGCCATTCATTTTTCTTCACGCGCCATCACCCTGCTCTTTACCTTCGCCCTCGACGTCGCCTTTCAGCCTGATGACAGGAATCCTTCCCGTGCGCGACAATCCTTTGCTCTCCGGATCTTCCACCTGCTGCCGGGGCATCACGGGCGATGCGGAGAGCTGGCCCGGATCTTTTTGATCCGCCTCAAATTGCCTCCGAAGGTTCCTGACGCGTTCACGGGCCGGCGGCCTGTTCCTTCTCAAGGACGCGCTCTCATCCATGCGTTCATAAAAATCATCGCCCCGGACCGATTCACGCATTTTCCTAACCCGGTCTCTGCCTGGCCGGATGTCTTGCCCTGACCTGTTTTCTTCGCGAAGCTGGCGAAGCGCCTCACCGCCTTCCTCGATTTCCTGACGGATCTCGTCCGCCTCCGCTTCCTGGCGATGGACGCAGGCTGCATAGCTTAAACCGTTCTTCCGTTCGCTTTCAAGCAGATAAAGACCCTTTGAATCATCACGGGCCAGTATGCCTTCACACACTTCAATCACACGCCGGTTCATGCGGTCAACAATTGCGCGGTCATGGGTGCAGGTAATGATGGTTGTCCCGTTCTCCCGGTTGATACGGTCGAGCAAAGCCATGACCGTCTCACCATTGACGGGATCCAGGTCTCCGGTAGGTTCGTCGGCGATGATCAGGCGCGGTTTATTGATCAGTGCCCGGGCGATGCAGACACGCTGCTGCTCACCGCCCGAGAGCTCCGTCGGGTAGTTGTGGATTTTGCGGCGCAGGCCGACAACCGACAGCACGAGGGGGACACGCTGGCGTACCTTTCGCGGCGATTCGCCGATGATCTCCATAGCCAGGGCAACATTTTCACCAACAGTCAGGCTGTCGATCAGACGGAAATCCTGAAAAACCATGCCGATGCCGCGCCGCAGGTAAGGGATCCGCCGCTCACTGAGCTTGCCAATATCGTAGCCGTCCACCATGATCCGGCCCGATGAGGGATCTTCCTCCCGTGTCAGAAGACGGAATACCGTCGATTTCCCTGCACCGCTTTCGCCGATCAGAAAGACGAATTCACCCTCCTCGATCGTAAAGGAAACATCATGAAGCGCCAGCGTCCCATTAGGGTAGGTCTTGCTGACATTCTCAAATTCGATATAGGCCATCTTCTCTCCGCCGGCGTGTCAGCCGGCCTTTACCCTCACCCCGCAAACCAGAACTGTCTATCGCTTCTTCTTTTCCTCTTCCACATAGGCCAGATAATTACGCACCATATCCGCCAGCTTGAAGAGGACCGCATCTTCGAAGTTCCGCAAATCAAGGCCCGTAATCTTCTGGACCTTGTCCAGCCGGTAGACCAGGGTATTGCGGTGAACGAACAGTTGCCTGGACGTCTCGCTCCCGTTGAGGCTGTTCTCGAAGAACTTGTCAATGGTTTCCCGGGTCACCGGGTCGAGCGCCTCATAAGTTCCCGGCTCGAAGACTTCCCTCAGGAAAAGTTCGCAGAGGGTAATGGGAAGCTGGTAGATCAGCCTGCCGAGCCCCAGCTTCTCATAGCGCATGATAGGCGATTCCGCATCCTGAAAGATCCTGCCAACGATCAGGGCGATTGAAGCCTGCTGATAGGACTTGGCCGTCTCCGTCAGGGTCGGGGCCACCATGCCAACACCCACCGCAACGTCTGCCATGGCTCTTTCCTGCAGGGTGCCGGTCAAAGTGAGCAGGAAATCGTCGAGGCCCTCCAAACGTTCTTCAGTCGCGTCTGTCATGAGAACGATGTTTTCCTCGTCCATGGGCAGGATGAAATCGCCGGCCCGGTCACCGGCCAACTCAGTCAGCACTTCCAGGCAGGCCTTGAATTCCTCCGATTTGAAATGAACCAGCATGACGACCCGGCGCTCATTGTACCGTATCCGGAATTCGCGCGCCTTGAGAGGGATATCCCCTGGCAATTCATTTTCAAAGAGGACATTCTTCAAGAAGATCTGCTTCAGCTCCTGCGCCCGTTCAGCCTGGTCATCCTCCTTGCATTGCTCGGCACTGATCCAGCGTGAAAGAAGCTCAGCATAGCCCTTGGCCACGGCATCAACACCTTCTGAAAAACTGATTAAATAGGTCTCGTCAGGCCATTTGACGACGCGGTAGGTCCGGTCGCCTGCAGTCACCTGCGAATCCCCGGAAGCGAGAACCGCGCGAACGCCGGGATCCTGTTCGCCGACCAATTCTGCCTCGGAAGCGGCCAATATTTCCCCCTGGCCATCGGTAAACCCGATCAGCCGACCCAAGTTGGGAGCCATCTCATTCAGGGCTTGCTGAATTTCCTTCATGGTCCATTCCTCGCTTTCGAGTAAAAGCGCCTTTCTGTGCGCACCGTGATCCGGCCGGGCCTGACCCTTGTTTGGCAGTCCCGGCCGGAATATTATATACTTTCCTGTCCAGCGGCGCCGACTGGCGGCCCCGTTGGATATCCGATCAGAACAAGCCGGAGATGCGTCCGCTTTCATCAACGTCGATCTTTTCAGCGGAGGGAACCTTGGGCAGGCCCGGCATGGTCATCACCTCACCCGTCAAGGCCACCACAAAGCCGGCACCGGCTGAGGCCTTGAGATTCCGGACGGTCACCCGGAAGTTCTTCGGTGTCCCGATCAGGGCGGGATTGTCCGAGAATGAGTATTGAGTTTTGGCGATACAGACCGGAAGCTTGCCAAAGCCATTCTCTTCCAGCTGTTTCAGCTGTTTCACGGCAGGGCCCACAAAATCGACGCCGTCAGCATGGTAAATGCGTTTGGCGACAGCCTCGATCTTTTCACTGAGCGTTGAATCTTCTTCATAGGCGAAGCCAAGCGGTTCTTCTGTTGGCAGGTCACAAAGCCGGATCAGCTCCTCAGCCAGCTCGATGCCACCCTGGCCGCCCTTGGCCCATACTTCGGACAGGGCAACGTTCACGCCCTCCTTCTCGCACTCCCGGCGTACCAGCTCCAATTCCGCCTCCGTGTCGTCGGGGAAGGCATTGATGGCAACAACCACGGGACGGCGGAAAACATCCAGCACGTTGCGGACGTGTTGCGTCAGATTCTCCATCCCATCCCTCAGGGCCTCGAGATTTTCCTCTTTCAGGTCGCACTTGGCGACGCCGCCATGCATTTTGAGCGCTCTTACCGTTGCCACCAGGACGATGGCGGCCGGGTCGAGACCTGCCATTCTGCATTTGATATCAATGAATTTTTCTGCGCCCAGGTCGGCACCGAAACCCGCTTCTGTGATCAGGTAGTCCGAGTGCCTCAAACCCATGGTGGTTGCCAGCACGCTGTTGCAGCCATGTGCGATGTTGGCGAAGGGGCCGCCGTGCACATAGGCGGGGGTTCCCTCCAGGGTTTGAACCAGGTTGGGTGCCAAGGCGTCTCTCAGGAGTGCAGCCATGGCGCCATGAGCCTTGAGGTCCTTGGCCGTGACAGGTTTTCCTTGATAGGAGTAACCGATAACGATCCTGCCCAGACGTTCTTTCAGGTTGGTCAATGAAGTCGACAGGCAGAAAACAGCCATGATTTCCGATGCGACCGTGATCTCAAAGCCATCCTCCCGCGGTACCCCGTTCGGCCTGCCGCCGAGGCCATCGACGACAAAACGCAGCTGCCGGTCGTTCATGTCAACAGCCCGCTTCCAAGTAATCTGCTTGGGGTCGATCCCCAGCTCATTACCCTGCTGGATGTGGTTATCCACCATAGCGGCCAGTAGATTGTTGGCCGCTCCGATGGCGTGCATGTCACCGGTAAAGTGAAGATTGATGTCTTCCATGGGGACAACCTGGGCATAACCGCCGCCAGCCGCTCCCCCCTTGATCCCAAAAACGGGACCCATGGACGGCTCACGCAAAGCCAGGGTGCAATTCTTTCCCAATCGTGTCAGCGCATCGCCAAGGCCAATGGTCGTTGTCGTCTTCCCCTCACCTGCCGGTGTTGGTGTGATAGCCGTCACCAGAACCAGCTTGCCTTTTTTTTCCGGCAGCTCCTCAAGCGCATCGAGCGAAACCTTTGCTTTGTATTTCCCGTAATGCTCAAGGTACTGCTCCGGAATGCCGGCCTTTTTGGCGATCTCGTCGATCGGCAGGATTTTGGCCTCCTGGGCGATTTCAATGTCTGACTTGTAGCTCATGTTTTTCCTCCCCTAATCGGTACTGGCAGCAAGGCTGCTTTCACATATTCCCCGGCTTATATGCCGTTTTGTCCATCATTTTAAAGGTCAGGGTCACAATCTTCGTAGAGACCGCAAGCCAGACCCGGGAGATCCGTCAACCAGATATGGCGCCCCTTGACCAGGATCAGGCCGTCCTTCTCCATGCTGATCAGTTCCCTGGAAAATGAAGGCCGGGGCATGGCCAGGAGCCTTGCCACAACCTCTTTTGATACGGGAAGGGTCACCGCCCGTGTTGTCGGAAACTCAAGTATCTCGCGCAGGGTCTTGCCCTCGTACTCAAGCTGCTCCTCAAGGAGTGATAAAAGATAACCTGCAATTTTCAGCCTGAGCGTCTTTTGTGACAGCAGATGAATCCTTTGATCCTGCTCACGGCCCCGGTCAGATAAGAAAGCCATGTAATTCAGCAGGAGCTGGGAGCTCCTGGCGATCAAGCCCAGCAGGTCTTCACGGGATATCAGGATGGTCTTGACCAGGGTCAGCGCTTCCAATGAGTAGGGATAGAGTCTATGGGAAGAAAAGATCAGGTCAGCGCCAAAAACAGTTCCGGGACCCAGCAGGTTCAAGGTCGTATACTCGCCTGTGGGTGTAAATTTCTGCCTGGCCGCCTGGCCCTCGATGATGACGCCAATCCCATGACAGTCAGCCCCTTCCATGATAACGGGCTGTCCCTTTGCATGGAGATGGATGTGGGTGTCCCGGCAGTACTCAAGATAAAGTTCGTGGTCCAAACCGGCAAATAATGGTGTCGACGCCATGACTTCACATGTCTTTTTCATAGATCCTCCCCAAGATGCCCGGGCCTTTTCACTCCAGAATAGAATAACAAATATGAAGACGCTTGTCCTCTAAGGATTTTTTTGTGCACAAGTATGATAGCACGTGGGCAAAACCCCCAAAGTATTCCCTCCTCCGTGCTAAGATGGAAATACAACGACCCTGGGGAGGATCGACCATGGACCGAATCATCCGTGTCACGGGAAGAGGGCGGCTTACCGTCCAACCGGACACCATTCAACTTCTGCTCACCCTTACCGGCATCAATGAAATCTACGGCGCGGCGGTCGAAGAATCAGCTGAAGCCGTGCAACGCCTGAGAGACTGCCTTGCCGAAATCGATTTTGGAAGAGAATCACTGCAGACAAGGCATTTTTCCATCAGCAGCAAATATGAGGGTTATCAGGATCCCCAGGGGTTTTACAAGCAGCGCTTCCTTGGTTTTGAATACGATCACCGGCTGGAATTGGAAATACCCCGGGACCCGGCACGTCTCGGCCAGGCCCTGACCGCCTTTCTGCAAAGCGGTGTTCCGGTCGAATTCCAAATTGCCTACCTGGTCAAGGATCCCAGGCAAGCGAAAAATGACTTGATTAAAAGTGCCGTTGATGACGCGAAAACCAAGGCCCGGCAGCTGGCGGATGCGGCAGGCGTCCGACTGGGCAAGATTGTTCACATGGCCTGCCCGCAAGAAGAAATATCTCTCCGCCAGGAGGTCATGCAAAGCACCCGGGTTGGCGGTCAAACAGCTTACACGTCGGTCAGCCCCGACCTTGAACCTGCTGATATCGACCTCTCTGAATCGGTAGAGGTGACCTGGGAAATTCAATAGAAAGACAGGAAATTGAGGATTGGAGGCCTTTATGGATCAAGCAGCATTGAAACATTTAATTGACGTGGCCGCGGGGCGATTGCCTGCCGACCTGGTGATCAGGAACTGTCAGATCGTTGACGTCGGGCTGGGCGAAATCAGAAAGGGTGATATCGCCATCGTCGACGGGTTGATTGCAGGAACAGGCGATTACGAGGGCAAGGAGACCCTTGACGCTCAGGGTCTTTATGCCATGCCCGGTCTGATTGATGCCCATATTCACATCGAATCAGCCTTCGTCACTCCTGAAGAAATCAGCCGGTTGCTGGTTCCTTTCGGGACAACCACCATCATTGCGGACCCGCATGAAATTGCCAATGTCGCAGGACTCAAGGGCATCAACTACATGCTGGATGCGGCCGCAGAAGCAGCCCTCCACATCGAATACGTGATCCCCTCCTGCGTTCCCGCCACACCATTTGAAAACGCCGGCGCTATCCTGGAAGCCAAGGATCTGGAAGGGCCACTGGCCGATGCCCGCATCCTGGGCCTGGGCGAGTTCATGAACTTCCCAGGCATTATTTACGCTGATCCTGGTGTCCTTGACAAGCTGGCTGCCGCGAAAAAGGTCAACAAGCTGATCGACGGCCACAGTCCCGGCATCACCGGCAAGGACCTGTGCGCCTACGCATCGGCCGGCATCCTGGCCGACCACGAGTGCTCGACCATGGAGGAGATGTACGAGCGCCTGCAAAACGGCATGTACATCTTGATGCGTCAGGGTTCGGCCTGCCACAACCTGGAGGATTTGCTGCCCGTGGTAACAAACCGGAACGCCCGGCGCTGCCTCCTTTGCTCCGACGACCGGCAGCCCAAGACCATCCTGGAGGAAGGTCATCTGGACGATCACCTGCGAAAATGTGTGAAATTCGGCATCCACCCCGTGACTGCTGTCCAGATGGCGACACTGAATGCGGCTGAAGCTTTCGGTCTGAAAGACCGGGGGGCACTCTTCCCCGGCAGGCGGGCTGACGTGACCCTGGTCAACAGCCTGGAGGAATTCAAGGCCAAATACGTTTTTATCGATGGCAAAAAGGTGGCCGAGAATGGCAGGTATCTGCCTGAAGTCAAGCGGGCGGACATCTCACCAGTCAGGAGCAGCGTTCATGTCAAAGATTTTTCAATTGGCCGGCTGAAAATGAAACTGAAGAAGAACCGGGTGCATGTGATCGACATCCTGCCCGGCGGAGTTGTAACCGGAAAGGGCATCGCCCAGGTCCAAACCGACGACTCGGGGGATTTCATCTACGATCCCGCCCAGGATATTGTCAAGATCGCAGTCATTGAACGCCATAAGAACACCGGCAATGTGGCGGTGGGGCTGCTCCGGGGGTATGGGATTAAGCACGGGGCAGCAGCTCTCACTATCGCCCATGACTCCCACAACATTATCACGGCGGGAACCAATGATCAGGACATGGCCCTGGCTGTTGAGGAACTGATCAAGCAGGAAGGCGGCATCGTGCTGGTCAAAGACGGCCAGGTTCTTTCCCGTCTTCCCCTTCCCGTCGGCGGCATCATGAGCGACCAGTCAGGTGAGTGGGTCAACGACAAGCTGTCGGAACTCCATGAGACGGCTGTCAGGGAATTGAAAGTGAGCGAGGCGGTGGAACCCATTATGACGCTCTGCTTCATGGCTCTGCCCGTCATCCCTGAATTGAAGCTGACCGACATGGGCCTTTTCGATGTCACAAAATTTGACTTTATTTCGCTGGAGGCGGACGACTAGTCAAAACAAGCGTAAAATCGCGCACAACCGCCTCCGTCCCAGGGGGCGGTTGTGCTTTTTTGACAGGAGGTGTACATGCAGGCATCAGGTCAGAAAAGGCGGCCGCTCCGCATCACTTGCTGCTGCCTGCCCGGTTCGCTCAAAGAGCTTGACCACAACATAGCGACCATGAAGACCGCCGTTACAAAGGCTAAACAGCAAGGTTCCGATCTGACTGTTTTTGGTGAGGCTTTTTTGAGCGGTTTTGAAGCGCTTGATTTCTCTTACCTGCATGACGCCGCCAGAGCCCTCTTCGTCAGGGGAAAAGAAATCGCCCAAATCAGGAGCTGGGCCGCAGAAAACCGGATGGCCATCGGTTTTGGTTTTTACGAAAATGACGGCGGCTATCTTTTTTCCTCCTACCTGGTCATCGACAAGCTGGGCGATATCAAGGGCCATTACCGGCGCGTTTCAAAAGGGTGGAGAAAGAAAAATACCCCTGTGGAATATCGGGAAGGCGATGAGTTCATTACTTTTCGGCTGGATCAAACAAGGATCACCCTTCTGGTCTGCGGCGACTTATGGGAGGATGACCTCTTGATGCCCATCATTGACAGGGACGTGGAGACCGATCTTTTCCTTTGGCCGGTCCACTGCGACTATCCCGTCAGCCAATGGCACGAAACAGAAGGGGAGGCCTACCGTCAACGGTCCCAGATCCTGTCCAAACCGGTCCTTTTTGTCAATAATTACGTCGACCCGGCGGATCGTGCAAAAGGGGGGGCCTACCTTTGGCACCTGGGCAGGGAACTTGACGCCCTTCCCTACGGTCTGCCGGGCTTACTGCATGTGGAGGTTTAGCATGGCTCTTGTCTTCATTGTGGTTTTCATTTTTTCGCTGACTCTTGCATGAATCCAGACATCGGTTCCAAATGCATCTGCCACCTCTGCCCCCGCGGCTGCGGTGCCCCCCGCACACCGGATCAGCCCGGCTGGTGCGGATCTGATGAAGGTTTTTCCGACTACCGGGTCTCCAGCCTCATGCCCCATTTCGGAGAAGAGCGCTGCATCAGCGGCTATCGGGGATCCGGCACCATCTTTTTCACCGGTTGCTCTCTAAAATGCTGTTTTTGTCAGAATTACACCATCAGCCACGGGCATCAGGGACAACGGATCACTTCGGAAGAGCTGGTTCGCAAGATGGAAAAACTCCTGGATTTCGGCGTCCACAACCTCAACCTGGTAACTCCCAGCCACTATGCCGACCGGCTGCCCGGTACCATCGAAAGCCTGCGCCGGACAGTGACCTGGCAGCGCTGGCCGGTTCCGGTCATCTGGAACAGCAGCGCCTATGAAACCGTCGACAGCCTCGACTCTCTGGCAGACACAGTCGATGTCTACCTGGCGGACATGAAGTTTCACGACTCCCAGCTGGCTCAAGACCTTGCCGGGGCGCCGGACTATGCCGATCTGGCGCTTTTGGCCATCCGTGAGATGGTCCGCCAGCAGCCCCGTCCTGTTTTTGACAGCCGGGGGCTGATCCTGCGGGGGCTTGTCATCCGTCACCTGATCCTGCCGGATCACTGCCAGGATTCCTTGCGGATCCTGGAGGAACTGGCCTCTTTTGTTCCGCTCGACATGCCCCTGTCCCTGATGAAGCAGTACACACCGCAGCCGGGCAGCCCCTGCGGCCACCGGGCTGAAATGAACCGGCGGCGTCTGCCCGGCGAATATCAGCAAGTGGTTGACTTCGCGGACAGGCTCGGATTTACCCATATTTTGAGGCAATAGGCGGCCCGGTCTTTTCTGCCTGTATCACCTGCTCCACTTTCTCCTTTTTTTTGTGCTAGTATTTCCGAGGTTGAAAAAAGGAGAGCAGTCAATGACGAAATTTCAGGAAGCATTGGAGAAAAATCTGGATACACTGGAGCTCTACGTACCTGTCGTCGACCGTGTTCACGGCGGCGCGCATCCGGAATTCCACGGTGTCCGAAAACTGTTCGAGGATATTGCCGGCAGGTCCAGGAAGGGCGAGGAAGACTTTTCCCGGGAGTTTGAGCTTCTGCGGGGCATTACCAACAATTACAACGTGCCTTGTGATGTCTGCGAAACCTTCGAAGCCGTTTATGAGATGCTGGCTGAGCTGGACCAGGCCTATCAGGACCAGGATCAATAATGCGAAAAATCCAACGGGCCATCCTGAAGAATAAGAACAGCATTGCCCTTGTCAGTGGAGTCCTGATTGCCGCGGCTTTCGTGGTCAAGTGGACGGGCGGCCCGGTGCTCTTCACCCACGTCGCCCTGATCATGGCTTCCATCCTGGGCCTGATTCCCATCGCCATCCAGGCCTGGCAGTCCCTGCGTGTCAAGGTGGTCAGTATTGATGTGCTGGTCACGCTGGCAGTTGCGGGTGCCTTTGCCATTCAAAACTTTGAGGAATCAGCCGTGGTCACCTTCCTCTTTCTTTTCGGCGCTTACCTTGAACAGCGAACCTTGAATAAGACACGGTCCGCCATCAAAGCCCTGACCGAAATGGCTCCGGATACTGCCTGGAAGAGGATGGAGGACGGGAACTTCGTGGAAGTCGATATCGTCGATGTCGACATCGGCGATGTCCTGCTGGTGAAGACGGGCGCCCGCGTGCCGGTCGACGGCAGGGTTTTGTTTGGTGAGGGAAGTGTCAACGAGGCCAGCATTACCGGTGAGTCCATGCCGGCCGCCAAAGAAAAAAACTCCCTGGTCTACGCCGGTACCCTGCTCGATAATGGCACCCTGCAGATCGAGGCTGACCGCGTCGGCGAAGATACGACCTTCGGCAAGATCATTGAGCTTGTCGAGGAGGCTCAGGACTCCAAGTCACGGGCCGAACGCTTCATCGACCGGTTCTCCCGGTATTACACCCCTGCCATCCTGCTGACGGCCCTCCTGGTCTGGTTTTTCACCAAAAATGTTGAACTTGCCATCACCATCCTGGTGCTCGGCTGTCCCGGCGCCCTGGTGATCGGAGTACCCGTCTCAAACGTCGCGGGCATTGGCAACGGGGCCGCTCACGGCATCCTTTTGAAAGGGAGCGAGGTCATCCGGGATTTCAGCCGGCTCGACCGGATGGTCTTTGACAAGACGGGGACCCTGACGGCCGGCAATCCGTCCGTTTCAGAAAAAATCGTCTATGGGGATCAGGCCGACCAGGCTCTTAGTTTGCTGGCCAGCATCGAAGCCGAATCCGATCATCCGCTGGCCAAGGCTGTCCTGGAAAATATCGGTGAGGTCCCCCGTTCGGAGGTGACCGCCACCCACGTCGTCAAGGGCGGCGGTATCGTGTCCTCAGCTGGAGGACATGTCGTGCTGGTCGGCAATGCGGCGCTCATGCAAAGTGAGGGGGTTGAATTGAGCCAGGCGGTCCAAACCGACCTTTTACGCCTCGAGGCGGCCGGCAACTCACTGGTACTGGCGGCCGTGGACGGCGAGCTGAAGGTGCTGATGGGAATCCGGGATCAGGTCCGCCCCGGCGTCCGGGAAAGCCTCGAACGGATCAAACGGCTGGGCGTAAAAAAACTCATCATGCTGTCAGGCGACAACCAGGGCACCGTCGATGTCATTGCCCGGGAGCTGGGTTTGACCAAGGCTCTGGGAAAGATGCTGCCCCAGGACAAGTCGGCCTACATCAAGGAAAGGATTGACCGGGGCGAGATCATCGCCTTTGTCGGCGACGGCGTCAACGACAGCCCCTCCCTGGCCTTGGCCCAGATCGGGATCGCCATGGGAAGCGGCACGGAGGTTGCCATTGAAACATCCAATGTTGTTCTGATGAATTCCGATTTCAACCGGCTGCCCCACGCCTTGGGGCTGGCCAAGGCGACGGTTCGGAATATGACGCAGAATATGGTCATCGCCGTCGGGGTCGTCTTTGCCCTGCTTGCCAGCGTCCTCTTCGGTGACTGGATGAACATGTCCATCGGCATGCTGGTTCACGAAGGCAGCATCCTGGCAGTCATCTTAAACGGTATGAGATTGTTAGGCTACAAACTGAGAAAATGAAGGAGAATGCATGAAATCTGCAATCATCCAGTTGGAAACACTGATCTGCCCTTCCTGTTCCCAAAAGATCGCAGCAGCCTTGAAGCAACTTGATGGCGTTGAAGGAGAATCCGTCACCGTCTCATTTAGCTCCAGCCGGGCCAAACTCGACTTCGACGAGACACAAGTGACCCTCCGGGACATTGAAAATGCCATCGACCGGGTCGGCTTCGAAGTTGTGAAGTCAAAGATCAGATAGGGGCGGGTTCTCTGCCATCCGCTGGCGCAGAAGGTAGCGGGCCTCATCCAGATGGCTTTGCGCCTTGGTGATCCGGTCACCCACGGTCAGTACCGATGAAGTCTGCGGGTCGACCAGCCGGATCCCCCCTTTGATCGGCTTGGAAACCCAGTCTTTGGCACGTCTGAATTCTTCCCGGTCACCCCAGAGGTAGGGAACGGGCAGAAAACCGGCTGTAAAGAGCGTATAAAAACCTTCCGCGCTGTAGGGGTCCGGGATCGAGTTTTCAATGGCCCGGACAATCGCGCGGGCCTCCCGGATCAGTTCAGCTGCCTGCACCTCAACACCGGCATGCCTCCCCATATCGTCAACATCCCCTTTTCGCCTTAAATCCCGGTATTGATTGAGGGCGGACAGGGAAATCCGGACACTCTCCCCGATAATTGCCGGTGTCGCCAGGTGTGAGGCCTCGGAGTAACTGACCACATGGACAAGGGGCGGACTGGATTCATCGCGGGGTTCAATGTCGTCCATGAGGGCGGTCACGGCGGCCAGCTGGATCCTGGCTTCATAGAGATCAGGCTTGAAATAGTCGAGGCCGGCCCTGGGCTGGAGGATAAGCCTGAAGTCGGGATCTTCCAGGGTTTTGACCATCTTGAGGAGCGCCCGCGTCTTGGCCAGGTCCCGGATCCCCCAGGTCATCCGGGGCGTGTTCAGCATGGTTTGGAGGATGAAGGTCCTGATCCCCTTTTGCTTGGCCAGTTTGGCTGCCAGGTAGCCTGAAACGATGTAAGTCACATCATCTGCCCCCCGGAAGGCGAAATGGTGGGGAACATTGGCTTCGAAAGGTTTGCGGGTTTCCGCGATAAAGTCCAGGGTTTCCGTGTGTTGCTGCAGATTGGTGTAGAGGTCATAGGGACCCCGTCCGTCCAGCTGATTGAACCACCACAGGGACAGGGCGTGCCAGCAGATGTTCATGGTTTCTTCGTGCATGCGGGCCAGTTGGGGGATATTTTTTGTGCCGGCGTAGGTTCTCACCAGCATCGGCCTTGACGCCTGGTAGATCATCCGGTATTCATCCGGTGAATTGACGGGAACACCTCCGCCGTTCGGTTGATCCCCCCAGTCCTCGCCAAAATTGGATTGGGTCAGCTGGGAGCTGCCGATGGAGAGAATGTCCAGAAAACCTCCCTGCGCCAGTTCCTTGGCCCACCGGATAAATTCCGAAACGGATTCCTCCCGGGAAACCAAAGAAGAGTAAGGGCCGGCATGCGCCCTGATCAAGGGTTCGGAGCGGGGGGCCCGGTTGGCGTCAAGCCTTCGGGTCAGCGTATCGCTCCGGCTTCCGTACTCCCGATAGCCGGACCGATCCGGAAACGGATGGGCGGTGTAGCCCTGTGAATCAATGAGCCATTTGCCAAAGTCAAGCCTGGCCCGGTCATAGAGGCTGCTTTCCTGAAGCTCGGGGGGGATGCGATCCGCGGGAACGCCCATTTTCTCCAGGGTCTCTTCCGGCGTCTCCCCTCCCTTGAAGGTTACGACCAGGCCGCCATGGGCATTATGGATGGCTTCACAGGCTGCGGGCAGGCCGGCAAAAAAAAGCAGGTCCAGCGGGCCCCCCTGAAAGGAGAATAGGCGCCGCTCTTTGAGCGCTTCGACCAGATAACCCACCATATGGATGGCATCTTCTTCATCTAGGCGGTAGCTGATTCCCAGCCTCCGGATCTTGCTTTTTACGATCCAGTCGATCACCAGCCGGCGCTTGGCCTCATGCATGCAGAGACTGAGCGCTCCGGCAGCTTCCTGGCCGGCATGGACTACCTGATAGCCGCATTCGCCCAGCAGTTCGGCGACTGTGTGTATTCCCAGGGTGTGGGCATCGGCAGAGGGCTTGATCAGGCCGTAAACCGGACCATCCCCCCTATGCATCAGGCAGCTCTTCCATCAGGTCATGCAGGCATTGCTTACCTTTCCCCAGCCCCAGGCTCTCCAAATTGCGTCCGCCTTTTCGAAAATCGATTCCCATGAGTCTGGACGCCAGGTCGATGATCAGGCTGGTGTGAGACATGTCGACCCCGTGGGCCAGACCGACGGCTTCCAGAGGAACCAGACCGCACGGCACATCCTCCAGGATGTAGCGGTGCTGCAGGGTCTGGGGGGCATCAATTTTCTTGTAGGCTTCATTATTTTGAAGACATTCATAAAGGGTTTCGCCCGTGATGTGGTAGGTCCGCTTCAACCATTCCCTGGTTGTTTCAACCCGATGATCGAGCGCCCGCGAGACACCGATGCGCTCATGGTCCAGTTTTTCGAGAAGCCCGCTGATGGTCGGCGTGATTCCGTCGTAATAGTACTTGTAGATATTTGTTTCGTTTTCCGTCCAGCCCGCATTTAAAAGCAACGGTGCGCAGTGCAGGATCATGCCCACATTGCCGATCGACGTCTCGATCATTGAACGGGCCGGGATGAAAAAATCCCTGATGCAGGCCGGGAGCCTGGCGATAACGGCCGCATTGTCACTGGCTTTGAAAGTAGAAAGGAGTACATCGGATTTCAAGGCGACTATGTGGACTGTGTCAGCCCCGGTCCTGCGGCAGGTGTAGATGATGGTCTGTGCCTCGGCGATGGTCTGGGGGAGTTTTGGATTGGCCTTCTCGTAGATCATCCGGAACTCCAGGGCGCCGAAAGTCCTTCCAGGGTTCAGAAGAATCAGTGTTTCCCTGCTGATGTTCCTGGCGATCAGATCTGCCAGATCCCGATGCGCGTAGGCAGGTGTTGTGATCAGAATCAGGTCGGGATCCTCCAGGGCAATGGAGATATCGCTGGTTGCCCGATGGATGGGAATGTGCCCGCTGATGACACCGTCACAATGAATGACCGGGTGATCAATCAGTCTTTCGATGGATGATCGGGTCCGGTTCCATAAAGTGACCTGATGGCCGCCCAAGCTAACATGCGCAGCCATGGCCAAGCCGGAATTACCCGCCCCGACGACAGTAACTCTCATAGGGACTCCCCCTGTTCGCAAAAGATGCACCGCCCCCGGGCCGCAAGAATCAAAGTGATGGATCAGTTTGTCAGATTGCTAAAAAACCTGGGCAAATGCGGTGCGCATGCCCCCGGTTCGCCTGTGGAGCGGCTGTTAAACAATTACGTCAGGTTCATATTATAGCAAATAATTGAATGGTTTCCCAAAAATCGGCTGGGGAGCGAACTATCCTTCGTATCTGAGGGCTTCGATGGGGTGTTTGCCGGCTGCCTTGTAGGCAGGATAAATGCCGAAAAGAACGCCGATGATGACCGCAAAGCCCATGGCGATTAAAACGATCCCAAGCGAAAGACGGAAAGCAATAAGTCCCCCGGCAATCAGCGTTGCAACCCGGAGCAGGCCAAAGGATAAGACAATACCGATGGCGCAGCCCATGAGGCTGATCACCAGGGCCTCGATCAGGAACTGGAAGAGGATGCTGCCTCTGGCGGCGCCGACAGCTTTGCGGATGCCGATCTCTTTGGTCCGTTCCGTCACTGAAACCAGCATGATGTTCATGATGCCGATGCCGCCGACCAGGAGGGAAATGGCGGCAATGCCGCCCAGCAAATAGGACAGCATGTCGGTCACCATTCCGACCACGCTCATCAGGTTGGACTGGTTGAAGATGAAAAAGGCACTGTCATCCTCCTTGAGGCGCCGCATCAAAAAGGAAGTCAGGGCTTCCTCCGCCTCGTCCATGCTTCTGGGGTTGGAAGGCGTGACAATGAAATTGGAGATACCCCCGCGCACGCCGGACATGCGGGTCAGCACCGTGAAGGGCGTGTAGATCTTGACAGAAGTCGTCATGACGCTCATGAGGGAAGTGTCTTCCTCCAAGACTCCCACGACCGTGAATGGCCTGCCATTCAACATCATGGTTTCATTCAGGGGATCGGACTGGCCAAAAAACTTGTCCGCCGCCTCAAGGCTGAGCACGACGACGTAGGAACTGTTATCTATGTCGCTTGTCTTCAAAAACCGGCCCTGCCGCATCTGCCAGTGATGGATCTCCCCATAGGAAGGCAGTGTCCCATAGAGGGTTGCCGGCTCCTCCGTGTAACCGTGCCGGGCGGTAACCAGGGTTTGAACCAGGGGGGCAGCCTGGCCGATGGCCGGGTTGGACTTGAGCTGGTCAAGATCAGCCAGCTTCAGTGGATGCCCCTTGTCATCGAAGACCATGGTAGTTAAAAGGTCGGTCCCCAGGGTTGAGACCTGTTCCGTGACCGAGTCGGAGGCGCTGCTGACCAGGGACACCAGCACGACCAGGGCAATGACCCCGATGATGATGCCCAGCATGGTGAGAAAAGAACGGATCTTGTTGGCTGTAATCGAGTCAAAGGCCATGCGGATGGATTGGAAGATCATGCCCTTGCCTCCTCGTAGACCTTGCCGTCAAAAATATGTACCATGCGGCTTGCTGTTTTTGCGATATCGGGATTGTGGGTGATCAGCAGGATGGTATTGCCTGACTGGTGCAGCTCATGGAATAATTCAATGATCTCGGCACCTGTCTTGGAGTCAAGGTTGCCTGTCGGTTCGTCAGCCAGCAGGAGGGAGGGCCTGGTCACCAGGGCCCGGGCAATGGCAACCCGCTGCTGCTGGCCGCCGGACAGCTCTTGAGGTTTGTGTTTGCGTCTGTCATAAAGGTCGACGCGCTGCAAGGCTTCATTGACCAGCTTTTTGCGGTCACCCATGGCCAGCCGCTGATAAATCAGCGGCAACTCCACATTGGCCTCCGCAGTCAGCCTGGAAAGCAGGTTGAACCCCTGGAAAACAAATCCGATCTTGCGATTGCGGATTGCGGCCAGTTCCCGGTCGGAATAGCGGTCAATGGGCAGGCCGTCCAGGATGTATTGGCCACTGTCCGCCACATCCAGACAGCCGATGATATTCATCATGGTGGTTTTGCCGCTGCCCGAGGGACCGACAATACTGACGAATTCCCCTTCCCGGACCGTCAGCGAGGCCTGGTCAAGCGCCCGGACCTCCTGACCGCCAACCTGGTAGATCTTGGATACGTCATGAAGTTCGATCATGAGTTTATTCATCGGCTGTCCCTTCACCGGCCTGGCTGTTTCTCCCCGTCCGGTGACCCGGCGGACTGAAGGGAAAGAGGTTGTCCGTGGTTGTTACCTTGTAGAAGACGGTCTCACCTTCCCTCAGACCCCCGGTAATCTCAACCCTGTCGCCGTCGGAAAGGCCCGTTTCAAGATCTACCTCACCTGTGAGGCTGCCGCTTTTCTCATCTTTTGCCGTGTAGACAAAAATGCGGCCGCCGCTTTCCTGGAGGGCGGTAACAGGAAGAAGCAAAATGTCTTTCTTTTCATCAACGGTAATGGTGGCCGTCACACTCATGCCGGGACGCATCCGCTGATCGGCTTCGATCAGGATCCTGGCCGGGTATTTGGCAATTCCTCCCGCCTCAATGGCGGCGGCTGCCACACGGTCGATGGTTCCCACAAAGACCTGGTTCTCGATGGCGTCAAAGGTGATGGCTGCCTGCTGGCCTTTCCTGACCGAGAGGACATCGAGCTCATCAATATTGATGGACAGGGCGAAGCGGCCGGTCGGTGCCACCGTGAAAGCGGGGAAAACTGACTCCGCTTCCTGCAGGCGATTGGCCATATCCGCCTTTTCACCCGTCTTCTCACCCTCTTTGAGGCGGGTATCTAATACAAAGAGATCAAAAGGTGCCCGCAGTTCACCTGTTTTTTCCAATTCCAGAAGCTCGCGGAGTTTTTTCTCCCATTCCTCCCGGTCGGCAAACAATTGGTCATAGGCCGGGCCGGCAGGCAGGTCCTCCAAGGTGAAAAGGGCCTTGCCGGCGGAAATCTTCTGGTTATTGGAAACGTGAATTTGCTTGACTTTTCCTTCAGTCGCAATGATGGCGAGCGGGCGGTGGACGTAAAGATCACCCTGTCCAAGCTCTTCACCCTCTTTCGTCCTGACCGTGACCCGTTCGCCCGGCTCCGGGCCGTCATCGGTCAAGGTGACGGAATACACACCCCTGTCTCTCTTTTCAACTGTCCCTTCCCTGCTTCTACCGTCGGATAAAAGAATCTCGAGCTTGTCATCCCTTTCCAGCTCAGCCGGACTTTCAAAGGTCACCGCCATCCGGCCATCCAGTGACAGGAGGAGGGCCGCCCCATGCTTCTCGTAAGCTGTGGCAGCCTCATCGTTTTTATCGATGTAGATAGCCTTGACACGGCCCGCCTGCACGGAGCGGACGACCCTGGTATCGGCCGGCGTCCGGGCGATGGCCAGGTCAAGGTTATCAATCTCTGACAGGACCCGGTCGATGGCAAGCCGGATAGACAGGGAATCAAAGGTGGCCATCAGATCGCCACGGGCTGCCTGATCGCCGGCATCAAAGTAAATATGATCGACCAGAAGACCCGCCGGAACCTCAATTTCCGATGACTCATCGTAGCCCAGTTGTCCCGTGCCGATCACCGTCACCGTCAGGCTTCCTCTTTCGAGAGTGGCCTGGCGGATATTGGCCCCGGGAACTTGGCGTCTTGGCGGAATAACCGCGACCGCGGTCACCAAGGCGGCCAGGAGGACCACAAGGACCCAGGGCCACCATTTTCGTCTTTTTGCCGGTAATTTCACTTTGTCTTGGCTCATGATCTTTCCTTCCAATGTCCCTACTGAAACATGTTAAAGGATAGCCTATAAAGATGGCCTTGAGATGAATTCCGGGAAAACTAATTTTGAGCGGCGAAACAGGGCAGGACCATTGCAACAGGTCGCCAAAACGACTAGAATTAATTCCCCTACCCAGGTGAAGGAACCAGGAACATGGACTACATTTCAAGCAAGGAAGCAGCTGAGAAGTGGCAAGTCTCTTTGAGACAGGTTCAACGCCTTTTATCGAAAGGCCGGGTTCCCGGTGCCAAAAAATACGGGCCTGCCTGGATGATCCCGGCAAACGCTGAAAAACCTTCCGATCCCCGCAGAAGAAGAGACCTTACGAATCAGGCGCTGTCTTCCGATTTAATCCGCCTGATTGAAGCAACTTCACTGCCTATGCCGGGGAATGATCCCGATTCCATTCTCGGCCGGGTAAAAGACGAAAGAGCCGCCCTGCAGTACAAGGCAGAAATCGCCTACCTGAGGGGTGACTTTGTCACGGCTTATGGCTGTTACCAGGCAACCGAAGGGGACCCGGCCGCCCGATTGCGGGCGTCTTTGGTTGGAATCGCCGCCCTGGTCAGTTTGGGGGATTACTCCGCCTACAGGGAACTGGAGGCCAGCTTGATCCATTACAGGGAGGCATACCTGGGAAGTGAACTGGCCCTGGTCGCGGAATTGGCGCTGACCAGCCTGGCCGTTGCCGTCGCGGCCCCCGGTTTGGTCCCGGATTGGCTTCGGGAAGGCGACTTCCAGGCCTTTCCGATCCAGATGAACCCTTCTTTTTTGCTCTATATGCGTGCCAAATATTTGCTCTATATCGGCCAGTACGCAGCGGCCCTGGCCGTTGCCCAATCAGTCCTGGCCTTCGGCCTGCGGGGGAAGGGGATCAGCTTTCCGGAAATTTACCTGCAGTTGATCTGCGCGCTTTCCTGCCACTGCCTGGGACATTCAGACAAGGCTGGCCACCTGCTCCTTAATACCATGCGCATCACCCTGCCGCATGGTTTCATCACACCTTTCGCCGAGCATCTTTCAGATTTTGGCGGCCTGATCGAACAGGCCCTGAACCTGGAGTTCCCTCAGTACCTGGATACCGTGACCGCCCAGTGGCAGGAGACGGTCAAGCATTGGATCTCCTTCCATAACCAGTTCACCGAGGACCACATCACCACCATTCTTTCGTTGCGGGAATACCACCTGGCCCAGCTGGTTGCCCGCCGTATTCCCTACGCCGTCATCGCCGGACAATTCAACATTTCTCTTGGCAGGTTGAAAAACATCATGTTGGAAATTTACGAAAAACTCGGCATCTCCAACCGGGATGAACTGGCCGCCCATGTACTGATGCTGAAATAGAAAATTCGATTTTGCCGATCTGGCGGATTGCGGCCAAGTCTTCATTTTTCTTCCGGTTTCCCGCCTGTCTGACCTGGAAATCGTGACTTTTTGATGCCAGAAAGTCACTTCCGCAAGGGCGGATTTGCCCCTACCATGGAAATAGATAACTGATTGCAGCATCCGAATGTTTCTGTTTCGAAAAATCCGCCGGTCTTCGAATGAAGACAGATACACCTTTGATCGCAGATCATTCCCAAGCGGCCCTTTCGTCCAAAGACACGGATAACAATCGGCTTGAAAGCAGGCCGGGAAAGGTGGCAGATTCATGAGTATGAAAGCGAAACGCATGGTTTGCTTATTGTTTGTGGCGGCGCTGGGCATCGCCCTGATACCCCGGCCGGCCCGGGCGGATTCACAAACGGTTGGCGATTTTGTCGTCACAACAGACAGCACCTCCGGCTATGCTTACGACAGCAGCAGCCACACACTCAAATTTTCGGCCGCAGGCAGTTACACCGTTTCCATGAAAACCGGCGTCACCACCACGCAGGACAATATTATTGTTGACGGCGGAAGCCAGTCCAACCCCATCGAAATTGCCCTCAATGGTGTAAACATCAGCGCCCGGGACAGAAGCTCCTTTTACATGGCCAATCCATCCCATGTCAGGTTGATCCTGGCGGCGGGCACGACCAACAGTTTTTCAAACAACCTTGGGGCGGGGATCACCTGCCTGTCGGCATCGACCCTGATCATCGAGGGGAGCGGATCGCTGAAAGCGACCGGGCCGGGTGCGGGGATCGGCGGGGGCTTCGACGATATCAACGAGACTTACGACAGCGGCAGCGGTGCCATCCATATCAAGGGCGGAACCATTGAGGCGTCAAGCACCCTGCATGGTGCGGGCATCGGCGGCTCGAGCGCCGCCCTTAACTGCGGTCCGGTCACCATCAGCGGCGGTATCGTCACCGCCTATGGCGGTACCTATTGTCCGGGCATCGGCCCGGGCGTCGATAACCATACCTGGGAGCGGGGCTCTGCTTCCCAAATTACCATCAGCGGCGGCACGGTGGCCGCCACGGGCGGGGATCACGGCGCGGGCATCGGCGGCGCCTATGTCGGCGTCAGCTCCGGCACGCCTGTGGGCCCCATCCTTATCAGCGGGGGCGGGGTGACGGCAAGCGGCAAGGGCGGCGGCGCCGGCATCGGCGGTGGCCGAAACGGCAGCGGCGACCAGATCACCATCAGCGGCGGTACGGTGACCGCCACGGGCAGCCAGGATGCCGCGGGCATCGGCGGCGGCTACTCGGGCGATTCCGGCCAGATCCGGATCACGGGCGGTACCGTTTTATCAAGCGGCGGATCAGGAGGCGCGGGAATTGGCTGCGGCAGGGATCGCAGCAACTGCTGCGTCATCATTACGGGCGGCAGCATCAAAGCTCAGGGTAGCGGCGGCGGACAGGACATCGGAACCGGAAACAACTACGCGGGCAATAAGTCCAACCCCACCAACGGCCCGGACAAGGGCAATCAACCGGTCTATCTGACCCGGGTCACCCTTCTGGGCTTGACGGCTCAAACCGGTGTGCCCGCCCTCCAGCAGGACGCGGGCTACCCCTACGGCTGCAGCGGAATGAAAACGGACAGCTCCGGCCTTTTGTGCCTCTATCTGCCGTCTGGGACGGAAACGACAGCCGCGGCCACATCAGACGGCACCTATACGGGCTCAATCACCACCACCGGTGACCACCAAACGGCCGGTACCTTGGAGAAGCTGGGTTACATCCAGCTTGCCTCGCCCAAGGGCCTGGCCTGGGGCCAGGATGTGCCTTGGCTGGCGGTCTGGAATCCGGTGGCAGGCGCGTCCGGCTACAAGATTTGGCTCTACCATGAGGGCGTCCAGCAAGGTGAAGTCATCCGGGTATCCGAAGCAAGCTGCGACCTGGATCAGGCCCTGCACGATGCGGGTAACGATGCCAATTACACTTACAAGGTGCAGGCCCTGGGCGACGGAGCAACCTATCATGACAGTCCGGTATCTCTCGAAAGTCCCGCCAATTATTTCCGCGATCCTTGGATTTCAAGTCCCGACAACCCGGTGGTTCAGGCCGTCAAAAATCAACCCTTCAGCTGTACCTTTACCGCGGTCGGCAGGCGGCCTTGCATCTTTACCTTTGAACCCGTCACCCCATCCAGCCTTTGGAGTTCTTTTTCCATGTCCGAGGATGGCATACTGACCGGCCTGCCTTCAAGCGCAGTGGGCGGAAATTTCTATGTTTATGCCACTAATAACTACAGCACGACACAAAGACTATACACCCTCTCAGTCAAAGATCCCGACCAGGTGCCCGTGCTTGGCATGGCTTCCATGCTGGCCTGGGACGAGACCTTTCCGGGCCTGGCGTCCTGGGGGCCGGTGGACGGGGCGGCCGCCTACCGCCTGCAGCTCTACCGCGACAGCGACCCCCAGGGAGGTCCGGTCGATGTCACTGCAGGGCGCGAATACGATTTTCTCCCGGCCATCGAGGAAACGGGCACCGGCATCTATCACTTTTCCGTCACGGCCCTTGGCGATGGCGTCAACTATGTGGACGGACTATCAACAGGGCCGAGTGAGGCCGGCTATGACTACGCAGCGCCCCTCATCGCCCCGGCCATCTCCATTCTGACACTTCCCGAGGCGGACTTGAACGAGGATTACAGCCAGATTTTGACGGCGACAGGCGATCCGCCCATCAGCTGGTCGGTGACGGAAGGGTCGCTTCCCGCTGGGCTCAGCCTGTCGAGAATCGGACTTCTTGCCGGCAAACCGGTCTCGGGAGGAAATTTCACTTTCACCGTCCAGGCTAAAAACGCAGCGGGAAGTGATACTTGTACCTACACCCTTTCGGTCCGCGAGCCGGAAAAAATCCTGGTCGGCCACTTTTCTTTTACACCCATCACCGGGCTGGTCAACGGCACGGCCAAAACGGCTGAAGCTTTGGGCCTTCCCGAAACGGGGACCCTGGCCACTCAGTTCAGCCAGGTCGAAGCGACCGTCAACTGGGACCTGGATTCCTGTTCTTACGATCCCGATGACAAGGATGCGCAGACCTTCCATGTCTATGGAAGCTTCGTCCTGCCGGAGGGTGTCATCAATCCTTACGGGATTCCCCTGGCTACCGGCATCATGGTTACCGTCCTTGAAGAGGTAATCCCGGTTTATACCGTGATCTACGATGGCAATGGTGCCACGGGGGGCGCGACCGCCAGCAGTGTCCATGTCGTCGGACAGGCACAGGAGCTCACAAAGAACGGATTTACCAGGAATTTCTATCTGTTTACCGGCTGGTCCTTGACGGCCGGAGGCCCGGTCCGCTTCCTGGACGAGGAAAGTGTCATCGACCTGTCCGGTCTTGATGGAGACACAATCACGCTTTACGCTGTATGGCAGCCTGTTTCCTTCTCAATTGTCTATGAACTGGACGGGGGGGCCGCCGACAACCCCTCAAGCTACACTGTCGAGAGCGATGAGATTGAACTGAATCCACCGCTAAAGACCGGTTATGCTTTCACCGGCTGGTCGGGCACGAACATCCCCGGTTTCGCCATGGAGGTCACCATCCCAGGAGGTTCCGCGGGCGACAGGATCTATACCGCGCACTGGCAACTGCTTTCCTTTTCCATTGACTATGACTTGCAAGGGGGGACCGCTGACAACCCGGCGAGCTATACTGTTGAGACCGATGAGATTAAACTGAATCCACCGCAAAAAACCGGTTATGCTTTCACCGGCTGGTCGGGCACGGACATCTCCGGTCAAGCCATAGAAGTCACCATCCCGGGAGGTTCCACAGGCAACAGGACCTATACCGCGCACTTGCAGCCTCTGTCTTTTTCCATTGACTATGACTTGCAAGGGGGGACCGCTAACAATCCGGCAAGCTACACCATCGAAAGTAATGACATCCAACTGAATCCACCGCAAAAAACCGGTTATGCTTTCACCGGCTGGTCGGGCACGGACATCGCCGGTCAAGCCATGGAGGTCACCGTCCCGGGAGGTTCTACAGGCAACAGGACCTATACCGCGCACTGGCAGCCTCTGTCTTTTTCCATTGACTATGACTTGCAAGGGGGGACCGCTGACAACCCGGCAAGCTACACCATCGAAAGCAGCGATATCCGGCTGAATCAGCCGAAGAAGAGCGGCCACGCTTTTATAGGCTGGTCGGGCACGCGCATCTCCGGCCTGGCCATGGAGGTCACCATCCCCAAGGGTTCTCTGGGTGACAGGCTATACTCGGCCCACTGGGAGGAAATTACGGGATTGCAAGCAAGCTTTTCCATGAACCTGGGCGACAGCATCACCTGGGATCCCAAGCCCGACGGCGGCACCTGGGAGTGGGATCCCGGATTCTTTTCGGCCAGCTTCAACAGTCCAGCCACCTTCACCGCCCTGAAGGCCGGAAGCTCCACCATTACCTACCTGGTAGGCGGCGGCTCTCAAAGCGTCACTGTGACCATCCTGGCGGCTGAAAAGTCTCCGGCCACCGGACAAAAGGTATGGACCAGCTGGCTGACGGGGCTCTGTTGGCTGACCTTGGCAGCAGGGACGCTGATCTGTTGGAAAAGAAGGAAAATCTCATTTCTTGATTAATCGGAGGGTCCCCAGTTCTGACCGGGGACCCGGCCCTTCCTGCCCCGCTGTTTCCTTGGAATGCCGGTCGGTTTTGCCGGCGCCTCAGGCCTGATCCACAACCACCCTTCCCCGATGAAAACAGAGGAAACAGTCTTCAGGTCGTGCCCGTTTCCCTCGTCTTGAAAGATGTTGTATTGTAACATGGTCATTGCCGATTAAGATTCAATACAGATGGTTTTCGAGGCCAGCCTTGCATTATTTATTTGATATACAGCGTCTTAGCATGGAAAACGGACCGGGACTCAGGACAACCCTGTTTTTCGCCGGCTGCCCATTGTCCTGTCCCTGGTGTCATAATCCTGAAGGACAGCCCGATCAGCCTGTACTCCTTTATTTCCAGGATCGCTGCATCAAATGCGGCAACTGTGAACATGTCTGTGTGGACAATGCGCTGGACTATGATCCTGAAACAGGTCCCAAAATCAATTACAGCAACTGCACTGGCTGCGGCAAATGCGCCGATGTCTGCCCCGCAGAGTCCTTGTTGATGAGTGCAAAACAATACTCTGTCAAGGATATCATGCAGATCGTTTTACGGGACAGGCCGTATTATGACCGATCTCAGGGTGGAGTGACCTTATCCGGCGGCGAACCACTTGCTCAAGACGTAGGGGCATTGGAAGCGCTGATGAAAGAGATCAAAAAAGAGAAGATCAATTTATCCATTGATACCAGCGGGGCAATACCCCGCCTCAATCTGGAAACAGCATTAAAATATGCTGATTCCTTTCTTTACGATCTGAAACATCTTGACCCGATCAAACATAAAGAATTCACAAAGTCTGATAACCGGCAAATTCTTGACAACCTGATCTGGCTGTCAAAACAGGATACGGTCATTCATCTTCGAATCCCTGTCATACCTGGCTTCAACGGCGAAAAGGAAGAACTGGAGGCGATGGCTGACTGGATCGCAGGGAATATCACTCCTGAGACGATCGCTCTTTTGCCTTACCATCTTTTTGGCAGAAGCAAATACGTTCGAATGGGTCTTGACGGTCAAAGAGCATTGTTCAAGGTACCCTCCGGTGACTTCATGAACAAGGCGTTACAACTCTTCTTAGACAAAGGCCTGAGTCAGACAGGTATTGGGGGTGCCATTCTGGCATCAAAGGTTAAGTGAATGCAAATTTGTCCATGCAATCGAATACATCGATCAAGGGAGTCAGGCGAATCAAAATGGAAAAACGTGGCATGAATGAGAGAATTCAAAAACTGCGGGATGTGTCTGTTTCGACGCAGCCCGTCATCTCCATGGAAAGAGCGCAAATCGAAACTGAAGTTTATAAAAAATACCAGGGTCAGGTATCTGCGCCCGTCTTGCGCGCGCTCTTTTTAAAAGAGCTGATGGAAAAAAAGGTTCTCTACCTTGGCGAAGATGAACTGATCGTCGGCGAAAAGGGGGAACATCCTCAAGCTGCCCCCACCTTCCCGGAGCTCTGCTGCCACACCCTGGAGGATATGGAGGTCATGGATCGGCGCGAACTTATTTCCTTCAAAGTGAAAGAAGACTATTTTGCCATCCAGGAAAAGACCATTATTCCTTATTGGGATGCCCGCTCCACCCGCACCATCATTCTCAATAAAATGACTGAAGAGTGGAAAGACGCCTACAGGGCAGGTATCTTTACCGAATTCATGGAACAAAGGGGACCGGGCCACACCGTTGGAGCGGACGACATTTATGCCAGAGGCTTCAATGACCGGATTGCTCAGATTGACAGGGAATTACAAAATCTGGATTATCTGACCGACCCGGAGGCACCGCGTAAAGCCGAACAGCTGAAAGGAATGCGTATTGCCTGCGAAGCCATTATTGCGCTCGGCAGGCGTTACAGTGACTATGCCGCCGAACTTGCTGCCAGGGAAGAAAATCCTGAACGCAAAAAAGAACTATTGCAGATCTCAAAAAACTGTGAAGTTGTTCCAGCAGAAAAACCGCAAACTTTCTGGCAGGCCATCCAGATGTATTGGTTCGTCCATCTCGGTGTTACCCTGGAGATCAATCCCTGGGATGCCTTCAGTCCCGGACGTCTGGATCAGCATCTGATTCCCTTCTACCGTAAAGATCTGGAAGACGGCATCCTGGATGATACCAGGGCCAAAGAGCTCCTGCAGGCCTTATGGGTCAAATTCAATAACCAGCCCGCGCCTCCCAAGGTCGGCATTACCTTGAAAGAAAGCAGCACTTACACGGATTTTGCCAATATCAATACCGGTGGTATTACCCCCAACGGCCAGGACGGCGTCAACGAGGTCAGCTATCTGATTCTTGACACCATGGAGGAGTTACGCCTTCTACAGCCCAGCTCCAATGTGCAGATCAGCCGGAAGACACCCGATCGTTTCCTGCATCGGGCCTGTGAAATAGCACGCCAGGGTTGGGGCCAGCCCGCTTTTTACAACACGGAAGCAATTATTCAAGAACTTCTCAATGCGGGCAAGTCGTTGGCGGATGCCCGTTACGGCGGGGCGAGCGGCTGTGTGGAGACCGGATGCTTTGGCCGTGAGGCCTACATCCTGACAGGCTATTTCAATCTGACCAAGATTCTGATGCTCACCTTGAATGACGGCTTTGACCACTACTCGGGCAAACAGCTGGGCCTTCGTACGGGGAAAGCGGAGAGCTTCAAGAGTTTTGAGCATTTGATGGCGGCTTATGCCAAACAGCTTGAGTATTTCCTGGACATCAAAATCGCCGGCTCCAACGTCATTGATGCGATTTTTGCTGAAAAAATGCCTGTTCCCTTCCTCTCGGCCATCACCCTGGATTGCATCGGCAAAGCCAAAGATTATAATGCGGGCGGGGCAAGATATAATACGAATTACATCCAAGGTGTAGGTATCGGTACCGTGACCGACTCAATGACAGCCTTGAAATATCATGTCTTTGAAAAGAAGAGTTTCACCGTCACAGAGCTGATGAAGGCTCTTGAGGACAATTTTGAAGGACATGAGGCATTACGCTCCAGACTCCTGCTGAAAACACCTAAATATGGCAACGATGACGATTATGCTGACCGCATCATGCGTCAACTATTCGATATTTTTGCCAGGCTGGTAAATGGCAGGCCGACCAATAAAGGCGGCGAATACAGAATCAATATGCTCCCTACAACAAGTCATGTCTATTTCGGGAGTGTGATCGGCGCAACACCGGACGGGCGCTGCGCTCATAAGCCACTATCTGAAGGAATCTCCCCTGTTCAGGGTGCTGACCATCAGGGGCCTGCCGCAGTGATCAATTCGGCGGCCAAGATGGATCATCTTCGCACAGGCGGAACTCTCCTCAATCAAAAATTCACTCCTTCGCTGGTAAAAGGTGAAAATGGCCTGAATATGATGGGCAATCTGGTCAGGACCTATTTTGACAAGGATGGCCATCATATCCAATTCAATGTGATTGACAAAGAAACCCTGCTGGCCGCGCAAAAAAAACCCGAGGAATACCGCGACCTCATTGTGCGTGTGGCAGGCTACAGTGACTATTTCCGCAACCTTGACCAGGAACTGCAAAACGAAATTATCGCCCGCACGGAACAGGAACATTTCTAAAGAGCAGCAAGGGAAGCACCGGCAAATACGGTGAGGAATGCAGCACCGCCGGGAACCAAAGTGATTGAGCGACCGGAAAGCTCCGCCCCACAGGGGGCAGACATGATACGGTATGGCATCCTGCGCCAAAACGAAGAGCGGCAACGGTATCAGGTACCGTCGCCACTTCATCTTGTCTCTCAAATCTTTATTTATTTAAAGATGGCCGATTATTCCAGGAACCTATCGCTCATTCCATGCATCAAGGTTGACCGTAATCATATAACCAAGCTTGTTCAGGTCGTCGTTCTCATCAGCTGAAAAACCCAGACTTACCGTTCCTGTTACATCATGAACAAATACCTCATACTCACTAAAGAAAGGCTCCTCAAGCTCAAAACCCAGTTTTTCAAGTTCAGCCACGAAAAAGTCATGAATTTCTTTTGCACTTCCAGCATCCTCATACATCCACATCCAATGTAACCCTTCATTAAAAGCGGCGGTTTCCGTATCAAAAGTCATAACCGCACCAGGATAAACCGGCAAACCTTCAGGTAAAGCTTTTTCCGGCTGATAGACATCGTCAGGGTCTTCATGCTCTACGGGTGTTTTTGTAACTAGACCCTCCGTGTCACCGATTGAAGGAACGATTGCCTTACTATCAACGGGTTCATTCGATTTATTGCTGCTGCATGCGGCCAGAGTAAAAATTAAGACAAGACAACAAATAACAATTATTTTTTTCATACATCCGCTCCTTTTCCGTGTCTTTCCTTTCAACCGGTCCTTCTTTTTCAGTTGACAAGCTTTTTCCATATCCTCCTATCCAGAAATCTTCAGATGGAATTCTTGAATCAATACTTGACATCATGAATTCAATGATAGCATGGAGTTTTTTAAATGAAGTTTTGAAGCAAAAACCTGATGAATATGATGTATTTTTCGTGAGAAGACCGTCCCCAAATAAATCAAAAACTTAGGCATAGGCCACATCAACTCTGCCGGGTTTTTATATGCCCTTACTGGACATCAAGCGCCGGAATGAAGACTACTTCTGAAAAGTGAACCCCTGCTTGCTTGTTGGCGTTTCTTGAACACATCAATGATATTGGAGCGGTGATTTGAGATTAGGGTCAACTATTCGGGTCATGATCCCACGCGCGAAAAAGCAGTCGATGTCACTTCAAACCAGCTGCTGGAATGATGCGCCTCAGGAATCGTTTACCGGCCATATGCAAGATGGCATTTTCATTTCCCCGTGCGAACCATTCAATGACATTCATAACGTCATCAGGAATTGAGCTGATTATTGCGATGACCGCTGCCAATGGGATCCAGCAGGATTAACACCAAGAGAGTACAACAAATATCTTATATGAGGAGTCATTGGGAACTTGCGGGCAGGCAGCAATTTCGTTTCTTCCTCAGCCCCATCAAAATCATGGGCCAATCGGGTTTCGGCGCAGGGTCGAACGCCAGGAACGGCCCAAGAAAATGTCCGCACCCCAAGAGAAGGGCAAGTGGTCAGGTTGATGCCACATTCAGCCCTCTTGCGTTGGCTCGATCAATACAAGGCTCAAGAACAATCGTACTCGAGCCAATGCATCAGGTTTTTCGCCGTTTCAAGAACAACGAGATGAAGATGCCAATCAATGCTGCACCGACAACTGACAGAAGGATAATGACAAACAAATTGTTGTTTCTTGGATTGTCTCGGTCGTCTGAATTGTTTATATCATTCGCTGTCAGTGAGGTGTCTTCTTTTAGGGTCTCTGAGTTGCTGGATTCCTGGCTCGACGGTTCAATTGACGTCGCCTCGGTTGTCGGTATCACTGTTGTCTCCGGGATAACCGTGTTGGTCGAAGTCGGTGCAGGAGCTGCTGTTGATGTTGATGCAGCTGATGACATTGGTGCAGGAGCCACTGTTGTTGGGGCAGCTGACGAAGTCGGTGCAGGAGCCGATGTTGGTGTTGGTGCTGCTGATGGCGTTGGCGTAGAGGCCGCAGTTAATGTTGGCGCAGGCACTAAAGTAGGCGTCAGGGATGCTTTTGTTTTAAAGGTTGTAAAGTACGCTGACCTGCCTGATTGACCCGACATAAGCTGATCGACTGTAAAATATTTGAGATTGACCTGATATTCTGTGCCAGGTTGCAGCCCGGTAATCGTCGAACTCAATGAACGGTCGTCGTTGAAATGTTTCAGCAGGTCAAATTCAGCTTCAGGATAGCTTCCGGCCGTATCCTTGACTATGATCCACAGGCGTTCGATCATATTCCCATTTGTCTTAATCTCTGTGACGACTTGACAACTGTTACGCGATGGCGATAGATCATCTATGCAACCATATGGTTGATCCAATAATTCTACGTACTTTGTTTCGGAGTATTTTGTTATGATTTTTGAATCTGGATCGGTTGGATTCAGCTTATAGCGAATGTATGACTGAACCGGATATTGCTTACACGAGCCGTCTTGCTTGATCCAGGAAGTAAACGGATTGCTGGCAGAAGTCACTTCAACATCATTCCAGTTTCCATAATAGTTATATCGAAAGCCTTTTTCAACGAAATAAAACAAGGTCGATACCGATCCGGAAAGCTTAAAGCCATGGCAGCCGACATACGATATGTCTACGGTTGCAGTCGCCGGCTGTGGGGGAATCTGGGCTGCTGCCTGTGGACCGGTCTGTGTCACGATGAGCAGCACAACCATGATCAAAATCGCAATCGACAATGAAGACGGTTTAAAAGATTGTTGTCTTCTCATATCAATTTCCTTCTTTCTACCCTCACATATGGGTACTCCCAATCTTATTTTTTGCACATTTGCCTTACTCGACAGGATATTTCGGGTACTCCCGCGGGCGGGGATTCCCCCAATTGCCACTCGGCCCGTGGCCCCTCTTCTTCCAATTGGATTTTCATCTCATGTTTCTCCAGGTGCTTCATGCTCATATTCAGTGCCGTCTGACGGTCTTCCTGGACATGATTCGCCCGTAACATGGCCGCCACCAGTTTCATCTTTCCGCGGGGGACAACCGACAGGGCATTACGGGCGAAATGAACGCCGCAACGCTGGTATCGGGGGTCAGGGTAGATGGTATGATCCGCTTCCAATAGGCCCAAGCATTTATCCCAATTAAGAGCTGAGTGCCTCGATGGCCTCGCTCTTTGAGATCAACCAGAAAGTTAAGTCAGGACTCCTTGTCTGCTCGTGTAGATGCTAGCCTAAAAATGCACAGTTTCGATGAGATAAGAATGTACAAAAGTGATGGGAGTGGTTAGAGTTCTTACCAAAGATCAATTCGAGGTAAGAACATGCACTATCCGATCAAATTTGATACAAGCGTGGAGGTAAAAGCTCTCACGGATCTGCCGAGACTGAAGATCATTTTGGAGGCAACAAACTTGAAACCCAACATGAGTA
>Ga0116182_1000144_pt1 | contig 79441 bp, 68 predicted proteins | sample AD_UKC077_MetaG_FD_89805 | JGI IMG/M metagenome (GOLD analysis project Ga0116182, IMG submission 89805) | Active sludge microbial communities of municipal wastewater-treating anaerobic digesters from USA - AD_UKC077_MetaG | ecosystem: Engineered > Bioreactor > Anaerobic > Digestate | place: USA...
TTGCGCGCTTCTGGGTCACTAGTGTTAAGCAGGCGTTCGTAATTTTCCAAAGAAAACTTAGCATCAATAGGAACCATCTTATCTTTGACAAAGACGACCGCGTCCACAATTAAATCTTTGCCAGTCTTCTCATTCTTTCCCAAAGGATATTGCAGCGCATAAGAATTCGGCGGCAAAACATTCTTTAAAGTTTCTTCTAAATAATACTCGCCCAAGACACCCCGCTGTTTCGGATTCTTCAAAATATCTTGTAAATTTTGCAACTGTGAGGAAAAATTAATTACTTGTTTATTAGTCTCATCCAACTTGGCTAATTTTTCGGTAACATCGGCAATTAATTTAGCCGATTGCCCGGTAATATTTTGGATTACCCTGGTTGTCTGCTCAAATTGTCCCTGACTGGCGCGATGAGTTTCACTAAGCTTTTTATCTAATTCTTGGCGCATTTCTGTGTTCTGAGCGGCTAATTGCGACAATTTTTCTGATTGCTGGGCCAAACGCTCAAGCAGCGCCAGCGACTGAGCATCGTTAATTGGCGTTTTTTTCTTCAATAAAAGTAAAATTACGAAGATTAATCCAGCTAAAATTAAAGCAAAAATTGAAATTAAGATAGTGTTATCCATATGTTTATAATTATAGCCCAGTTTTATGTTTTTCACAAAAAACTGTCTTATAAAGACAGCTTTTTAAGGGGATAATTCTTCTCTCTACTTAAAATTAAAAGAGTATTGCCACGTAAACAGTAATTAAATCCAAGTAACACCCGATACCCTATCCTCATCGTCCTTAAAGCGCATAATACGCACCCCTTGGGTATCACGACCAAGAGTGCTTACTGTCTTAAAAGGAGTTCTAATTACTTGGCCATTATTGGAAATAATAATTAAATCACGGTTCTCCATCACATCGGCATTAACTAAGAAAGCATTGGTAATATCACCAGTCTTATCAGTCACTTTCGCTGTCTTAATACCACTACCACCGCGTCTCTGAACTTTATATAAGGATAAATCGGTACGCTTCCCATAACCCTTAGCCATAATAATCAGAATCTGATAATGGCGCTTCTTGTCTTTGTCGGTTTTAGCCACTCCCATGCCGACGACAGCGTCATCTTTATGTAATCTGATTCCATAAACACCGGTAGCATTACGGCCCATATCACGAACGTCAGTTTCCTTAAAACGAATTGCTTGCCCTTTAGCGGTAATAAGCTGAATATGATCGCTGCCGGAAGTCGGCTTTGCCCAAATCAAACGATCATCTTCCTTAATTTTAATGGCAATCAGACCGCTGCGACGGACATTATTAAAAGCGGATAATTCAACTTTCTTTACCAACCCCTTCTCGGTGGCAAAGAATAAATATTTACTACCGAAAATCTTATCAAGCGGCAACACGGAAGTTACTTGTTCGCCGCTGGTCAACTGTAAAAAATTAACGATTGAATTACCCTTGGCAACCCGAGAAGCTTGAGGAATTTCATACGCCTTCAACTGGAAAGCCCGACCGCGAGTAGTAAAGAATAAAATATCGCTGTGAGTAAAAGTGGTAAACATAAATTCAACCGTATCTTCCTCCTTAGTAGTTAAACCCATAACACCCTTGCCGCCACGAGCCTGTACCTTAAAAGTATCCGGCTCCAAACGCTTGATATAGCCGTCGCGCGTCATCATAACCATTGTTTCTTCATTCGGCACTAAATCTTCCAAACTAAATTCCTTGACGCCATGAACCACAACAGCGGTCCGGCGAGGATTATCAAATTTATCGGCCACAGCCGTAATCTCCTCTTTAATGATGCCCCGAATCTTCGCCACGGACTTCAAAATACTTTCCAATTCTTTAATAAGTTTCTGCTTTTCTTTTCCTTCCTGCTCAATCTTCAAACGTTCAAGATTGGCCAAACTCTGCAGTTTCATTTCCAAAATAGCAATAGCCTGACGCTCAGATAATTTAAACTTCTTAATCAAATTAGCTTTCGCCACTTCTTTATCTTTAGATGCCTTAATCGTCTTAATCACCTCGTCTATATTTTTTAAAGCTATCAGTAAACCTTCCAAAATGTGCGAACGGTCTTTGGCTTTATTCAATTCAAATTGAGTGCGACGACGCACAACTTCTTCCCGATGTTTGATATACTCTTCTAAAATCATCTTCAAAGTTAAAACTTTGGGCTGGATGCCGTCAACTAAAGCCAACATGTTCACATGAAAACTAGTCTGCAAAGCAGTGTGTTTGTACAGAGCATTCAGGATTTTCTTGGGATAGGCATCCTTCTTTAATTCCGCCACAATACGGACGCCGTCCTTATCCGATTCGTCGCGCAAGGCCTTAATGCCGTCAAGCTTTTTTTCTTTTACTAAATCGGCAATCTTTTCCACTAAATCAGCTTTATTAACTTGATAAGGTATTTCCGAAATTACAATTTGAAAACTGCCGCCTTTCTGTTCTTCTATTTCCGCTTTGCCGCGGATAACAATACTGCCTTTACCGGTGGCGTAAGCCGCCAAAATATCTTTTTGATTATAAATAATACCGCCGGTAGGAAAATCAGGACCTTTGATAAATTGCATCAAGTCCTCAATACTCGCTTCGGGGTTATCAAGCAAATGACAAATCGCCTGCGTTAATTCGCCAAGATTGTGCGGCGGAATATTAGTGGACATGCCAACGGCAATACCCATCGTACCGTTTAATAAAAGAGCGGGTAATTTCGCCGGCAGCACACGCGGCTCTTTTTGAGAACCGTCATAATTAGGAATAAAGTCAACTGTATCTTTATCAATATCAAACAACATTTCCTCGGCAATGCCGGCCAATTTAGCTTCGGTGTAACGCATAGCGGCGGCGCTATCGCCGTCCATGGAACCGAAATTTCCTTGCCCCCTGACCAAAGGATAGCGCATTGCAAAATCCTGAGCCAGGCGCACCATTGATTCATAAACAGCGCTGTCGCCATGGGGATGATATTTACCCAAAACTTCACCGACTACTGTGGCTGATTTTCTAAATTTTCCATTTGCCCTTAAACCGATATTCCACATCGCATACAAAATGCGGCGATGGACCGGCTTCAAACCGTCGCGTACGTCTGGCAAAGCTCGAGAGACAATAACACTCATCGCGTACTCGAGATAAGAGCGGCTCATTTCCTCAACCAAAGGTTGGTCCTGGATTAAACCGAAATCGGTCTGGCGCCGTCCGTTAGGTAAAATGGTATTGTTATTACTTTCCTCTTTTCCAATTTTTACATCTTTGTTTTCTTTTTTCATATCAATATGCAATTTGCGTAATATTTTCACAGCCCGGCGGAATCACGCAAGGTTTAGCCTCGCCAATACTGGGCATACAATCGATAAATTCCGGGCAAGAAGATGAAGCTAATTCCGGAAGACGCTTTTGCAGATCGGAAATAAGCTCTTCCGGGGTGATAGTAGCCCTTGATTTGTCTGTAATATTTTCTTCCACTATCGGCGCAGTTTCTGAAGCAGCTACCTGCTCTTCTAAATTAGCATTCATTTTCTCTAAAAAATCCTGACTGACTGCGGGCGTATTAGAAGCTACCGAGGTTTTATCTACCATCTCATTTCTAATAATATCAATAGTTTGGTTAAGGTCAGCTTGCCAAGCGGCGGTGTCAGCATCAATAGTCTGCCCCACACTAATAGTAGTATTATTAAAAGAATGAACCAAAGTAAAGAGCCAAAAACTAAGAATAAGCACGGAAAAAACCCAGACGCCCACCTTTAAGAAAAAACGCTTCTTTTTTTCCTCGGCCACTTGATTATTTTTTTCCTGCTCAGACATATATTTAATTATTCCCTAATGCCGTCTAAATTAACATCATATAAAATCTGTTCGGCAATTAGGTGATATTCTAAAATTTCTTCCGGTTTAAACCAAAGGTTAATTTCTCTCACTGCCTCAGACACTTCATCGGAGCAATGCACTAAATTACGCACCGCCCTTTCATCACGATTGGAAAGCTCATAGGAATCAAGAGTCAGGTCGCCACGAATGGTGCCGACATCGGAAGTGGTCGGCTCAGTACCGCCGACGATTTTTTTGACAACCGCCACCGCCTGATTGCCCTCCCAAATCATCGGCGCAATTGGCCCGCAGCTCATAAATTTTACCAGAGCGCGAATAATATCTTTGCCATATTCAATCGGCTCTTTCTCTATCGGCATACCTAAATCTTGGCGATTCTTAACGGTCAATTCGCCTTTTTTCTGGAACCAAGCATCGTCTTTATTATAATGCTTCCACAAAACTTCTTCTTGTGCCATTATCAGCTTCAAAGCTACAAGTTTCAAGCCGGCGGCTTCAAAACGCTTAATGGATTCACCAATTAAACCGCGCTGGATGGCATCCGGTTTCAGAATAACCAAAGTTCTTTCTTTCTTAGGATGAGTAATCATAGGAATTAATAATTAAGAATTATAAAAATTTGGAATTAATATTTTAGTATCACAAGCTCCATGTCTTCCACCGGCAAATCTTTCTTGCTGATTTTTAATTTTTCTTCATAAGAAGGAGATAACCCGATTTCTTTGATAAATTTATCAACCCCGTCCAAACCCTCTATCTTTAATTCATCGGTTTGATAATGCATCGGCACAATAATCCGCGGTTCAATCTGGGCAATCACTTCCACCGCTTTCTTCGCGTCTAAAGTATATTTACCACCCACCGGAATCAACAAAATATCCGTTCCGGCAAGTTTCTCTAACTGTCCGCTATCTAAAGGCTGGCCTAAATCGCCCAGATGGACCACAGAAATATCATCAATTTCCAAACGAAAAATTAAATTATTGCCGCGCTCCGCACCCTGAACGTCGTCATGAAAAGAATCAATGCCCTCAATCAAGACATTCTTAATGTCATATTCGCCAGCGCAATTAATCACAAAAGGATTACCGCGCAAAGCGGCCACGTTATTATGGTCTTCATGATTATGGGAAATAGTCACGATATCGGCTTCACAGTTAGGTAATTTTAAGCCAAACTGTTTACCGAAAGGATCGGTAACCACGGTGACGCCGCCAGAACCGATTTTGTCTTGCAGTTTAAAACAAGAATGTCCGAGCCAAGTAAGAATCATATAAATAGTGCTTAAAAATAAGAATCGCGAACAATTTTAGAGGCTAAAATAAAAATAATTTATTGATAAATACAATAAAAATAGGCCCTCTCAGCTTATTTTTATTATATCAGAGCCAAAGCCTCAGGTCAATTTAAGCCTAAAAATTGGGCATAAATCAATAAAAAAACCGGCCCTCTAAGAAGAAAGCCGGAATAAATGTACAAAACAAATATTTTAATTGCCTGTAACCCCGTAGGCATTGCCGAGAGGGTTAAGGTTTAAACGAACCACTGGGGTTCCCTTAGTTACGACTAGTTCGAATACGGCCCTCACCTTAACTCCCGCTTCGTTAATATAAACGAAGCTGAAGTTATTAAAACCCTGGTTCAACCTTACCGCCTTACTTCTTCGGTTCGGCGGAATAGGATCAATGTCTAAACCATCAGGCACCATGGAATATGGTGTCGGGTTGAAAAACACAACCTTGGCCACATCCCGCTGGAGATTTCGTAAATGGTTTTCCCGCAAAACAAAATATTCCTGCCCCTGGGTAACGATACCCTGAACAGGGCACTGCCAGAGATTCTTACCGGTTGTTACCTCTGGGGGATCGGCATCATACAAAATTTTCATTGAAATGATGCCAGGACCGGTAATAATCGGCTCGGTTCTTTCATTTGGCGCCAAGGCAGCGCCATAAAAGTCTCCCTCAAAAACCAGGATTGACTTTTGGGTTGAGTCAATTAGAGTTAAGGGAAATTTCTTCACCTCTAAAACTCCAGAAACCTCTGGAATTTTGGGCGAAAACCCTGGCATAGTGCTAGCGGTTGTTGATTGATCTTTCTGAGAAGCAGACTGCTTGTCAACAGTCGCACGTATCCTCTCGGGGGCGGAAAGCGGTAAAACCAATTCTTGACCGCTCACTATGTTTAAGTTAGTGGTAAAAACGGTTTTTATATCTTCCCCCACGAAATAGCGGAGACGCACATTGCGAGCCTCGCCAGAGGGAGGCAAAAAATAAATTGCCTTACTTTCGGCCGGCCGCAAAATCATCTGCCGCCCATTATAAGAGAGCTCCACCGACATCCCGTTTGATGGGTTTTTTACGGTCGGCTGAGCCTTAATGGAAAAGGCCACAAAAAAAGTGGCTAAAATAGCTACTGGAAACATCTTTTTCATTTTCATTTTATTTATTGGTTTTTATCGGTTATTTTATTTTAATTAACTTCCCTAATTTTTGGGGATTCTATTAAAGGTAGCATATTTTATAAAATATGTCAATATAAAATGGGCTGAAAATTGGCTGATTTTATAATTCATCTCTAATATAACAAAAACAGACTAATACTAGCCTGTTTTTATTATACTAACTTTACCTTAAAGCATCTGTTTCACAAATTTAAGCACTTCGCTTATACCCTTAGCCGAGAAATCGACTTTCCGGACATTATCGCCTACCTGCATCACCAAAGTGTCAACTTTGCCATCCAAACTTGAACCAACCCGAAAAGCATTTAAGGAAGCAAGCTTATTAAAGTGTGCCAACTTGCCCGCATCCTTTAAATCTTCAGATAAGGCGGTGTGTAAATATTTATATAACATTTCGGCTTGAGCCTGGCTGGAAGAAGCGTGGCGCAAATCATATAGTTCTGTTAAGACACTATTTTCTGGGGAATTCATCGACATTAATAAACCGGCATCACTGGAGAGTAAATCACTTAAAGAAGCATCGGGAGAAATATGATTTTCTTCAATATATTCTAACAACACTTTATCGGCTGGAGTTTTAGTTCGAGCAGCAATAATCTCTAAAGCTTCTTTAATACTGCCGCCAGTAGTCTCTCGAACATAATTATTAATGATGTTATCAAACTGATTGGGAATGTCCGACTGGTTAAGCGATTGTGGTGCTTCTGTCTGTGACGACGGAAGAGAAGGCTCTAATTCGGGTAAAGATGAGGACGCATCCTGTTCAACATTATCATTAGATAAATAATCGATTGCCCCTGCCGCCGACGCCTCCTCTGAGAAAAATTTACTCCTTAAAAATTCTTCAGCATTATTTATTAAATGACCATTATCATCCACTAACAAGCCGGATACTTCATTGGCGTTATCGTCAAAAAATAGAAAAGTATTATTCTGAGTATCAATAAAGACATCGTAGCCGTCAATTTCTGCCTTAATAACGTTCTCGTCGGCATAGGAAACTTGTTCACTTGATAGACCGAAACGGGCACCAGCTCTATCCGCCCAAATTTCTCTAACCTTGCCGACATTGGGAACTCCTTTGGAATCAATAAAAGCGTCAGGCGTTTGTATCGACTGGCTACCATCCGGATTAGGCGGCGTTTCTTGCAAGCCATCTTTTCCAGATGGCAAATCAATGCTTGTTTCTGATAAATATCCCGGCTGAGCGCCGCTGCCAGCTTCCACTCTCACAATAAAGTTATCTCCATTTTTTTCTAGCGTCACTTTATTGCCGACAAAAACTTTATCAGTGATATCGCCAGTATCAGCTAAAGTGCGATTAGTTTGTATTTCTGCCCAATGGCTTAAAGCAGCGACATCATTAATATCGCCTTGATAGCCGAGTTCGGCAGCATGGCTTTCAAAAATATTTTTAGTCGACAACCAAACAGAATCATATTGTCCAGCCTTTAAGCCCTCATTGCTAATTTGATCAGACCAAGTGGCCGTCTCAACAGCGCTTGAACCAGCTAAACTATTAAGATTAGGGCTGATGTAATTTTTAATATCAGAGATAGTATCAGAGACGGCTGCTCCGAATTTAGTATTTTCAGAAATAAAACGGAAACCAGCAGCGGCTTTGTCTTCAAGCCAAGAACCGGATAATTCGCGGACTAAAGCGCCAGAAGTGGCAAAAACGCCGCCGACAATAGCCCCTTGCAAAATCTTTTTCTTTAAGAAAGACCGCCTATTCTTATCTAATTGCATCTCCGCAAAATACTCCAAAGAATTTAATAAATCCTCAGCCCGCTCGTTTAATTTGCTTAATTCTTTAATGTTGACGTCTTCATAAACACTTTCATAATCTCCTTTGGCTACGAGCGCCACCTGCACATCCTTATCTAATTGTAAAATTTGTCCTTGAGATAATAATTGATAGAAGTCGAGCATGCGGGAACTTCTTTCTTCAACCGAACCAAAATTAATTAATCCCTTATCAACTAAATCTTTAGAAAAATTAACCCGCCGGGAAAGTTGAAATAAAAGTTGCGCTCTTTTTTCACCTTCGGCCTGCTGCGCTTTATCAATCAAATTCTGCAACTTAGACATTAAAGTCTCTGCGCGTAACACTTTGCGCTCAATATTTTTTCCAGATGTATATTCTTGATTTCTCTCTTTATTGTGTTCCCCCTTCTTTTTTTCTTCCTCCTGACGCCAACGCGCATCAAGATCATTAAACTTAACCCTTAAATCATAATACAAAGATTTCTGCTCCGGATTAGCGACCTTAGCCAACCATTCTTCTCTATTGAAAGCATATTCAGTCGGCACTAATTCCTGAATCGCCTTCAAAACCATTTTTCTTTCTGTAAGTAAAGGGCTATCTCCAGGCAAATCTTTTTTTTCTAAACCCTTATCGGCGTTACGCAATGCTTGCCGCCCCTTTTCCCGGCCACGCCAGGCGCCTACAGCCATTGCGACAGCCGGAATGGCAACAAATCCTAAAACACTACCAAGGGCCATTCGGCCGGCATAACCACTGGCAAAAAATTTCCAATTATCCTTAGCAAAAGCTTTGGCCAGAACTGATTTATTTTTAATCATCTCCTGCCAATCTTTTTCTAAATCAGGATTAGCCGACATAAACTGCACCATGTTTACATTAGCATCCATTTTATTAATGGCTTGTAAAACTGAAGCTTCCGACCAGTTTAAATCATTAGACAACAAGGCGCTCATCTGTTTGCGGGAATCATCATAGGCCCGTTTAGCTTGATAATATTCCTGATGCGTCTTTGAACCCTTAGGCTCCGGAGTATAAGTAAAGAGACGGTACTCTTTGGCACAGGAGGCCAACCAATTAGCATTCTCATTCATTTCTTTGACAATCGCCGCCTGCTTTTCATTAATATTCTTCAAATCGAAATGACCGGTAAAATCAGCCATAAATCTTCCTTCTTCGGTCTCAATTTCTTTCAAGTCAAGGTTTTGCGCCCAATCGACCAAACGCGTTAATTCAACTTTATGTTCAGCCAAGCCGCCATGCGCTTGTTCTAAAATAGCCTCCTTCTTTTGTTTACCAATTTTAAAAGCATTAGAAATGCCCGTGCTTAATTTACCCCAAAAACCCTTAGCAACGGCGCTGGCATCCGCCTGCTTCTTGCTGACATTCCTATTAGCCTTCTCAAGGGCTAAATTTTTCAAACTCTTAGCAATTAATAATTGAGAAACACTATTTAATTCGGTCAAGCCAGGAATGGAAAGTAAATCTTTATCATTCAAACCAAGGTCATAAAAATAATCTAAGGCCTCTGGGGCAATTTGTTTCTCTCTTTTTTGGCTTTCAGATTTGTTTTCTTTGGGGCCGTCTACATGTTCTAAACCACTATTGACGGGATCATTAACTTCTTCCCTGATTTTTTTAGCAGGATCGTCTTTAAAATGAAGACCGTTCTTCTTAATAATATATTGTGCAACCTTATCTCTCAGGCCGTAGCGACGAGTGGCAAAATTTAAAGCGTTGTGAAGATGTTCTTCGTTTTTAAAATTATCAGCTATATAAAGCTGCTCCGTAAATTCAACTTCTCTGGAAAAATAAGATATATATTCATTAATATTTTTTATATCTCCGCCCAAAACGGCTAATTCGGGAAATTTATTTAAAAGAGAAATAAAGTCTTCTAAAGAATTGCACTTTGACACCTCGGCTTCCATGATTTTATGTTCGGATGATAAAAGCCGTTCAACTGTTTCTCTAAAACCTAATCCCGAGGTAGCCGCTGATAAAGGCGCCTCCCCTGAACGTATAGACGTCAGCACATTAAACAACATCTCTGGACTAAAAAATTCTTTTGATCCTTGTATGCCTTCCGATTCTTTAATTATGTTTAATAAAGAATCAAATGAATCGGCTTGCCTAATTTTTTCCTCTAATTCAAAATTATGGGCTTTCCGTTCCGCCTGATAACCAGCATTAATTTCCGCTAAAACCGCTTCCTTCGTAGATAATATCTCCTGTCGTAAGGCCTCTTCATCAACTCTATCCATCTCATCTTCTTTTTTTAATTCGCCATTAGTTTGATTATCAACAGTAGTTTCTCCTTCTTCGGCCTCTTTGGAAGCTTTTAAAGCGACATCCTCCGCCCCATCGATAGCGTTAGCGACAACTTCCTTTTTTTTCTCATCAATATATAAAGTTTGCTTATTTAATTCTGGATTAATTATTGTTTGCGCCATGGCCACCTCTAAGGACTGCTGCTCGTGGACATCTGCCTGTAATGTTTTTGCCCCCTCAACTACCGCCACTAAGGGCTGGACCGGTTTCTCTTTATTTTCTTCTTTTTCTTTTTCCTTACCCTCGCCCTTTTCTAAGCGAATAAGGTCGGCAACTAATTTTTGACCAAAAGGTACGCCAAAAATATTCTTAAATTTCCTTCTCAGTTCCGCTGTTTTAATCTTATCACCTTTAACGGCATTAATATCTTTTTGCCACTGCTTGATTTTTGCCAAGTCTGGTAATAATGAGGCTAAAGATTCTTCCTCTTTTACTTTTAATTTTTCTGTGGACATATTGATAAAATAAATTCTAATTAAGCTGTTTGAGCTTATCTAAAATATCCGCCGCTTGAGCAGCGTCTTCAGCGTCTTTGAATTTTTTAATAAGCGCCATCTTCTGATTATGTAAGGATAATAAAGATTCTTTAGCTCTGCTAAATATATCTTCAATTTCGGCAATAGCCTTCTGTTTAGAGTCTTCCATAAAAATACAAAATAAATTTTTTAACAAAAAATCTCTTAAACAAATAATAGCATAAAACTAAGTCTTTTCCTAGTAAAAATGGGGACCAAAGAGACTCTTGACAGCCCCGCGCAAATGATATAAAATGGTGATACTTGAAACATAAAAAAAGAACAGCTTAGTTAAAACAAGGTATTTAAGATATCTCTGTTTTTTTCTGTCCTATCTAAAAATGTTTCATTCGACGAACTTTAACAAAGTTAACTTGGTGAAATAAACAAAAATTTTGATGCGAATCGGCATCAATTCGGATAATAAATCAACCAGAATCTTTAATATCATTTTTTTGAAAATGATATCTCTATATTCAAACAGAGAGTTTGATCCTGGCTCAGGATGAACGCTGGCGGTGTGTCTAAGGCATGCAAGTCGAATGCTCATAGCAATATGGGCATGGCAAACGGGAGAGTAACACATTGGTAACCTACCTCGAAGACGGGGATAACCTTACGAAAGTGAGGATAATACCCGATAGTATGTCAGAACATAAGTTCTGCCATTAAAGCTCCGACGCTTCGAGAGGGGCCTATGTCCTATCAGCTTGTTGGTAAGGTAATGGCTTACCAAGGCGATGACGGGTAGCGGGCGCGAGAGCGTGACCCGCCTCACTGGGACTGAGAACTGCCCAGACTCCTACGGGAGGCTGCAGTCAAGAATCTTCCTCAATGGGCGAAAGCCTGAAGGAGCGACACCGCGTGCACGAAGAAGCCTTTCGGGGTGTAAAGTGCTTTTATATGTGACGAAACAATGACGGTAGCATATGAATAAGGGGCTGCTAACCTCGTGCCAGCAGCAGCGGTAATACGAGGGCCCCAAGCGTTATCCGGATTTATTGGGCGTAAAGCGTCCGTAGGTGGTTTATCGCATCTCCTGTTAAATCCCGAGGCTCAACCTCGGGCCAGCGGGAGAGATGGACAAACTAGAGACCGGAAGAGGCAAACGGAATTGCTGGTGTAGGGGTTAAATCCATTAATATCAGCAAGAACACCAAATGCGAAGGCAGTTTGCTAGGACGGTTCTGACACTCAGTGGACGAAAGCGTGGGGAGCGAATGGGATTAGATACCCCAGTAGTCCACGCCGTAAACGATGGATACTAAGCATTGGCAGTATCGACCCTGCCAGTGTTGTTAATTTAAGGTAACCCGTTAAGTATCCCGCCTGGGGAGTACGAGCGCAAGCTTAAAACTCAAAGGAATAGACGGGGACCCGCACAAGCGGTGGAGCATGTGGTTTAATTCGACGATAAGCGAGGAACCTCACCAAGGCTTGACATCTAGCTGCAAGGTCTGGAAACAGATCCGCCTTCGAGGGAGCTAGACAGATGCTGCATGGTTGTCGTCAGCTCGTGTCGTGAGATGTACCGTTAAGTCGGGAAACGAGCGCAACCCTGATCCTATGTTTTATATGTCATGGGGGACTGCCCGTTTTAAATGGGAGGAAGGTGGGATGACGTCAAATCAGCATGGTTCTTACGCCTTGGGCAACACACGTGCTACAATGGGTAATACAAAGGGTCGCCAAACCGCGAGGTGGAGCTAACCCCTAAAAGTTACCCTCAGTTCGGATTGAAGGCTGAAATTCGCCTTCATGAAGCTGGAATCGCTAGTAATCGTGGATCAGCTATGCCACGGTGAATACGTTCTCGGGTCTTGTACTCACCGCCCGTCACGTCAAGGGAGTTGGTAGTGCCCGAAGGCTCATTTATGGGACGAAGGCAAGACCGATGACAGGGACGAAGTCGTAACAAGGCATCCGTAGCGGAAGCTGTGGATGGATCACCTCCTTTCTAGGGAGTAATTGTCTTTCATCATTGATGAAACAAGACAATAGTCGATATTGTACCTTTGGTACAATAAATATTATCGCAAGATAATACAAAAATATTATTATCTTGAATTGATGCCGATTAGACTCAAAATTTTATTACCAGCTAACTTTACAAAAAACCGCTTTATTGGCGGTTTTTTGTTTGAATATTGAATAATTACTTTTTTATCTCACACCAATTACTTTTCTAATCTTTTCCATCTTCATTTGGGCTAAGGCTGACGCTTGTTGACGGCCGCTCTCTAAAACTGCTTGCGCTTCCTTATTGCTGATATTGTTAAATTTATTTTGGAAATCAGTTAAAAACTTAGCGACTATTTCCGCTAAATCCTTCTTAAACTCCCCATAACCCTTTCCTTGATAATCTTTTACTAAACGCGGAATTTGACGATTACCTAATTGAGCATAGATGGTGAGAAGGTTGGCTAAAGCCGGACGATTAGCGGAATCATAATCAATGTTGGTTCCGGAATCGGTCACCGCTTTCATTATTTTCTTTTTAGCGACTTCAATATCATCAAGTAAAGAGATATAACTGTTAGAATTGCTGGCGCTTTTGGACATTTTCTTAATCGGTTCTGTTAGACTCATAATGCGCGCGCCTTCTTTACGCACAATCGCCTCCGGCACCACAAAAGAAGGACCATATTTATTGTTAAATCTCTTGGCAATATCACGCGTCAGTTCGACGTGCTGTTTTTGATCGTCGCCCACTGGCACTGCTTGCGTATCATATAATAATATATCGGCCGCCATCAAAACAGGATAAGTGAAGAGACCAACAAAAACGGAATTTTGTTTTTCTCCGGCCTTATCTTTAAATTGTGTCATTTTTTTCAAATCGGCGATATAAGAACCAGAACAACCCAATATCCAGGCTAGTTCCGTATGCTCAGGTACGGCTGATTGCTGAAAAATGATTGATTTTTTCGGGTCGATTCCAGAAGCAAGATAAATCTTGGTAACTTCTAAAATTCTCTTTCTTAATTCCTCTGGCTGATATTTGACGGTAATAGCATGATAGTCGACAATGGAAAAAATACAGCGATATTTATCCTGCATCTCCGGCCACTGACTGATGGCGCCAATATAATTACCAATGGTCAAATCGCCGCTGGGCTTGACTCCGGAAAAAATTGTTTTAGACTGATTCATATAATTATACTTTATATTAATATTCTACTTTAATCCCCCGCCAAAAGCAATTTTCCGGAAATTCTTAAACAACAAAATCAATATCTTTATAATTTCTCAACTCCTTCAAAATACGACAGTAAGGTCAAAAAACCTGCTTTCGGGTATTTTTTTCCAATTTTTTTGACGATTTGATAATCCAAATAAGCTTCTTCCTTGATAACTCTTTTTTGTTACGGCAACGCTGTCTGTATCGGAAATATCCGGTTTCGCCTTGCCCACACTGACGCTTCCCCGAATATAAATACTTAACAAATTATCGCCAAGCTTATCATTACATAATTTGTTTATTTCTTCTAAAATTTTCCTAGTTGAGCCTTTCTCAACCCGGCTTCATTAACAACAAAACCATTTTTATCTATTTTATACAGCATTTATTCAATAATTATTACTTCCCCATCCCTAAGCGTCTTAAAAGGAATTTTATTTTTTGTCATATATTCAATGGCCTCATCTACTTTCCCGGATTCCGGGTGATCAGATTTATAATGAGGTAGTATTGTATAATCCAGGATACCGACTCCATCCCAAATAGTTTCTTTCTGGCTATCGTATGGTTTTACATTCGGATCATCCACCAATTCCATACCTTTTAGGGTTGGAGCCAAAACGCAAACTCCGGCGCTATATCCTCCGTAAAGAATATCATCTTTTTTAATAGATCCTTCAAAATATCATCTAGCCCGCTTAGCTTCATTGCCTGCCTTAAAACAAAACAATTTCCGCCCCTTACCCAAATCACGCCGAATTCAGCGATTTTTTTCTCCAATTCGGTTTTTTTACCAAAATAATCTCTCAAATCAAGCAATTCAACATCCAAACCAAACGGTTTTAGCTGTTCAATGTCGGATTGCTCGCCCTGTTTTCTCCTTTCGGCATCGTTTGAAAAATCAAGCGCATTGGAAATATATGCTGTTTTTTTATTATCCGCAGGAATCAACGCCTTTAGTTTGTCTGCTTCATTGCCGACTTTATAAGATGATAGATAAAATTTCATATCTGTTATATTAATAACTATAGTAATATCTTATATGTCCCAACCAATGAGAGCAAGGTAAGATTATTTATGTCTTAATGCGTTATTATTAATGCGTAATTGTTGACTTATCTTAGAAATATCCTTACACTATTGCTATCGTGTTTTCGGGGTGTAGTATAACGGTAGTACGCATGCATGGGGTGCATGTAGCCCGGGTTCAATTCCCGGCACCCCGACCAAAAAATACAAAAAAAATCAACTTATTGCCCAGGTGGCCCATATAATTTTACAGACTCATTTACATCGGCAGGGCTTGTAGCTCATCTGGTAGAGCGCTGCATTCGCATTGCAGAGGTAAGGGGTTCGAGTCCCCTCAAGTCCACCACGGGCTGTGGTATAAAGGCTATTATACACGCTTCGGGTGCGTGTGATCCCGGTTCAATTCCGGGCAGCCCGACCAAATGAAAAAACGTTCAAAAAACGTTTTTTTATAATAAATTTGCTAAAAAACTAAAATATCATTATAATACAAAAGTAAAAAATGACTGGTATTCAAGGCCTAATGGTCGTTGGATTTTTTATATTTATGATAGATTTTAAGCAAAAATTAGAAGAAAAAGACCCTGAAAGCCGTAATCTTCATCAGGCCGAAGAAGAAGAAAAGTTTATTAATGATTTGAAGAAAAACCGTAAAACTAAAAACTACTTTATCGCTATAATCGTATTAGTTTTGATATTTTCTGGCAAAGTAATCATGTCCAGCCAAGAAGCGGGACAATGGCTCGCTAACAATACTTTTTGGGGGCGAGTTACTCATCTTACCGAAAATAATGACAACCAATTAGTGGGAGAGGAACAGGACCGAATAAATATTCTGCTTTTAGGAATGGGTGGGGCTAATCATGATGGTGGTTATCTGGCTGATACTATCATACTAGTCAGCTTACGTCCTTCAACTAAGCAAGCAGCCCTGCTCTCAATCCCCCGCGATTTGACGGTGCCAACAGATAACGGTGTTTGGCGTAAAGTTAATTCTATCAACGCTTTAGCGGAGGCTAAAGAGGAAGGTAGTGGTGGTCCGGCTATGACCAAATCTTTGAGTTCCGTGCTCGGCACCGACATTTATTATTATATTAGTATCGATTTCGACGGTTTTATTAATATTATCGACGAACTAGGAGGCATTGATATTAATGTTGAAAATACCTTTGACGACTATAGCTTCCCCATTAGAGGAGAAGAAGACAACCCTGATTATTATGCCCGATTTGAACATTTACATTTTGATCAAGGTTGGCAACATATGGACGGAGCGCTGGCCCTAAAATATGCGCGTAGCCGCCATGCTAGCGGCCTTGAGGGTTCCGACTTTGCCCGCGCAAAAAGACAACAATTGATTTTAGAAGCGGTAAAAACTAAATTATTGTCACGCCACACTTTATTAAAACCGGCAATGTTGAGCCGCATTATTTCCGAATTAAATCACAATGTCAAAACCAATCTTGATGTTTGGGCTTTAATAAAATTATGGAATGACTATAAAGATATCGACCGTAGTCAAATCAGTAATAAAGTCTTAAATGACGGACCAAATGGTTTACTGATGGCCAGTCGCGGTGAAAACGATGCCTATATTCTCATACCACAGACCGGAAATTTCAAGGTAATACAGAATTTTGTCCAAAATATATTTGATGAAAATACCAATATAACCACTCAAAATAACCAATCAGAGGCCACCAAAACCCCGTTAGAGTCAGAAAATTCCGCTACCAATAATCCAATTGCTATTAGCAAGGTTCAAGGCGAAGCAAAGGTGGCTGTTCTGAATGGCACTTGGACTAGTGGCTTAGCCGCTAAAACAGCTGCAAATCTACAAAAATACGGCTTTAAAATTAACGAAACCGCCAATGCTCCCACTAGAGAATACAAAAACTCTGTAATCTATGATTTAACTTACGGCCAAAAACTCCAAAGCTTAGAAATCCTCCAAGCCGCTAGCCAAGCGACTTTAGCCTATGACGCCCCTACATGGCTGGAAACATACAAAAATATACCGGATAAACCAGATTTTATTTTAATAATCGGAGCTAAACAGCAATAAATAATAAGATGACACCACCAAAAGAAAAACTACCTTTAGTGGCAATTTGCGGGCGTACCAATGTTGGCAAATCTACACTTTTCAACCGTCTGATAGAAAAACGGCAGGCTTTAGTTTCTGATATTGAAGGAACGACGCGCGACTGCAATCTAGGTTTAGTCCATTGGAACAGAAAAATTTTTCGTTTGGTTGACACGGCCGGATTGCTTGATGCCGGTTTTATTTCCGGCAAGAAAAAAATCGACAATGATATTGATTCCTTGGCGCAACAACAAGCCCTGAACTATCTTCGGGAAGCAAAACTACTGTTGTTTGTAGCCGATGGCAAGGCCGGCCTCCTAACTGAAGATCGCCTACTGGCCAAAGCCCTTCGTCAAAACCCTTTATACTCTGCCAAAACTATCTTAGTGGTCAATAAAATTGACAGCGGTAAATGGCTAACGGAAGCGGTAGTCTTTAATAAACTGGGTTTAGGTGAACCAATAACAATCTCTGCCCAAACAGGCGCCGGAACCGGTGACCTTTTAGATATTGTTCTTAAAAAAATAGAAGCGGCGACAGACCTTAATGAAGAAGAAGAACGAGAAATTACTGCCAAGCTATGTATTGTTGGAAAACCTAATGTTGGTAAATCATCATTATTGAATGCCCTTTTGGGCTATAACCGCGTCATTGTCAGCGATCGGCCACACACCACCAGAGAATCACAAGACACAGAGTTAATACATAAAGATAAATTGATACGCCTTATCGACACTGCTGGCATCTCCCGGCACGGGCACAAAAGCAAAGGCTTAGAAAAAGAAGGCATTGCTATGTCTTTACAATCTCTGCAAAGAGCCGATATTGCACTTTTGGTATTAGATATCAGTGAAGAGCTGACCCATCAAGATGCTAAAATAGTAGAAAAAATAGTGGAACGCCAAAAAAGCTTGATTATAATTGCCAACAAATGGGATAAAGTCGAAGAAAAAAATCAGAAACATTGGCAAGAAAAAATTTTTAGCAAATTGCCTTTTGCCACTTGGGCGCCCTTGCTTTTTGTTTCTGCTAAAACCGGGGCTAAGGTTAATAAAATTTTAGATATTGCTCTAGAAGTAGCGTCTGCCCGAAAAACCGAAATCAGCGAAACTCAACTCAAAAAATTCTTGAGTCGCGTGGTTAAGATACACCTGCCCGCTAAAGGCAGTGGCCTTAAAGCGCCACATATCTACGAAATTGTACAAACAAGACATAACCCGCCCTCTTTTACCGTTAGAATCGGCTCCCGAGACGACTTACACTTTTCCTATGTGCGCTTTTTGGAAAATCGACTGCGCGAGCAATATGATTTTATGGGCACGCCCATAAAAATGAGTGTCATTAAAAATAAGAAAAAACACGGTGTTCGAGAAGCCTAAAGAAATAACCGCCAACCGGCGGTTATTTTTATTTTATCGTCAATTCAAACAAAATACGTTATAATAAAAAATAAGAATGCCTATTTTCACCTCCTCTCCAGTTACACTTTATCTTTCTAGTTTAACACTTTTATATATATTAATTTGTAGCATTATGAAAATAATTATCGGACTAGGTAATCCTGGCGACAAATATGCTCTCAGTCGACATAACTCCGGCTGGCTGGCTTTAGACATGCTTGCCGGCGCTGACGGCTGGCGCCCAGAAAAAAAATTTAACGCCTTAATTAAAGAAAAGGGAGGAATTATTTATTTAAAACCACTAACCCTCATGAACAACTCCGGAGAAACGGCTTATAGGGTCCTGCGGTATTATCATCTCCTGGAAAAACAATTTGGCTGTATCACCAAAAAAAATCAAGATTTGCGCGATTGGCTGATAGTTATTCAAGACGACCTTGATCTTGATTTAGGTAAATGGAAAATCAGTGATGATTCCCGTAGCGGTGGCCATAAAGGCGTACAATCAATCATTAATCATTTAAAAACACAACGTTTTATTCGTCTACGCTTAGGTATTAAAAATGGAGAATTACGCCGTCTTATTCCTCCTGAAAAGTTTGTTTTACAGAAATTTAGCACCGAAGAACTACCGATTTTACAGGATAGTATAAAAAAAGGTTTAGCGGCGCTAAAACCTTATATACCTTAAAACAAATAAAATCCCCTTGACTGCTTATACAAAAAGCTTAGAAAGCATCCACCGCTAGGAGGAAAGCGGCTAGACACCAAAAACTTTTGTACAAGCAATCAAGGGAATTTTAACATTCCAGCTTAGACTAAAAAAAGCCTTATGTCAAGGCCACACATCACAGCGTTTTAACTCTTAATATCACTAAATTAAAGGCTGAACTCAGCTTGACACCTCGTCAATAAATAGTACACTGAGTATATCGGCCATACAAATTACAATTGATAAAATCACCAATTTTAATATTTTTACCTATAAATAGCTGATAATTAATAATAAAAAATGGGAAATATGAAGCTAATAATCGTAGAGTCACCGACTAAGGCGAAGACAATTAGTAAATTTTTAGGCAAGGATTATCGAGTCGAATCTTCCTTTGGTCATATCCGCGATTTACCAACCAAAGAAATGGGAATCGACATTGAACACGGCTTTAAACCAAAATATATTACTCCACTCAAAGCTAAAAAGACGGTGAGCGCTCTTAAAAATGCCACCAACAAAGCCACCGCTGTTATTTTAGCGTCTGATGAAGACCGCGAAGGAGAAGCGATTGCCTGGCACTTGACTCAAGTTCTAAAACTCGACGCCGATAAAACAGAACGCATTGTTTTTCATGAAATAACCAAACAGGCAATTTTAAAAGCGCTGGAAACACCGAGGCATATCAATCAAAATTTGGTCGATGCCCAGCAAGCCAGGCGTATTCTTGACCGTCTTGTCGGCTATGAGCTCTCCCCCTTTTTGTGGAAAAAGGTGACTAAAGGATTATCTGCCGGACGAGTTCAAAGCGTCGCTATCCGCCTAATTGTAGAAAAAGAAAAAGAAATCCAAGCCTTTAAATCTCAAGACTATTGGACGCTGAGGGCTAGATTGCAGGGAGAAAAAAATAAGGAAGAATTTACCGCCGGCCTCTTCCGCTTAAACGGCAAGCCTTTTGATAAATTGGAGATAAGTCAGGAGATCGCGCTAGAGACTCAAAAAGAATTAGAAAGTGCCAAGTTTAAAATCAGCCACATAGAACAAAAAAAGGTAAGGAAAACCCCAGGAGGACCGTTTATTACTTCCACTCTGCAGCAGGGGGCCAACCGCCATCTTGGCTTTAGTGCCAAACAAACCATGATGGTTGCGCAAAAATTATACGAACAGGGCTTTATCACTTACATGCGGACCGATTCCTTGAATCTCTCTCCCCAATTTTTAAACGAGGCGCGTGATTACCTCAAAAACACACTCGGAGAAAAGTATACTCTTCCTTCTCCTCGAATCTTTAAAACCAAAAGTAAAAATGCCCAAGAAGCCCACGAAGCAATTAGACCGACTTCAGTGGCGGCGACGCCGGAAAAGCTAAAATCTAAACTCGACTATAACGGCTATCGACTATATAAACTTATTTGGGAAAGAAGCATTGCCACCCAGATGCCAGCCGCCCAACTAAACGCCACCGTGATAGACACTGAAGCTCTTTGCAATAACGGCAAACAGCACACCCTCCGCGCTAACGGACAGATACTTATATTCGATGGCTATTTACGAATATATCCAGAAAAAACCGCTGAACAAGAACTACCAAAACTTAGAGAAAATGAAAAAGTGATTCTCTTATCCATAGAAACTGAACAACACGCCACCCAAGCGCCTGCTCGCTACAGCGACGCCAGCCTAGTTAAAGATTTAGAAAAATATGGTATTGGGCGACCATCCACTTACGCGCCAACAATCAATACCATTATTACGAGAAATTATGTCATCCGTAATGAAGATAAACGCCTGCAACCGACCGATATCGCGATGGTGGTCAACGAACTATTAGTTGAACATTTTCCTAAAATAGTGGATTATAATTTTACAGCGGAAATGGAAAATGATTTAGACGAAGTGGCTGAAGGCAAAAAAAAATGGCAACCAGTTATTTCTAAATTCTACCAAGAATTCCATCAAAATCTACAAAATAAATATGATAGTCTAAAAAAAAGCGATATTATGCCTGAAGAAAAATCTGAAGAAATATGCGATAAATGCGGAGCGCCGATGGTTATCAAAACTGGACGCTACGGTAAATTTCTAGCTTGCAGCGCCTTCCCTAATTGTCGCAATATCAAAAAACTTAACGGCCACGCAGCTAAAACCGAAGATCCAGCTTTAGCCGCCTTGCAGGAAAAATATCAGGGCACGGTCTGCGATAAATGCGGAGCGGAAATGAAAGTTCGTTCCGGCAAATACGGCCCATTTCTAGCTTGTAGCGCCTATCCTAAGTGTAAAAATATCAAGAATATAAATGACGGCACCAGCAAAGAAAAAGAAATTGATTGCCCAGCTTGTAAAACAGGAAAAATCGTTAAAAAATTTAGCAAACGCGGAATTTTTTACGCTTGCAATAATTATCCCGATTGTAAAAATACCTATTGGGGTCAACCAACCGGCGATAGCTGTCCCCACTGTGGCTCTCTTCTTATAAAAAACAAGACTGGCCAAACTGTCTGCAGTGACAAAGGCTGCGGTTATCAAGCATAATTTATAACTAAAACCAATAAAAAACAGCTGTTTATCCCAGCGGTTTTTTATTAAAAGATAAGGAAACCCTGTACGAAAAAGCCGTCCCTAAGAAGGGGGGGGCTTTTTGAGCGCGGGGAGAAGATTATTATACCAAAATTTTCTCAATCAACTACTTCTTTTTCTTCTTAGATTTTGCAGAAATGTCATCACCCCCTTCAGAAGAACGATGTTTACTTCTTTCTTTAGCAAAGTCAATCCCCCTCTTTAGCAACTCCCCCAGAATCATCAAATAAGAAGCGCTGCCACTCACTTTTTCCTTAATTAAATCAAGGAGCGCCTCGGCTTTTTCTACCCCCTGTTCGACTTGCTTGATAAGACGAAAAATTCTTTGCGCGCTGGCAATAAAATAATACAAAGACCAGCACAGAAAGAAGGCTAGGGCTCCAGCGGAAATGGCTAAAACCCAATTTAAAATGTCGCGTGAAGTTTCAAACATAAATTTCTGCCATAAAGAAGGCGAGAGCCCTCCTATATGCTTGAATTAAAAATTAAAAATCTCTAATTTGCGCTTCAAATTGATCATGGCAACGATTTACTAAATCAGTTTGAATAGCATCTATTTCTAAAGCGGTTAAAGTGCGGTCCTCCGCTTGATAAGTAAGATGGAAGGCCCAGCTTTTTCGGCCGCTTCCCAAAGCCTCGCCCCGATAAATATCAAACAGCTCCGCCTTAACCAATAAAGGATGAAAAGAAATCAAAGTTCTCCAGAAATCATTATATAATATTTTTTCTTCAACAACAAAGGCAACATCGCGGACAACCGGAGGATATTTAGAAAGTTCCCGATAATGATTTGAGGCTAAAGACTGAGACAACTCAAGTATTTCTTTGAAATTAAGCTCGACCACAGCAGTTTTTAATTTTAAGCCAAAGGCGTTTGCCAACTTATTATCCAAAAGTCCGGCAACGCCCAGTTCTTTGCCGGCGCAAAAAACAGCCACTGCTTGACCGGCTTGAGACCAAGCCGGCTGGTTCTCTAGAGCTAAAAATTCCACTCGAGAATCAGGCCATAGTTTTGTAAACAAGAGATTAACTAAACCCTTAATTCGATTAAAGGAAACAGAGTTGTCTTGGCTGGCGAACAGCATTGCTAACTGTTTGCCTTGATAAGGCAAAAAATCGCCGCGATCATCTTTCATATATTCACCCGGCGCCGGCAAAAAAATCCGACCTAATTCAAAAATTCCAAATTGATTAAAATTAAATTGATTTAAACGGGCGTCTTGCCAGAGTCCGGCTAAAAGAGTGGGGCGCAAAAAAACATGCTGCTCGGAAATAGGATTAGCCAAACGCAGACAACGACTGGGGTCAAGATTAAGCTTGGATAACACCGCCTCACTGACAAAAGAATAATTATACACTTCGTGTAAACGCCCGGCGCCGCTTAAAATATCCTGAATTTTTCTTTCTAAGGATAATTCGAGATTATCCGGCAGGGGTGTTAGAGGAGAAATCGGACTCTGGGATAAAATGTTATTATAACCGACAATTCTAGCGACCTCTTCTAAAATATCTTCTTTGATAGAAACATCTTTAACCGCCCGCCAACTGGGAGGAATAACGGCTAAAATATTTTTAGAAACATCTACCTTAAAACCAAGCCTCTCTAAAATGCTGATTGTTTCTTTTCTGGTAAGACTGTACCCCAATCTTTTCTTAAGCCAAGAAAAATCTACTTCTATAGGCGACGGTTCTAATTTAAAATTGACGATATCTACCGGTTGGCCAGCTAATTCCGCTTCCGGCATAATTTCTTTTATCAGCTGCCAAGCCCTCTGCCAGGCCAGCTCCGGTAAATTAGGATCTAATGTTTTTTCAAAGCGCATAGAAGCATCTGTACGCAGGTTTAAAGCTTGAGACGTTTGACGAACACGCACAGCGTCAAAAGAGGCCGCCTCTAAAATAATGCTTTCGGTGTCGGAGTTAACCGCACAGCGCTTACCTCCCATAATACCAGCCAAAGCTATCGGTTCATAACCATCGGTAATAACAATACTATTCTTCGGCAGAAGCCGCTCTTTTTCGTCTAAAGTTTCCAGACTCTCGCCATCCTTAGAGGCGCGGATGCTAATTTTTTCCAAACCGGAAGCGTCAAAAGCATGCAGCGGTTGACCCGATTCCAACATGACGTAATTAGTAATATCGACTAAGGCGTTAATTGGCCGCGCCCCCACCGCCACCAGACGCTCTTTAAGCCAGCGAGGAGATTCTATCGTTTTTACGTGATTTATCTTCACGGCAATATAGCGGAAACAAGCAGACTTGTCCTCTATCTTCACATCTAATTGACTTTTACCACTACCATGTAAATCTTTATTCTCTAAATTAGATAAATAGGGGCGAAGAGGGGATTTTAACAAAGCACTCAGCTCCCTGGCCATACCATAGTGTCCCCATAAATCACCGCGATTAGATAAAGACTTATTATCAATTTCTAAAATAATATCGTTAAAATTTAAATAATCGGCAAATGACTGCCCGATTTTAGCCTTATCCGATAAGACCATAATGCCTTCATGGTCGGAGCCTAAACCTAATTCATCTTCAGCACAAATCATGCCATATGACTTTTCTCCTCTAATTTCTGATTCTTTTATTTCCACCCCGTTGGGCAGCGTAGCGCCGACAAGCGCCACGGGAACTTTTTGACCGAAAGCGACATTGGGAGCACCGCAAACGATATCCAAAATCTCACCCTTGATATCAACTTTAATCAGGCGTAAACGGTCGGCATTAGGATGTGGAGCAACTGATACCACCCTACCGACAACGACTTTTTCAAAAACCGCTTTCTGTTCTTTCCAAGATTCCACCTCGACTATGTGTAAAGTCAATAATTCAGCAATGTCCGTAGGATTAATTGCTTTGGGTAGTTTTACGAAATCTTTAAGCCAATTAAGAGATAAATACATAAATATTGAAGCTGTTTAAAATTGCTGTAAAAATCTTAAATCTCCGGCATTAAACAAACGAATATCATTAATACCGTATTTAAGCATCGCTAAACGATTCAGACCAAAACCGAACGCAAAACCGGAATACTGTTCCGGGTCAACGCCTCCCGCTCGTAAAACGTCAGGATGAATTAAACCGCAACCAAGTATTTCTAGCCAGCCTGAGTATTTGCAGACATGGCAGCCCTTACCCTGACACAAGAAACAAGTATATTCTCCATTGGAGCCGGGCTCAACGAAAGGATAGAATTTCGGACGCATCCTAAATTTTGTTTCCGGACCATAAAGTTTTTTTCCAACCGCTTCAAGCACGCTCTTCATTTGGGCAAAATTAATATTTTTACCGACCATCACCCCTTCCAACTGATAAAAAGTGTGCTCGTGACGAGCGTCGGTCGCTTCGCTGCGGAAAACACGACCTGGCATAATAACTTTTAACGGAACGCCATACTTGCGCATAGCTCTAACCTGAGTGTTGGAAGTTTGTGTGCGCATCGTCAAATCATATTCACCCTGCTTATTTTTCAAATCAACATAAAACGTATCCTGCATATCTCTAGCCGGATGATGCGGCGGCACATTCAAAGCTTCAAAATTATAAAATTCACTTTCTAATTCCGGTCCGTCCATAACCATAAAACCAAGAGTAGCAAAAAATTCCTCTAATTCCCGCCGTAATAAAGTAAGGGGGTGAAGACTACCGGTAGTAATTTTCTCTCCGGGAACAGTCGGATCTAAATAAGCGGCCGATTCCTCTTTTTTTTCAATTTCTGTTTTAACTTCATTAAAACGTTCCTGTAATTCCTGCTTGATTACATTCGCTAGTTCACCCGCTTCACGTCGCATTTCCAAACTTAAATCTTTCAATTCCCCCAAAAGACCGTTCAACTCCCCCTTGCGTGACAAATACTTAAGCTCTAACTCCCTTAAAGCCGGCAGATCATTAATTTTTTGCAAACTCTCTAAAAAATCGTCCCTTAATTTTTCTAATTTATTTTTCATATACTAGCTATATTCCTTATCCGTCATTTAAAGGCGGCTTTTTTTATAACTGGCAACAAATAATTCTAGAATTGAAAAGATAATCAATAATAAAATTAAATTTAACCAAGTAAAAAGATTAGCTGACAATAAAAACAAGGCGATAACTATAAATAAAGCAAAAAGGAAAGACTGCCGAAAAGCGGTAGCAACTGCATAAAATGCTAATTCGCGGCGCAAAGCCACAAAACGGATAATAAAACCAACTAAAGCCGCTGTGCCTGAAAGTGCCAAAAATAAAGCTACATAAAACAACATGAAGCCAAGCCAATTAGTGACAGTGGGGTCAATAAAATTAAGCATCAAAATAAACACCCCCCAGCAAACGGCGGTCATCACCCCCATAACGATTAAATAATTCTTTAAAGTCATAAATTTAATATTAAAGACTTAAACCCCTAAAGAAGCCCTGATTTTCTCCAATTCAATCTCATAACGAGCCAGCTTGTCTTTTTCCGCTTGGACAATATGAGCCGGCGCTCTGTCGATAAACTCTTGATTTTCCAAATGAGCTCGCAGGCCGCTGATTAAATTTAGAAGATTTTCTTTTTCTTTCCGCAAACGCGCCTTTTCTTTCTCCGGATCTACCGCTCCCAAAAGATAAATGTCCACATCTCTTAATACCACTTTTATGGCCTGACCATCAGGCGGTCCGTCAGTTGCCAGTAAAGATTCGATGCCAGTTCTCAGGCCCTTGATTAAAGGCGCCTGGGACAATAATAACTCGGACTTAGGGCCGGTAACTAGAGCCTGTAATTTACGTGCCGGCTCAACTTTATTTTCACTGCGAGCGTTGCGGATGGCAATAATCGCCTCTTGGACAAAAGAAAAATCTGCTTCTTTCCCAGGATTATTTATCCAATAATCGAGCTTGTTCGCTAATTTCGGCCACGGCTCTACCATTAATAAAGTGTTGTTAAAACTTTGCCAAATAGCTTCCGTGACGTAAGGAATGAAAGGATGCCACATTATTAACAAATTCTTTAAGATAAATACCAAAATAGTTTCCTTGCCCTTTTCTATCTTAGTCGTTTCCAAATACCAATCCGCTAATTTGTTCCAAGTGAAATCATAGAGAGTTTCGGCGGCAAAAGAAAAATTAAAGTCGCTTAAAGAAGTAGCCAAGGTCTTACGCGTGCTCAGCAGTTCTCCTAAAATCCAATTATCGGACAAACTTTTGGCCTCGGGTAAAACATCAATTGGGGTACTTAAAATTTCATCATCAAGATTATTTAAAATAAAGCGGGAAATATTCCACAATTTATTGATAAAATTTCTCTTTGATTCTATTTTCTCCTCGCTATAACGAGAATCGTTGCCGGGAGTCGCTCCCATCAGCAGAGATAAGCGCACCGCATCGGCTCCATATTTAGCAATTACCTCTAAGGGATCGACGCCATTACCTTTCGATTTGGACATCTTCTTGCCGTTCTTGTCTAAAATCGTGCCATGCAGATAAACCTGAGAAAACGGTTTCTCGCCTAAAGCGAAAAAAGACATCATCACCATGCGTGATACCCATAAAGTCAAGATTTCATAGCCTGTCTCCAAGACTTGCGTAGGATGAAAACGAGCCAAATCACCGGTTTTTATGCCGTCTTTGAAATTATCCGGCCAGCCTAGAGTAGAAAAGGTCCACATCCCCGAAGAAAACCAAGTATCTAAAGTATCATTATCTTTAATCCAGCCCTCAGCCGCTGGCGCTTCTTCGCCAACATAAATTTCTTCACCGCGATACCAAGCGGGAATACTATGACCGAACCAAATTTGTCGAGAAATACACCAATCATGCAAATTTTCCATCCAATCAAGATAGCGTTTATTAAATCTTTCCGGTAAAAATTTAATTTCACCTTCACGGACGGCGGCAATGGCCGCTTCTTTCAGAGACTTACCTTGTAGGCGGGCCAGAGGCTTGTCGACGGCAATAAACCATTGCCTGGAAGGCAAAGGCTCAATCGGATTATCACAGCGATAACAACAAGAAAGATTATTAACTATTTCTTCCTCCTTTATCATTAAGCCCTGATTACGCAAAGAGGCCACTACTTTTTCTCGAGCGGCGATTACGCTTAAACCGCTGAATTCGCCAAAACCTTCACGGATAAGACCATCTTCATTAATAACTTTAATCTTTGGCAATGATTGTGCCTCCGCTATCTGCCAATCAATGGCTGAATGAGCTGGAGTTACACCTAACGCTCCGGTGCCAAAATCCATCTCGACATTATAATCAGCAATAATCTTAATTCTTAAATCTTGGCCGCAAAAATTAACCTCATATTCTTGACCTATATATTGTTGGTAACGCTCATCTTTGGGATTAACGGCCACGGCGGTATCGCCTAATTTAGTTTCCGGACGTGTAGTGGAAATAGCTATAGGAAAATTAGGGCCATACTTAAAGGTATAAAGAAAAGTGCTCTGCTCTTTATATTCAACCTCATCGTCCGCTAAAGTTGAATGGCAGCGCGGGCACCAATTAACTATACGCTCACCGCGATAAATGACACCCTCATTATACATATCAAGAAACATCCTCTGCACCGCCTGCTGTCGGGGAGAATCAAGGGTAAAAGCTAGACGAGACCAGTCCAAAGAGGCGCCCATTTTTCTGATTTGATGTAAAATCGTGGCTTGAGTTTCAGCTACAAATTTATCAACTTCTTCCAAAAAAACCTTTCGCCCTAAATCATGCCTGGTCTTCCCGGTTTCAGAAAAAATCTTTTTCTCCACCATATTCTGAGTAGCGATAGCGGCGTGGTCGGTTCCAGGAAGCCAGAGGGCACGATAGGAATTCTGACGGTGATAACGAATCATTAAGTCTTCAATCGCCAACATGGCACTATGGCCAAGATGTAATTTAGCGGTAATATTAGGAGGAGGGAGTACAATCGTATAGCTAGGGGCGCCTGCGGGCAAATCAAGATTATCCGGGTTAAAAAAACCGGAATCCTCCCAAAGACGATAAATATTATCTTCAAATAAAGCCGGCTCGTAAATTTTGGCTAATTCTTTTTTCATACCTTTTAAATTACCAAAAATATGCCATTGCGTCAACCATAAATTGCCTTGACTCTAGCAAAAAATAATTATATATTAAATGGTCGGACTAATAAAAAACTAAGGAAAATAAGGGGATGCTTACTTTAGAGCAACAAATCTTCAAGCAAATAGACAAGTCGGAAAACATTCTGATTGTCTTTAATGCTGACTGGAACGGCGATGCGGTCGCCTCGGCTCTAGGTTTATTTTTATATTTGAAAAAAATCGGCAAAAAAACGGAGATAGCCGCCCATTTGGCGGAGGATGACGCAGCCGCCAACAAGGCCGCTGCCGCTTGGCGCTTTCTGCCTGCTTTTGAAAAAATTCAAAGTTCGCTTAAAAATTTACGCAAATTTATTGTGTCTTTAGATATTAGCCAGGCCACTATCAACCAAATAAAATATACGGTCGACGGCCACAAGCTTAACTTCATCATTTCGCCGGAAAAGGGATGGTTCACCCCCGAAGATATTAGCACTTCTTCCAGCGGCTTTAAATATGACTTAATCTTTGTGTTGGATACTCCCGACTTTGAATCTTTGGGAGCAATTTATGACAATAATGTAGAATTTTTTTATAAAACAACCGTTATTAATATCGACCACCAAGCGGACAACGAGGAATATGGCCAAATTAATTATCTCGATCTTAATGTTGTCTCTACGGCAGAAATGGTATATAACCTCATTAAACAACATTCCCAAGAACCGCTTGATGAAGACATTGCCACCTGTCTGCTTGCGGGAATTATCAGCAAAACCAAAAATTATAAAAGTGCTAATCTGACACCGCGCACCCTGCTAACAAGCTCAAAGCTTATCGGTTTGGGCGCAAGAAGAGAAGAAATAATTAACCAGCTATATCGTTCTAAACCCTTAGCGGTCTTGAAATCTTGGGGTAAAATTTTAAATAACCTAAAAACGGAAGATCAAGGAAGGATTGTTTGGTCCTGGCTGGAAGAAAAAGATGAAATCTCCGCCCTTATTAACGGACAATTGGATGTCCAGGAAATATTTGAAGAAATAAGCGCCAGTGTCGCTGAGGCAAAATTTATTTTCATAGCCGGCGTCCATCCTCAATCAGAAGGCATATTCATATTAATACAGGCCGCCAAAGGCTTCTCGTCTATAGAGGTGCTAAAAAATTATTCCCCCGCCGGCAATACCCGCATCGCCAGCGCCATCCTTCCTTTCAGTCGGGAAGAATGGCAAGAAAAATTCATCGCCGCCCTAAAAGACAAACTTGATAAAAACAAAATCTAATGATATAAAGGAGAAGAATTAATTCGAAATTAAACGATTACCGGATTTAATTGCGAATCCTTGAATCATAAATACGCGCCTATAGCTCAGTCGGTTAGAGCACAGCTCTTATAAAGCTGGGGTCGATGGTTCAAGTCCATCTAGGCGCACCAGCACCATCCGTTAATATTGCCAAGTTCTCACCTATACAATATAATAAGAAAATAAGGGCTCGTAGCTCAGTTGGCTAGAGCGTTACGTTGACATCGTAAAGGTCACCCGTTCGAGTCGGGTCGGGCCCACATTATTTTTCTTATATATGTTAAAATTTTTTTCTGGCAATAAACATCATTTAGTCCAAACTGAGGATACCTCGAGTATTAGCGACTGGATGGAAAAGGAAGCCGTTTCCGAAGGCCAACTTTCAATCGATGTTTATCAGACTGACAGAAAAATCATCATTCAATCGACTATTGCCGGCGCTAAGCCGGAAGATTTAAAAGTATCTCTTCATCATGATTTACTGACTATCCACGGAACCAGAAAACAGCCCCAGATGGTAGCCGATGAACAATATCTCTATCGTGAATGCTATTGGGGGTCATTTTCGCGCTCGATTATTTTGCCAGCCGAAGTCGATCCCCGTAAAGTTGAGGCTAACTTAGAAAATGGCGTCTTAACCGTTTCTCTAACAAAAACTAAACCGGAAAATATTGCCGTTAATTTTAAAGACTGATTATGAATTACGAATTGACAGTAGCCGGATTCAGCGATGACCAAGTAATACTTAAAGATGACAACAATTCCCTTATCTACTGGCCAAAAAATAAATTGCCTCAGATACCGGAAATCGGGCAAAAAATAAACTTTTCTATCGGCGATAACAGAGCCGAAATTCTCAACGAGCTCCTACGCACTGATAATTAGTGACGCCAATATGTCAAAAAAACACTTACCCATCATCGCCATCATCGCCGTATTGGTGGTGTTTTTATTTTTAATCGTCTTGACGGCTAATCTCGGAAAATCAGACTCAACTTTAAGCGATAATTTGTATTTCGGCGGTTTAGACATTAGCGGTCTGGATAAGGCGCAAGCGGAAACAATGATAAAAAAAGAATATCAGACAATGGTTGAGAAGGGCTTAACTCTAAAATATGGAGATTCGTTTCTATCTTTACCGGCGACGTCCGCATCTTTTGACGCCGATTTGTCCTATCCCCACTTTCATTATACGGACGATAATATCAAAGCCTCTTTGGAAGCTCACACCAAGCCGGGATTACTAGCACGCTGGTGGCGGCAATTATTTGGACCTAAAAACATATATATCACTCCGACCTTCAAGTTAGATGAAGAAAAAATCAAAAAAACCGTTCAAACCTCATTAACCGACGCCTTCTATCCGGCGGTAGACGCTGCTTTTATTTTTACAAAAAACAATATTGAAATTACCCCCGAAAGACCGGGTAAAACCATCGACTGGGAGGCGTTGTTTAAAGATATTAAAAATAGGCTGGAATTATTTACCACCGACCCTATAGTGGTTAAAACTAAAACGGAGTATCCCGAAATTTATGCACGCGACTTAATCGGTCTGGAAAATGAAGCGGATAATCTCAGTCGTAATCCATTAACTCTCGTCTTCAATGATAAATCTTGGCCGGTTACTCGAGAAGAGATAGCTTCCTGGCTATATGTGCGTAAACAAGACGGTAAATTAAATCTCGCCTTCAGTCCTGAAAGAATCGCTAAGTATCTCAACGACAATATAGCCGATAAAATAAACGTCTCACCACAAGATCCGCGCTTTGAAATTAAAGACAATAAAGTCTCCAGTTGGCAATTAGGAAAAGACGGCTACGAACTTGACTCTATTGCCAGCGCTTCCGAAATTATCAACCAATATTTTGCCTCTTCTGAAAAAAATGAAAAAAATATTTCCTTAATCGTTAAAACATTGCCTCCAGCGATTGCAGAAGACTTTGATATTAAAGAAATAATCGGTACCGGCCATTCCAATTTTGCGGGCTCCTCGGCTAACCGTCGTCATAATATAGAAGTAGGGGCGGCGGCAGTCAACGGCATACTTATTAAACCGGGAGAAGAATTTTCTTTGGTAAAAACTCTAGGAGCAATCAATGCTAGTACCGGCTATCTCCCTGAGCTAGTAATTAAAAACAATAAAACCATACCTGAATACGGCGGCGGCCTCTGCCAAATAGGCACCACTATTTTCCGTTCAGCTCTAGCCTCGGGCCTGCCTATTACCGCCAGACAAAACCACTCCTACCGAGTTTCCTATTACGAACCAGCCGGTACCGATGCGGCTGTCTACGATCCTTGGCCCGATGTCCGCTTCATTAATGATACTCCGAAGGCTATCCTCATCCAGTCACGGATTGAGGGTAATGATATCTATTTTGATTTTTGGGGAACAAAAGACGGCAGAAGCGTCACCACCACCACCCCGGTAATATATAATATTGTTAAACCGCCAGCTACTAAAATAGTAGAAAGTGACGAATTATCGCCAGGAGAAAAGAAATGCACAGAACAAGCCCATAACGGAGCCGACACCTATTTCGACTACACCGTCATCTACCCAGAGGGAGCAACCAGCACCCCGCTGGAAAAAACCAGACGATTTAGCTCCCACTATGTTCCTTGGCAAGAGGTCTGTTTGGTTGGCAAAATTGCCACTTCAACGCCTGATACAGAAACAGCCTCTTCTAGCCCGACTGTCGAAACCGGTTCTATAGAAATAAATAATTAATAACAAAAACGCGATTATTCTGATAACCGCGTTTTTATATAAAAAAGACCGTCTCAAACGGGTAGGCAAGAAAATTTCTTCTAGGAATTACCGAGCCCACCATTGGCGCCTGATAAAAGCGACAAGGGTAGGCCCAAAAAACCCTAGCAAGAAAGTCCCCATGCTTGTCGTGCCTGACCCGTTTCAAACGGCCTTTTTGTATTTTAAGCAACCATTTAATATATCACTTAAAAAACACTTTGTCAATAGTGTGTTATTAACAGCGAAACAAAGACTGTTGCTACCAGGGCTTAGCGGTATATAATTGGCTATTTTTAGAATAAAATAATACATCACCATCCTCATCGGTTCGCCATATTTGAATACCATCTGCCCGCACCCTGTGAATAAGTTCAGCGGCAGGATGACCGTAATTATTAACCCCAACAGAAATAATGAACGCTTTAGGATTAACTGCTTTAATAAAATCGTCGCTATTAGCATCAGCGGATCCGTGGTGAGAGGCTTTTAGTATATGCGCCCCCAAATAATCATTTTCTGCCAATAATGCCTGCTCTCTACGGCCGCTAGCATCTCCGGTCGCAGTCAAACTTAAACCGGCGCAATTAAAATTAATAGCAAGAGACAGATCATTGTCATCGGTGCTATCTAAAAATTCTTTACCAGGAGGAAATAAACAAAGACGACAGGCAATTTCCAATTCAAAACAAAAATTTTCCGTAGGATAACTGATAATGGTCCCGGACTCAGACAAAGAAGATGATAAAGCGGATCCGGCATAACCAGCCAAATGGGCGGGCAGAAAAGCGCGCTTAACTTGATAGCGTTCCACTAACTCCGGTAAAGCGGCTAAATGATCATCATGACCATGGCTTAAAATTAATAAATCAATAACTGGTTGATGTCCGGAAAAATACCGACCCAAAGCGTAAAGGGTAGACCAATCAGGTCCACCATCTATAAGAATATTCAATCCTCCCGGCGTATGCAAAAGAAAGGAATCACCTTGACCGACATTAAAAAATACCACCTCCGCTCTATGAGGCCGAAAATTGGAAAAAGAAAAAATTACCGACACAACAAAAATTATAAAAATAAAAAGGCGCATGAATTGATTCTAACAAAAACCTGATAAGCAGGCGATAAAAAATTAATCAACAACATACAAAAACCGCCCTGACGGGCGGCCTTTGTATAATTTTCAAAAATTAATAAAATCAGAGTTTTATTTCTTCTTTGCAACTTTCTTCACAGCCTTCTTAGGGGCCTTCTTTGCAACTTTCTTCACAGCCTTCTTCACAACTTTCTTTTTAGTAGCCATAGTTATCACCTCCTTCCTGGGAAATTTCCCATTTATATTTTTCTAAATAAATTTAAAAAATTTTTTTTAGAAATATTTTTTACTAGTTGTTTATATTATACCGCGCGCGCCAATTTATAGCAATAGTTTTGACTCAAAAAAGAACCGCCACTCTTTTTTAAAAATTTAATCATCCCTAATATTATCTTTTAAAATTTATCTTGAAAATATTTTTTTATATTTTCAACTTTTATTTTTGTTTGCTGCATGCTATCGCGCTCGCGTACGGTCACCTCTCCTTTTTCTAAAGTATCAAAGTCAACTGTAACGCAATAAGGAGTGCCTATTTCATCCTGACGACGATAACGTTTACCAATATTACCATTATCATCAAACTCGCAACGCCAATTTAATTTCAAAAAATCAAAAATTTCCCGCGCTCTAACCACTAATTCCGGCTTATTCTTAAGGAGGGGAAAGATGGCAATCTTAATTGGCGCTAATTTAGAAGGTAGGGCTAAAACCGTCCTCAACTCCTCACCAACCCGCTCTTCTCGATAGCTTTCTGTTAAAATAGCTAAGAAAGTCCGACCGACTCCCGCCGAAGTTTCGATAATATGCGGTATATATTTTTCATTACTAATGGGATCAAGGTAGTCCAAATCTATTCCCGAAGATTGGCTGTGGACCGATAAATCATAATCGCCTCGAGCGTGTACTCCTTCCAGCTCTTTAAAGCCAAACGGAAATTTATATTCAATATCATAAGCCTCCTGGGCATAAAAAACTAAATTTTCATGTTTATGCCACTGCAAATTTTTTTCCTTAATCCCTAAATCCAAATAAAATTGCCAGCGTGTTTGCCGCCACTGCTCAAAATATTTCATATCATCACCCGGTTTTACAAAATACTGCATTTCCATCTGCTCAAATTCACGAGTACGAAAAATAAATTGCCGAGTGGTAATTTCATTGCGGAAGGCCTTACCAATCTGAGCAATACCAAAAGGAATTTTAACGCGCGTCGAATTTAAAACATTTTTATAATTAACATAAATACCCTGACAAGTTTCGCCCCGTAAATAAACCGGCTCTTTACTCCAATCACCGGTAAAATTACCAAGATTGGATTGAACTAATAAGTTAAAATTCTTGCCGGGAGTAAAATCACTTGAACCACAGTTTGGACATTTGATTTTACTTTTATTGTTCTCAAAAATATTATTGATTTCTTCTTCGGACATCTTTTCGTCAGCCAAAATACCAGCCTCCTCAAGCAAGGTATCGAGACGAAGACGGCTATGACATTGACGACATTCCGTTAAGGGATCGGAAAAACCCTTTACGTGCCCGGATGCTTGCCACACTTTTGGGCTCATAAATATGGCTGCATCCAGACCAACGATGTCATCGCGAAGTTGCGTCATGGCTCGCCACCATTCTTTTTTAATATTATTGGCAAGTTCAACGCCGTAAGGACCAAAATCATAAACCGCCGTAAAACCGTCATAAATTTCTGAAGAAGGAAAAACAAAACCACGGCGTTTACAAAGAGCAACTATCGAATCTAAAGAATTGTCTGCGTCTTTTTTACTCATATATCTAAAAATTTTTATAATTAAAAATATTTTACTAACTCTTACATTTCCTCCAAATAATCAAAACCTAATAGAGAAAAACCATTTACTAATACCTGCCGAAGAGAACGCAAGAGGCCAATCCGAGCGGAACTAAGTGCTGGCTCTGCCTTTAAAATAGCCACTTCATGATAATAATCATTAAAAACCTGAGATAAGTCAAAGAGATAACGGGCTAAAATTGAGGGATCACGTTGAAAACCGGCTTTAGCAACCGCTTCCGGAAAACGTTGCATCATTATTGCTAAAGACAGTTCTTTACCATGAATTAATAGAGAATAATCAGCCGTCAGCGTTTCATTTTTTCTCAAAATACTGGCTAAACGGGCGCCGGTATATTGTAAATAGGCGGCAGTAAATCCGTCAAAACGCAGAGCCTCATCCATATCAAAAGTAATGATTTTATCAGCCCTGACTTTTAGCATTTCAAATTTTAAAGCCGCCACCGCTAATTTTTCCGCCGTAGACTCAATACGTTTAATTTCCCAATCTTGATGACGGGTAGCTACTTCATGCCGAGCGCGGGTATAAGCTTCATCCCAAATCTGGCTATAAGTGATGACATTACCGTTGCGAGAAGACATCATACCGCCCCTAAGAGTGACAAAATCATAGCCGAGATGGCTAATCTTCAAATTTTCACCGGCTAATTCAAATATTTTCACTAATTGTTTGAAATATAATCCCTGACGAACATCAACGATATAGACGGATTCATCTAAATGATACTCGTTAAATTTCAGCCTAGCTAAAGCCAAGTCGGCGACCGGATATAAAGCGGTACCGTCCGAACGAATAATAGGCAAAACGCCTAATCCATATTCTTCCAAATCGGCAATAACCGCTCCTTGGTTATTTTTTAATATCCCTCTCTGCAAAAATTCTGCAACCATTTTTAAGCCGTCATCGATTACTTCGCTTTCGTAAAAAATATGTTCAAATCTAACGCCAAAACGCTGATAAATTTCGGCGAAATAAGCGATACTCCAAGCTCTGGTTTCCTGCCACAACTCATAGTTTTTTCCTTGCCGGCTTTCAATCTCTTTCATCACGGTAGAAATTTCCGTCTTCATCTTTTCTTTTTCTAAACCGCCGTCTTCTTTTATTTCGGCTTGTAATAATAAATTCGAGGCTTCGGCATAACATTTGCCCAAAAGCCAGCCCTTGGGAGCATCTACATCTTTATAATTGGCACGCTGCCATTGCCATAAAGTCTTGGCGACATGAATACCGAAATCATTAATATAAGAAACAGGAATCGCTCGATAATCATTAAAGGCCAATATTCTAAAAACAGCGTCTCCAAAAAAAAGGTTACGCAAATGGCCGATATGATATTCCTTATGGGTGTTAGCGTTAGAGTATTCCAACATGACTTTTTGCTGGCGACCGACAGCCAGTCGGCCGAAATCAGGACCCGTCTTTTCTATATCAAACAAAGCCTCCCGGTTAAAAACTCCGGCTTTAAAGAAGAAATTAAGATAAGGGCCGACAGCACGAAAAGACTGGATAGCTTCCGGTAAATCTGATTGTTCCAATAATTTTATTTTCTCTTGAGCCAAAGCGGCCGGACTTAAGCCTGAACTTTTAGCTAAAGCAAATAATGGCAAACTTAAATCTCCTAATTCCGCTGGCACGGGATAAACGAAATCATCGGCCGAAACCGATAATAAAGAAGCTAATCTCTCTTTTAGATTGGCTAAAAACATAATCTCTAAGCTAAGAAATTTTAATAAATTGGCGCTTGCCGCGCTGGATAATTAAGCCAGGAGAAACCACAATCTCCGCCTGACTGTCTGTCAGCGTTTTCATATTATTGACCAAACCGACTTTAATGCCGCCTTGATCAACTAAACGACGCGCTTCCCCCCGGCTGGAACATAAATTCAAAGCGACTAATAAATCAGCAATCTTATAATTACCAGCGGGCACAACCTTACTCTCCACCTCGTCTGGCATCTCCTTATTTTGAACGGTTTTAATAAAATAATCCTGAGAAGCGTCGGCGTCTTTCTCGCCATGATTAATGCGGGTAATCTCCCAAGCAAGCTTCATTTTAACATCGCGCGGATTGAGTTTGCCCGATGACAATCCGGCTTGAATATCTTTCACTTCCGCCCAAGGTAAAAAAGTGCACAATTCAAAAGCGGACGGCAGAACATCATCAGCCCAAGACATCACCTGACCGTACATATTGTTAGGACTCTCATCCAACATTATAATATTACCTTCGCTTTTGCCCATCTTCTTGCCTTCACTATCAGTTAAAAGCTTGAGTGTTAAAACGTCTTTATCTTTCTGCTTCAATGCCTTAAGTAAATCCCGTCCGCACATCATATTAAATAATTGATCATTGCCTCCGACTTCAACGTCGACATCTAAAACTATACTATCATAAGCTTGGGCAAGAGGATATAAAAATTCATGTAAAAATATCGGTTTTTCTTCCTCTAATCTTTTCTGAAACATGTCCCGCTGAATCATCTGCTGAACTGTAAAATTAGAAGCTAAACCAAGCAAATCCTTAAAAGAAAGCTGATCATGCCACTCGTGATTATATCTTAACTCCGCCGGATTATCGCCAGTAAAATTAAGATAAGCTCCGGCCTGCTTTTGAAAATTAACTGCGTTTGCCGTCACTTCTTCTCTGCTTAATTGTTTACGAACCGATCCCTTATCGGTAGGATCGCCAATCATACCGGTAAAAGTGCCAACCAGAAAAATAACTTTATGTCCCAAGCGTTGAAATTGAGCCAGTTTGATTAAAGCAATAGCATTCCCAATATGCAAAGAAGAAGCGCTCGGATCAAAGCCACAATACAGTCGTAAAACTTCACCACTTTTCAGTTTTTTTTCTAAATTTTCCCGGTTAGGATAAATCTTTTCGACTCCTCTTTCTAAAATTTCCACAATTAAATTCGAGTCCGTGTTGACCTTGGCCATAAATACTTGATAATAATTTATTAAATATGTTATAATAGTAGCAAACCTAGCTGAATTTTTCAATTAAATAAAGACGATTTTGGTTTTAAATAATTATCTTAATAAAACTAACACAATCCTTTATGTTTTCTTATCGCTTTTTTCTTAAGCAAGCCTGGAATATCACTAAGCGCTATCGCTATCTCTGGTTCTTCGGACTTTTTGCCTCTCTCATCGCTCTTGGTGGAGAATACCAGATAATTTCTCAAGGATTAAATAATAATCCTGGCGGCAGCTTCGTCAGCATCGGCGTCTTCATGCTCTATAATCTTTTTAACCCCAGTTTCTACGCCGGTATCGGTTCTTTGGCGGCCAGTAACCCGGCCGCTCTCTGGTCTTTGATCACAGCCCTACTCTTGGCTCTAGCTTTGATAATTATAATGGTATATCTGGCCATAGTTTCTCAAGCCGCCTTGGTTGAACATAGCGCCCAAATAATATTAAACAAAAAAAAGAAAATTGGGCTTAGCATCAATGAGGGACTTGCTTCCGGACGCAAACATTTTTGGAGCTTGCTCGGACTCAACATCAGCGGTAATATCATTATTACCTTCAGCTTCTTAATTATCAGCCTCCCCCTGGTCTTTCTCTTCATCACGGACACAAGCGTATTAACTTTAGCCTACATTCTGCTGTTTGTCATTTTTGTTCCGATTTCTTTATCTATAGCCTTTATCATTAAATATGCTATCGCCGCCAGAGTCTTAGAAAACCTAAGTTTTGTCGCCGCGATGGAGAAGGGCTGGAAAATATTTCAAAATAACTGGTTAGTAAGTTTGGAGATGTCGCTAATCCTTTTCTTAATAAATTTTGCCGTAGGTATTGTAACGATTGCCGTTATTTCTCTTTTTTTCTTACCACTACTATTACTTTCTCTCCAATTATATCTGCCCCTACTCACAGCCCTAAGCTTTATACTGACCCTCGCCGCCATGCTGGTCGCCGCCTCCATTTTCAATACTTTCCAAATTTCCACTTGGACCAGTCTTTATATCCACTTACAAGAAAAGAAGGGTTTAAGCAAATTAGAAAGAATCTTCCAGCGCCAGCGCTAATATAAATTTTCAATTATCTCAAACAGCCGCGGCCAAGGCCGCCGATTATCGGCGCACAGGCCGCGGCTATTAAATAAGACGCTATGAGCGATATTGCTTCAATAGAAAATTTAATTGACCCAGATACCGCCAAAGACGAAGATAGCGTCCAGGGTAAATTTGCCAAAAAACAGCAGGAAATAAAACTCAAAGAGATAGAAAAACAAACAGAACAGAACGCCGCCGCCATTGGCCTACCCTATGTCAATCTTTTTGGCTTCCCTATCAGCCCGGAGGCTTTAGTTTTGATTCCGGAAGAGCGATCGCGTGAACTTAAGGCGGTTTGTTTTTTTTATGACGGCAAAAATATCCGCGTCGCCTGTCTCGAACCAAACGAAGAGATTGCTTTGGAAATTCAACGTTTAAATGAACAATATTTTGCCGACACCAAGCTCTATTTGATTTCTCAAAATAGCCTTAATCAGGCTTTGGAAGCATATAAAGCCGTACCTAAAGTCAAAAAATATGATTCCGGGGTGGAAATAAGCGAAGAAAGCCTGGAAAAATTTAAACAAGATATCGCTAGTTATAAAAATTTGAATGAAAAAATAAATGAAGTAAATGTCAGCGATATTGTCACTCTGTTATTAGCAACAGCAATTAAAGTCGGCTCCAGCGATATTCACATCGAAGCTGAGGAAAATGGAGTCATTATCCGTTTCCGCATCGACGGCGTTCTCCAAGAAGCGGCCGTCATTGATAAGGAAAAGTGGAAAAAAATTATCACGCGCATGAAAATTCTAGCAAAGGTTAAAATTAATATTTCTAATAAACCACAAGACGGACGCTATACTATCTATCTCAAAGACGGAAAAATCGACGTCCGCTCATCTTTTTTGCCCACCGCCTACGGCGAAAGCGTAGTGATGCGCTTGCTTAATTCTAAGGCAGTCGCTCTGGAATTTGAAAGCTTGGGAATACGTCCAGAAATATTGGAAAAACTGAAACAGGAAATCAGCAAACCCAATGGTCTCATTCTTACCACCGGTCCCACTGGTTCCGGAAAAACTACAACTTTATACGCTATTTTGAATATACTTAATCAGCCCGGCACTAAAATAGTCACCTTAGAAGACCCAGTTGAATACCAGTTAGCCGGGATTAATCAAAGTCAAGTTGACGCCAGCAAAGGCTACACTTTTTCAGACGGACTACGCTCCATCCTACGCCAAGATCCGAATGTCATTATGGTCGGCGAAATCCGCGATCTAGAAACCGCCGAAATAGCCATTCAAGCATCACTTACCGGACATTTGGTACTTTCCACTCTACATACTAATGATGCCGCCGGTGTTATCCCGCGCCTAATCGACATCGGAGTTAAGCCCTATTTACTTGTACCCTCTATTAACGCCGTTATTAGTCAACGCTTGGTCAGAAAACTATGCCCATATTGTCGACAGGAACACCGACTTTCAACGGAAGAGGAAGAAAAAGTACAAAAAATATTAGCGGTTATTTCTCCGCGCGCTAAGGTCAATATCCCTTCTAAATTACCAACTATTTATAAAGCTGGCGCCGGCTGCGAACAATGCAATTACTTAGGATATAAAGGTCGTATCGGAATCTACGAAACCTTCACCATGGACGACAACTTAAAACAGCTAACCATTGATAAAGCACCTTCTTTTAAGATTCTTCAGCAAGCCATTGAAAACGGCATGATTACCATGCTTCAAGATGGCGTCTTAAAGGTTATGGATGGTATTACTTCTCTGGAAGAAGTATACCGTGTTATTGGTAATTTCAATTATGTCGACGAACTGTACGATATCGTTATCTCCCAGACAATCGGTCGTGGCGTAAAAATTACAGCGGCGGAATACGAGCGCGGTCAAGCTTTAACTAAGCATATCGGGCAAGCCATTAATCTCAGTGATATTCCCTCGAAAGAATTAATTAAGATGATAATGAGTATGGCCAGCGCCAGTGACGCCGGCGATGTCCACATTGAACCGGAAGAAAATGGGGTAGCTGTTCGCTTCCGCATAGACGGTGTGATGCATGATATTCTCGATCTACCTAAAACCAGCTATTTACCGATTCTTTCGGAAGTAAAAATTTTAGCCGGATTCGCCACCAATATCAAAAGAGCGACTTTAGATGGTCGTTTCAGCGTCTACCTGCCAGAAAAGAAATTCGACTGCCGCCTCTCAATAATCTCCGGCGGTTACGGCGAAACGATTGTTATCCGCCTCCTGATAAATTCCGCCGCTTCGCTTGACTTGGAAAAATTAGGAATCACTTCAGTGGCCAAGAAAGAGCTAGACAAGGCAATAACAAAAACCAAGGGCATCATCATTGCTACCGGTCCCACTGGTTCCGGTAAAACGACAACCCTTTACGGCATTCTTAATAAGCTGAATAAATCCGATGTTAAAATAATTACCATCGAAGACCCGATTGAATACCAACTCCCGGGAATAATGCAAACGCAAATTGACACTGAACGCGGATATACTTTTGCGGCCGCTATGCGCTCTTTGCTTAGACAAAACCCCAATATCATGATGATTGGCGAAATTCGCGACGAAGAAACGGCAAAAATTGCCATTGAAGCGGCTATGACTGGACATCTTGTCTTGTCGACAATTCACGCCAATAGTGCCGCCGGTGCCATTTCCCGCTTCGCCGGCCTAGGGGTCGACAAATCATCCCTGGCTAACGCCATCGAATTTTCCATCGGTCAACGTCTAGCCCGTAGAATCTGTCCGCATTGCAAAATTGAAGACACTCCTGGGCAAGAAATGATTGAACAGGCTAAATCAATTTTATCAAGCATCAAGAACAAAGAAGTAGTTATTCCTAAAACCCTTAAATTCTACAAAGGCGCCGGTTGTGAACAATGTAATCACTTGGGGTATAAAGGCAGAGTGGGCTTATACGAAACCATTCCTTCTTCCAACTCAATCCGCAAATTAATCCAGAAAGAAGAGACGACTGACTACGATATTGAACAAGAAGCAATCAACGAAGGTACGATCAGCATCGCTCAAGATGGGGTGCTTAAAGCCTTAGCCGGAGAAACCAGCCTAGAAGAAGTGTTCCGCGTAATTTAATTTAAAAAGCTAATGCCTCTACTAAAGAGTCAAATCATATGATTAACACCGCTTTTATCACTAAGTTGAAAAATGACTACCGCCAGCGCGAACAAGAAAGACGACAGATAATCAGCCGTTCCAACGATGTTCTCTTTCAAGCAAAAAAAACCATCTTCGCCCTCCAGCGCGAAGAACTATCCTTAGCTGAAGAAAAACTGCGGAGCATGGAAGCCGTTCTGAAAAAAATGGAAAAAGATTTTAGCCCCAATCGCCTTCGCGAAGAAGGAGCCTACCACGCCGCCGCTGAAGAATATGTTGAAGCAAAAACATTGGCGGCGATAGTGTCCGGTAAAAAAATTAATGCCATCACCGGCCTGCACCTAGGATACGACAGCTATCTCGGCGGACTCTGCGATTTAATCGGAGAAATGGTGCGCCTAGCTACCAACCGCGCCGCTAAAGGAAAATATGAAAGTGTGGCGGAACTGAAAGATAAAGCTGAAGAAATAATGAACAGCCTGCTTGATTTTGACTTAACCGGCTATCTGCGCACCAAATACGACCAGGCGCGCGGCCATTTGCGTAAATTAGAACAGATGGCTTATGAAATACGTCTGCGTAAAGATAAATAATGGTTATGCTCATCGCCATCGCTGCCGATTTACATGATAATCTTGCTAACTGGCAGAAATTTAAAGAATACTCAAAAAAGCAGGGCATAGATACCCTGCTTTTCTGCGGCGATTTATGTAACCGCGACACTTTAAAAAAAATAGCAACTGATTGGAAAGGAAAAATATTTATGATTGCCGGTAACCAAGAATTATATAATCAGGCAGAAACTAAAACTTTACCCTCTATTAGCTTCCTCAATCGCTATGGAGTGATAGAAATAAATAATTTAAAAATAGGCTTGATTCATGAGCCTGAATATGAAAAAAGAATCATAAGAGAAAATAAAGGGCTGGACTATTTGTTTTACGGCCACACTCATAAACCTTGGTTTGTCAAGAAAAATGACATCATTATTGCTAATCCGGGAACACTTGGCGGGGTTTTCTATAAAGCCAGTTTTGCCGTTCTTGACACTGATACCGGTAAATTAGAGCTAAAAATTTTAGAAAATATTTAAATGATAGAACCAAAAAACTAAAAGTTTTTTCTATAAAATTATAATAGCGACAGATTACAAATAAACATCGCGCAAATATCGACCGGTAACACTTTCTTTAATTTTCATAACCTCAACAGGCGTGCCGGCGGCAACAATATATCCACCCTGGGCGCCGCCTTCCGGACCCAAATCAATAATCCAATCGACCGATTTAATCACATCAAGATTATGCTCAATAATTAAGACAGTATTACCTTGGTCAACCAACATATTTAAGACTTTAAGCAGGCGATCAATGTCAGCAAAATGCAAACCGGTCGTCGGTTCGTCCAAAATATATAGAGTGCGCCCGGTAGCCCGCCGCGACAATTCTGTCGCCAGCTTAATACGCTGAGCCTCACCTCCGGAAAAAGTAGTGGCAGATTGTCCCAGGTGAATATAGCCCAATCCGACTTCTTCTAAAGTCCCTAATTTCTGGCGCAATGCAGAATTATCCTTAAAAAATTCAAAAGCCTCGCTGACGGTCATCTCTAAAACTTCATGGATATTTTTACCTTTATACTTAATATCCAAGATTTTTTGCTGAAAACGCTGACCGTGACAAACATCGCAAGTAAGATAAACATCATTTAAAAACTGCATTTCCACCTTAATCGCTCCGTCTCCAGCACAGGTTTCACAGCGTCCGCCGGCAACATTAAAAGAAAAATGACCAGAAGTTAATCGCTTTAAACGAGCTTCAGGTAATTCGGCAAATAAGTCACGAATATAGGTATAAAGCCCGGTATAAGTCGCCGGATTGGAACGAGGCGTTCTGCCGATAGGAGATTGATTAATATCTATCACCTTATCAATATTATCTAAACCTCTGATTTCCTTATGGGCGCCGACATCGACTTTAGCTCGGTAGAATTTTTTATTTAAAGCATTAGCCAGAATATCAGACATTAAAGTCGATTTACCGGAACCGGAAACTCCGGTAATAGCCACAAATTTACCCAAAGGAATATGAACATCAATATTTTTTAGATTATGCTCGCTGGCGCCAGCTACCGTCAGAAATTTGCCATTTCCGGGACGAAAAGATTCGCGCTTGGCAATAGACTTAACCCCGGAGAGATAAGCTCCGGTCAATGACTGACGACAATCTTTAATATCCTCAGGTTTACCGGAAAACAGTATTTTGCCGCCATGTTCACCGGCGCCTGGACCGACATCGACTAAATAATCAGCTGCCCGCATCATCGCAGCATCATGTTCTACGACAATAACCGTATTGCCATTATCACGTAAATCTTTAAGCATGGCGATTAATTTATCATTGTCCCGTTGGTGCAAACCGATGGAAGGCTCATCTAAAACATAGAGTACGCCACTTAAAGTGGAGCCTACCTGGGCAGCCAAACGGATACGCTGAGCCTCGCCTCCAGAAAGACTATTGGCGGGACGACTGAGGGTGAGATAAGACAAGCCGACTCTTTCCAAAAATTCTAAATTTTTAATAATCTCTTTTAAAATAGGGTGAATAACCGCCTGATTGCCGTTCCAAGAAGAAGATAACAGCCATTTAGAAAGTAGAGGCCTCAGGATATCAATGGTTTTATCGGCGATATCAGCAATGCTCAAGTTTTTAATTTTAGCAGCCAGATATTCCGGTTTTAAACGAAAACCGCCACAAGCTGGACAAACTGCCAAGCGCATACATTTTTCAATTTCCTGTTTAACGAAATTGGATTTCGTTTGTTCATAGCGCTCTAAAAGCTCAGCATTCAATCCCCGCCACTGCTTGTCTCCGTTTAATATAGCCGCCCGTTGACCGACGCTCATCTCCTGCAAAGGTGTTTCCAAAAAAAAACCATAGCGTTCTCCCAACTTTTTCAATTCTACAAATAAAGCGCTGCTGGTATTGAGATTAGCATGAGCCAGGGGTTTAATCGCTCCTTGAAGCAAATTAAGTTTCAAACTAAAAACTAATTCCGGGTCAATTTCTGTCCGCGTTCCCAAACCACCGCAGTGCGGACAAGCACCATAATTTGAATTAAAAGAAAAATTTCTCGGTTCCAGTCCGGGAAGAGTGAAACTGCAGGTGGGGCAAGCATAGACATAATGACTTGGTTCTTGCTTCTTCTTGTTTTTGCGCCCGGAACTTTTTTCCGCCTTTTTCAAGCGCGTCTGACAATGAGGGCAATAAGGCCAAGCGACTCGGGCATAAAGCAAGCGTAAATAATCATAAATTTCCGTAACCGTACCGACTGTAGAACGCGGATTATTGCCGGCTGTACGCTGATCAATGGCGATAGCTGGCGACAAGCCTTCAATCAAATCAAAATCTGGTTTATCCATTAATCCGACAAACTGACGAGCGTAGGCTGATAAAGATTCAACATAACGTCGCTGCCCCTCCGCGTAAATAGTATCAAAAGCTAAAGAAGATTTACCGGACCCAGACAAGCCGGTAATAACAATCAACTTATTGCGGGGCAAATCAAGATTAATATCTTTTAAATTATGAGTACGGGCGCCTTTGATTTTTATATTATTTTCAAGCATGTCTGAATAAATAAATATTTTAATAGTGTCCATTATATACTTAAATGCGCAAAAAAACAAGAGCGGATTTAAACCGCTCTTGGAAAAAATGATTAAAAAAATGGAAAGAAAATCCGCAAAATAACCATCAGCCAACGATGGTGCCAAACTAGACGCTGAGAGGATAAATTTATCTTGACAGCGCTATCGCGCCAGCGTCGCCAAATCTTAAGCAAGTCGGCTACCGCTTGTTTTTGTTTAAAGAAAACCCCTAATTCAAGATTAAAGTTGAAAGACAAAATATCCAGATTTTGCGAACCAACCAGGGCTTCCTTATCATCTATTATCATCACCTTCGCGTGGTTCATTGCCTGAGTTAAATAAAAAATTACACCGACCGAGGATAAATAGGAAGCGTTAGCATAATTAATCTTATTTAAAAATTTGATATCCGTGTCTTGGGGAATGATTATCTCTACTGATACCCCGCGATGAATGGCATTATCCAAAGAAGCTAACAACCAACGCGGTGGCATAAGATAAGGTGTAACGATTTTAATAGAAGTTTGCGCCTCCATCAATTTACGGCGATAATAATTATTAAAACTATATTTTTTTTCACCTATTTCCCAAGTGTCTATTACCCATGATTTTATTTTTTTTACTAAAGGCAGACGACTATGAATAAGAATACGCTCATCTTTGCCGCCGCAACGTTTGTAAGTATAGGCGAAAGAACGCAATAAGGGGCGAACAACCCGTCCGCGCAAGCAAATTTGTAAATCATACCAATAGCGAATCTTGTCCTCAATATTAACGCCGCCTAAAAAAGCAATTTTTTCATCGATAATCACCAGTTTGCGATGAATGCGCTTAAACCAACGGGAAAAAAAGATAAACTCGACGCCAGCGTTTCTTAATTCAGACACCGATACTGACTTTAAACTAATACTGCCATAAGCATCGACAATAACTACCACCTTTAGACCGGCCTGCGCCTTTTCTTTTAACTTGCCTAAAAAATCATGAGTCTGACGAGTGTCGTCCAAAAAAATATACATCTCAATATAAATCGATTTTTCCGCCTTTACCAAAGCGGCCAAAATTCCATCCCAGGCCTTTTGTGAAGTTGTATAGAATTTATAGCGCATAAAATTATTATACCACGGGCGGGGAAAAAATAGGCAAACAAAAACCAGGCTGTTAACCTGGTTTATATATTTTATATATATTTTATGATAATAGGCGTTTAATTTCCGGCAAAAAACGCTTAGCTTCGCTGCGACCGATATCAATCAAAGCTTTAGCTACCGGCGGATCAAAATATTTTTTATACTCATTGGTCTGCATAAAAGCAGAAGTGTCTGGATTCATTACTAAATCTGCTCCAAATAAAGAATGCTTGGCTAGATTATGGACGGCAATCCTAGTTGATCGCAAAGCCACCGTCGGCAGATTAAAACGGCGATGAATAAATTCATGATGATGATAAAGATTAACAGCAATAATTTTATCCGCCCCCATCTCTCGTACAAGATTAACCGGCACCGGGTTGCTCAAACCACCATCCACCAATAAGTGGCCGTGAATTCGCACCGGCTCAAAAACCAAGGGGACGGAAGTGCTAGCTCTGACCGCTGTAGCCAAACGACCTTGATCAAGGATGCAAGCCTGACCACTAATAAGATCAGTAGCGACAATCTTTAAAGGTAAACGACAATCAGAAAAATTTTTACGACCCAACACTCTCTCCAAGAATATTTCAAATTTACGTCCGGAAACTAAACCGCCGCGGAAACCCAAATCAAATAAAGTTGGCAATTTCCCCTTCTTGTTCATAACAATTTTCTGCTTCAATAAATCAAAACTAGAATAAATAGAAAAATAAGCGCCAATCAAAGCACCAATAGAGGCGCCGCTGATATAATCAAGGGGTATATTATTTTCTTGCAACACCTGAATAACGCCGATATGAGCGAAGCCGCGAAAACCACCGCTACCAAGTGCTAAACCAATTTTAGGACGAGATTTCATATATTTTAGACTGACTATATTCTAGTATTTTTTCTTTAAATGAGCAAATATGGGAGGCTAAAAGTCTTGTTTAATTTAATATTAAAATAAAAATGCTTAAAAAACATTAATTAATCCCTGTCCAAACATAAAAAGCTATTCTTATCTAATAGCTTTTTCATAATCAGTCTTAGGGCCTGATGTTTCCGAAAAAATTGTTTAGATTATTGGGGAAATTGAGAAATGGTCGGAAATTTTAAATAATAGAGCTTGTTAACAGTTGACTATAATATTAACATATGTTAATATAGATTATATAAGTTAACATAAAATATATGAAAGCAGAAAAAAATTATTATACCGTCAAAGAACTTGCTGATATTATGGGTCTTAGTAGGATCACGATTTTTAAAAGAATTAAAGCTGGGAAAATTAAAGCTGAAAAAATAGGTAGAAATTATATTATCTATAAAAATGATTTAAAAGAAATGTTTAGCAATAACCTTACCAAGGACGATAAAATTATCATTAAAAATGCTTTAAAAATAGTCTTAAATGAATATGGAGACACGATAAGAATGCTGGGTAAAGAATAAAATATGTTAAAGCCACTAACCATTAATGAAATAAAATATTTAGCTCATCGTTTAGCTATTGACACTATGGGTTGGGATGAGCCGATACCAAAATTTGAAACAAGATACCCCAATGTATTGGAGAGTTGTATTGCTACACCTTTTCAGAAATTTGAAAGAAAAAATTTGTACGCAGGTATTGATGGTAAAGGGGCTATTTTGTTTTATTTACTTATAAAAAATCACCCTTTTCAAAACGGAAACAAAAGACTGGCCGTTGCGTCATTGCTAGTTTTTCTTTATAGGAATAATAAGTGGATTGAAGTAGACAATAAAGAACTTTATAATTTGGCTGTTTGGGTGGCCCAAAGTCCTTCTTTAGCTAAAGATGAAATGATTATTTTTATTAGTAAATTTATTAAAAAATATTTACGGAATTTTAAGCTCTCCGAGGCCTAACAGCCTAGGTTCCCCCAATAGAATATAAAAAACATATCTTTACGATATGTCTTTTATTTTTTAGGTAGTCTTAAACTCTAATATTTACCAAAATTTTAATGAGATTATTGGGGAAATTGAGAAGTGGACGGAAATTCTAGAAAAAAAATTCATTTAGCAGTCGAGGGAATAATTACCTCTTGACAGAAGTATTTGCCTAATTTTAGATGTTTTAAAAATGTAAAAGACCTCTAATATTTAACACTTTAATTCAGAGCAAAAATATGCTATAATTATGATAAATTTAACTAAAATTCAATAATTTATTTGGTTTGATCAGAAGAAACTTATGGAATACGAGGAAAAAAAATTAATAAAATATTGTGAGAATTTAGATTTTAAGAAATTGGATAATTGGCCGCCAGAAGAATATTGTTATGAATATATCAGCCTATGTGCCGTTGATGCCGTTTTTTCGATTAATACAAATTATGGAGCTGTAAAAAATATAATAGGAAAAATAAAGGGCAATTCACATCTTAAATCGTTAGAAGATTTTAAAAATTGGCTAGACGGCCATTCCCTAGAAAATTTAAAAGAATATTTTAACAAGCAAAAAATAGCCAGCAAAACAAAAATTGATGTTTTGAGAGATTTTGTAGATGTTTTATTGGAGAGTGGCTTTCTAGAAAAAAGTGATTTTTCTAAATTTATTAATGACCAAAAGTTTAAGAGTAAATTAAAAGAAATAAGAGGTATTGGTGATGTTACTATTTCTTATTTTTTTATGCTTTCTATGGATGAAAATAATGTTAAGCCGGATCGACATGTTAAAAATTTTATTTCTGACGGTACGGGGATTACAGTAAACAAAGTAACGGAGAAGTATGCTCGAGATATATTAAAGAAAATTTTTCCAAGTTTATTAGAAAAGTACGGCTCGTTAACTTTAAGAAGTTTAGATTATTTAATTTGGAATTTCCAGAGAACAAAAAGATATATAAAATTCGGAGATATAACAAAAATTAGCGTTGATGCCATAGTTAATCCAGCCAACGAAACTCTGTTGGGTGGTGGCGGTTGTGACGGCGCCATACATATGGCCGCCGGACCAAAATTGCTAGAAGAGTGCCAATGTCTTAATGGTTGTCTGAAAGGCGAAGCTAAAATAACCAATGGATACAACTTACAGACCAAATATATTATCCATACAGTTGGACCGGTCTATGGGCAAGAAAATGGCAAAGAAAATAATATATTAACTAATTGTTATGTTAATTGTCTTAAACTTGCAAAGGAGAATAAAATAAAAACTATCGCTTTCCCCTGCATCAGCACCGGTTGTTATAAGTTTCCAAAAGATGAAGCTGCTAAGATTGCCGTTGAAATTACAAAACATTATGTTAATAGCTTTAAAAAGATTATTTTCGTTTGTTTCTCCGAGTTAGATTATAATATTTATCAGAAACTGAACAAATAACAGTAATAATTAAATCAATACCCAAGGGGACCACTCAGCAAAACGGGAAAATTGAGATTTAAATTAAATTTTCGTATAAGTCTGTTGTTAAGATAAATTGTATGGAACAGATAGCCTGTATCACGACGATAGTAATTGTAGCCATCTATGGTATATTAAGAAGGCCTAACTTTAAAAATAAGAACGAATTAACTATAACATACCCCGACGGCCCATTTGCTAATTGGCAAAGAAACTTAAAAGAAAAGAAAATTTTAAAAGCTGGCTTTAATATAAGTTCAGAAGAAAAAATAAAAGAATGGGACGTAATTAGACTTATCTACCTTATTTTTCCGATACTCTTACCTTTGATATTTTTCAAAAGCAAAAAAATTAAGGTTAATTATATAAAATAATTTAAATTTTATGAAAAATCGGAATTTATTGATTCAAAATTTATTGATTTTTGTGGGCATGATTTTATGTTGGGGCTTATTCTTGTTTTATGATATGTTCAATTCTGATTATATATTTAGTGATTATATCTTTTTATTCCTTATTTCTTTAATTTATCAACTATTTTATTTCCCCTTTTTGTATATTCAATCTAGGTCGATTGTAAAAAATAAAAATATTACTAAATTAAATAAAACATTTAGAGTAACTAACTTGATTTTTATTTTTTTATTTATTATGCCTGTAATTATTGATCTAGTTTATAATATCTCTACAGGATATTATCCGACTAATCACGAGTCATTTTTCTCTAAAACCTATCTTAGTACATATTATTATTTCTTATTTTTTGACTCCGTTAGCCTGAAGGAGACTCTTAGCTGGTTTTTACACACATTACCATATTTTATTATTAGTGCCTTATTATTTGGATCAATAAAATTCAATAAGAAAATAATAATACCTGCGACAGCAGAACAAACTAATATTTAATCATAATTTTATTTTTTAATATTCACGAAAAAATTTATTAATAAAAAAACTAGTTTAAATTAAGTAGGTTAGCTGCCCAATAAATCCACCTCCGCCCGATTTAAAAGTTTTTATCACTCTAACTTTCAATGACAAAAAATTGGAAACTGGCTCGTTTACGGATATCACAAAATGCAATTTAATCTTCTCTAACTTCATTAAAAGATTAAAAAGGCATTATCCGGACTTAAGATATTTAGCCGTTCCAGAATTTCAAGGTGATTATTATTTCCACTCTAAGATTTTATTAATGTCCCAACCGTAACGAGCAAAGTAAGATTATTTATGTCTTAATGCGGGTACGTATGAGGAAATGCAAAAACAATCAGAAGCTGCGTTAAGTAATGCTTATCAGGCGATACTGAAACAACTATCGTTATTAAGAGATCATACTGGTATATCAACCGAAGAAGAGGCTGTGAAATTTAATAAGGATATGAGCAGACAAGAAAAAGATGAATAATATAGAAAAGGGCTCAAGTCGAGCTCTTTTTTATCTGATTTATCTAAAAACAAAACACCGCAACTTTGTTGTAGTGTTTTTATTATGTAGTCTATAGGGGAATCGAACCCCTGTTACCAGGATGAAAACCTGGTGTCCTAACCACTAGACGAATAGACCGGATAAAAAAATAGAAACTTAGTTCCTAATTTCAAAAATATTGTATCGATATTTTCCGGCCTTGTCAAATAAAAAATATTATTGTTAAAGATTTCTCTTGCCTAATATTGCCTTTATTCTAAAAAACCTTACAATATAAGATATGTATATTCTCGGTATTGAAAGTAGCTGCGATGAAAGCGCCGCTTCCGTTTTAAAGGCCTCCGGCCAAAAGACGGAAATTTTAAGCAACGTCATCGCTTCACAGATAAATATCCACGCCCAATATGGCGGCGTGATACCGGAAATCGCCGCTCGCGAGCATGTTTTACATATCCTCCCGACAATTGACTCCGCTTTAAAGCAAGCTAAAATCACTCACAAAGACATAAAAGCGCTGGCCGTTACTCAGGGTCCTGGGCTAATTACCTCCCTTATCGCTGGCGTTGAAAGCGCTAAAGCTTTATCTTTAATTTGGAAAAAACCTTTAATTCCTGTTCATCATGTTATTGGTCATATTTATGCCAATTTTATTAATCGTCCCCAAGCGCCAAAGTTTCCCCTTCTTGCTTTAGTTGTTTCCGGAGGACACAGCAACCTGATTTACATGAAAGAACACTATCAATTCAAAATTATTGGCGAAACCAGGGATGATGCCGCCGGCGAAGCTTATGATAAAGCCGCTAAAATGATGGGGCTCAGTTACCCCGGCGGACCAATTATCGCTAAATACGCCGAAGAGTATCGCCAAAGCGGTCAAAAATCTACAATCCAACTCCCCCGACCAATGTTAAATTCTCCTGATTTTGATTTTTCTTTTTCCGGTCTAAAGACCGCCCTATTATACCAATTACAAAAAGACAAAAACTGGAAAAAACGCTTATCTGAATATTGTTTTGCTTTCGAACAGGCGATTATTGAAACTCTGATTCACAAAACTCTGAAAGCGGCCAATAAATATCAACCCCAAAGCATTGTTTTAGCGGGAGGAGTGGCTGCTAATAGCGCCCTAAGGGAACAATTATCTTCTAATATTAAAGATAAACTACCTAAAATTGCCTTTTTCCTACCGGAAAAACAATATACTACCGACAATGCCGCCATGATTGCTTCTGCTGGCTATTTTAACTATTATAAGCATAAAAACAAAGCATTTTTAGACTATTCTCGCTTCAAAGCTCGTTGTGACCTAAAAATATAAATAATTTGCTTTTTTAGTAATAATCCTTTAAAATAATCGCATAATTTATCTGGCTCGATGGTGAAGTGGTCTAACACTGCAGTTTGCAAAACTGCCATTCGTGGGTTCGACTCCCACTCGAGCCTCTTTTATGGCCGAGGCTTTAGTCTCATTAATTTCAGATTAAAGCTTTTTATTTATCCTAAAAGATGTGTTAAAATTTGTGGATAACTTGTGTTTCCTGTGTATAAAAATTATTTTTTAGTCTAGAAATACCTAGACTTAAAAAGAAAAAATATCATTTATTTTATCTAATATTAAATAATATATTTAATATTGGCAGAATAAACACCAATAGACTTGTTTTATCCCCAGATATATGCTATAATACTAACAGTTAGAAGTTCTCTTTACTAATCTCTTGACTATTTATCGGCGCTAACACGATAAAGAACAGCAAAAATTGCTTACGGAGCAGAAAAAAGTGCTAATCAAAAAGAAGAAAAAAACTTAATAGAATCTAAAAAAGAAATTTTATCAAGTTTTTATCTGAAAATTAGCAAAATCAATTAAAATAAAAACATTCTGCAAAGAAATTGGTAAGAGAAAGCTTGAAGTTAGCAAAGCTCCAAACATAATCCTGGAAAAAATTGGCAAAAAGCCAAAAACAATTCACCAGGATTGGAGCTCAAACGAGGCCTATTATTTATATACTTTATTATTATATTATTATATTATTATAAAGAGCGGCCCATTTGGGCTCCTTTTTTATTAGGAAAACAATCTTCAAATTTGCTTTTTTACCTTATTTCTGATAAACAAATAAGAGTTATAATGTATTTAGATTTATTTATGTCTCTTTCTCTTGGGATCGTCGGTTTGCCTAATGTTGGCAAATCAACTCTATTCAATATTCTCACCAAAAAAAACGTAGAAACCGCTAATTATCCTTTCTGCACGATTAACCCTAATGTCGGAATCGTAAAAGTGCCTGATAAACGCTTGGATGACTTAGCCGCTATCTCTAAACCGGCTAAAATTATCCCGACCGCCATTAAATTCGTCGATATTGCTGGTTTGGTGGCGGGTGCTAGCAAAGGCGAAGGTTTAGGTAATCAATTTCTAGCTCATATTCGCGAATGCGATGCAATTTGTGAAGTTATTCGCAATTTTCAAGACAAAAATATCATCCATGTCAGTGGCGAAGTCAACCCGCAAGCGGATAAAGAAACGATAAATTTAGAACTTATCCTGGCCGATCTAGGCAGTATTGAAAAAAAACTTGATAAAACCCGCCGAGAAAGCAAAAGTGGCAATAAAGAACTGATTAGTCAAACAATAATTTTAGAAAAAATATACCAACATTTAGAAAAGGGTTTAGCCGCCCGCTCGCTTGAATTTGTTGAAGAAGAATTGCCCTTTGTTAAAACTCTCAATCTTCTAACAATTAAGCCAATAATCTACCTATTCAATGTCGACGATTTAAAAAATATACCCGAATTAGGTGAGCTCGATGGCGAAATCATTGCCATTAATGTAAAGATGGAAGAAGAAATTACCGCCTTGCCGGAAGAAGAACAGGCTGAATATATCAGTGAACTCGGTCTAGATCAAAGCGGATTGGATAAACTAATCGCGACTTCATATAAACTACTCGGTCTCGATACTTTTTTCACTACCGGACCAGACGAAACCAGAGCCTGGACAATAAAACATGGCACTAAAGCGCCGGAAGCGGCCGGGGTTATCCATACCGACTTTATTAAAAACTTTATCCGCGCTGAAGTGATAAACTGGGAACAATTTATTACTGCTGGCAGTGAAGCTAAAGCAAGGGAGCAAGGATTAATCCGTACCGAAGGTAAAGATTATATCGTCCGCGACGGCGATGTCTGTAATTTTTTGGTCAACCGCTAATTTTAATTTTCTCTATTTAAAAACCCGCCACTACCGGCGGATTTTTATATTATCTAGACAAAGGAATCATAGGGGGCCGGCTGGGAGGAGGGGCGGGAGTATTGGGATTAACTGCCCCTATGCCTCCGGCGAGACCAGAGCCGCGACGTTCAGCTTGCACCTGACTAATGGAAACCATCGGACGTGTTGCAGAACGTTTAATGTCTGGAGAGGCAATGCCGCTCAATCCGGAGCGATTGGCTAATTGTGGCTGATTGGCTAAATGCGGAGCTTCGATTTCCTGTTCATCAGCGCGATTGATCCTAGCATGAGAAATATGACCGCTTTCGCCAAGGTGCTTTAGAACTTTCCTTACTAATGTTTTTTGACTGGCCGTTAAGCTGGCACTTTTATTAATTTGACTTAAAACACTCTGCTGCTGAGCATTTTTAAAAGCGCCTTTAGTAATAAGACGCCTCGCCTTATAGACAGCCTTATTAATCGCTTCTTGATTGGAAGACAAAGAGCGCATCGAGCTGTTACCTTTTACCGCCGTCTTCAGCTTCTTTTTAAAGCCAAGAGCGCTAAATTCTTTACCGCCTTTAGGCAGTATATCCATAGCATCGTTCATAAATTTAAAATTATTTTTCTAAAATTATTAATTCCCGCCATACCCTCTGGCCAGCGCGATGATAAAGCAGGGTATCACGATAACTTAATTTGACCCACGGAATATGAGAAAATTTTTCCGGTAAAGCGTTGATTGGCTTCCACTTATCTAAGGCTGGTTTTAAAAACTCCCGACCAAAAAATACCGGCCAAACCATTACCACTCGACCTCCAGGAGACAGGATTTGATAGAAATTATCTAAAGCTTGAGAATAAAGAGTTTGTAATTCCGCTTTCACCGCTTCAATATTATCCAAACCACGCTGAGGACCTAAATAAGGCTCAGAAACAATTGTCCCCACTGTTTTCGGTTTTAAAAATTGGGCCAAACGGGTGGCATTTTTAATATGAAATTTGGGATAGATATCAAGACCATAAAGTTCACGTACCCATTCGGCGTTAGCTCGGCTATTTTTTATCGCTTTTTCCGATAAATCCGTACCAATAATCTGGCGGTAGCCCATCAACATCGCTTCGGTGACAATTGTGCCAGAGCCGCAGAAAGGATCAAGCAAAATATCGGAAAAACTACGCGGAGCCGCGCAGTTAATCATCATCCGTGCTAGCTTCAGAGGTAGCATGCCGGAATAGTCATCACGGGAAGGCCGCCCGAAATCTCGACGCGATAAGTCTTTATAGGGCTGAATAGCTAAAGTGCGGGCGATAAATAAATCTTGGTCATGACGAAAAAAAATCAATTCCGCCCCTCTGTTCAACAACTTATTTTGCCCAACGACCACGCTCGACAATTCCTTCTCCCGGCTGGTAACCAGACGGGAAGAAATATTGAAATTTTTTAACTCTTTTTTAATATTCAAACCAAGCTTATCCGCGGCAAAACGGCCGCCAACACCCTGATCAGACAAGCCGAAAACTAATTTACCGTCCCCGCGCGCAGCTTTTTTTAATAGTAATTCGGCACATTGTTTAGCTAATTTCGGAAAAGGAATATCAGCAGAAACAAAAGCTTCAATTTGAGCAATTTTTAAAGTCCCGCCTAAACGTTTAATTAGGTTTTCCGCCGCAATTTCCGCATCCTTCTTGATTAATATGCGCTCATTTTCCCAATACAAGTCGGATTCACCCAAAACAGCCGCAATTTCCGCCACCGACCAAGCCGGGTGAGTGCCTAAAATAAAAATATAATCCATATACTTTCATAATGCCCTAACTCTTGCTTTTTTTCAAGCTTTATGATAAATTTAGAAGACAAAAAAATATTTATATATCTTTCCCATATTCTTGTCTTAAGACAGAATAATTCCGTTTCTTTAAATAATGACGGAATTAAAGGTATTCCTAAGAAGCTCAAGTTCTGAAGAATACTTGGGTTTTTGTTTAATAAAGGCAGTTTAAAACAATGTTAAGCCCAGCTTACATTAATTTTAAGCTCATTATGCTAAATTATGTCTAAAAGCAAAGCATCAGGACCAAGCAGTTATGAAGTGCTCTTCATCGTGGCCAACAATTACACTGAAGAAGAAGCAAAAACAATCGTCAGTAAAGTTGAGGCCATCATCAGTGAAAATGGCAGCAACATTACCTACCGAGAATTCTGGGGCAAGAAAAAACTAGCCTATGTCATCAAACAAAATCACTATGGCTATTATAGTCTCTGCGAATTCAACGCTAAACGTGAAACCATTGCTAAGTTAGATCGCACTCTACGCCTCTCCCACGAAGTTCTGCGTCATCAAATTATCAGTATCAAGGCGGTCAGCGATGAAGAACGAGCAAAAATAAAAGAAAAACAGGAGCAATCGGCGGTAAAGAATGAAAAGAAAGAAGAAAAAACAGGCAAAGAAAAATTTCAGAAAGTAATGACCAGTAAAAACGAAAAAACCGAAAAAAACGACAGCAACAAGGCTGATTTGAAAGATTTGGACGAAAAGCTGGAGGGCATATTAAACAACACTCAAGATCTCTTATAAACTAACGGCCTAATTTTATAAGCGCGTTTATAAAATTAAGTTCCCAACATTATGAACTTAAACAAAGCTATGATTATCGGCAATTTGACACGCGACCCGGAAGTGCGCACCACTCCCTCAGGACAGAACGTCGCCTCTTTCAGCGTCGCCACCAGCCTCATCTGGACCGATAATGCCGGTCAACAGCAGAAAAAAACAGAATTTCACAACATTGTCGCCTGGAGAAAATTAGCAGATATCTGTGGCCAATATCTAAAAAAAGGGTCTAAAGTCTATGTTGAGGGCAGACTGCAAACAACCGACTGGATCGGCAACGACGGCGTCAAAAAATATCGCACGGAAATCGTTGCAGAAAATATGATTATGCTTGATCGCGCCAGCGGCAATGAAAACTTTGGCAGCGGGCCGGCTACTCCGCGCCGGCAGGAAGAAGAACTGCCGACCATCAACGCCGATGAAGAAGAAGAAATCCGCGTCGAAAACATACCCTTCTAAAAATCAAACTCAAAAAATAATCTTATATGAACAACAAAAAACACAAAGACTGCTTTTTTTGCGTCAACCAGATGGATGTCGACTATAAGGACGTCCGCACCCTGCGCCGCTTCGTTAATTTCTACATGAAAATTCTTCCCGGTGACCGCACTGGCATCTGCGCTTGGCATCAGCGCAAACTGACACAAGCAATTAAACGCGCCCGTGTCATGGCCTTATTAGCACCGACTCATAAATAATTAGCTGCACCAATATGTTGAACTTCAACGAAATCAAAACCGGCAAAGTTATTTTGCTAAACGAAGAGCCTTATGTAATCATTAAAACCGACCATCACAAGATGGGACGCGGTGGCGCTGTCTTAAAGGTAAAGTGTCGTAACCTAATAAACGGCAACATTCTGGAAAGGACTTATCAAGGCGCGGAAAAAGCGGAAGAAGCGGAAACCGAGCGCAAAAAGGCAAACTTCATGTATAAAGATAAGGACGAAGCCTATTTTATGGACAATGAAAGTTACGAACAATTTAATCTTCATGTCGATGAAATCGGCGATAAGGTACAATTCTTAAAAGAAGGCACAGATGTTAATGTTTTATACTTCAATAACAAACCGGTAGCTATAGACTTACCTATTAAGATGGAATTTAAAGTTGTTTCTGCTCCCCCTGGAGTTAAAGGCAACTCTGCCGGCAATGTTAACAAACAAGTAGAATTGGAAACCGGTGCCATGATCAACGTCCCGATGTTTATTGAAGAAGGCGACATTATCCGTCTCAACACCGATACTGGTGAATATGTAGAAAGAGCCAATTAATGATTGATGTAAAGATAGTAACAACACCTTAAGCTGAAAAACTTAAGGTGTTTTTATAAAAAAATAACAGTCGACAGTCCCTTGATTCGTGCTATAATCAAATTATATGGAAATATTGACAATAACCAGTTTAATTTTATTTGCGGTCATCACTGTCATTCGCCTGGACTGGGCGCTTTTTTTGATTTTAGCCGCTCTCCCCGCCTATCTATTGCGCTTCAATCTTGGACCAATACCAATGACGACTTTAGAAGCGATGATTATCATTGTCTTCACCTCTTGGTTTTTTCGCGCGCGCCCTTGGCAAAGATTTAAAAAAAAAGATTGGCAAGAGAGACGCCAAAAATATCCATATTCTCTAGAAATTATTGGCATTTTAATCACCGCTTGGTCTGGGTTAGCAATAGCTGGCTTTGACAATGCCTCCTTAGGAATATTTAAAGCTTATTTTCTGGAGCCAATAATGCTCTACCTTGTGGTTATTAACCGCGGCCAAGGATCCTATCGAAAGTTTATCTGGCCCTTAGCTCTTTCTGCTGCCCTTGTTAGTTTAGTTACATTTTTTCAACAACTAACTGGATTATTTATTTTCAATGATTTTTGGGCTTTAGCTTCCCAGCGCCGCGTTACTTCCGTTTTTCCTTATCCCAATGCTGTCGGCCTTTACCTAGGGCCAATTATTTTTCTGATGGCCGGAGCTTTTGCTTCCTATCCACGCCGCAGTAATCTGCTAACAGCCTCTAAAAAAATCTTACTTTTATTAATAATTATATCTGCCATCGCGGCCATTTTCTTTGCTAAATCGGAAGGAGCTTTAATCGGCTTAGCCGGAGGCGCAATGATCGTTTCTTTATTATATAATAAACGTTCACGTCAAATTGCCGCCGGTATTATTACCGCCGGCATCTTAGTTCTAATAATTTCTAACCCCGCCTGGCAATATTTTCAAAAAAAAGCGACTCTAATGGATTTAAGTGGGCAGATTCGCCGACAACAATGGAAGGAAACTATGCAAATGCTGAAAAACGGACGCTTAATTAGCGGAGCTGGCTTAAGCAATTATCAAGAGGCAGTCAAACCATTTCATCAAGAAGGCATTTTTGTAAAAAATGATGACCCCGATTGGTATCGCAAAGTTGTCTGGAATGATGAATATAAAAAACAAGTCTGGCAGCCGGTAGAAATATACCTGTACCCGCATAATATCTTCCTCAACTTCTGGACAGAAATCGGTTTGTTCGGCGCCCTACTCTTCACCTGGCTCATCGGTCGTTATTTTTATGAGTCAATACGACTGAAAGATAAATTAGAACGATCGGCAAAAATGATTAATCTTGGCCTCATCGGCGCAATGAGTACCATTGTTATCCATGGATTAGTCGATGTTCCTTATTTTAAAAATGATTTAGCGATTATCTTCTGGCTGTTAATTGCTATGTTTGGATTACTGAAAATAAAACAAAAACAAACGGAATGATTGCTCTAACCAAATATCTGGCTCAAACCGGTATTACGAGCGCCGTCAAGCCGAAATTCTAAGACAAGGTATTAATGGCAAACGAGCAGCTTTAAGCAATATGGTGGCGGAAGATGAAGAAATGCAAGTCAGAAAAACTGATAAACGGAAAAATAGCATCAGCGATGAAGACAATATCTTCAGCCTGTTGCCGCCGCCATATAAAAATCTATTATTATCACCGGCCGCCTTGACAAAAACAGTCGCGGTTTGCTTTTATTAACTAATGATGGCGAATCGGGCGTGATAAGAAATATTTAGTGCGCTTCGCCGGCGAAGACCGGATGAATTTGAATGAACATAATCTCTATGCTCGCGCCAAAGAAGGTGTCTACTCCGAAGATGGAGAAAAATTAAACACCAAAAATATCCGCAAAGAAGAAAACCGCTAAGCAGTTACTTGGGCGAAGGCAAAAAGGTATAGCCACCGATTGTTTGCCAAAATGAGCCTGAAAGTTACCGATTTACAACGTATTAGTATCAAAGGCTTAAGTCTAGACGGCTTACCTATAGAAACTTTTAGGGTATTATCCGAAAAAAATATTAAGAAGATAGTAAAATAATAATAAGGAGAGGTGACTGAGTGGTTGAAAGTACCGCTCTCGAAAAGCGGCAAGGGTGAAAGCCCTTCGGGAGTTCGAATCTCCCCCTCTCCGCACTGAAGAAAAATCGCTTTTATTTTCTATTTTAGATAGCGCATCATAAGGCTGTTTAAAAGAAATATTAGCGATTTTTTTATTGCCAACTTCAACGTTCCAAAGTATATTAATTAAGACATTTCTTTGTTCATCGGGTTTTTTAGATAAAAACTCTTTTTTCATTGTTTTAGGCTCTAAAAATGTATTTTTTATCCGTTCCAAAGTAGTATTATCCTGGCTCTGTTTTTTAACTTCCAGCTCCTTTAAGTCTTGATTAATCAAGACTATTTCATTTTCAATATCCTTGTTTTTGGTCTTGTAGTCGCCCTCTAAAACGACTTTGTCCAAATATCCGTCTAAAAGGGTTTTTTTTCTTTCTTCAAGCGTTTTAAGCCTATTTTGAAGACCTAAGATAGCCTCTTCCAGATAGGACAAGACATTACCGCTTTCTCTTTGCTTAGCCCGATAAACGAGATTAACGACTTTTTCGTCAAAAATTAATTCATTAAAAACATTGTTTAACTCCGTGGATAGATTCTCCTCTTTGATATATGCTTTATGCTCTTCGCAAACATTCTTGCCGTTGGTGCAGTAATAATATGTCAGTCGGCCTTTCTTCTTGGTGGCTGTTAGCAGACAACCACACTTAGCACATCGGAGCATTCCCCTAAAAGCGAAAGGAATATTTTGTTTTTTGATGTGGGATTTTTTAGTTAGCATTTCTTGAACCTCGTCAAAGAGTTTTTTGGAAATTAATGGCTCATGATTGCCTTGATAAATAGATCCGTCTTTTTCCATAATTCCGCAGTAGAAAGAATCGGACAACATTTTATGAATTTTGCTTTTGTGATATTTATTTTGTGCCCGACTTCTAAAACCCTCTTTAAATAAAATATCCGATATTTCCTTAACGCTATATTTCCCAGTCTTATACATTTCGAATATTTTAACGATATATTTTCCTCGTGCTTTATCAATAATAATTTTGCTGTCTTTGTTTAAATAGCCGAGCGGAGCTAGATTAGGCCAACCGCCCTTTTCTAGCTTTGCTCTAATTCCTCGTTTTACATTCTTACTCAAGTCCAAAATATACTGGTTAGCCATTCCACTTTCCACATTAAAGAGTAGCGCATTATCGCCTGGCAAATATTGTCTTTCCATTGTTTGGATAATCTTTAGTTCACCTTGCTGTAATAGCCATTGAATAGTTGCGCTATCAATTGGATTACGGGATAAGCGGTCTATTTTCCAACAAATAACGCCCTGAATTTTACCTCGCTTGATCAAATTGATAAGTTCAGAAAATTGCGGACGGTTATCTGGTTTCTTGGCCGATTTGCTTTCCCGAAAAGTCTGAATAATATCTAGCTCCAAAGTTTCGGCCAATTTTAACATTTCTTTCTCTTGTGAATCTAGAGAAAGAATTTGCCGACTGCTGTCTTCGGTAGATTTTCGGCAGTACAAGGCGTATTTAATTGTTTGGTCGTTGTTTGTCATATTTTTAGTAAAGTTATAAAATATTAGTATTATGAATAATTTTCAATATAAAGCGGATTACAATTATTTCCTCAAAAAACTAACTAACGGCGATAAAATTTTGTTTGAAAAAAAGTTTTCAAAAATGTTTGATTTCAGGAGCCCACTAATCAAAAGGAAAGAATTTAATTTAATTAGGAATAGGGTTTATAAAGAATTAATTTTAAAATACGGAGAAAAGTGCCAATTAAATTTATGTCCAGATTGTGGCGAAATAAAAAAATTTGACGTTGACCATTTTATACCGCTTTCAACAAATAAACTTAATAAGCTTTTAAGAAATTTAAAACCTGAGGTCGGAAAAAAAGTTGCTAGTCAAAGTTTTGGCTCTAATGATGTTTCAAATTTAAGAATAGCTTGTAAGCGATGTAACTCTTTTAAAAAGCATAAAATTATTCTATAAAAATCAAAAAGGACAGTCCTGATTCACCCAATAAAATAAGTTAACCCAAGGGCTAATTTATCGTTTGGCAGAACTGTCCATTTCGAGCGACAAATTGGTATTTTGTTAAAAAAATACCTTGGGGCAATTCTTATTTTATTAGGTGAATACTATTAATCTATCAAAGAACGAGCTAAAAATCAATATCGTCTATAGATAAGCCAGTTAACAGATGGCTTATTTCTTTATCTAAATCTGGTCTATTGGATAAATCATACTGAAAATAATTAAACCAACGCATGAAATTTACTGGCTTGCCGACTGAATCATTAATATCACTTTGATTATATTCTGCCTCGCCATCCCATTTATAAACTAGTGAATCGGACGGCAGTTTTGATTCCACGAGCGACACGACTTCCACAAAAGAATTTTCTTGCGGTTTTAATAACCCTTTGCTAGCGATATATTTCTTTTGCCTCGGACAGTTATTTTCAAAGACAGATTTTTGAATGTATTTGATAAAATAGAAAATAATCTTTTGTATTTGCGCTTGGTTTTTTATTTTAGTAAAATTTCTGTCTTTTCCGCCGACCATTATCCGACCTTGTCCCCAAATATCAAACATTTTTTTATAGATATTTTTAATATAGGGTAAATTAAAGAAAATCATATGGTAATGGATAGCCCCTCGTTTCTGCAGTTCAAAAACGGCTAAATATTTTAAGTTACTTTGTTTTAAGTCTTTCCCCTCAATCCCATTAGTTTCGTAATTAAGCCGTCTGATAAATTTAGTAAATTCATAGTTAGCTTTTTTAAGGTTTGTAATGTTTTCGGCAAATGTCAGAGTGAGAGTTATCGGCAAATATGGTTGGCCTTTCTCTTTAAACCATAAAAAGCAATTAGCCATAATCAGTCGCTTAATCATTCGTTTAGCACGTCTGGCGGAAGACTTTAAAATTTCTTCTTGGCTAGCCTTAGGCTTGGGGAATTTTTTAGCCTCCTCAATTTCTTCCTCGGTTTTGATATGTTTAATTCTTCTTTCCAAGTGAATATCACGACCAAACTGATATATCTCAAGTAATGACCCAGATTTTACCAGTTTACGGTTAGATAGGTATTTATTATCTTGTTGTTTCATATATTGATTATTAATTTAGTTCTAATTAGAAGTTCTCTTAACAAGGATAACTTTTTCTTTTTGGCTCCCCCTCCGGGGGATCCGCCGAAAAGAAAAAAAGAGTTATTCCTTGCTTAAGAGAGAAATCGTATAAAAGAAAAGAATCTTTATAACTCTAGTATACAGAAACGACTTGCACCATCTTGCGTGCAAGGCCAAACTCTATATTTTGTAATTTTTGTTGGCTTTTTTAGTCAGTCTTGTACTATTCGGGGTAATTTTTGAACGTCTGGCATAATTGTTTATAGATTTATCCACACTTTTAACATTTCTGGTTGTAATACGGGCTAATATGATAAATAGCTTGATTTTATTGAGGTTTATGGGGAAAATTGTCCTGAGCTTGACATAATTAATAAAGTATGCTATTATATAAATATTGAAAATAGTTCGTTTACAAATAAGGTTAATTGGGTTAATTACCAAGCTCGTCTAAATTCAGGCGGATTTAGTAATTAATCCAAGTAATATTAACTTTCACAAAAAAAAAGAAAAAATGAAAACAAAAATTTTATTTCTCGTTGCTTTAATCGGTGTAGTTTTTTTATCATCCTGTGGGTACAATTCAGGTAATCTTATCGGAGAATTCCAGGTGATAAAAAAGGAGAAAGCTAATCCTGTCCGCGATTATGGTTTCGTAACTTTAACCAACCCCAGCAAAGACACTTTGAAAGTATTTGTGTCAATGGAAGAAGAGTATCTGAATGTTAAAATTGGAGATACTTATCTTGTTGGAAAAAATCGTTACGGCTCTTTATTCTTAAATGACAGGCCGGAAAATGGCGTTGTTGGGTATTCAAAAGTTCTGCAGAAAAAAATTAATATGGGTATACCGCAATGCCAGGTTATTACCAGAGGGCAAGACACTATATCAGTTAATTTAATTGCGGAAGTTGTTTATTACAACATGTCCGAAGGCGATTCCATTTTTGTAAAAAAGAACAGGAATAGGAACAAACCACATTATTTCGTAGAATAAGCAATTGTGGGGTTAACAAAGTTCATAAGGAAGTCTAAAACATCAGACTTCCTTTTTTATTTGTCTAAAGCTATAATATCAGCATATCTATTATTAACGAGCCATGTTCCTAAATCGTACCAGGCTCCCCGCACTAAACAAAAGAATATAACCCAAGGCGACGTTTGCCGCGCGGTCGGGTTTGATTGTGCGCAAATAAGCAATATTGAAGCGGGCAAAGATAATCCCACATTTACTACTATTGAAAAAATAGCCCAAGCGTTGGGAGTATCAAATTAGCTTTTGAAAAAATAGTTATGACTACTTTGATAATCTTTGGAGCAAAATATCTATATTTGGTCGGACTGACAATTTTTGTTGCATATTTATTTCATTTGCCTAAAGAAAAAAATAAAAATAGCTTTTGTATTTTCACTCATTGACTTACCGGCTGTATATTTTATCAGTTTTATCGCCGGGTATTTTTATAACAATCCTCGGCCATTCGTATCTGATCGCATTACTCCACTAATCTTATCATGCGGCAGATAACGGTTTTCCGTCCGATCATATCCTTTTCATCGCTACACTCGCGAGTATTCTCTATTGCTACAAGCGCGCACTGATTCACTACTAGGTTGATATAGTCTGATCACTTGACATCGCCGTAGCGGGTATGGCCGCTGTTATACATTATCAAAAAACATTTATTTGTTTAAATCTATGAATCAAACTAAAAAGAAAAGTCTAGGCAATGTATTCTATATCGGTCTTTTGAGTTTTTTCGGCGGAATCAGTCAAGATATTTTTGTGCCAATTCTGCCACTCTATCTTTCCAATGTTCTTAGTCTCGACAAAACATTTATCGGACTCTCGGAAGGATTGGTAACTAGTGGTGCAAGTGTATTTAAAATCGTAGCCGGATTTCTTACAGATAAGTTTGGCAAGAAAAAACCCTTTATTTTTTTTGGTTATCTCTTTTCGCTTGTCGCTCGGCCACTTCTTGCATTTACGTCAGCCGGCGCGGCGGTTTTGGGGCTGCGATTTCTTGACGGTGTCGGTAAAGGAATGAAAGACTCGCCCAAAGACGCCCTCATTGCCGATTCAACCGAGGTCGCTACCCGTGGAAAAGGATTCGGCATTGCTCGCATGCTCGATACGTTCGGCTCAGTCGTTGGACCACTCGTGTTGTTTGCGCTTCTGTATTTTCTCAAAGACAGCCCGTCAAAATATCACATTATTTTAATTGTCACTGCTATTCCGCTTTTCATCACACTCGCGATTCTGAAATTTAAAGTCAGGGAATCTGTAATGCCCAAGAAAACAGTAGCTGCTTCAGTAAAATCCGCACTGCCACGCCGATTTTATCTTTTTCTCGGAATCATGCTTCTTTTTAGTTTGGGTAATTCATCTGATGCATTTCTTATTCTTCGAGCGCAAAATATCGGCGTGACACTCCTTGCCATACCGCTCGTCTACGCGCTCTTTAATTTTATTTATGCGGCCGCTTCGGTACCACTTGGAAGTTTATCAGACCGCATAGGCAGAGAGAAAGTTATTATGCTTGGCTGGCTGGCCTATGCGCTTGCGTATTTCGGATTTGCCTTTGCTAACGCAAGCTATCAGATTTGGTTACTGTTTGCATTTTACGGATTGTACTATGCCACTACCGAAGGCGTGGCTAAAGCCTTTGTTGCCGATATGGTCTCAGCCGATCATCGCGGTCGAGCGTATGGTATTTACAACACCGCTATTGGTTTGGTGACTTTACCAGCGAGTTTAATTGCGGGACTTCTTTGGGACCGCTTCAGTCCGTCAGCGCCATTCTTTTTTGGAGCGGTGGTATCGCTTATAGCCTTGGTGCTTCTCGTTCTGTTCTCAATTCGTTCACCTAAAAGTCCACTTACCTGTGGTCAACCAATCACTTGATCTATTTATTGCTATCGGCGGTATATTCGGATTTCTCGCGTCCATTATGGCATACCTAATCACCGGCAACGAATATTTGCACCACTATCAAAGTTCTAAAGAGCCACGCAAGCTTGCTTTGTAAGCGGCAATTTTTATTTTCATTATCTTTTTTGCTTTGGTAGGCGGCACGGGGTATTTCTTAACTCACTATGTTTGAGTTGTCGTAGGGAGGTGTTGTGCGCGCACTAGACGGGTGGGGTTAAACATATATAGATTTCGCACTTGCCATTCCTTTAAAAATTAACGTGTGACGAGGCAACATTTTTGATAAGTTGATACTTTCGTCACCGAAACCGCAAGGTTTAGAGTTTTTGCTAAACGCGGTGACGGAAGCGCCCCGCGCGAGCTTGTCAAGCGGCCGAGGCTTCGGCAGGCAGACAAGTGTCATTCGTCTTGTCCAATAATTGAACTTTGGAACGACTAGTGCTAATATTAAAACAAATATGAATAATTTTGAACACAATATACAAAATGATGGGGTAGACAAAAACATCTTGAGCCAAAAAGAAATCGGTTTGAGAGAATTATTTAGAAATTCTAAAAATCCAGTTGAGGTTATTTTACAAGAAATGGATAGCGATAAAATTAAAGAATTTATTGACGAGTCTTTGTTAAATGATACCAAGAGCAAACTAAGTGAGTTAGCCTTTAAGGACGAGGATGACTTTGTTAGTAAAATATTAGAAATTGGAGAGCCTATTTGGGAAATAACGCAGAAAGATAAGAAAGATTTATTTAAACAACCTAATCGAGAAATGTTTACCGCCGAGGATGTCCAGGAAATAGTTAAAAATATTCAAGCCACTAAGGCGCAAAAGATTTATGTTGTCGGTAATGTTGGTTCAGGAAAATCAACTTTTGCCAGAGAATTAGCGGGGCAGACAAATTTTAAGAATATTGACCTCGATCATTTTTTTCAGATTTATAGACAAGAAAAAAATGAAGAAGCTAATTTATCGGAGTTGTTGAGTTTTGTTTTAGAAAGAGAAAAACCGCCTTATATAATTAATCATGCCGATTTACTTAGTCATAACTTGAGTGATAAGGCTGATATGGTTATTTTGCTTAATCCGAAGAAAGAAGAACAAATAAAGAGCAGACAAATTAGACAAGAAAATAAGACTGACGGAGAATGGCAACGTGTGAATATTGACGATTATGATAAGATATCTCGAGACAATCTGGATAATTTTGATAAAATAAAAGGTAAAATAGTTTATAATAACGATAAATCCGGAACTCTTGTAAAATTATTAAAACCTACCGAGCCTTGACGGACTCGGTATTTTACCACTCTAGCTCTCTTCCGAGGCCTAACCCCGGTTTCCCCGGTAGAGCACAAAGTAAAAGACGCCAATTAGGCGTCTTTTTTAATATATAATATTACTGTTTCTTCACATACAAATCCAGGGGAGAAAACCGATCTATAGAAAAGATGGCATGGCGCCAGCCGTTGGCTTCTAGCCAGCGTTTAAGACCGTAGTCTTGATAATCGGCATAAGCCAGCCAGATACGTGTCGGCGATGTTTGCCTGATAATATAATTCATTTTCAAATCAAGAGCCTCCCCCGATACCGGCCAAATCCGAGATTGAGCATCATTCTCTAAAAGCCCTAAAGTATTTCGACTGGCATAAATATCATTTTGCCAATCAAATAATTGCGGCGGATAGAAACCATAAGCAGAAATATGGGGGTGTAAATAATAATTGAGATTGCTGCGGTCATAGGAAAAATTATCAATCACAATATCGCCCGGCAAGAATCCATCATTTATCTGCTCAGCAATCAGTTTTTGTGCCCTATCGGCGTCAAAGCTATTCTGACTCAATAAAATTTTCGCATCAAAAGTGATAAAGCTGACGATAAAAATACTAATTAAAGCGGCGGCCGCTTTAGTTTTCAGCCTGGAAGCCAAACCGGCTAGAGCTAAAGCCAGCAAAATTGACAGCCAAAAAACGTGCTTTTCAAAAATACTAACATAGTTTTCTGAGGCTGGAGAAAAAAGAAAGATGACTAAGGATATAATCACCAAGAAAGATATGTGTAAAAAGGGGAAAATAATCTCTTTCTCTTTTTTTAATAATAGCCAGAGTAAAGCGGCGGCAGCCGCAAGCTTGGAAACTAAAATCACTAAAATTTCCAAAGGCAAGACTTGTTTGTCTTTTACCGTCCAAATTAATTGGTTAAAAGAAGCTTCAAAAAAATATAGAGCACGATGAGAAAAAATAGTGCGCGGTAAATTCATTAACTCATAATTACCCAATAAAACTTTATACAACATCGCCGGTAACCACCAATAGAATCCTAAAAATATAGAGGCTAAAACTAAAACTAAACGAAATAAATCTTCACGACGCTTATCAATAATTATCTTAAACAACCACCACGCCAACAGAGGAAACAAAATTAACAAGAAAGAATAGTGTAGATAAAGACCAAAAATGGCAAATATAGAAAAATAAACTAACTGACTCCAATGTTTTTTGTCTAAATAGGTATTAAGCTTATACAAACAAAGAAGTCCTAAAAAAGAAAAGATTATATAGGGACGAGCCTCGGTGCTAAATATTATTGGCATCGGCATCACAGCCACCAGTAAGGCCGCCAGCAAACCGGCGCGAGCGTTTTTCCACAACTGTTTTCCTAAAAAATATGAAAGCGCCACCGTAGCTAAACCAAAAATTAAAGACAAACTTCTAACCGCCATCTCGGAAAAACCAAACAATTTTGTCCAACCAATAAGTATTAAATAATATAGAGGAGGGTGAACTTCCACCGCCCGCAAATATTGAAATAAACCGCTAATATTATCTTGAAAATGTCTAACAATCTGTAAACTTAAAATTTCATCGCCCCAAAAAGGCTGGCTCAAATTGGGTAAGCGTAAACAGACGGCCAACACTAAAATTAGCGCTAAAAAAAAATAATGCTTGTGTAATAATTTAGAAATCCTCATATCTTGATATATTTTATCATTAAAATTATAGCTAGTATAGGCAATAAAAAGAAAAATTAAATATCTAATCACTATAAAAAATAAGGAAAAAGAATAAAGAAGTCTTTACCTTACTTAATTGAATTACTGGTCGTTATTGCTATTATCGCCCTTCTTACATCGCTCTCAGTAATTGCAACCAACCATTCTCGAATGTTAGCACGCGACGCCAAACGAAAAGCCGATTTAAAAAATAGTTATTGCTTGAGAATGGGGGGTAAATATAGCGGACAAATAATATGCGCCACCGTAAAACTCAAAAAACTTTAACATAAAAAACCTATATATTATTTATTGTCATAAAATATTTGACATTTATTTAACAAAAGATATATAATTATAACTATATAAAAAAAGAATTATATGGATATTACTATTTTAAAAAAACTTGGTCTGTCAGACAAAGAAATGACAATATATCTAAAGCTTTTAGAAGGCGGCCCCATTTCGGTCAGGCGTCTGGCGGAAAAGGCTAAACTTAATCGCGGTATTGTCTATGAAGTTCTAAAGACCCTACAAGAAAAAGGTCTAGCTAGCTATTACAATGATACTACCAAGCAGAAATTCGTAGCCGAAAATCCAGAAAAACTGCGACGTTTAGCTGATATTGAAGTAGACAGAGTAAAAAACCTACAAAATAATATCAACTCTCTAATTCTTGAATTAAAATCCATCCGTGGTCAAGCCGATAATCAACCGGTTACCAAATTATATGAAGAAGACGCTGGCCTCCGGACTATCCTCAATGATTTATTAGATACATTAAAAGACAAAGAAGAAAAAGAATACTATGTCTATTCCGCTAAAGACTCCAGTAGCGATATTGGTCGCGCTTTCCCAGGTTTTAATAAAGAAAGAAAAAAAAGAAACATATACGTCAAGGCTATTTCTCTGGCTGATGGCGGAGGCACCCATGGTCTTGATGAACGCCGTTGGCTGGGAACAAACGACTGCTCGGCTACTTTTATCATCATTTATGCCGGAAAATGCGCTTTTATCTCCCGTGATAAGCAAGGATCACCGGTGGGCGTACTGATTGAAAATCAAATGATTTATAATACGCAAAAAACGATTTTCCTCAATCTGTGGAAACGCTTAGCATAATCTTATGTGTGGCATCGCTTCTTATGTCGGTCATAAAAACGCTTACCCCCTAATTTTGGAAATGCTAAAACGTTTGGAATATCGCGGTTATGACAGTGCTGGTATTGCTCTATACTCCCACGGAAAAATGAAAATATATAAAGAACAAGGAGCAATTACCGCTTTAGCTGAACTACTATCAAAACAAAAACCTTCAGGCAGTCTTGGCATCGGCCATACGCGCTGGGCGACTCATGGATCTGCCACCAAACTTAATGCCCATCCTCATCATTCTCAAAACAATACATTAAGTATTGTCCATAATGGCACCATCTTAAACTACTATAAATTAAAAGAAGAGTTAGAAAAGGCTAACTATAAATTTTATGGAGAAACAGATACAGAAATTTTAGTGAATTATCTTGATTATAGGCAACAACAAAGCAAATCTTCATTATTAGAAGTAATTACTGATGTCGCTCCTAATTTAGAAGGGCGGTCTGTTTTTGTAATCCATAATAGCCAGAGCCCAAATAATCTTTATGCCTGCAATCTTGGCGGCGAACTATTTATTGGCCGCAGTCAAGAAGGAGAATATTTTATTTGTTCTGATAAAAACGCCTTAGCTGGCTATGCTGATGAATATTTTGCTCTAGAAAATAGGCAAATTGCCATTGTTCAAAAAGAAAAAAATTGTCGCCTCTTAAATATAATCTCCGCAGAAGAACTGCCTTGTCCCTGGGAACAACTAAAAATCAATTTCGAAACTTTAGAAAAAGGCAGCTATCCCCATTTTATGCTTAAAGAAATTTTCGAACAAGAAAAGGTAGTAGCGAAAACAATTGACAGCCTGATAGCTGACAACGGCCAATCATTAAATTTAATGTTTAATCATTGGCGGCAGAAAATAAAAAAAATAAACAAACTAGTAATAATTGCCTGCGGTACTTCTTGGCACGCGGGCTTGGTAGCCAAATATTTTTTTGCTGAATTAGCAAAACTTCCCGTCTATTGCGAATATGCCTCCGAATTTCTTTCAGAGAGCGTCGGGGCGGAAGATATCGTCATCGCCATTTCTCAATCAGGCAGTACCGCCGATACTTTACAGGCGGTTCAAGCGGCGAAAGAACAAGGCGCCAGCGTCATTAGTATCTGTAATGTAGACGGCTCCACCCTAACCAGAAATGCCGATGTATCCCTATTGACGAAAGCCGGACCGGAAATCGGGGTTGCCTCCACCAAGGCTTTTACCACCCAATTAGTTATTCTCTATATTCTATCCACTAAATTCGGCCGCTGGCGCAACCGATTAAACGAAGCCGAAGAAAAAAAATTATGGCGGGAATTAAAAACAATACCGAAGAAAATAAAAGAAATTCTTCTCTCTAGTCCAGAAATAGAAAGACTAGCCAAAAAATATAAAGATTATCCTAATTTTCTCTTTCTCGGACGCGGACAAAACTTTCCCATTGCCTTAGAGGGGGCTTTAAAATTAAAAGAAGTCTCATACATCCACGCTGAAGGTTTATCGGCGGGAGAAATGAAACATGGCTCGATTGCTTTAATTGACGACCAGATGCCCTCTTTCTTTATTGCTGTCAAAGATAAACAATACGACAGAGTGATTAACAACTTGCTGGAAATTGGCGGGCGTAAAGGACGTATAATTGCCGTGACAACCGAAAAAGACCAGGTTATTATCAAACGCACGGATGACATTATCTCTATCCCGCCATGCCCACCCCTTCTCTATCCTTTTCTCACCGTTATTCCTACTCAGCTCTTTGCCTATTATGTTGCCAGAGAACGCGGCACCAATATTGATAAACCAAGAAATCTAGCAAAAGCAGTGACGGTCGAGTAAAAAATAAAAGACCTTAGAATAGAGGTCTTTTTTCATAATAAATATATATTTAGTGTTGCTGTTTCTGGCGATATAGTTCCTTGGATTTTCGGGTTATTACTAAAACCACTTTAGCTCAAACTCTTTATTACCAACATAGATCGCCAAAAATACTGATATACAATCATCGCCACTGCATTTAATCTTTCTTGATATAAATTGCCGTGAATAAAGTCAGTAATAATGATGGTAAAAAAGAGAAAAAACAGACATTAATTAATTGGCGTCAAAAACGAAAATCATTTTTCAATAAAAATTTTTTCATATTATCTTGCCTAGAGTCCAAGTAGATTTAAAATGGGAGCAGCTAGAGGATCGGCGGTCGTACCATAAACCATCACTCCGCCCAGTAAACCGGTTATAGCAATTAATAAAGCCCCGGCGCCTGATAATAACCACATAATCCAATTTTGAGAAAATAATTTTTTCAAAAATAAAAATACCGGATTTAAAGACTTTAAAAAGCTTAAATACTTATTATCCAGCCAAGTAGGTTGAAAAAATATAAATAATTCGGCAATTAACAACACGACATAAACACTGACGGATGCCCCGGCAAAACCTTCATGCATCTCCAAGAGAGAACGACTAGGACGAACAATGTGGTTAGCAATTTCTCCGGTAACACTAGACAGCCAAGCGCCCAGCAAGCCAGTCACTAAAATAACCACTCGCGGCAAACGCCAATCAACGTTTGGAAATCTCTTAGGCCAAGGGAAAATACGCAAAAAAGAATAGAGCAGAAAGAGGGCAATGGGAAAATGGACAAAAATTGGATGAAGATTATAATTCATATTTTTATGGCGTTACATATAGATAATAACACGAGTAAATAAAGAATGCCAGACAGCAAAAAGCCTCTTTTACGAGGCTTTTTGTGTATTAAGTGTATTAATTAGGCATGACCTAGAGTTTTTTCGCCTTCATGCCATTCCAGGGGACACAGTTCTCCGCTTTGCACGGCTTTAAGTACGCGTAAAGTCTCGACCACAGAACGGCCAACAGAACCGGCGGATACGACAATATACTTAATTTTTCCTTCCGGATCAATGATAAACAACCCTCTATCGGCCGAACCGTCATCTTCGTTTAAGACGTCATAGGCTTTCGCCAAGTTCTGGGTCGTATCGGCTAAAATAGAGTATTTCACTTCGGGAAGGTCTCTTTCAAACCAATTCTTATGCGACCACTCTGAATCGGTGGAAGCAGCGAGGATGTCACAACCCAGGGCTTTGAATTCTTCTTCCTGCTTAGCAAAACCGCGCAGTTCCGTCGGGCAGACGAAAGTAAAATCGCGCGGATAGAAGAATAACACCAGCCAGCGGCCGGCGTAATCAGACAAACTGATTTCTTTGAATTCACCTTGGTGATAAGCTTTAAGACCCTTAAAATCAGGGGCTAAATGGTTAATATTTAACATAATATTTTATATCAATTATAAATAATAAATAACTTGTGCCTGTTTTACCCTCTTGCCGAGAATTTTATCCGGCAAAGCGAAATTGGTAGAAATTTCTAAATCGTAGACACGGCCGTTTCCAGTATCGACTGCATGGCCGTGAGTATCTAACTTGGCGTCATAACGAGGATTATCTCCGGGAATAGGAATTTCAACAATCAGCCCCAAATCGACAAGCTTTTTCAGATTCTTATAAACCGTAGCTAAAGAAATATTATTAAATTCTTCCTTAACGCGGTGATAGATTTCAGAAACGTCGGGGTGAGAGCAAGAACTGGCTAGTGTCCGAAAAATCGCTAACTTCTGCGGAGTAAGCGGTAATTTGTGTTCACGGCTTACTTTTTTAAAATTTTCTAGACGAGCGCTTAACTCCCGCTGACTGACTATCATAAAATAATTGATAATATTTATTAATGGATAACTATTATTAATAATATAGCAAAAACTAAATAAAGTCAAGCGATAATTTTTCTTGCCAAAACTATTAGCCTTACTTATAATAAAATTGTCAGTTTGCCGCCTCCATAGTTTAATGGATAGAACACAAGCTTCCGGAGCTTGTAGTAGGGGTTCGATTCCCTTTGGGGGCGCTAAGATTAAAAGAGAAAAACCTTTACAAGCTAAAATCTTTTTGCTAAGATTTTGGCTATACCGCTAGAAGCGGTATTATCGTAATAAAGGATCGGTAGCTCAGCTGGTTAGAGCGCTGCCCTGTCACGGCAGAGGTCGCGGGTTCGAGTCCCGTCCGTTCCGCTAAGACAATTTAGTATCGGATATACCAGATATAATAATTAATATTAGCTAAAAAGACTAAGAACTTGATTAAGGTCAAGTTCTTTTGTTTTAATTAAATAATTTTGAAATAAGGGGAATTTTTAGTTCAAATCCTTATTGCCAACACGGGCACGAAGCCTAGTGTTTACTGGGCTTTTTAGTAAAATAAAAAATATTTATTATTTAATGAAAAAGCATTTTTTGTAGTATTTTTCGCGTTGTTTATAAAACTTTTCAAGATAACTGATTTTAATGTCTCGATAATCATAAATAGCACCATTAGAATTTTGACCACGCTGGATGCGCCCGATATATTGTATTAATTTACCCTCAAATGAAAAGGGGTAAACTAGAAATAAGCAATTTAAACTTGGGAAGTCGCTTCCTTCGCCAATTAATTGCCCCGTGGCGATTAAAATTTGAAAATTACCAGATTCAATTTGTTTTAATTTTTCGCTTTTTTGTTTTTCTGTCAAATCGCCAGTTAAAGTAATTATTTCATATTGCCCTTTCAAATAATAGCTTAATACCTCAACATGTTCTTTTCTTTCCGTTAAAACCAAGCATTTATTTCCATTACCAGCCTCTTTAAAATATCCTTAACAATTAATTGATTGCGCTTGGAATCAAAAGTAATTATTTTAGACAAAATCTGAAAATTATCAATCTTAACTTTAAAGGGCACATCTATTTCGGTATTTTTAATGATTAATTCTGTTTTTATCTTCTTTTCTGGTTTAATTTCCTTATTTTTAATTTGGTCACCAAAATTATTACTGACAGTATGCAATATTTTTCCTAAAAAAATATATATTAATTTTTCATCGTTATTCTTTCTCTTTGGTGTAGCCGTAAAACCATATAAATAATATGGATTTAGTTTAGTAATAACTTTTCGAAAAGTTTTAGCCGGAATATGGTGACACTCATCTACTAAAACTAAGCCTATGTTATTTAGACCTAAATCTTTTATAAAATCATCAACGTTAGACAGAGTTTGTAACATGGCCACGGTAATTTTTTTGCCAATAGTTTTTTTATTTGAGCAAATTTGACCGATTTCCCTTTTTGGTATATCTGTAAAATTTTCAATTCTTTGTAACCATTGACTATAAATTTGTTTTTTGTGAACTAATATTAAAGCCGGTTGTTTTAACTTGGAAATAATATCTATGCCTATTTATAGTTTTACCGGCGCCCGGTGGGGCCACAAGCACACCATTATCTTCTACCAAAATATCTTTAACGGCTTCTTGTTGATAATCATATAAAGCACGGGAATTTTTAACTAGTACTTCTTCGTATTTTTTACGTTTATCATTAATAGTAAATTTGATATTTTTGTCATCAAGAAATTTTATAAGCTCACCTAAAAAGCCTCTTGGCATTGTATAATTATTTTCCGTTGACTCAATTAGTTTGAAATATCTCTCAATTTTATAAGTACTCATGCCCATTCTTTTTTTAATTAAGAATTCTGAATTTATAAAATTTAATTCTTCTCGTAAAAAATTAATTAACACTCTTGGTAAATTTGTTTTACTTATACAAATTTGTTCGGCAATAGTTATAGCTAGTTGTTTTGAAGAGCTTGATTTTTTCGTTGTGTTGTTACAGGTTTCCATTCATTTAAACAAGCGGGCGTGTAGCCGCTAACTGATTTATCGGCTTTTTCCCAGTGGATAGCAAAAACATCTTCTCGTCCACGAAAGAGGTTCTTAAAGATATTTATTTTTTCTTGTGAAGAAAAATCCATGGAGGCTTAATTTAACGTTTCTTATATCTCGTTGTCCGTCCAATACCAATCCGTTCAACCCATTTTAAACTAAGCAATTTATTGAGTACCTGATTAATCGTTGGTCTGGGGATATTGGTGGCTCGGGATATTTCTAGCGGCGTTACAACCTTATCTTGCTTAGATATATATTCCCAAACAATATTTTGTTGAGGTGATAGTAATTTAGACACTTCTTCGTACGAAATTATGTTAATAGCTTTTTCAGATTGTTCTAAAATAATCTTTAAGAAAAAAGTTAGCCAGGCACTAATATCTTCTTTATTTGTTCGTAAAGTTTTTTGACTGGCTCTTAGCGCCATATAATATTCAGGCTTATTCTCTTCTATTAATTTTTCTTGCGAAACATATGGCATATATTCATAGCCGTGTTGCAACATTAGTAAATTACTAAGAATACGTGAAAGACGACCATTGCCATCGGTGAAAGGGTGAATGTGTAAAAACTCTACTAAAAAATTAGCAATGATAATTAGGGGATGGGCTAATTTTTCTAAAAAAGCTATTTGCGTCCATTCCACCAGTTCCTGCATTTCTTTTGGCGTTAGCCAGGGGGCGGTTGTATCAAATAATATTTCTATTGGTTCGCCGGTTGGTGAAACCATCGCTACTTTATTTTCATCTTTTTTATATTCGCCGCGATGCAATTTATCTTTCTCAGAATATTTTAACAATTCTCGATGAAAAAATTTAATCGTACTTTCAGTAAAGGGAATGGATTTGTATGATTCAAAAACATTAGTTAGTAAATCAAAATAACCACGCGCTTCTTGTTTGTCGCGGTCTTTAAATTTCTGTATGGAGAGCCCACGCATTAATCGCTCTACGTCTTCATCGGATAGTTCCGACCCCTCAATACGAGTCGAGGCGCCAGTTGAAGTAATTAAAATAGATTTTTTTAGTTTGCCTAAAATTTGTTGGTCTAGTTTAGCGCCATTTACCCATTTGCTTTTTAATAAATCTATTTTATCTATTAATTCAATAATATTGGGGGGCAAGTTATTTATTCTGTTGTTGAATTTATTATACATAATCTTATATAATTTATGTATAAGATTATATAAGATTATGTATGAAATTACAAGTTAGTGATAAAAGATAATTTAATGTTTTTTAGTTTATTATATAATTATTGGCTAATATAAAACAAATAAAGTATCGGAGTGGCCCACTTAGTTCAAATTACTTGCTCTCCGCATCTTAAAAACAACCTAAAAGGTGTTTTTATTAATTAACAAAATAAATTTGCCTTTTTTATAAAAATAAGTAAAAATGAAGCTATAAAACTAAGAGGAGAGGTGCCAGAGCGGTCTAATGGAACGGTCTTGAAAACCGTCGCTGGTGAAAGCCGGCCCAGGGTTCGAATCCCTGCCTCTCCGCAACATCGTGCTAGCACGAGGTAGTTTAAAACAGAGCTTTTTTGAGGCTCTGTTTTTAGTTGGGGAAAAGCTAGTTTTTCTTTAAAATAAGCTATTTGACAACTTATGTCATTTTTTGACATTTCTATAAAATATGTTAAAATTTATATAAAGAAAAGATAAATAAA
>Ga0116182_1000149_pt1 | contig 77080 bp, 68 predicted proteins | sample AD_UKC077_MetaG_FD_89805 | JGI IMG/M metagenome (GOLD analysis project Ga0116182, IMG submission 89805) | Active sludge microbial communities of municipal wastewater-treating anaerobic digesters from USA - AD_UKC077_MetaG | ecosystem: Engineered > Bioreactor > Anaerobic > Digestate | place: USA...
ACTGCTTTTTAACAATTTCAATTTGGTGGAGTCCAAAACGATCGATAAAATTTATACCTGTATTATCATCAGAGCCATCATCAACAATAATGATTTCAAAAAAAGGATAATCTTGATTTAAAAGCGACTCAACAGTTCTGCAAATTGTTTTTTCCTCATTATGCGCTGGAATGATAACAGAAAGAAAAGGTTTGATTAGCGGTTGTCCCTATTATCCTTCATTCCCCAGCCGGACTTCAATGCCGCTGTTATCTCGGCTATCTCCAGATCTGTAATGTCAGGAGGCGAGAACTGAATATTCATGCTCATATCATTTCCTTTTCGTATTTATATAAATTAACGGTTGTCGCATACAGATTATGTTACAAATTCTCCCTGTACCACTGAATGGCTTCAGCCAGTCCTGTCTTGAAATCATACTCAGGATGGTAACCCAGCAATCTTTCAGCCTTAGATATATCGGCGTTGCTGTGCTTGATATCACCCTTCCGATCAGGACCAAACTTAGGCTCTATGTCTTTACCGAGAGCGGCAGTTAAGGCGTGGTATATATCAATAAGGTACTCTCTGCCGCCAAAAGCTATGTTATACGCCTGACCAGCAGCTTCAGAGCCAGACAGACACGCTTTCAGATTGGCCTCGATAACATTCTCAATGTATGTGAAATCACGGCTCTGCTTGCCATCACCATTGATCGTTGGCTGTTCATCGTTCATGAGCTGCTTAATAAACTTCGGGATAACAGCCGCATACGCACCATTCGGGTCTTGGCGGCGACCGAAGACATTGAAGTACCTCAAACCAACTGTCTCTAAGCCATAATGTCTGGTGTACTGCTTGCCCCATTCTTCAGTACAACGTTTCGTCAAAGCGTAGGGGCTCAAGAGATTACCCTCTCGTCCTTCCGTTTTCGGCAGATTCGGCTCATCGCCGTAGACAGATGAACTGGAAGCATAGACGAACTTCTTCACGCCGTTCTGCCGCGCGGCTTCCATCATGTTCAATGTGCCGCCAATGTTATTAGCATTGTAAAAGAGCGGCATTTCGATGGAGCGGGGAACAGAACCCCACGCGGCTTGGTGGAGCACATAGTCCATACCAGCCGTGGCTTGAATGCACGTATTGAAGTCCTTTATATCACCCTTCACGAACTCGTAGCCATCGCGTCCGAGAAACATATCTACATTCGCCTGCTTGCCCGTGGAAAGGTCATCAAGGCAGCGGACACGATAACCGAGATTCAGAATGGCTTCGCACAGATTCGAGCCGATAAAACCGGCACCGCCGGTGACTAAGAATTGCGTCCCTTTCGGGAATTGTAATGTCTTGTATCCCATCTTGTTTACAGCCTCCAGTAGATGTAGCCTGCGGCTTCATATTCAGCCCTATCCAGCAGACCTTTCACATCTACCAGAACCTTCTGACCCTTGCCGAACATCGCGTCGATCTGTTCCATCTTGAACTCGCTAAACTGTGTATGAGCCACAGCGAGGATAACAGCATCACAACCGACAACGTCATCCATTCCGCAGAACTCCACGCCATAGAGCTTCTTAGCTTCAGCCGCGTCAGCAGTGGGGTCGGTAATGAGTGGCTCGATGCCGTATTCGCGCAGCTCTTTTACGATGTCGAATACCTTAGAGTTTCTAGTGTCTGGGCAGTTCTCCTTAAACGTGAAGCCAAGGATAGCTACTTTAGCGCCCTTAACCGGCTTCTCGGCCTTAATTAAATTCTTAACGACGTTCTCGGCTATGTATTTACCCATATCGTCGTTGATGCGGCGACCGGACAGAATGACCTGAGAATGATAGCCCAGCATTTCAGCCTTGTATGTCAGGTAATACGGGTCAACACCGATGCAATGACCACCAACAAGTCCGGGGAAGAATTTGAGGAAGTTCCATTTTGTTCCTGCCGCTTCCAGAACAGATTTCGTGTCGATGCCCATCTTGTTGAAGATAATCGACAGCTCATTCATGAACGCGATATTGATGTCGCGCTGGCTGTTCTCGATAACCTTCGCGGCTTCGGCGACCTTTATACACGGCGCACGATGAACGCCCGCTTCAACAACCAGCTCGTAGACCTTAGCCACAGTATCCAACGTTTCGGCGTCGCAGCCGGAAACAATCTTCTTAATGGTTTCAAGCCTGTGGACTTTGTCGCCGGGGTTGATGCGTTCAGGGCTGTAGCCAATCTTGAAGTCCACACCGCATTTCAACCCGGATTCTTTTTCAAGAATCGGTACACAGATGTCTTCGGTAACGCCAGGGTAGACCGTGGATTCAAAGACTACGACAGAGCCTTTCGTCAGGTTTCTGCCGAGAATTCTTGATGCACCTTCCACCGGACTCAAATCTGGCGTGTGGTCATCATACACAGGCGTCGGTACAGCAACGATGTGGAACTTGGCGCGACGAAGAGCTGTCTCATCAGCGGTGAACTCAACGGTTGTGCTCTTTATCGCCTCATCGCCAACCTCATTCGTCGGGTCGATGCCAGTTTTGTAGAGGTTGATTTTCGCTTCATTCAGATCGTATCCGATGACGTTGATTTTCTTGGCGAAAGCCACAGCGATTGGCATCCCGACGTAGCCCAAGCCCACCAGTGACAATGATTCTTTCTTCTCTACCAGTTTTCCGTACAGGTCATTCATCTTTGTGTACCGTTCCTTTGTTTCGCTGCCGTTTTTACCGGTCAGCTTAAGAATTTAGTATTTCTACAGCCTTATTTGGGCTGTGGTTATCTATGGCTTTTATGTATTTGATGATTTGATATTGCCGTTCTAATACTGTTGTTGATAGGCAATAGGGAGAAGCCTTTTCAAGCCCTCTTAACCGCTCTAACATAGTCACATGTGATATTGCTGACATACCGATGATGTTGTATGTGGATAGGGAGAAGCCTTTTCAGGTTCTCTCAAGGCTCTCTCAACCACCCTCAGCAGCCTCCCAAATGATATTGCTGCCCTCCGACTGATGTTGATAGGCAAAAGGGAGAGAAGAAAAACTCGGCTATTTTGCTATCAAAACTACATCTCTGACAGCCTATCAACCCCTCAGCCCATCCTCGTGATATTGCTAATGTAGGACTGATGTTGTAGGCAGAAAGGGAGAGGAACTTATTTTGTATTATTATTCGCCTAACATGCCATTTTTGCATTATTACTCATGTTTTATGCACCCTGCCGTGCTACTCTTGGCAACCCCTACAGCCTAACTTTCCATTTCACCCTTCCCACGCTGTGGCTAACACCTTACCATGTGATATTGCCGATGTAGGACTGATGTTGTTATGGGATAGGGAGAGGAAGAAAAATGTCAAAAAGTGCCTATTCTAACCTATCCCGGCATACCTGCTCTCGTGGTCATTAACATACTGTCGGACTTCCTATGCTAAACTGTGATTTTCGATTATGCAGAGATTATACAAATTTGGACTGTTTTATGCACTAAAAGCCGCATTTCCTGCATAATTGACGGTTGGAACTGCATAATTACCCCTCTCCCTATCCACTAACAACATCACTCAAAATCCGGACAGGATCCCCTCATTTTCGAGATTCGTTCAAAAGGGTTACGAACGTTATCCCGGATTATGCATATAATGTTCGTGTTTTCGGCATGCTGTATGTTGTGGTGCGTGACGTATAAGCATACAATATATTGTGGCCTTCCTATCATGCAGCAGCATCACTACCTCAACCTGACATTAACCTGCAACAACCTGACATTATATGTGCATATTGCTCATTTCTACATGCCCGGTTATGTGCATTTTGTATACTCATACTCTCTCAATCAGGCTGCTACATATTGTGGTGGCTGACGCATAAATACACAACATATTGTGGTTCTTCATTTCTGAAACAACATCACTCAAAATCCGGACAGGATCCCCTCATTTTCGAGATTCGTTCAAAAGGATTGCGAACATTATTCCATATTCTGCATATAATGTTCGTGTTTTTTTGGCATACTGCATGTTGTGGTGCACGACGCATAAACATACAATATATTGTAGCCTCCCCTTTTCTCAACTAGTTCACTCCTCAACTAATCCAATTGTAAAGCTCAGGTTGCCGGAATATGTGCCGGACTGAGTCGGTTTTGCCGCTGGTTGAACCGTTAAAACAACGAAATCTGCCTTTGTATCAGAGGACACTGCGGACGGCTGGAATCTGTCAATCTCATCTCCGGCTTCTACAATAGTATCACCATATTTTATGGTTAACCCTATTGTCTCCTCACCGTTCGTCAAATCTGTGACACCGGCAAGATTACAATACAACTGCCGATTAACCGGAAAATCCGACCATGACGCGATATTTATATCAAGACTGGTTGCTGAGCCGTCGGAATTCATAGTCAAGCCTGTAGGCACTGAAACAAAATACTGTGTGTTAAAGGCTGGCGTATATGAAAGCGTGACGTTATTTGACGTCTCAGCTGCCGATGCTGATATTGGAATACCCAAAGCTTCGAGTGCTCCGGACAAATCTAACAGGATGAAGCCTGCGATAAAGCATAGGGCTATGTATGCGGTTAAGAACGCATTGATGCAGTGATTAGCTGTGGATCGTTTGCCATCCATGTATCTCACATCCTTTCTATGAAATGTTTATTGTTGAACTTGTGATTACTGTGATTATTCTACGGGTGCCCATTTACCGTCAGATTTCCTTGTCCAGTCCTTGGCAACATGGAGCTTAACGGGCGTGATTAACGAACCGTAGATATTGCCGAAATCGTCAACCGGCGTATAAATTATTGTGGCGTCATAATCGCCTGCCTTTAAACCTCTTACCATGTCAACAATTGTCAACATTCGCCCCGGTTTGATGACACTCGATTTATAGAGAAGTTCAATGCTTTCATCAGCATTCTCAACTGCTTCTGCATTTCCCAAGTACAGCGTAGCTATCAAACCCTTATCATTTGCGGGGTCGTTCCACACGGCGAGTTCCTGAGCCGTTGTGTCTGACTTAAAGTAGAGCTGCGAAAAGCAGTTGTGAATGAAGTAACCTTGTTCAACCGTCTTACAATCATAATTCTGAAACTCTTTCAAAAACACAGCATCGATTTCCACCGCGTTGGGGTCTTCGAGAAAGGCTTTCACCGTTGTGGACGGTATTGGTTTCTGACCTGAGAGGAATACTATTATTGCGACTACGAGAAACAAGAGTGCCACTACAAGGATTATGAGTTTTCTCTTATGCTGTTGTAGTATTACCGTGAAGTTCATAATATAGTTTGGTCGCCATCCTTATAATTCATGCCGTCCATAGCTTATTGCCAAGCCAGTCATCGCGTTACCGCACCTCGAATATGTCAGCCTCACTCTGCCGCACTTATTGTGCTTGTATATGTTTGTCGGTAATAAGTTTGTAACGTCTTGCCCGTATTCGATTTATTGTATAATAATGCGCATAAATCGCCCGTTTTACGCTGATTTCTGCATATTCTTACCGAAATTACCCGTGCTATTCTTCACCCCCCCATTGAATCTATCTCTATAAACACCCTGATGTAAATAAGATAATTACATAACGGCAATCGATTTCTGTTAGGAACTTATCCAAATAAAATTCTCATCGGTATGTTCTTTCTATTTGTGTAGTAATCACACCAAATTGATAAGCTAAAAGAACCTTATATCAGCCGTTTTTATGCCGTTTTCGCCCTATAATGCCCTGTATAAAACTTGTCATCATGTAATCTTTGCACCGGTATTAATGATCGCCATTGGCTCAATAACACAGCCTTGCTCGATTTCTGCTGAGGGTGAGATGTAAGCCTTATCGCTAACAATTGTTGGGATGTTAATTCCAAGCACGACTAATTTATCGAACAATTCTTTCCTCTTCTCAGGATTTCCAATCGCCACTATCGCATGATATTCGCCTTTGTATTTTTCAAGGTCTGATATCTTCCCGATAGCAGCTGGAGAGTTGTCATCAAGGAAATCTATTGTCGCATATTTATTTCGTGCCAGTTCTTTGACTAACTGCCCATATTCACCGGCACCTAATATCAAAAGTTTCATATGAGTACCATCCTAATTGTTGTCTCGCCCTGTTTGTATTCTCATGAGGGTTTCAAATATTCATTTCAAGCTTTGTGTTCAAGCGAGTCGATTTATACGCTTTTTATTCGCAATCACAACGTTTTAAATCCAAGCCCTTTACGATAATTCGGATTTACCATGTGAAATAAGTCTGTAATGTAACGTACCACGTTACATGAATTACAATGATAGGTATCGAAGTTCTTCATGTTGATACCAAGGAACATTCTCACCCAATTGAGTAGATCATTTTCTTGCTTTATTTGCAACTTCTAAATCGTTTGTAAGCAAACAATCACCACCAACCAGTGATGATTTTATTTCCATTGTATGAGATTGCAGCATCATCGCCGAAACTACCACATGGTTTACCGTTTGGAGTAACTCCCGTTGCTTCTGCGGCATCTTCTATTAAAAGAGCCTTATGTTTAAACAGATTTCTTTAATTAAATCTATTCTTCCAAGGGACCATAAAGCTCAGCATAAATAACGAGTCTTACATCTAGATATATTTAAAATGCTTTTTCAAGTGCGACTGGATTTACTATCGCGTTAAATGTCATATCGGAACAGAACACTCCTTTGCTTCCAAGAGTATCACAACTTATTTGTGGTTTACCATATAAGCGTCCCCAGCAAATTTAACACATAAATGTAATGCAGATGTACAATTACATAATGCTACTGCATATTTAACACTCGCTGTTCAGTAGCAAGTCTTTCAAATTCATTAATGTTTTCTCCTACCATAGACATCTAGTTAGTCTTATATGCTTCAGTCATATATTTTAATTCTTCTCCATGCATAGTTGGTGATGATAAATAATTTTTTTCTTGAATGGTTTTATTTTTTTCTTTCTACATTTTTTTACTTAAAAAAAAGTAATTATTTTATTTTTATCGATATTTTTTTTCATTAGTTTATCGTACATTATCTTGGCTTGTGTATAGGCAGAAATGAGTATACCATCATAGTTCATATTTTTTATTTCATCAAGCGAAATAATTCTTTTACCGGAAAAAATACTATTTTGTTTCATTTCATCATCATCAACAACAGCAATTACATCAAGAGATACGACGTTGTTATCATTTATAACTTGAAGTATAATTTCTGCTACTTCTCCTGCTCCATATAATAATATCTTTTTAAAACCTTTTTCAATTATTTGATTTAAAAAGTTTAAAATATTATCTTTTGCTGATCGATACAAAATATGGGTTGCTTTCAAATATCCAATGTTAAGAACCTTTCTTCTTTCTATCCCCTTTTCCGTAATAATGTATTCAACATTCTTTGTTGAAAGATAGTTACGCTTAATTAATCCATTTTTCTCATATTTATCTAAATAATCATTAACCATAGAAACAGCAATCCCAATAGCTTTACTTATTTCTCTTTGCGTAGTGTTGGCATTTTTTTCAATCATATCCAGAATCATATACTCTTTATACAAAACTGTTGGTTTAAAAAATTGATTTTCGTTCAAATCATTCACCTTCTATTGTTCGTTTTCTTAACAATCCTATTATACAACGAAATTATGACAAAAGCAAGATGTTTTGTTATTTTTTCGAACAACTTATTTTTCTTGTTTTGTTAATTAAAAAGTATTAAGATTTTCTCTTAATACTAATTATCATAGATTGTTTCTTGTTTTCTATATTCAACTAGGTATTCTATTTGTACATAGACATACATATAAGGCGTATGTTGAAATGTCATTTTTAATAACCCTTTTTCTAAATTTTTTTATTTAAATCAAAACTATTTTTTTAAAAAAACGTTGAAAATTATTTGCGAGAATTGGCAGTAAAATAAAATTGAGCATCCTTTAAAAGTACCTTTACAAATTTTGGCACTCTCCTAAACGTTAAAAAAGTATCTACGATGATTTCTTTCAATTTAATATGGTCTTTAATATTTTTTTTTGAAACATCTTGAATTACTTCTTTACTTGTCACATATTTCTTTGCACTATTTAAAATACTTTGGATTAATAATGCAAACGACTGAAAATACTGTTTCCGCAATCCTTCCAAAATACGTATACAAATATAATTTTTAAACGATAAGAAATCATGAGCATCAACATTATTCTGTAAAATCATCATTTCTGGTTCTCCAGAATACTTCCATTTAGTTCTCATTTGAATTTGGTAAACCATTTCCAAAAATGCTTTATCACTATAATACCAATTTACATTGCCAACTCCCTTAACCTTTGTCACATCGTTATACTGTGATTTGCTCCAAGGAGTTGCTGAATAACCAATAGGATAAATATTACAATGTTTATCAGAAAGATGATGCAAATAATTAAAGTTACCAATAATTTCTTGACTTATTTCATCAGATGGCTTTACAAAGATAAAAATGATAATATGTTTATCTTCCAATTTTCTCTCATTTTCCTTGATTAAATCTAATGTGCTTAAAGCAATCATTTTTGTCTCCTTTACATTTTTTTATTATTAATTTTATTCAATATCTCACTAACAAAGTATAAAGACCCACAAAAAACAACAATTTCATCTTTTGGCTTGTTAAACGCTTCTAGTAATAATTCATCTAAGTCAAATGAAAGTTTTTTATTAGGATTCGAAGAAATACTAAACAAATAATCAGGAGTATCACTTCTTTTATAGTGAAACATTGTAAAGATAATCTCATCAGCCAAATGATCTAAAACAGAAATCATTTCATCTTTGGCTTTATCTTTTGAAACAGCAAAGACAATTGTCAACTTCTTATTCTCTTTGATGGTTGTTAAAAACTCAGCTAACCGCGTAATTCCATCGATATTATGAGCACCATCAACGATAATATACGGTTTTAAAGATAATACTTGTAACCTTCCTGGCCAATAAACATCTCTAAATCCTCGATAAATATCATCGTTGGTAATTTTAAAACCACAACAAGAACGTAAGTACTCTAAAGCTTCTAATGCCACAGAAGCATTCTCTGTTTGGTAATATCCTAGTTTATTGGTTTTTATTCTTTTATATTCTTTGTAATCAAAGACAGTTTCTGTCTTTGATACTTGAATATTTTGAATATCCCTCTTCTTCACTAAAATCAATTTAGAATTTGTTTCCTCACACCTTGTTTCAAACAGTTCTGTCAATTTTTCATTTTCTAAAGTTACTAAAGGAATATTCGGCTTTACAATTCCCAGTTTATTCATAGCAATTTCTTCTAAAGTATTACCTAAAATCTTCATATGATCAAATGCCACATTGGTAATAACAGATACCAAAGGAGTTACAATATTAGTACTATCTAATAATCCACCTAAACCAACCTCTAAAATAACAATATCTAAATTCTTTAATTCACTAAAATAAATAAAGGCCATCAAGGTAATGAATTCAAAGAAAGTAGGATGAACAATTCCTCTTCGTTCAATTTCATCATATTCTGAAATAATTCTATTCCCAATTCTTAGGATATCTTCATCAGAAATATAATTGTCATTAAACTGAATTCTTTCATTAAAGGAAATCACATAAGGAGAAACATAGGTTCCTACCTGATAACCTGCTTTCATCAACACCGTTTTTATAAAAGAAACGGTAGAACCTTTACCATTTGTTCCTCCTACATGAACATATTTTATTTTGTTTTGAGGTGAACCAAAGACATCACATAACGAAATCATTTTTTGTAAGGAAGTCTTGGGAACAATTCTTTTTTGCGATTCAATCCATGATATTAATTCTCTAACATCATTAAACACAATATCAACTCTTTTCAGCCTTTCTATCCTAACTCTTGTAATAATTTTTCTAGTTCTAACAATTGTTGTTGATAATTTTCAAGTTTTGTTTTTTCTGCTTCTACTTTTTCTTTTGGAGCTTTTAAAGCAAAACCAGGATTTTGTAACATCTGTTCTGCTCTTCTGATTTCTAACAATACTTTTTCTTTATCATTTGTTAGTTTTTGTTTTTCTTCTTCAATATTAATCAATGTTTTTAAAGGAACAATTACTGTTACCTTAGGTAATACACTAACAATCGCTTGTTTCTTATCTAATTCTTTGGCTTCGATGGTAATTGAAGCAAAGTTTGTGAATTTGCTTAAATAGTTGATATTCTTCTTGATGAAGTTTGCTAATTTCTGATCATGAGTTTCTAAATATAATTCTATTTTCTTACTATTTGGAACATTCTTACTAGTTCTTATCGTTCTTACTGCAGTTATGATATCATAAATAACTTCAATCTTATTGGCATCTCGGTATGTATAGTCCTTATTTACCAAAGGCCAAGGACTAACAGTAATACTACCTTCATGATACTTTTGATAGATTTCTTCAGTAACGAATGGCATGAATGGATGAAGCAATTTCAAAATAGCCGTTAAACCATACGCTAAAACAGCACAAGTATTGATTTTTTCTTTTTCAGTTCCGGTCTGGAAAGTAACCTTTGTCATTTCCAAATACCAACTAGCAAAATCATTCCAAGTGAATTTATAGATCGCTTTTGCAGCTTCACCAAAATCAAATCGTTCATAGTTTTCATCTGCAGCTTTGATTGTTTTATTTAAACGGCTTAACATCCATTTGTCGACAGTATTCAGTAACTTTGGATCAATCGGTTCTTTTTGATAGTTATTGCTGGCAAAATTCAAGCCGATAAACCGCGAAATATTCCATATTTTATTGATGAAATTCCAAGCAGCTTCAATCTTTTCTTCTGAATAACGGAAATCAAGTCCAGGAGCTGATGAAGTAGTGATAAAGTAACGAAGGCTATCCGCTCCACATTTATTAATGGCATCTAACATATCAACACCATTTCCCAGTGATTTACTGATTTTGCGTCCAAGTTCATCGCGAATCAGCCCATGAATTAAAACTTTTTTAAATGGTCTTTCTCCCAATAAATACTGAGACATAAACGCCATTCTTGCTACCCAGAAAAAGATAATATCATAACCTGTTACTAAGGTATCAGTAGGAAAGTATCGCTTAAAATCAAAGGTGTCATTTGGCCAACCAAGCGTAGAAAAAGGCCATAATCCACTTGAAAACCAAGTATCCAATGCATCCTCATCTTGAACCCATCCTTCTTCTTTTGGAGCAGTTTTACCCACATAAACCTGGTCATCTTTATACCATGCGGGAATTCTATGTCCCCACCATAATTGACGAGAAATACACCAATCTTGAATATTATTTAGCCAGTTCACAAATGTCTTTTCAAAACGAGCAGGAACAAAGGTAATCTTTCTTTCTGGATCTTCTTGCATAGCTAATAAGTCTTTTGCCAGTTTATCCATCGCAACGAACCATTGCTTTGATAACCTCGGTTCAACAATCACTCCCGTACGTTCACTATGCCCAACAGAATGGGTCATTTTTTTAATCTTGACACATAATCCCGACTCTTTCAAGTCTTCAACAACCGCCTTACGACAACTGAAGCGGTCCATTCCTCGGTATTTTCCAGCCAGTGCATTCATCGTACCATCTTCTTCCATACACAAAGGACGAGCTAATTGATGGCGAAGTCCTACTTCAAAATCATTAGGGTCATGTGCCGGTGTCACCTTAACAACACCTGTTCCAAAACTCCTGTCGACGTATTCATCGCTGATAACAGGAATTTTAGTCTTTGTCCCTGGAATATATACCTCCCTGCCAATGTACTTTTGATAACGTTTATCCTCTGGATGAACCATTAAGGCAGTATCACCAAACATCGTTTCCGGACGAGTTGTTGAAATCTCTAAGCCGCCTTCTCCATCAACAAAAGGATAAATAATATTATAAAAAGCACCTTCAATATTCTTATATTCCACTTCGATATTCGACAATGCTGTTTTACTTTGAATATCCCAGTTAATAATCTTTTCTCCACGATATATAATTCCATCATTATACATTCTTATAAACACTTCATTAACCGCTTGGTTTAGCCCTTCATCCAAGGTAAAACGTTCCCTCGTATAGTCTAAACTCAATCCAATAGCTTCCCATTGTTTACGGATAATGCTAGCATATTCTTCTTTCCATTGCCAAGATACTTCAAGGAACTTTTCTCTGCCTAAATCATAACGAGAAATGCCTTTTTCCCGTAAACGCGCTTCAACTTTTGCTTGCGTCGCAATTGAAGCGTGGTCCATACCAGGTAAATATAGCGCATCATACCCTTGCATTCTTTTTCGACGAATGATGACATCTTGTTGTGTGGTGTCTAAGGCATGACCTAAATGGAGTTTTCCAGTAATATTTGGTGGTGGAATCACAATAGTATAAGGTTTTTTACTGATATCTCCCGCAGTAAAATAACCTTCCTTAATCCACTTTTGATACTTTCCCGATTCTACTGCTTTAAAATCGTATTTTGTTGATAAATCTTTTAATTTCATTCTTCTCACCTCATGATAATAAGAAAAGTCCCTAGAAGCTAGGGCTTCTAAGGACTGATTACTTGCTTTGAAGTTTTCAGTGGTACCACCTTAATTCCCATAAAGTTACCTTTATGAGCACTTATTTATCTGATAACGTAGATCAAACGGATAAAGCTACTATTCTTTCACTCTACCAATTCCAAGGCTACCTTCAATGCATCAGCTATGACCTTTCACCACATCGGTCACTCTCTACAAGTCCAATTAACATCTACTCTTCCTCTTCCTCATTGTTGGATATAGTTTACTACAAAATAATTGAAAATGCAAATCATTTTTGTTATTTTAATGTCCTTCCTGATTAACAAAGGAAAAAGGGTTTATTATAACCCTTTTTCAAACTAAACTTTTATCTAATTTAATATTACGTAGTAAGAAAGCTAAATCAATTCCTACCATAACAAGATTCAAACAATAAAAGATAAAGACATAAGTAATCGTATCTGAAAGAATCTTACTAATGATTCCACATAAATATCCAATCATAACACAAATGACAAAGAAGATAGATCGACCTTTGGCAGTTCTTGATTTAATCGACTTGATAATATTCAAAGGCCAAGATAATCCAAACAATACGACCATAAAGACTTCAAATAGTTCTGCCATAGTCTACTTCTTATCAATGCGATAAATATCGCCATTTAGTTTTATTTCTGTTCGCGGAGATAATGAGAATCCCATGATTTTTGCCGCTTCAGGAGAAGTAAGACGCTTATATTGTTGCGAATAGAAACGCTTATTGAATTTCATCACCCATTCTTTGGCTTCCTTTAGAGGAATATTCATCGCCTTAAATAACAAATAAGCGATTCGGTCTGTATCATCACCATTTTCCAAGAAGTGATACAAGATAAAATCATTAATCTCATATTTACCGATAATTTCTTCCGTTGCTTGACTAGAACTTGATAATTCTGGAGAAATCGGAGTATTGACAATATTCGCTAGAATATCTGCTACACTCGGGTAAATGTTTTTATAATAGTTTACCGTTTCCTTGACTACTGTTTTTGGTAAACCAGCATTGATACCATACATAGCCATATGATCACCATTGAATGTTGACCAACCTAAAGCTATTTCACTCATATCAGAAGTTCCTACAACGATAGCTTGATTTAGATTCGCCGCATTCATCAAGGTAAATGTACGATAGCGTGCTTGTACATTTTCATAGGTAACATCTTTTGTCAGCGTATCATGACCGATTGCTTTTAATTGACGAAGTACCTCGGTGTAAATATTTACTTCTTTCTTGGTAACGCCTAATTTCTTTACTAAAGCAAGGCTATTCTGATAAGTTCTGTCGCTAGTTGCCTTCGATGGAAGGATATAAGCAATGATATTTTCCCGCGAGATATTGTATTTATCAAAAGCATAACATAAAGATAATAGAGCTAAGGTCGAATCCAGGCCTCCACTAACACCTAAAACAACTTTGTTAATTCCAATATATTCCAAACGTTTGATGACGCTTGCAGCTTGAATATTGATAATATCCGTATAATCTTCTTTGTTCTTAGGAACAAAAGGCAATCTTTCCAAAGTCTTTTCAAAAATGAAATCTTCTTGTTCTTCCAATTCATAAGCTACCCTACGAATATTTAAATCACGAGCAATTTCTTGAACCTTTTTATAATAGCTATTATTACGACGGGCATGATGTAATTTTAAGATATCAAAATCGCCGTAGATAATATCGCTATGAAGATTGATTTCCTCATTTTCAGCAATCACTTCACCATTCTCGCAAATTAACTTATGACCGCTAAAAACTACCTCACTAGTTGACTCGCTAGCATTATTAGATACATAGACATAACCGCCATTGAATTTTAAACTAATGCTCTTCGTTAGCGTTTTACGATATTCTTTCTTCCCTATATGAGCAGGACTAGCACTTAAATTAAAACAAATTAAAGCTCCATTGGAGTATAAACGCTCGTTTGGAGAAATAGGTGCCCATAAATCCGCACAAATTTCCGCAGCAAAGTTAACATCTCCCGTCGAATTTTCAAAAATAATCTTACCGAAAGCAATCTCTTCCCCAAATAAATTCACACTGGAAACATTTTTACTGATGTCGACCCCCGAAGCAAACCATCTTGTTTCGTAAAATTCACTGGTATGTGGTAAAAAGTTCTTGGGAACGATTCCTAAAATCTTCTTCTTTTGGGTAATAAAACTGCAGTTATAAATGGTATCATTGATAAAAATATAAGCACCAAAAATAACCACCCCACGATAGGTATTATTCTGCAAGAAAAATTTAATCGCTTCTAAACAGTCATCGTATAGATATTTTTGAAATACCAAATCACCAATCGAATAACCACTGATACAAAGCTCAGGAAAACAAATAAAAGAAGGGTTTTTTAGCTTTGCTTCTTCGACTTGCTTCAACATCTCCCTAACATTAAACATTGGATCGCCGACACGAGTAATAGGACTCGCTGCAGCTACCTTCAAAAATCCATGTGAGTACATTAATTTTCCTCCTGATATAATTGATTGGCTTTAATATAATCTGCTACTTCTTCCAGTAGCAAAGAATCATCTTTACTCAAACGATAAGCAGTTGATGATATATATATTTTATCAAACTCATTTAAAATAATAAAGTGGTTTCGGGTCTTTTTTAATACTTCATTGGATTCGATAATCGCTTCAATATCATAATCTTCCCTTGGCATAATGATAAATTGATTTTGATATACCACATCAGGATATTTAATCCATTTTTCAATCTCCGCTAAATTATCCGCTCCCATGAGAAAGTACGCTCCCTGAAATTGTTCCATCGTACAATAGGTCCCACAAAACTTCTCTTGTTCGAATTCGAATGTTGAGATGGTCGCTTTATTGTCTAGTTTCTTACAAACCAGTAGTAACATTTCTAAACGTTTATTATCTTTTTCTAAGCCTTGTTTATTGTAAACATTCCCCGCCGGCATAAAAATAAACTCACAGCCAGGAAATTGTTCAATAACATATTTTGCTATTTCATAATGCGCTTTGGTTGGAGGATTAAAGGCTCCTCCATAAATAATTCTCATATAAACTCCTGATGATTTGATCATTTACATAATGATTATATCATATTTTCTTCGTTTCTTCACTATTTTATTAAAATATCTTATTTCTTTACTCGATAGTAAAAAAGAGAAAGCGGGCACTTTCTCTTTTCCAAGGAGTGATGAAAAATTTTTATCGTTGTTTACTGATGTAAATATACGCTAAATTACTAGTTAACTGAATCACAACTCCATTTGTTGTGATGTTAACTGATTGGCTAATATCTTCCAGTTGGAAGTTTTTAGCTTCAATCAACTTTCCTGTTACTTGTACAGTAACTTTTTCTTTCATTCCATGTTGATTTCCAATGATAATCAGATATCCATTTTCATCTTCAAATACCGAACCTCGAAGTTTTGGATTTAAATTAACAAAGTAAATATCATCCTTATAGGTAGCATGTTTTATAAGTGGTTGAAGTTTACTTCTAAAATTCAAGGCTTGATAAGCATACCGAATCACTTCATTGGTTGGATCAAACTTAATTCTCGTCGGTGCAAACCATAAAATGGACCCTAATACAATAGCTCGTTCCATTTGGTCGATAAATTCCTTGGTTTCAGAACTTGAGAAATCCGTCACATTTTTTGGATTGACCATATTAATCTGAATAAATTCAGGGAAAATATACTTGATGATATTAAAATATTCATCGTATTTTGGACCATTCCAAGTTAAATTTCCAAAGGTATAACTACTATAAATATCACCGATATTCTCTGTCAATATGAACTTATCTTCTCCATATTTTTTTATCTTATCGTGTAGTTTAGCCAGTACTTCTAAATATCCGCGATTGAATTCTCCAATATGTCGATGAGAATGTTCCTTTTGATAACAAGGAAATGGTTCCGCTGAGGCTAGTTGATCCAAATAAATTCCCGTTGTTCCGTAGCCTTTAATTAAAAACTCAGCGGTATCTAAAAGACGATTAGCCCATTCTTGATCCGATGGACAAGAAATAGTAAAACTCTTGATTCCATAGGTTTCAATGTAATTATTACCAGCAACATCTTTCATTGCCATTTTTTCACCAACAGTAGGAGCATAATCACTACCTAGTTCAAAAATACGGGCATTGATATATAAGGTCGGGATTCCTCCATGCTCTCTTACATATTCTAAACCACGAACAAAATCCATCGCTGAACCCAAGTCCATATCCGGATAGTATTCAGGATAATCGGTATCAAAGCCTCCACGATTCCAAGAAGCGATAAACATATGGTTTAAACCATGTTTTTTCCCCTCTTCGTACATCATCGGAATATTTTTAAAAGTATTTTGAATGATATTCCCTTGCCGTTTAAAATTATAACATTGATTTAATCCCCATTGGTCATCTAAATAATCGGGATAATTATGAAATTTTAGATGAGGAGCTAAATAATTGCGATATAACTCTTTCGCATAATGCCAATCTTTTGTATTAACACTGATGACATATTCTCCGCTTTCGTAGATTTCTTGTTTTACCAAATCATGGTACTTCACATAAGTAAGTCCCACGAAGTTTTCTTGAGAGCCGACTTCCGCAACCACTCCAGTCACGGGAAAGTTTAAATCATGAGATCCAAAATACAGACCATTTGCTTGATCATACAAATACATGAAAGTCATCGAAGCTAAACCGCAATAGTTAATCTGGCGATGGTAGGTATTATAGTTTGTTAGGCTTGTTTTCGCTCGCCAAAAATTCTGATAATCTTCCTTTTTATAGCGGTCGACTGGATTAACTGTCTTTTCTCCAGCGTGGTGAGGATAGATAAAGATATTCTTTTTATAATCCTTTCCTAGTTGTAGACCATATAGATTAGGGCCAACAATCTCAGTAACTCGGAAATGTTTATCACAATTTTCTACTGCTATTGTAATCTTCAATTGATCACTTTGGTCACAAACAAAATGAATATCCGCATATACCTCATAGCCATCGAACTTCACATAGATGGAGTCATGAGTATGACTTGAGTAAAGAGGATTACATTGAATCAATTCCTTGTCTAGTAAACCTTTGATGAAAAAAATCGGCATCGGAAAAGCAAACTTTATGTATTCATCATTCGTTTGCTTATTAAACAAAGAAGTAATTCTCAATTCTTTTAAATTGATGGAAAAAGAGTAATCCTTATTTTCCAGAACAAGATTAGTAGCCATTTTTTTCATAGTTTTTCCAAGCCTCATCATTGAGAATTCCTGCATTTGGCATATGATTTGAAATGTAGACACTTGGGTTTAACCCCTTCGCGACTAATTTTTCAACAACCGCCGCTTGTAAAGCCCACATAATATAGGTGGCACCAATTCCACTCGATGGGCATATCCTTCTGTTAATCGCTGGTACTTCAACAAGAGTGTCGGAAAAATTAGAACAATTATCTAAAACGATATCCGCCACTTCAAACAATCTTTTTCCTGAAGGATGTTTTGATGTTAATTTTTCAGAATATTCAACAGCAGTTAAGGCAATGGTCTTAACCCCCATTTCACGAGCAGCTAATACCAATTCAATAGGAAGTTTATTATAACCTGACACGGAGCCGACAATGAGAACATCCCCTTTCCGGATGTTTGCTTGGCCTAACACAAATTGAGGAAAACCCTCAACCATATCGTAGGTAATTTTTTGTACTCCTTGACGGCTACGAAAACGCGTCGGATTGCTAATTTCACAATTAATGCGAATCGGACGTAGAGCCATCATTCCACCAGTACGACCAATGCATTCATGCATTAGCATATGACCAGTGTCGATAATATGCCAAATTCCCTCATTGGCAAGAGAATCAGCAATTACTTCTGCTGCTTTTAAAATTTTATCTTTTTGGGATTTTTCAATTTTTACTAACACTTTTTTCATTTCTTCAAAGTATTGTTCGATAAACATAATTACACCCCGAAATCTATTTTATCAATATCGATGCCCTCATCGAACAATGTTTTTAAAATTGCTCCATAGATGACATCTAACTTACTTTCAATGTAAAATAATTGTCCATTGCTGATTTCATCAACTTTTTTGCGGAATAAATCGATAACAATTTTACCCGCTTTATGGACTCCACCCGTTAAAACAACAGGTAAACGGCGATTAGTACCGCTTTTTAAATAAGCGCGATACCCTAAACTAGCCATTTCTTTGGTTGCTTCTTCAATAATTTTGATACAAGCTTCATCTCCTGCTGTTGCTAATTGGCATACCAAAGGAGATAAGGAAGCCGCTTTTTCTCGTTGATTATTTTCTCGATAAATTGCTCTTCTTAAAATACCAAAATCTTCTATTTCAAAATATTTCATTACTTCGGTTAATAACCGTGTCTTCTTATTATCATCAAAATTTCTCGCACATTCCTTTAGTGCCATTACTCCAATATGATAACCACTTCCCTCATCACCCATCAAGGTTCCCCAACCACCAACAGTATAGTATTTGCTACCGATATAAGCGGTAGCAAAGCTACCTGTTCCTGCAAGAACAACGACGCCATCTTCATCTTTAAACGCAGAAAATTTTAATTCGTCGCTTTCGTGCATAATTTTACTTTTAATTCCTATCGTTTCTTCAAATTCTTCTAAACATTCACGAAAACCAGGAATGAATAAATTACAATATTCAACTTCTGAAGCAAAAACATTCGCTTCATCCAGTGCAGCATTACTCGCTTTCAATACATTTCCCAAGGCAATTTTATAAGATGACAGACCAGCATTTCCACCACCAGCTAGTCCACGACCAAGAATCTGACCAGTTTCATTAAAAACTGCAGCAACTGATTTTGTTCCACCACTATCAACAACCAAATATTTTCTCATCAGTACAAGCTCCTAATTCTTTTTTCGTATTCATCAAATAATCCTTTATTATGCTCATCACCACCATCTACATTTGCACTTTTATAAATAGTGGGGGTAATACCATCTCTTTCATAGTGAGAAATAATCGCCAGTACAATTCGCTGGGCAATATAGGCGCTTGCGATTGTTGAAACAGCACCAATATTGCCGTATTGGGTAACGATAATTCCATCTCCAACGGGAACATGGTTATCGATAACCACATCAGCTAATTCAAATAGATGTTTTCCTGAGGAAACTCTGGAAGTTAATTTTTCCGAAACTTTTTTACTCGTGATGACAATCACAGGATTTTTATTTGCTCTTGCACATTCCGCCATTTCAATCGGAACAGCATTGATCCCTGAATTGGAGACAATTAAAAAAGGTTCAAAAGGCTTTTTATCAACACTATCGAAGATAATTTTTGCGATTCCGGGTAAACGTTCAAATTTCGTACTTCGCACTGCTCCCTCGTGTTGCATTAAGAAGGGTTCCAAAATGGGATTTACTTGAACTAAACCCCCAGCACGATAAAACATCTCTTCCGCGATCATATGAGAATGTCCCGTACAAAAAATATGGAGTAACCCTTTTTGCCGCATAGCCTGATAAATAATCGCTGCTGCTCGGTTGATGTGCTTAGTTTCCTCTACATCTATTATAGTAATAAGTTCTGTTACTTTACAGGTAAAATCTTTATCATCCATATGTTTATCCTTTAATGATTAATACCAAGTGCCATTTTATTGGCACTTGGTATAATAATTTAAAACCGTTGTTTTCTATGAACCGCCCATTAAATAGTAAGTTAATTTGTTATTAACCGTTTCTATTCTTGTTTCAATATCCGAACTTGTTAGTCCTGGAGCATCCCAGAAATTTGTTTCCATTAAGGTCTTGAAATATGTTTGCCAGTTAGGACCAAAAGTATCCGTTGGATAAGGAACTGTTCCTGGATAACTTAAAGCATCAACAAAATATTTACGATAAGGTTTTTGAGCAATCCAACTCTGAATATCAGCAGTTGATGAACCAGGTAATCCCATACCAGCACCACAAGCAATTGCTTGACCTTCTGGACCTGAGAAGTATTCCAATACCTTCCATGCCCATGCAGAATTTGATGTACATTCAGGAATTGTCCAGCAATTTAGGAAAGTATGAGATGTTTTCTCACCACTGGTTCCGATTGGTAAAGGACGAACAACAAAGTTAGCTCCTGCATTTTCTACAGTATTAACTTGAGATAAACCACCAGAAATCATCGCTGCATAACCACCAGAGAAAGAAGCGCTGAATCCGCCGTGTTCTGTTGTTTCTGATAGTGACATAACACCATCTTTTTCAATTAAATCATATAAGAACTTCACACCAGCTATTGAACCAGGAGTGTTTAGTAAACTTTCATTCTTAACAGGATCAAAGAATTTCCCGCCGAATAAATAGAACCAAATATAAACTGGATCTGGGTTAGAATCAAAAGAATATCCCCAAACATTGTCTGGTTGTGCTGCAAATTGCAAGCAAATATTCTTAAAATCTTCTACTGTCCAATCATCGCCTGGTATAGTAATCTTGTATTTGTTGAATAAATCTACATTCAACATCATACATTTTGTTGTAACGTCACGAGCAACGGCATATACCTTATCTTCATAATATAGTCCTTGTCTTACTGAAGGATATAAATCATTTAGATACTCTTCTGTTACAAATTCATCCAATGGAAGAATTGTTCCATTAGATGCGAACAAAGGAATTTTGTCCGATGCTAACATCATAACATCAATTTGTTCCGAACTACCACCCGCAAGTTTAGCGCCAGCAAGTTTTGTTAACATGGTTTGATAGTAACTTGAAATCTTTACGAAGTTTAAGGTAACATTATAATCTTCGTACTTTTTTTTCAAATCCTGCTTTCAATCCTGTTAAACCATCGTGTGCTGGATCCCACCAAGAATATACATTAACTGTAGCATTCTTGGTCAATTCTCCACCTTTGTCTTGTTCTTTATTACATCCTACAAATACTGTAAGAGCAAAAAAGAACGTCAAAATCAAAATTAGTTTTTTCATTTTTCCCTCCGTTTTTTTATTTTTCTTCTCTTTGAGAAGTAGTGGACTGTTTATACTCCAGTAAATCCAGAACTCATTTGTGAACTAACAAAGTGTTTCTGGAACAAAATATAAATAATTAAAATCGGTAGAATAGAAATAACAGAACCAGCCATTAATATCGATTGTTTTGTTTCCCATTCTGATAGTAACTTTAATCCCAATGTCCATGTCCATTGAGTATCCTTTTGTAAGATAATCGATGGCCATAAGTAAGCATTCCATGTTCCTCTAAAGGTCAGAATCGCAACCGTTGCTAGTACTGGTTTTGAATTAGGAAGAACAATTCTAAAGAATACTCCCGCCCAAGAACAGCCATCAATGATTGCCGCATTTTCTAAGTCCTTAGGAATTGATAAGAAATATTGTCTGAATAAAAAGATTGCTGTTACACTTCCTGATAAAGCTGCTCGCAAGATTAAAGCCCAGTGACTGTTTAATAGTCCTAGTTTAACCATAATCGCAAAGTTAGGTATCAAGGTAACATAGGATGGAATCATCATCGTCGATAATAATAAGATGAAGATTATTTTGTTTCCTTTAAAACGCAATCTCGCCAATGCAAAAGCTGCCATCGATGATACAAAGATACTGCATAAAGGAATGACCGCTGCTAAATATAATCCATTAAACACCATGCGTCCAATATCGTATATTTTTGCTAGAGCGATAAAGTTTTCAAGAGTAAATGGCCTAGGAATTAAATTGAGCGGCGCTTCATGATAAATTTGATAATTTGTCTTGAACGCAGAAGCAAATGTCCATAAAAATGGAAAGATCAGGGTAATACATAATAAAATCATAAATCCATTGTAAAGGATACTACCAATTAATTTCTTGTATTTAAGTTTCATATGCTTTTTTACTTTTAGTTTAGCTTCCATAATCTTCACCTACATCTTCTCTTCTCGTTTTAAAACGAAACGTAAAATGGTAAATCCTAAAATCAACAGGAATAATATCCAAGCTAATGCTGCTGCATAGCCCATCTTATAATTCTGGAAGGCTTGCGTATAAACGTAATACATCAAAGAACTGGTATTTAAACGTCCCTGAGTCATGATTAACACAATTTCAAAAATATTAAACGCTTCAAGAACAAGGAGAATTGTAATCGCAAATGTTGTCGGTCTTAACATAGGAATTGTTATATACCACAATTTTTGAAACTTGTTCGCTCCATCTACTTCTGCCGCCTCATATAAAGTATCAGGAATTGTTTGTAAACCTGATAAGAACATAATCATATAATAACCACTCATCTGCCATATTCGCATAATGATAATCGAATTTTTTGCCCATTCTGTTGTTGATAACCAACCCGGTGGATTTTGAACTCCTAAAGAAGTTAGAATGCCATTTATCATTCCTTCACTGGTATTAAACATCCACTTCCAAACCAAAGAAATGGCTACTGTTGATATAATACAAGGCAAGAATAAACAGGCACGGTAGATAGGGGTCATCCCCTTTACTTTTTTATTCAATAAAATAGCAAAAAATAAAGAAATAACCAATACGGTTGGAACTAAACCGATAACATAATAGACAGTATTCCATAGATAATCCCAAAAGAAGATATCCTTAGTCAGTAAATTAATATAATTGGCGAATCCAACCCATTTTGGGGCAGATAGCATATTCCAATCGGTAAAAGAGATAAACAAGGAATATAACATTGAAAAGGCAGTAAAGACCAGAAAACCAGTTAATACTGGTGCAATGAAAAGCCAACCAGTCAATGCTTCTTTCTTTGCCAAGGTTAAATGATACCATTTCTTTTTTTGACTTTTTGGTGGTTGTATACAACCATTTACCTTATTTTCCATTTTTCACCTCGAAAATACTTATCTTTTTTAACCACGAAGCAAGTCATTTTAATTCTCCATAGTAACACTGAACTTATATTTATCGCCACGATATAAACTCTCTGTAAATTCATAAGGGCGATTATTTTTATTGTAGGTTAGCCGTTCAACAGCCAATAAAGGAGAATTCACCTTGACTTCCAACATTTCTGCTTGTCTTTGATTAGCCAGAGTAGCTTCAATCGTCTGACTAGCTTTACAAGGTTCAATTAGATATTTTGAAGATAATATTGCATATAACGACTTTGTCAGATCGTGTTTTTCCAAATCAGGAATTAAATAAAAGGGTAAATGAACTTTTTCATAGGCCATTTTGACGCCATCAGCACAGCGAATTCTTTCTAAAATATAAATTTTACTGCTTTCTGATAAATCCAATTTGCTCGCTATTTTTCTTGAAGGAACAGTTAACTGAATATTCAAGAAAATAGTCGAAGGTTCTTTTCCAATACTTGCCATTTCTAATGAGAAACCTTGCAAGACATTTAATTGCATATCCGCTTTCTTTTCACTTATAAAGGTTCCTTTTCCTTGAGCCTTTACAATCAATCCTTGATTAGCTAATAATTCAAACGCATGGCGAGCCGTAATTCTAGAAACATTAAATATCTCACATACTTCTTGTTCTGTGGGCATTTTTTGTCCACTTTGCATTTGATTCGTCAGAATCATCTTCTTATAATATTCAAATATTTTGTAATATAACGAACTATTTGCCATTTGCCACCTCTTACTTGTTATAACAATATAATATCATATTGTAATAAACTAGTCAAGAATTCTAAAAAAATTAGCTTATTATCGCTATTTTTTTTATCCCTTGTAGCAACTCTAAAATATCAGCAAGCAATTCATCACTGGTAAAATCGGGAATATTGAAGTATTCAATGACCAAGTTCGCATTTGGCGTATATTGTTTATATAGTTGATAAAATCTTTGATAATCAAAGGTGCCTGAACCAATCCTTTGGTGATCATCGCTTAAGCCATTGTTATTATGAACATGATAGCCCAATATCCGATGATTAAGTTTTTTAATGACATAGGAATAATCATAGTTATTGATATTCATATGGCCAATATCAATCAAAGCGTATAAATCATAATCTAAAATAAACTGAACAAACTCTTGGTCAGTAAAAAGAGGAGCTCCCTTGCTTGGTAGTGCCAATGTTTCTACCAGTAATTTTAGATTGTTTTCTTTACATAATTGATTAAGAATCAAGCAATTCTTGATTGCATTTTGTTGCTTTTCTTTTCGCTCTTCTGGTTTGATAGTACAATTATTCGTATGAAAGACGATTTCTGTACTACCATATTGATGGCAAAACTCAATCGTTTTTTTCCAGTTTGTTATCATTTTATGATAAGCTTCTGAATCGTATTCGCTCGTCGATTCACAGTCTACCATCGGAGAATGGAATGTTGAAGGTCGATCACCAATCTCTGTTTGCAGTTTTTGTAGTTCTTTTATCTTTTGATCCGTTAAGGCAGAAATGAAATATTCCAATCCAATCGGAAAATCAGCTTTTTTTAAGACTTCCTTGATAATTCGATAATCTTTATTTCCGTTCAAAATGGTACTAATATAACATTTAGTCATATTCATCATTTCCTTCATCTATTTCGATTATAACACACCATTTTTTTAAAAACAACCCCTTTTCTCAAAGAAATAAAACTCGATATGACAACGCTTTCATATGATTATAACCTTTTAAATAAGTCATTATATCGACTTGAATATGATGTTATACCTTTTTTTATTTAAATGATTTTCGTTTATTGACAGCCTTTTTTGGCTATGTTATGATTGACTTAATTGAGGAGGATTCCGATAAAATGATCATTTTTCTAATTGTCAGCCTTATTTTACTTTTTGCTATTTGGATAACCTCTACTGCTAGTTTAAAAGCGGATTTTAAGACACGCTCTTTTAAACAAAATTATCAAATCACAACAGCAAAACTAGAAATAGGAGAAGAATTGACTTCACCCTCTAACTTAAATAGTCGCGATCATCAGTTTTACGAAGTTAGTTCAGTGTCTAATCGAGTTTCTTGGTCAACCAAATTAACCCTTGACCAAGAAAAGACTGATGTTAGAAGTATAGTCATCGATTATACCGGGAAAACGAGTGCTTCTTGTCCTAATATCTGGCTATCCCTATATAATAATCATACCAGCTGCTGGGAAGTCGTTTCAGAAATCTCTCTTTCTACTGCGAATACCCACAAACAAATTGTCCTATCGCATGACTTGTCTCGTTTTATCACCGATCATCGGGACATGAAGATACGTTTATCTGGTTCTAATTCATCATCTTTTACCTTGCAAACCGATTATTTATCCGTAACTATCTATGCAAAGACCATCAAAAATGTCATCACTTGTCTTCCTGAATCCTATGATATTGAACAAGGAACTCTTATTTGCGGAAAGCTTGAGTCTTTAAAGAAAAAGGATAACAATGCAATCGCTATATCCTCTGATTCAAAACATCAAACGGCTGTTCAAATTCACTTTAATCTTCCGATAACAGCCAACCGAATTCACACCTTAACAGTTACCTTAAATACCAAAGATACAGGCTTTTCTGGTTGTACTTCTCTTTCTTTACTAAATTATCAAACAAAAACTTTCGATTTGTATAAAATGGAAGATAGTCTACTGGAAGTTGCTTCTTTCTCCTTTACCCTTCTCGACCAATTAGAGATAGCCAATTATATTTCACCAACCAATAAATTCACACTACGAATCGCTAATTCATCTTCTTCACCATTTACAAAAGAGATTAATTTTGGGGAAGTACTGATTGAAGTTTCAGAAAACGAAAGTTTTACTATTGCCCAGATTTCCGATATCCATGAACTCATCGGTCATGAACATTTTCTTGCAATAATCGACGAAATCAATCGCAATAATGAAGTTGATTTCACCATTATCACAGGAGATGTTACCGATCATGGCACACCAGCACAATATGATCTATATTGTCAAGACATCAAAGAATTCAAAAATCCAGTTTATACCCTACCAGGAAATCACGATAATCGCTGGTGGAATGCCAATGGTAAAAATGATTATATCCGCCATCTAGGTCCTTTATATCAATCATTTAATTATAAAGGAATCCATTTTGTGCTACTAGATACTTCGGTAAACTTTGAGCTTGATGAGAAAATCAACAAAGTCCAACAAGAATGGTTAATCAACGATTTATCCTTATTACCAAAAGAAATGCCGATTATCTTCTTCGGCCATCATCCATTTTTTATCCATAACAATGTAACAGGACGCGATGAATTGTTTAGAATTGCGGAAGGATATAATTTAATTGGTTACCTATCAGGTCATATGCATTTCTATGAAAATTTTATCGAAAATGGTATCCCTATTATCATCATTTCCTATATCAAAGACAATGCAAAACAAGAATATGTAACCATTCATTTCACTTCACGAACTTATTATATTTATAAACACCAAGCGTCAACTTCTAGTAAAGAATTGTGGTTAACAGGAACAATGGTAAATACAAGAAAACCGACCTTTACGATTGAGCCTTTGATTATTGCTGATAATGGGAATGTAACCGTAACCACTCGTATAACTGATGCCCCCGATGCTATTATTAATGTTCAAGCACGAATTGATAATTATGGACCTTATACCCCATTAACCAATATCGGCGATAATACCTGGCAAGCGACGATTGATATCTCCGCTTATCAACCATCAATTCCCTATGGTCATCATTTCATCGGTGTTGAAGTCTTTGATGAAAATAACTACTTGTGGGCAAACTACCGCAATTATGAATATTCAGGTGGAAGCCTTACAACAAAATGGATTTTCACAACAAACGACCTCATCCAATCAACACCAACTTATGATAAAGGAACTGTCTATGTAGGTTCTTATGACCACCATTTATATGCGATTGATGATGAAACAGGCTTATCCAAATGGAGTTTTAAAACTGGCGATTCTATTATTTCAAAACCGGTTATCTATCAAAAGGCCAAAACTGACTATGTCTTATTTGGCTCCAACGATAAACATCTATACTGTTTACAGTCACAAACCGGAAAACTCGTTTGGAAATATCAAACTAAGGGCAGTGTGATGTCAGATCCTATCATTGAACAGGATATGGTCATCTTTGGTTCTGGGGATGGTCATATTTATGCTATCGATGTAATCCAAGGAAAACTAATCTGGAGCTATCAAGTTGAAGGATTAATGCGACAACAACCGCTTGTTCAAAAGGGAATTTTATATGCTTTTGTTCGTAATACCTACATTTGGTATGCACTCAATGTAAATGATGGTACCTTAGTGTGGCGCGGGAATGCCAACACCAATGAGTCCTACTTCGTTTGTGGGGATGTAAGACCGGTAATTGCTGGGGGAAAACTTTGGTGTATAGATGCACAAAACTTTCAATTTGGCCATCTGGATATTAAAACCGGAGCTCTTGTATGGACAGCAAGTTCCATAGAAGTCTCATCCCGTGGAATGGCAACTGATGGAATCAATATTTACTATGTAGCTAATGGCGGTAGAGAAATCTATGCCCTTGATACCCAGACATATCGAGAAGTTTGGCATTTAGATCTCAGATGTAACGGAGCAGATAGCGATTTACAACCACTGATGATTGATTGTGGAATTATCTATGATAAGGGACGAATCATTCATGTCGCTGAACGAGGTAGAATCACCATTATTGATGCCAATAAGGGTTGTATCCTCCACTGTTATGATGCCGTTGGTTATCCAGAACGCGTATTCTGGTCAACTCCAGAGGTCGCTAACAATAAAATCTATATTTCAGGAATTGATGGAAAAGTGTACTCCATTTCCTATCCTGATTAATAATGTAATAAAAAAAGTGATTCAATAGTTTACGTGTATTGAATCACTTTTAATTTACTCCATTTAGAAGGATGATTTTTCTAGGTCATACTATTATTTTTAAGAAAAAAAGTTTCAATTACAAAGCGAACACCGTCTTCATCATTACTCAATGTAACAAAATCCGCTTTTTCTTTCACCCCTTCATCCGCATTTCCCATAGCGATACCAAAGCCAGCATAGACAATCATCGGAACATCATTAAAGCCATCTCCAATGGCTACTATTTCTCTTCGCTTTAAGCGATAATATTTACGAATCACTGCCAATGCCTTTGCTTTGGAGGCTTCCTTATCAACAAATTCCAAATAGCTTGGATCGGAAGTAAAAAAATTAACTTTGCGTTTCAAGCGTGGTCTAATTTCTTTTTGAATTGCTTTCAACTTTTCTGGTTCATCAAACCAAATGATTTTCGTAATATCTTTAGTATAGATTAAGGATAAGTCGGCCAAGAGTTGAGGTGGACTAGAAGCTTGACTACCATATTTTTCTGTATATTTATCTTTACGATTGATAAACAATTCATCCTGACACCAAATAACCAAGGAAGCCCTATATTCTTCAGCTATTTTAATCACCTCATGAGCAACATCAGCTGATAAATCCCTGCGAAAGATGATTGTATTACTCTTAGAAGTGGCAACTATGGCTCCATTTCCGCCAATAATGGGAATATCAAAGGGAATTTGTTTACTGATTGCTCTTGCGCCGATCAAAGGTCTTCCTGTAGATAAGATAAAGTGCTTTCCCGAAAGGATAAGTTGAACAATAGATTCTAGGGTCTTTGCTGTCAAGACTCCTCTATTGTTCAATAGTGTACCATCAATATCAGCTGCCAATAGTTTAAACTCTTTCCTTTGAGCCATGTAATCACTCTCATTTCTAATCTTTTTTAAAGTTCGTTTATTCAAACTCTATTTGTTATATATTAGAACATCATATTCTGAATTATTGTTAGGAAAATTTCTTTTTAAATAAATGTTTTTGCTTTCGATGATTATTCTCGAGCTTTTTAAAGAAAAAGCTAAAATAATGCTCACAATTTCCCAAAACAAACGATGAAACCAACTATAATTTGTTGGTATCGGCATTGTTATCTGTAATAATTCTACATTCTATCATTCTTCATTCGCCATTCTATTATATTGAATACTTAACACGATAAACACCTGTGATGGAAAATAAAACATCCACACTATATCAATTGACAAAGTATTTATCATATGAATGATATTCCAATTGGTTACATCAATAAAATTTCCTAACATTCTCAATCCTAACGAAAGATCACACAATAAAAATAAAAATAATCCAATAGCAAAAAGAATATTCTCTTTGGTATTGATGATCGTCAGGATAAAATTGAAAACAAAATTAGTAAAATAAAGCAGAGTTACTACGACTAGCCAAGTAAAGTTTTCCTGTAAAAGGATATAAACTAATATTTCTACTATCACCAAAAGAGAAAGGCGTAAAATAATATCCCATTTTAATGGGAGTTTTTTTGAAAACTGTCTAACTCGTAGTGCATAAAATAATTGCGCAAAAAAGAAAAAGAAAACAGCAACTGTTTCAACATCTTCTAATAAGATTAAACCTGTATCAGCTAGTAAAGTGAATTCCAGCGCTATTAAAACAATTAAAATATCCTTTTTTTTAAGAAAAAGGAATAAAATTATACCCATGATAAAATTAAGGGCAATAGAACCATAGTTGATCAAATAACTTTTGCCACTTGTTCCAATAAAAACAGCATAAATATAAGCTATCAGTTGAATTAAAGTATAAAATCCAAGCATACTCGAAAGTATCAACTTTTGTTTATTCATTAAAGCCACCTTATCCTATTATTATTATACTCCTCAATGAATCTTTTTTCAATTTTTTAGCGAAAAAGCGACTTATGGAGCAGTTCTTTCTCTTTTAAGTTTTACCTGTTTTAAAAATAGAAAAACTCGAAACAATCGAGTTTTCTCAGTAATCCTATTTTTTATTTGGTCGCGGTAAAATTGGTTTTGGTAATGGTCTAAACATGATAATATCCTCCTATAGTTTTTCTATTATTCTTAGTTTAGCACTATGTGCTCGATGATTTCTTGCTAATTCTTCCTCGCTCGAGGTAATTACCTTATGATTTACCAAACGATATTCACGAATTATATCTTTTTCTTTGATAGGTAATCCTCGTGGAATTTGAATATTCACTTTTTCTTTAAAACATGCTTTGCAAATTTTATCTTCCAAAGAATGAAAACTAATCACTACAATCCTTCCTTGTGGGTTTAAAATGGTTAACGCATCTTGCAATGATTTTTCAAATACTTCCAACTCATTATTCACGGCAATTCTTAATGCTTGAAACACTTTTTTTGCCGGATGGCCACCACTTCTACGAGTAGCCGCAGGAATTGCCTTTTTAATCACTTCAACAAGTTCAAAAGTCGTTTCTATTGGTTTTTTTTCTCGCTCAATGATGATTCTTTTTGCAATCCGAGGAGCAAAACGTTCTTCTCCATACTCATAAAATATCTTTTTTAATTCACTTATTGAATAACTATTCACAATATCATAAGCGGTTAATCCCTGACTTTGATCCATTCTCATATCGAGTTTTGCATCAAAATTATAACTAAATCCTCGTTCGCCAATATCCAATTGAAAGGAAGAGACGCCTAAATCATATAAGATTCCATCAACTTTATTGACGCCTAAAATTTCAAGATGTTTCTTAAGGTTAAGAAAGTTATCCTCAATAACTGTAAAATTGTCGGAAATATTTGAGAGTCTTTCTTTGCCACGAAGAACAGAATAGTTATCTTGATCAAAGCAGTATAAAAATCCTTGAGCAGATAATCTTCTAAGAATTTCGCTAGCATGTCCCGCACCTCCTAAAGTGCAATCAACGTAGATACCATCAGGATTGATATTCAATCCAGCAATTGCTTCATCAAGTAAGACAGGAATATGTTCGTTTTGCATATAGGTTCACCTACAACTTCAGGTTCTCACTGATGTCATCTAAATCCTGACTACGCTTCGCATCAATGGCTTCCCATTTGTCCTTTGCCCATATTTCTATCACATTACCAGCGCCGATGATGACGCATTCTTTGGTAATTCCTGAGTATTTAATTAATTCAGTATCTATATTTATTCTACCTTGATTGTCCAATTCCTTTTGGTAAGCATTAGCGAGAAAATATCGACTGAACAATCGATTTTCCCTCTGATTAAACGGTAAATTAGTGATTTTTTCGACCAATTTCTCCCAATCTGACAATTTATATATCGTAATACAGTTTTCTATCCCTTTATTAATAATAAGCTCATTATTTAATTGTTTTCTAAATTCTTGTGGTATGACAAGACGACCTTTTTCGTCTAAATTATATCTATATTGACCGATAAACATAATTACCTCCACTTTTCCCCACTTGACCCCACCTACATTGTATTACATCAAAAATTAAATTGCAAGCCTTTTTTAAAAAATCTTTCAAAAAAAATAAAAAACACTCAATTCGAGTGTCTTTATTAAATAATTTTGCAATTATTTTTCAGCAACTGCAGACTTTTTTGCTGCCTTTTTCGCTTCTTTTTCTGCTTTTTTCTCAGCGCGCTTAGCTTCTTCTGCTTTTTGAGCTTCTTTAGCTTTTTCTTCAGGAGTTAATTTTTTCTCCTTTACCTTGATTTCTTTTGCTAATTTTCCGTCATAATAACCACAAGCACTGCAAACGATATGAGCCAATTTCATTTCGCCACAATTAGGACAAACCATCATTCCTGGTGTTTCCATCTTGAAGTGAGTACGACGTAGACGTTTTCTTGTTTTAGAAATACGCCTTTGTGGACAAATACTCATTTCTAATTTTCACCTCTTTTAAAATTCTTCTAAACCTTCACTAGAAGGGGAGATAACTCGTATTGGTTTTTGTAATAAAATAGATTCCCAAACCACATCTTGTAAATCAATGGTGTTTTTTTCAATCAGCCTGACATCTTCATCATCAGCAACTACTTTATCGAAGATTTCCACTGTATCGATTATAATTGGAAACGGAACTTCTACCAGAGTTCTAGCACATTCCAAAATCATAGTTCCTATGATGGTTAATTCAAAACGAAATCGATCATCATAGAGATTTTGACCAGTGCCTGAGACATGAAATTCTGTAATATCGAGGATATCATCAATATTGACAATATAATCCTTGAAATCATAAGTGGCTTCAAAAGTAAAAGGTTTCCCGTTATATTTATATAGTTGTTGAAGGGACCATTTCATATTCTCTCACCAATAACCTTGTCTATTATACAATAAATGTGCCAACAAGTCAATTATTATTTACTAAACTTCTTTTCCAGCAATAGTAAATTTTGTTTCGTTTCAACACCCCAACCAAACCCCGTTAAACTGCCATTACTAGCAATAACGCGATGGCAAGGAATTAAAATGGGAAGCGGATTATGATGGCAAGCCCCTCCTACAGCGCGATATGCTCTGGGGTGGCCGATATTTTCAGCTGCTTGCTGATAAGACAAGGTAGTTCCATAAGGAATTTTTTGTAATTCTTCTAATACTTTAGCTTGAAACCCTTGACGATGGTGTTTTATAGGTATTGAAAAAACAGTTCTTTTTCCTTGGAAATACTCATCGAGCTCAGTCATCGTTTGACAAATGATTGGTGTTTCTTGAAAAATACTCTCTTTACATAATTTATCTGTTTGTTCTATTCTAACAATAGACCCATTTTCTTCGTAAATTGCCAATGAACCAATAATACTTTGATAGATAAATCCATTCATCTTAATCTCCTTGTAATTTATATTATATGCAATCAAAAAAGATAAGTCTACTAAAAGGCTTATCTATGATGAATTAGTTATACTTTTGAATCACGCGTTTGATTTTTTTCGCCAAACCCTTGATGTCGCTTAGTGGCAATGAACATAGAGCAACTCTCACTGCGTTATCAACAGGTAGCAAATAGATTTTTTCTTCCTCAACAAGTTTTTGAAGGACGAGCATATTGTTTTCACAAGGTATGGTAATGAAGAAACCACCATGATAAGGATAGAGCTTAAGCCCAACTTCCTTTGATTCTCGTTTGAATAATTTTGCTCGTGAATTCAATATTTGAATGACTTCTTCTAACTCTACTTGGTATTCGTCTATTAATGCTGGTGATTTTGTCATTTCTTCAACAACACGAATCATTCCTTTATTGCAGTTACTCCACGTATTACGAGCGGTAAAATTCGCAGCATTATATTGTTCAATTACCGATTCTTTATTTTTGGATAATAGAATTTGTCCACCTAGACGTTGACCATAAATGAAGAACGTCTTAGAAAAACTAAAGGTAATACTTATCAACACGTTTTCATTGGCTTTGGTGAAGGCTAGCATCTTATCTCTGGTTTCTTTCATACCTTCAACGGCCATATCAATATAAGCACAATCATAAATCAAAACACAAGGAATATCCTTTTTGCTGTTGAAATAATCAATGACCGCTTCTAATTCTTTTTTTGTCATATTATATCCAGTAGGATTGTTACATGGGTCGTTAATAATGGTTACTAATTTCCTTTCCGCAGCGATGATTTTTTCGCATTTTTCTATAAATCCCTTTAGATTGAAAGCATCGCCATCAAACATGAAGAATTTTTCAACTTTGAATGCTCGATTTGTTGCAATTCCAACATAAGGACCCCAACATGGTGAAGGAATCAACAATGTTTCTTGAGGGTCTAAACTATTGAAAACAGAACTAGTCAACGCTCCTGTTCCTCCTGGGGTTGGGATAGTAGCTACAGTAAGGTTTGCTTCTATCTCTTTTCTCACCTCTTTAAAAGCCCAGTCTAGAATGGCTTCCTTAAAAGCAGGTCCACCATCACTCGTCGAATATAGATAGACATCTTCGTCCTTTAACTCGCTCATTACCTTATGAACCACTTTAAATGTTTTGAAACTACCATCTTCAAAATAAAAAGTTCCTAAAGTTCCATCTATAATACTAGGATCTTTCTTTTTAGCTAATTTTGCTTCAGCAGATATTTGAAATCCATCACTTTTTAGCACTTTACCTTCTGCATGTTTTGCAACAATTTTCATACTTTACGTATAATCAACTAAGATAGCTTAATATCTTAATGATTAACTCCTTTCTTCCACCTCATTTTTATATATGATGATATTATACGCTGTCCCTATTATAATGACAAGTGTTTTTTGTTTAAGGACACATGAAAACGCCTACATCAATTTATTTTGGCATTTCATCAATAAACAAATCGTTTTTGCATCTTTTATCCTACCATCATTTATCATTTCATAAGCTTGTTTGATGGGGATTTCATGAAGGATTAAATTCTCGTCAGAATCAAATTCCTGTTCTCCCTCACGATACTCTTCAACATAATACAGATATATTTTTTCACTACTATAACCAGGAGTAGGGTAAATATAGCCACATTCGATAATCTCATCGGCAATAATCCCCACCTCTTCTTTTAGTTCCCGTTTAATTGTTGTTAGCGGATCTTCACCAGCTTCCCTTTTCCCAGCAGGTAATTCTAAAACATCTTCTGCTAATGCATAACGAAATTGACTGACAAACAGAATTTTATTTTCTTTTGTTTTCACCAGGCAACATACCCCGCCTCTGTGTTCAACAATTTCTCTTTTTGTCTTGATTCCATTTTCCAAAACGACATCATCACACTTTACGTGAATTACTTTTCCTTGATAAATGATGCGACTTTTTATTTTCTTTTCTATCATAGGTTCTCCTTTTCTATGCTATAAATATATATCTATTAATTTAGCTTTACTGACAATTAAAAAAGCAACACGATTAGTTGCTTTCCTTGATTCTCTCTGAAATCAAAGTAATTACTTGGTCAAATCCTTGTTTGGTCGTCGCTGATGTGAGAATAATCGTATTATCATCAACAAGAAGCGAATTCCTGATCAATGCTTTTTGTTTTGATAACATCGTTTTACCGATCTTATCCGCTTTTGTTCCGATGACAATAATATTTAAAGCCAAATATTTAAGGTAATTCATCATTAATATATCATCATTGGTTGGACCTACTTTGGTATCAACGAGCAAAAAAGCTATTTTCAAATTGGGATTATTGATTAAATATGCTTCTATGTATTCTCCATATCGTAAACGGTCATCACGACTACGACTAGCATAACCATATCCAGGCACATCGACTAAATAAAATGCCTCATCAATTAAGAAGAAATTGATCGTTTGAGTTTTTCCAGGCTTTGAAGAGGTTCTTGCGAGCATTTTTCGATTTGTTAGGGCATTGATAAAACTGCTCTTTCCAACATTAGAGCGTCCTAAAAAAACAAATTCCGGTAATTGATTATGATTAGGGAATTGTTTTTTATTAACAGCACTAATAATGTATTCACATTTATCAAACATCTCTTTACCCCCTTACAATTGGACTGTTTTTTTATTTAAACTAATAAAAACCGTAGTCACAAAAAAACCAAGCCCACAAATTACATATAAAGTTCCTAGTCCGAAGTTGTTGATAAGAACTCCACCAAGGGAAGCAGCAACTGGTGTTAATCCCATTGAACCGACACTAGTTAAACTATTTACTTTCGCCAATTGTTCTTTTTCAATATCCCGATAAATGACCGTATTAATCGGTACATTAATATTTACCATTACCAATCCAAGGAGAAATGAACAAATTGTTAAGATGATTAAATATATCTTTAATTGATCTGTTTCAGCAAACAAGTAAAATGCAGCAACCATAATCATATAGACAAAGCAAAAGATAATCAGACTGTTACGGACTGTCAGACCATATTTCATTTGTTTCTTACGATTACCGATGATGATTCCCATGATTAAAGATCCAACAGAAACGGTAGCCCCTAGGATAGATACCCACATTTCCGGAGTAATAAAAGCTGACAATAGATACTCTTTCCCCATTAAATAGGCATTTGCGAAATAAGAAAGACTATTGAAGTAAGGAGTTAAAAAGAAATTTAAAAACAAAATCCCCATAATTAAAGATAGGATTGCTTTTTTTGTTCGCAAATGCTTCAATCCTTCAATAAAATCGGTAAAGGCTGATTGAATAGTCAAATTATTCTCACTTTTTACATATTGATAACGAATGAACATTTCCGAAACACCCGATAAAATATAACAGATACCAACAATAATCAACAGCCAGTGAATATTTTCCTTGAATAAGGAATACATCACGCCCGCTAAAATCATTCCCACAATCCCTTGAAAGCTATGAAGACTATTGAAATAGGCATTTGCCTGTAAGAATTGATCTTCTTTCACCAAAAAACGAACCAAGCTCCCTGAAGCAGGATTAAAGATAGCAGAAATGATATTTAAAATTACTCCCATGATGAAAATGATTGTTAATATTCCCTTATTGTGTTCTGTTTTCGAAAGAAAATAAATCGAAATTGCTGAAATAATAATCAGAACTCCACGAATATAATCCGTCCCATAGACGATTTTTACTTTATTTTTCCGATCAGCAATTACACCACCAATTGGTGTAAACACTAAAAACACTATTCCACATAATCCTAAATAGAATCCTTGAATAGCTGCATTGTTGCCAGTCAATGATAAAATGTATAAACCGATGGCGAAATTATAAAATATTGCTCCCATATTAGATACTAATGTACCAATAAATAACAACATATAATTTTTGTTTTTTAAGACAGTTTTTGATTGTACTACATTTTCTTCCATAGATTCACCAGATATGAAAAAAATCCTTAAGGATTTTTTATAAGATTGTATTCTATAAGCCTTGTTCTGTACCAAGATTACTCTTGGCGGTAATCATTTATCTCGAAGATAACTTCGCCTTCGCTGAGTTTTATTCCTCATTGAAAGTTCCCCTACCAAAATTTGGGTTTCTAGCTTAAGGGGTTTACCCGTTCCATTTCCTTCGTTTCCGAATTACTCGTCTCTGTGGCACTTTATAAAGCATTGCCATTTCAGGGTCAGCTTTGCCGTCACTATCTCTAGTGCCCTAATTTATTTTTTCATTAGGCATAAACACTACTGGCATCTCAGCCAGTGCTAGCAAGGACTTTCCTAACGGTCATAACCGCTCGATTACCCGAATACTCAATAAGTATACCATATAATGCTCATTCTGTAAAGTTGAAAGTCATTTTTTATTTTTCTTAACCACCATTTTCTAATAAAAAAAGGATAGAACTTGGTTCTATCACAAAAAATTTTATTCTTCTTTTTTCTTAAATTGTCTTTTATCTCTAGGCCTAAATTTACGAGAAGAATTCTTATCCTCTTTATCTTTACTAGCTGTTTCAGAGTTATTAGCTTTTTCCATACCTTCTTTAGTGCTTAAATCTACGCGACCTTTTTCATCAATCCCGATTACACAAACGGTAATTTCATCACCGATTCGTAATACATCTTCCACTTTATCAATCTTTTCTCTTGATATTTTAGAAATATGAAGTAATCCTTCGCAACCTTTCCATAGTTCAACAAAAGCACCAAATTTTTCAATGCGAACTACTTTTCCCGTATAGAATTTGCCTTTTTCTGCTTCTCTTGTTAGGTCTTTGATAATTTGTGCCGCTTTATCAATCCATTCTTTTTCATTATGCATAATGAAAACTCGACCATCTTGTTCAATATCGATCTTAACATTATTGCAATCTTTGATAATTTCGGTAATCACCTTACCACCAGAACCGATAACATCACGAATCTTATCAGGATCGATCTTGAATGATAATACTTTTGGTGCAAATGGACTTAATTCATCACGATAAGTTGGAATTGTCGCAAGCATGTGTCCTAAAATAGTCATTCTTCCTACTTTTGCTTGTGCTAGTGCTTCTTTTAAAATCTTTGCATCAATACCGGCAATCTTAATATCCATTTGTAATGCAGTAATACCATTTTTAGTACCGGCAACTTTAAAGTCCATATCGCCATAATGGTCTTCCATTCCTTGAATATCAGTGAGAATGGTATATTTTTTACCATCAGAAATTAACCCCATAGCAATTCCTGCAACAGGTGCTTTTATAGGAACACCAGCAGCCATTAGCGCCATTGTTCCAGCACAAATAGATGCCTGACTTGATGAACCATTGGATTCCAATACTTCACTAACAACACGAATAGTATAAGGGAATTCTTCTTCACTTGGAATTACTTGCAATAAAGCACGTTCTCCTAGTGCACCATGGCCGATTTCTCGACGTCCTGGTGAACCATAGCGTCCTACTTCACCTACACTATAAGCAGGGAAATTATAATGATGCATGAAACGTTTTCCCTCTTCTACTCCTAAGCCATCGATGATTTGGAATTCTCCCAATGCTCCCAGAGTAACAACACTCAATACTTGGGTTTGGCCACGAGTAAATAGTGCTGAACCGTGCGTTCTTTCCAAAACATCAACGCGAGAAGAAAGCGGTCTAATCTCATCAACACGACGTCCATCTGGTCGCACCTTGTCTTGAGTAATTAAACGTCGAACCTCCATTGCAACAATATGTTCCAAAACTTCATTGACAAAACTGATTTTCTCTTCTAAATCATCTTCATCTTTCCATTTTTCAGTTAATTCATCAACTACTTTTTCATTGATTTCATCGATACGGCGATATCTTTCTAATTTGTCTTCAATGACAACTGCATTTAAAAGATCTTTTTCAGCCATCGAACGAACAAGTTTATTAATATTTTCTGGAACTACTCGCAATTCGACTTCGACTTTGGCTTTTCCGATTTCTTTTTGAACCGATTTTTGGAATTCAACAAGACGTTTGATTTCTTCATGACCAAATAGTAGAGCTTCTAACATTTCTTCTTCAGAAACCTCTTTTGCTCCTGCTTCTACCATGTTAATAGCATCCTCTGTACCTGCTACAATTAAATTAATGTCTGATTCTTCCAGTTCTGCTGCTGTTGGATTGATGATTAATTTTCCATCTACACGACCAACAATAACACCAGCAATAGGTCCGTTGAAAGGAATATCGGAAATCATCAATGATAATGAAGCTCCTAACATCGCCGCCATTTGACTAGAGCAATCAGGATTGGCACTTAATACCGTGTTAATAACTTGAACTTCATTACGGAATCCCTCTGCAAACAAGGGACGAATCGGGCGATCAATTAATCTCGATGTCAATGTCTCTAACTCTGTTGGGCGTCCTTCCCGTTTTAAAAATCCACCAGGAATCTTACCTGCTGCATATAATTTTTCTTGATACAGTACCGTTAAAGGAAAGAAATCCCCGGTTCCTGTTTTATCACTAAATACAGCAGCTGATAAAACAGCTGTATCATTAAATCTAACTAGCACAGCTCCATTGGCTTGTTTGGCTAATTCTCCAACTTCTACAATAAACTTTCTGGATCCCTGTGCATACTCAAACACTCTTTTTTCAACCATTTATTTTATATCTCCTTTATGATTAAAAGGGCATAATAACCTTGGTGTATAAAGCCAATAGTACATAATACCCCTTCTTCTTTATTACTTTCTCAAATTCAATTCTTTAATTAATTCACGGTAGCGAGCAATGTCTTTATTTCTTAAATAATTCAATAAATTACGACGATGACCAACTTTTTTCAATAATCCTCTTCCAGAATGATAATCGTGAATATGATCCTTTAAATGTTCATTCAAACGATTGATTTCTGCTGTAAGAATGGCAATTTGAACTTCAGTCGAACCTGAATCGCCTTCTTTTTTCCCAAACTTAGCAATAATTTCAGCTTTTTGCTCTTTTGTAATACATGACATAATTTTGTCCTCCTATAATTATATTTTAGCCAAGAACCCAGATAAACGTTGGAGATTCGTTACTCAGAGTACTAGGACTTACATATTATAACATATCTTAGTAAATAAGTAAATCACTTTTTTACATCTTTTTCAAAATGGCAAGTAAGTATTGGCAAGCTTTTTCTGAGCAAATTGCCAGGTTTTTTTCATATTCATCACTTAGTCCACCAATGATATCGGAGATAACCCGTAAACTAGCGAAAGGAAAACCTAAATGATTAAAACTCTGAGCAAAAGCAGCCGATTCCATATCCAGAGAAATGACATTGTCTAAAGGAAAATGTTTCGCGATGACTGCTTCAATTGCCTCTTGATCAGTAAAAAACAAATCTCCAGTAAGAACCATTCCGATTTGAATTTGGCCGGTGAATTCTTTACATAGATTTAAAAACTCCGAGTTTCCTTCAAAATATGCAGGATATCCAGGAATTTGACCATGGACATATTGAGGGAAATGAGTGGCATCCGCATCATAATAAGCATATTTCGCAAAAGTGACCACATCACCAATCTTCGTTTTCCCCTTCACTCCTCCGGCTACACCAATATTAATAATTAAATCGAGTTTGGGAAATAAATTCACCAGAGTTGTTGATAATATCGCTGTTGCGACTTTTCCTACTCCGGAAGATGCGATGATAATTTGCTTATTTGCATATTCGCTCAACCAAAATGAATAACCATTCTTTACTATTTTTTCTTTATAGCCGATTTCACGAAGGAAATATTCAATTTCGATTGCCATCGCTCCAATAATTGCAATTACCATATCTACTCACCTAATAACCTTCTCGTTATTTTAACATCTTCTTTAATCTGATTGGCTAATTCTTCCAGATTAGCAAATTTTTTTTCTTCTCTAAGAAAAGAAATGAACTCCACACTAATCCTTTTTCGGTAAATATCCTCTGTGAAATCAAGGATATGGACTTCTAAACGAGGCTCTAATAAATACTTCACCGTAGGATTATGACCAATATTACAAACACCCATCCGCTTCTTTCCGTCAATCCAAACATATACTGCATAAACACCCATTTTTAATGACTGATATTCTTCCGTCAGATTAATATTGGCTGTTCGAAATCCCAGTCTTTGACCGATTCGATTTCCTTCATTGACAATTCCAGAAATACAATAAGGTCTTCCCAACATGTCATTTACTTTTTTAAGATTTCCCTGTAACAATTCTTGCCTAATGATATCAGAAGCTAGGCGCTCATGATTCATCGTTTGCTTCGCAAAAATTTCAAGATTAAAGTTTTTCCTCAAATCCTCTGTTGTACCTTGACCTTGCTTGCCATAACGATAATCATAACCGACGACAATTTTGGAAAAATCAAACTTTTTCAAATATTTATTCTCAAATTCGAGAGGTGAAGTATCACTAACGGCCTTTTTAAACGGAATCAAAATCAAGTAATCGACTCCCATTTTCTCTAACAAATGCTTCTTTTCTGATAATGGCGTTAAATAACCTTCATTTTGACGTTTCTTTAAAACATAGTCGGGGTGAGGATCAAAGGTTATGACCGCACTCTTCAGTTTTTGTTCCTTTGCTAATTCAACTACTCGTTTAATCAGCTTTTGATGAGCTAGATGCAATCCATCAAACACACCTAAAGCAGCAACAAGTTTACCCAATCGATATTTTCTTCTTAAATCTAACCGAATTAATTCCATACGCGTTCAGCCTTATATCCTTTTTCATCCTTCTTATATATGGCAACCAATCTATTTTGGTATTCTAATACCACCAAGTCGCATTCTGCAAATTTTTCTTTGTTTGCTAAAGTCATTCCATTTTTAACTTTTTTATATTCTTTTTCATCTAATCTTACGATTTTTCGATCTGCCATCGCTTGTAAAGGACTGATGATTTCTACTTTTCCCGCTACCAGTTCCTCGAAGGAAAAACTCTGTTCTAGAGTGAATTTTCCCGATGATAATCGCTTCAAAGCGCTCATATGAGCTGGATAATTAAGCCTAAATCCGATTTCCGCACACAATGTTCTAATATATGTTCCCTTTGTTACTCTTGTTATAAAGGAAAATTTCGCAATACCATCTTCATAGCAAACTTCGCTCGTTCTTTTTAAGTCGAGTATTTCTATTTGACGAGCTTCGCGAGGAATGCTGATTCCCTGACGAGCCAGTTCGTATAATTTTTTTCCTGATGATTTGATTGCTGAAAACATCGGTGGAATTTGTTCCTGTTTTCCTATTAAGCCCTTTAATATTCGGTCAAGGTATCCTAAGTCAAGTCGATCGACTGTTTTTGAGGAAACAATCGTTCCTGTTTTATCTTCGGTATCCGTAGCAATTCCAAGAGTAACCTCCGCTTCATATACCTTTTCCTCATTCAGTAAATAAGGAGAGAGTTTGGTTGCTTCTTCTAACAAGACAACAACAAGACCTGTAGCCATTGGATCTAAAGTCCCAGCATGACCTGCTTTTTTCAAATTTAATATTTTTTTTACTTTTGAAACAACATCTTGTGAAGTGAAACCTTGTTCTTTATTGATCAATAATATTCCATCCATGTTGTTTCTTCCTTTCTCAACAAATAATCTTTATAATCTCCTCTGGAGTATTAACCACATAAGAAGCATTATTTTTTAGTAATTCTTCCAAAGTCCGAAATCCCCAAGTACAACCGATACTTTTTAACTTTGCCATTGTTGCCGTTTTCATATCAATGTCGCTATCGCCTACGTAGATTGTTTCTTCATTAGTTACCTTTAATTTTGTCATTGTTTGAAAAACAACTTCTGGATTCGGTTTCAGGGGGGTATCTTTAGTCGCTCCAACTACCAAATCAAAAAGTCCTTGAGGAAAATAGTATTCAATCACTTTTTCCGTATCGATTTGAGGTTTATTGGAAATGACAGCCAACTTTATCCCTTTATCTTTTAGATGGATAAGCGTCTCCACAATTCCCGGATAAGGTTTTGTTTTATTTTTTTGGCAGTTTTGATAAGCGATGAGGTATTCTTTTTTAATCGAAGGAAAATAATCAATCGATAATTTCCTTGCTCGTAGTGACCTTTCAACCAACAAATCTACACCACTACCGACAAAATACATGACCTCTTTCACCGAATAACTAGCTAAACCATTTTTATGATAGGCTAGGTTAATCGCATCTGTGATGTCCTCAATAGTATCTAATAGAGTTCCATCTAAATCAAAAATGACACAATTTATTTTATTCACCATTACTACCTCATATTACCTAATATATTATAACTTTTTTAAAGAAAAAATGCAATGAAAAAGGCTCCTGGTTTGAACTGATGTCAGTTTACCTAGGAGCGAATATTTTTTCAATCAAATTGATTGTTGTTTTTGGTTGTAATTACGAAAATTACTATTTTAATTTATCGCAATATTGATAATCTTCGTAATTGCAAGCCTTCTTTTCTTCATCACGTGAATAACTAAAGTTATCATTACGAAATGTAACTAAATAAATAATTCCTTTTAAACTGATGAATGCCAATATTAGTGTCGCTATTACTAATAGAATATTTTCTAACATTATTATCGCCTTCCTTTCTACGATAATATTATAACACACTTTTTCATATTTTTTTCATGAAAACATTTTCTATTTTCATGAAAACGCACTCATTTTTTTCATTCTATTTATTTAGAATCTTTTTCAAGTCTAAAATAAACTCTTCACACATTTTAATATCGGTAGCCCAAGATGTTACTAACCGAATCATGCTCTCCTTCTTTCCTGGCGACCAAATATCGAATTTATAGTCTTCACTCAAACGAGCAATCGTTTCGTTACTTAATGTGAGAAATATTTGATTGGTATGATTAGGCGGAAGATGAGGAACAGCTAATAAATCCAGACCTTTTATTAATTGTTCAGCGCAGTAATTAGCATGACGAGCATGTTTCAAATACAAATCATCTTCTAACAAGCGGAGGAACATTTTCGCTACCACATAGCTTTTTGCCAGCATTCCCCCTTTGTTCTTTAAATGATAATGAAAGTTTTCTTTTAATTGTTTATTTTTAATTAATAATGCTTCACCATATAAAATGCCATTTTTAGTTCCACCAAAATAAAAAGCATCACTATATTTTGCGATATCTGCAAGGGTATAATTAGCAACACTTGACGCTAGAGCCGACGCTAAACGCGCTCCATCAATATAAAAATACAAACCTTTCTCCTGGCACAACCGATATAATGCTTGTATTTCTTCTAAACGATAAACGGTTCCCAGTTCAGTAGAGTTCGATATATAAACTAACTTAGGAATCACCATATGGAAATCAACATGTTCTTCAAGGATCTTAAGCACTCCCTCCGGCGTCAACTTTCCATCAATTCCTGGTGTTATTAAGATTTTATGACCGCTTCCCTCAATGGCTCCCGTTTCATGGACATTGACATGTCCAGTATCTACAGCAATTACAGCTTCATAATTTTCTAAGGCCTTATCAATCAAAATCATATTGGTTTGAGTTCCGGCACTCACAAGATATAGATTTAAATCTTCTTTGGTTAATTCTCTAAACTTTATTTCTAAAGCTTTGGTATAGGGATCAAGTCCGTAACCTGGTGTTTGTTCATAAGCGCTTTCCAATAGTATTTTGATAATTTCAGGATTTCCTATTTCTCCATAATCGTTACGGAAACTATATTTCATCTTAACACCTCTTTTTTTTCATTATAACAAAAAAGCTATTATTTGTAAATTGAATTTAAAAAGCTATGAAGATTTTTCATAGCTTATCGGGAAAGGTTTGTTTGTACAGTTCAATCGACTCAGCGATAATTCGCTTTGCCTCCACAGAACCAGAAATCTCTTTTACAAATGTCTTTTTTCCCTCTAATTCCTTATATACGGTAAAAAAATGAGTAATTTCTTCAAACATATGCGATGGAAGTTCAGAAATATCGCCATAGGAATTGAGTAAAGGGTCATCAGCGGTGATAGCAATGATTTTTTCATCAACTTCATCCGAATCAATCATTTTAATTATCCCAATCGGATAGGCATTGACCAAAGCAAGAGGAACAATCGGCTCGGTGCATAGAACCAATACATCAAGTGGATCTCCATCACCCGACAAAGTGCGAGGAATAAAACCATAATTATTGGGATAATGTGTAGAAGTATACAAAACACGATCCAACATTAGTCTCCCCGTTTCTTTATCCAATTCATATTTTAATTTAGACCCTTTTGAAATTTCCACACAAACAACAAAGGTATCTTTGCTAATTCTTTGGGGACTGATATCATGCCATATATTCATCTTGTTCTACCTCCTTGGTAAATTTTACTGTAAATGTGGTTCCAATCCCCACGCTACTATCGATAAAAATCTTCGCTTTATGGACTATGCAAATTTTCTTAGCGATGGTTAGTCCCAAACCGGTTCCTCCCGTCGAGCGATTTCTGCTCTCTTCAATACGATAGAAGCGATCAAAGATTTTGTTCATATTGCTTTCATCAATACCTATTCCTGTATCGATTACTTTTAAAATAGCATCTTTTTCATCTTCTTCTAACGCAACGATTACTTTTCCTTTTTCACGATTGTATTTAATCGCATTTTCAACAAGATTGACAAGCAAATGTCTGATTAATGATTTGCTTCCTTTGATATGAACAGCAATTGTTTTTTTCTCAATTGTAATCGTGTTTTCCCGAGCATAATCGAAATAACTATCGACAACATCTTCGACCAAATCAGCCATATTCACATCTTCATTCAACGAAATCGTGCTTGACTTGTATTCTAAATTTGACAAATACAGCAATTCATCAATGGTATTTTTCATTCGCGTTGACTCTAAATAAATTCGGCGAATATATTCCTTCGCTTTTTCATCGCATTTTCCTGCTCCATTTAAAATCAATTCTGAAAAACCACTAATCGTCGTAATCGGTGTTTTTAATTCATGAGAGGCATTGACGATAAATTCGGCTTTGATTTCCTCGTTTTTACGTTCTTCGGTCACATCGATAATAGAAATAAACAACAATAGGGATTCTTTTGTGCTTTGGTTCCACTTGCTAGTTAGAAATGTTAGGACAAAGGAATAAACCTTCCCCGTTTTCTCATTATAATAGTCAAAATATTCATCCTTATGGTGCAATAAACTGTTCGTTATTTTCTCAATCAAATAATGATCTTTGATAACCTTCGTAAACTCATTGGGTTTATTTTCCCAGCACTCTATTTTCAACAATCGACAAGCGTATTGATTAATAATCAGCAATTCTTTGTTTTCACTTAAAATCATTAATCCTTGTTGCATATTGTTGACGATAAAATTTACCTTATCGCGCTCATTGCTGATTTCAGAAATATAGGCATAAATGCTTTTATTAATCTCGTTGATATTTTCTAGCGCTTCACTCACTTCATAAAACTTATGATGGGTGTCGATTTGCTGGTATTCTCCACTGTTCATCGTTCTTAGATTATCGCTAATCATCGAAAAGGCATTTTCAATCACCGAACTCGTTTTTCGTGAAGAATAAATATCGATGACGAGAACAAAAATAATCAGTATTAGCATATAAAAGACACTATTTAAAATATAGCTTTTGTTATCTTGAACAGCAATCGCCGTCCTGACAATGATGTCTTCATTTATTTTGCTAATAAAGTATAGTTCTTCTGCGATAATATAAACCCTTTTGTCCTCTTTTACTTCATCGACATATGAAAGTTCTTTTTCTGTCAGCTTTGTTGCAACGACTTCACTCATACTATCATCAGTACTATCGATTACTATTGAGCCTAAGCTATTAGCAACAACGATTTTAATCCAGGTCTGATCTTGCGTATAACGATCAACAATCGCTACGATTTCTTCTTCTGTAGTACTATCTTTGATTTGTTTATTCAAAATAGAGGAAATATTAATCAGATTTTCCTCCAAATTTTTCCGATTGTAATAGGAAGTGATATAAAGCGATAGGAAGAAAAATAAAATTAAGCTGATTATATTTATGGTAAGATTACGCCTGACAAGTTGATCACCCATACTTTTTCTCCTTTTTAATTAATGATATACCCAATTCCTCTTACTGTTTCGATATAAATATCCATCGTTACTTTAGAAAATTTTTCTCTGATTGATTTGATATGCATATCTAAAGTCCTTGTCTCTGCTAAGTTTTCGTATCCCCAAATCATATTTAGTAGTTTATTACGCGTCATGACAACCCCTTTATTCTTCATCAAGACTTTTACGATTTCGTATTCTGTTACAGTCAATTTTACGATTTCACCTCGCAAGGTACATTGATGTTTTGATTCATCCAATTGTAATTCTCTGACTACTAATAAATCTTCATTTCCGCTCTTTTTCACCATTTTCCCTAAATTAGCTTTGATTCGTGAAGATAATTCCAGTATTCCAAAGGGCTTTGTCATATAATCAGAAGCGCCCAAATCCAAACCCTTTACAATATCCAATTCTGATGATTTTGCCGAGAGGATAATCACAGGAATATCGGCCAAATTATCGTTTTTCTTCATATACTTCAAAACGTCATATCCATTCATATTGGGAAGCATTAAATCAAGAATAATTAAATCTGGTTTGGTAGTTGCCAAGTCTTTCAACATCGCCAGAGGTTCAAAAAAACCTTTGCTTCGATAGCCATTTAGCGAAAGAGTCGCTTCCAGTAACTCAGCAATATTTTCATCATCTTCAACAAAATAGATTAATTCCTTCATTGTTCTTCCTCTTTTCTATAAAATCAAATATTTCTTCCGATAACCATAATATAATCCCGGTAATATCACCGATATTCCTAAGGCAATAAAAGGAACTGTCAAACCATATTGTGCTTCATAGTATACATCACCATCGCCAACTTCAGGAATTACTGGCGGATTGTAAGGTAGTCCATATTCTAAGGCTAAACCCTTGATATTCAACATTTGCATGATCGGTATTTTCCTATCCAGAAATCGGTCGATTAACCCTATTTTTGTAAAGTCACGATTTAAACGGCTTTTGATATAGGTTGGAAAAATCAATCCGTTTTTCTCAGAAAAACTCTCTTCATCTTTTCCCATAGAAACTAAATTTCCGCCAACGTTAATCAATGCCCGAACATTGGGAAGTTTTTTGGTAATCTTTTCTAATCGATTGTCGATATTGGTAACATAATCTTCGATATAAATTAACTCAGCGGAACTCTCCTCTATCCTTTGCAACAATTGATTGCGAATATCTTCAGGAAATTCTGTTCCTAAGTCTGATTCGCCCCCTAAAGAAACATAATCAATATTTTTAGTAAAATATCCTTCTTGTTTTAGATGTTCTGCCATTTCCAAATACGTAAAAACGGGATCATTGGCTCCATAACTAGAAGCACCAAGCGAAATCATCACACAAGTTTTTAAATTAAACACCTCAGCTGCCGCCATAACACAAAGATTAAGGGCCGGAAATGAACTTGAAAATATCATGGCAACTTCATCTCCAGGTTTAATTTCAGCCTCTTTGAACATATCAATAATGACCGCGGCAAAATTGGGATTCACTGATGTTTTCTTTGATTGCAAGTTTCCTAATGTTGTTGTAATGACTGTATAACGATCACCGATCATTCCCGATTGGTAGGTATCCTCTGTTGCTAGGGGAATGTTACACTCTTCTTTGTATGCTTTTATTTCTTCCATTGCTGTTTTAGCCAATCTTGATGCCGCAATTTTTTCATCATAATAACGGCATTTATCCTCAGTAACGCTCGATTTGGTAAATAAAAGAGCGACAATTAATAATAATGCCCAAATATAGAAAAAATAATCAACATAATTAGGATGCCTTTTCATCTCATACTCCTAGTTGTTGATAGACAATAATGATTAATTCTAACACAACGATGACAATGGCTAAGGAAGGAATTGTTCGTTTAATCCCCTGTCTATACATATCATTGGCAATAATACCAGCGATACTATATCCAATAATCGACATATTCAATAAATTAATCGAAAAAGAATGTAATAGTAGTTGCAACAAAAAATTGATTAAGATACTGACCAAAATCAAAATGACAAAACGTCTTTTCCCAAAAATTACCAAGTAGCGAGAAATGAATTTCACCACCAAATAGGTAATAATGGCGACGATTACCGTATAAACCATTTTGTCGAACTGATTGACATACATCACCATGAGTCCGGGAACCACGATTCCCCCTGGAGAAATATCTGTAATTTCATAGAAGATAATACTAACGATAATTCCTAAAATAATTATATTAATCATCATATTGAACACCATTTTTTTCAAAATATTGAAGAATCTTCAGCCCCATACCCTGGAGATTACCGATTCCAAAAATCACTTCTTCTTTTTGCAAATCCTCTATCTTTTTAACCTCTTCAACAACCATCTTCGGATAATGCTTGCGAATGAATCGTTTCACATAAGGTTTATTCGAACCGCAAATCAACAATTTTTTAAAGGTCAAATCCCCTAGTAAATGTAAACTCTGAATGGTACGAGTCGGACGATCATTACGAGTATTTAAAAGAACAGTTATTTTATCAGCAGTAAATTTTTGTATCACATCTTGATATACTTTATAAGTAGAGGTTGGGTCATTAACCGAAAAAGCATTTAAAAAGACAGTATTTTCCAAACGAAAAATTTTAAATGCACCGGGATCTCGGTAATACTTTTTCATTCCTTTCAAATAGCTATCCTTATCCAAGGATAAAATATCCGTTATCGCCCAAGCGAGATTGAGATTATTTTTATAAGTAGCTAATTGATCTTCGTGAAATTTATCTTCAGCAACGACAATTTTTACCTCATCATTTCCTATTCTGCGCGAATATTTTTTATAATACTCTTCATCAGCAATTACCAAATAGCCTTGATGAGGAATCGTATTTGCCAGAGCATCTGCAATTTCATCGCGATTTGACCCCATATCTCCGATATGGTCAAGCAAAACATTGGTGATAATGGTGATGTCTGCATTCAACATTCGATGTTGCGTTAAGTATTGTAGTTCGGGATTAACTGCCATGCATTCAATGACCAATATCTCCGCCTTTTCTCGATAGGCTTTAGCCATCATCTTATATTGTTCACGAATATTAGCCAATCCATAGCGTTTAATTTCCACTTCTTGATTACTGGTATTAATCATCGTTGGAATCGTACCCGTTGTTTTACTAAACACTCGATAGCCACATTCGCGTAACCCTGCGTCGATTAATCTCGCTGTTGTGCTTTTCCCCCTAGTACCATTGACATGAATCACATGTTTAAATGATTTTCTGATTTTAATAAAGTAGAGACGTTCAAAAACGACGTATCCGAGATACAAAACACCGAGTGTGACCGTCATAATTTCGATAAAATTCATAAGTTCTCCTAATCAGATGCCAAAAGAAACATCAAAGGTTCTGTTACTGCACTAATTGTTGCAATTTGATACATAGCGACTTCATTCTCCATCGATATCTTTGCGAGTAATCCATCACTGTTTCCCGACTTTACAAAAATATTAATATCAGAAGCCGCAAAAACAAGTTCAATCAATCGATCTGATGTCGTACCTCGTCGCGACATCCCCCCGAGATGCCAAGATATCAAGGTAATTTTTCCTCGCTCTTTTAAGGAAACAAATTCTTCAGCCCGGGCTAGTTCAGAGTTAACGGTAATCCCCGCATCGCTCATCGCTTTGATGCTACAACCGACAATCAAAAAGACGATTGAAGAAGATTCAACTTCACTTGCTTTTAACTCGGTGTCATACACATAGTTAAAATCGTATTTTTCTTCTTCCGCAAAGTGGACAATATTGATCATAAAATTCTCAATATCGATCGATTGGCCAATCGAAGTAATGTAAACTTTTTTATCCTCCATAATCCCCCGATACTCTTCGGGAATGGCAAATACCCATTCATCATCACTAGGAATGTCGCTATTTTTTGTACAGCCCGCCAATCCAATGATTAACATCATCAACAGGAATACTAGATTGACTTTTCGATACACGGAAATCACCTCTTCATTGCCATCACTAATCACGAAATAAAGAACTGAATTTATTTAGTGATCACTAATCGCACATAATTGATTATACCATAATTGTGTTTTTTTTCAATCGACAAAAGATTAGGAAAATGCCATGCGTAAATTAAGTTGTGGCAAAAACTTACGCATGGCATAGTTATTGTAAGGTTATTTTAATTATTTAATCGAGTTAAACTTGCAGATGGAAGATTGACAATTGCCATTTGATAATAAGTTGAAGTTTCTGCTGATAAAACCACATATAGTGTACCAGTGAACTTGATTGGACCAACAGCATCTTTAGGACCTACAAATGCTGCAGTAAAGCCAAATAAAGTTTTCCACCAATCGTTACCAGCATTAAATTCATTGATATCGCTCTTCAATGCAAATATTTTGCCATTGTATTTTGTACCATCATTATCAACAGCAGCTTTATTAAAGAATATTTTGATATTAAAAGGAAGTTTTGATGATGAACCACCTGTGCAAATTGGATTTTCAGCCGTACCTACAAATTTAATTAATTTTCCAAATTGCAAATTATTCGCGAATTCCTGCATTTGAGCGTTTGTAGAGATGGTGATTGCTTGCTCAACATCCCAAGTGATTGTATTGTTCGAACTTGAAACCGTAACTGTTGAAGTTGCAGCAACCTCAACGCTTTGACGTTTACCTGATATTGCGAAAGTAGCTCCCTCAATCACAACCTTATCACCGATAGCCAATAAATTACCATTAGTTGCTTGATATTTACCATGTGTACTGGTTCCTACTAGTTCCATACCATCGATTAAGATTGTTTGATGAGTAACTTCGTCCATCAAAACAATTCCTCGCAATATGCCACTAGTGTTACCATCGGCATGATAAGCGGCAATAATACCTGTAATACCTAAGCTCATACCGGCAACACCCTCTTCTAACGCCTTAGATACAGACAATGGTGCTGCTGCCGGAACTGGTAATACTGTTACTGTGTGTTCGTATGCACGTACTTGACCATCATAGGTAAACGAAGCTGTTAATTTTACTTCTGTACTTGTAGCAACTGTACCGATTGCCCATGTTGATGGATTAATCAATGTATTGTTTTCTGAAGTCCAGGTAATTGAACCGACAACTTTATTATGCGTTGTTGGCAAAGCAAAATCCGTACTTTGAGAAACAACTGTCGATGGGAAAGTATTAGCAAACAAGTCTGTTAATTGTTCATATGTTAAAACTCTTGACATCGTGCAATTTCTAACATTGATAATACTCATCTGGTAATAAGTACCTGTTGTGTATCCAAGGACAACATAAAGTTCTCCAGTAACCAAAATCGATGGATTTGCTTCAGTAGGACCAACAAAGGCTGTAGGAATATTAAACATCGCATTGTACCATTCACTACCAGCATTGGCTTCATTGACATCGCTCTTCAATGAGAAGATCTTACCATTGTATTTTGTACCATTGTTATCAACTGCTTTTTTATTATAGAATAGTTTGATATTAAATGGCAATTTCGATGAAGAACCACCTAAGAATAATGGATTTTCTTCTGTACCTACTAATTTAATGATTGTTCCATAAATTAGATTATCCGCAAGGGCTTGCATTTCTTCATGATTTGTTACCACTAAAACATTTTGGTAATTGATATTTTCTGTTTTTCCTAATAAAGTTATCGTGCTATCCGCAGTAACTTCAATATAATTACGACCGGTTTGCTCTGGACCATTACCAATTGCTGGAGTATTTAAATAATAAGTACCAACAACAAGAATTTCATCGCCTATTGCCAGTAGATTGCCAGCACTATCTAAGTATGCCCCATAGGTACCACCTAAACTGCTTAACCCGTTGACCATTACTGTCTTACCCGTTTCATTATCTAGGATTACAACACCTAATCTGGTATCGACTGTGTTACCATCAGAAACATAGCCGATAATTGTACCGCTAACTTTTACGGCTTGCTTATCGCCACCTGAAGCTAGTAGTTCAGTTACTGACATTGCCTTTGCCTTTAGTACCGATACCTTATAATCACGTGTATAAGTTGTTCCTTGATATTTGAATGTTGCTGTTAAGATAACTTCTGTATTTTCATTAACTTCTGTCACTTTTCCCGTTAAAGAATTAATCACGTTGTCATTTGATGAAGTCCAAGTTACCTTTCCTTCAACAAGTTCATGAGTAGTTAGTAAACTAATTGTTCCATTTTCAATTGTTGTCGGTAGCGATTGCGATAAAGCAACATTAATCGCATCAACACCAGAAACTTGATAGCAATCCCAATCAGGAATCACAAAAGCGAAATATGTATCGGAAACATATAAAGCATAAGCGTAAATAGTTACACCAAATTGTTTCGCTCCAGCATTATAGAATGGAATTTCATACATTGTATGCCAGATATCACTACCCAATGATTCATTTTGTGCAGCGATTAAGAAAGCAAAATAATGAACATTTGTTCCTGAACCATGACCAGCATCACCACTAGTCGCGTCGTAGCCCAAGCGAACCCAATTTGTTACTGCCGGTGTGCTCGATGTAGAATAATTCATAAATGGATTGACAAATTTTACTAATTTATTTGCATAAGCATCATAGTTATTTGCCAATTCTAAATATGCTGTTGAACTATCTAATGTTAAGGCATTTTGATAATCATGGCTATAAGGATTGTCTTTCGATACTACTTGTAATTGAGAGACATTCATTATCGTAGTTCGACTAGCGATACGGAATTTTCCTGTTACAAGGATTTCATCACCAACTTCGACTTTCTTAAATTGTTCATCCGTATTTAAAATGACTCCATCGCCAGCTTTTCCAAAATCAACGGTGATAGTTTCCTGTGTTTTCATATCTTTTATGATGTAAGAACGAAGACTTTCTGATTGATTGCGAGCGATTCCTACAACAAGTCCGCGAACGATCACCACACTCATTTCGACTTTTGGTGTATCAGAGAATAATTGTGCTACACTTCGTTCAACAATTGCTTTTGAAGTAATGACATAATCCATTGTTTCTGATTCAACACCATCAGAAATTGTCAATTTGAACGTGATGTCATGATCAACACTATCAATCTTTACCGTTACCAATCCTGTTGTCGCATCAATGCTTACATAGTCATTGGCTACTACATCCCAAGATATTGCGATATAAGCTTGAGTAGGATGAGCAGTTGGTAATACTAGTGCTCCATAAATTTCACTTGGAACAACTGAATTAATATAAGTTAATGCTGATTGCTTGATACTAGCAAATGTTAATTTATCATCAACAATATCACTTGCAGTACCCGTGAAAGAAACAATCCAAACATTATCAGAAACGCTGATTTTGTGAGTAATCACAGATAATTTTACTCTTTGATCTAATTTAGCTGCCAAAGCCTCTGTATTTGAACCATCATTTACAAACAACTTATTTCCTTCATCATCAGAAATTTGGTAAACTCCAGCTGCTGTTTTAGAAACAATTCCTGTCACTTGATATAAATTAGCATAACTACCTGTCTTCGCTGTCGCATCAAGAGCATTGATTTCGGTGACACTACTTGGTGCCAAAGATACAAATGATGAGTTACCACTACTCAAGGTGGTTACCTCTTCAACATTCTTGATCTGTGGGAAATGAGAAACATAACTAAATTGTCCTTTGATTCTAACTTTGTCACCATCAGTAACATTCTTAGTCCATTCATTTCCCATAATGACAAAGATTTTTCCTTGAGCTGAATCAGCTACATAGAAACCATTTGTTAGAACACCATAGACAACACCTTCAACAATTACGTTATCGTTGTTCTTCCCTTGATTAAGGACATCGATGATTGGGGTTGCATCGCTTTCTTTTTCTTTATTACAAGCGACAACAAACATGGAAATGATTGCTAAGCCAATCAATAAACATAATTTTTTAAAATTCATTTTTTCTCCCTTCTAAAGTTATTTTTTTGAAAATGCCAAATAAATTTCAACTCTTGTTTTCCTTCGCCAGTTTAAAAAGAATCTCAATAAAAGCTAGTTGTTGTTCGATTCTTCTCGATAAATTTAATTGACGATTTGTCTCAATTGTCAACACAATTGCTTCATAATTATTGCCACAATAATTATTAAAACTTCCCATTGGTGCGCTATTATCAACTGCAAATTTAATATCTCCTACTGCAAGATATTCCTTGTTGAATAAATCAACCATATCATAAGCAAAAAATGTGCTTTTTGAATTTCCATAAATAATTTCATCGCCAATCAAAGGACTTTTTTTATCTGCATAGCTTCTTCTTGATTCATGAAGATCAACAATATAATCTGGTTGATATTTTTCTACTTCCTCAATGATGGCATAAGCGATTTGCTCCGTGATTGTTCCATCAATCTTCCCAGGAAATACACGATTTAAATCGCTATAGCTGATTCCTTGATAAACCCCTTTGGTCTCTTGACCTGGGTATCGTTTTTGTAAAGTCGTCGCTAAGATATTCGCTTTGGGAATAATAATAACTTTTCCTCGGTAATCATCTTTTGTCACTAATGTTTGTGCTACTTGCCAACCAGCAATTTCATCGCCATGAATTCCGCCAACAATCATCACTGTTGGACCAGGAAGGTTGCTTGTAAACACATAAACGGTCGTTTCATATATGGTTGAAGCGAGAATTTCATAGCTTGTTTTGGTGACAAGATTCTCTGGTTCTTCTTCAACTGATTTACAAGCTGAGCAGCTTACAATCAACAAAAGACTGATCAACCCCCAAATAAGCTCTCTAATCCTTTTCATAGTGCAAATGCTTATTTAATATTGAATAGCGTTTTAAATGCCGACACCATTTTTGCTTGACGAGAATATAAATATAAGGAAACGTTGTATTCATCAGCAGAATTGGTAAAGTATTGATCAAAGTTTCCTCCCTCAACAACCAAGAGCAAACGAGCACTAGGGCAAACCGCATTTAGAATAGGATCTGTCGTTGTTCCTCGTCGTGCTTCGCCCCCCACATGAAGGACGATTAAAACCATCTGATTGCTATCAGCAGCTATAGCAAAAGCCTCTCCGCGGGCTTTTTCCGCTTCCCAATTAGTACCTGCAGCGCCTAAGCCTTTTCCAGATGAACCTGTCACCAACAAAACAACAGGTAATTTATCCCCATCTTTAGCTACTTCACCAGCGACCAAATCGTTTTTGCGACTGACAGCGTTAATCAACGCCTCATTGCCATGATTAATTTCATTCACCGGGATTGCTTCTGAGGCCGCTTCGATAATGTTAATCACGGTGTCGATATCGCTTTGGCCTAGGGTTGTTAAATATACTTTTCGATCCTTGCATAGGCCAGCAAAATCAGCACTCAAGTCCAAATCCAACTCTACGTTGGGTTTTTCATCTTTTTGTTCTTCTTCCTTTGGTTTACAACCAACAAGTCCAAAAATTAATGTTAGAGTAAAAATTAGTAAAAATATTTTTTTCATATGTCCTCCTTTACAATAATGAATCTAATAAATAATGACCAATACCGTTATTTATAATGTCCTCATAATCTGGCACATGATTAATAATGAATTTTCCCAATTCCCCATCTCCATAAATATCATTATATGCTTGGAGAATAGAAAGAATAGACAGGGTATGACGAGCTACTCGCTCATTAATATCCACTGGAGCAGCGTACAATACTCCCAATTTATTCGCTTGTTGATAGAATTTATCATCGCCAGTAATAATTAAATCTTCCGTAAATTTACCCCTGATTTTTCCTTGTGAGGCATTCGAAGTCTCACAGAGAAACGCTAACGTATCGGTGAAATCGCCCAATTCACGATGGGATAGGCCATGAAGATTGGGTGGGGAAGCCTCTACGGAAATTAAAACCCCTTCCATATCCATCTTAAATGCAGCTTTAGCAGCAACTGATGTTGCTCGCTGATGAGCAACAATCGCATTGATTGTTAGATATTCTGGTGATGCTTCATGTAAATCTATCGTCACATCAATATGGTTTTTAATAATGCATTGTGTGATTGCATACGCAACTTTTTCTGTATAAGTACCATCTTCACAACCAGGATATGCCCGATTTAGATTACGGGTATCAATATTAGACAGTTTTTGCCCCGATGGGCGATGGACATAAATCTCAGGATTAGGCCATTGTTCCGTATTATTGGTCGCTCTGGAACCGAATTTAAAGGTTCTTTCTCCATTTGCAGTTGCAATGTGATAATACATCGTGGATGCTTCCTGAGGTTGTGAATGGGTAAACGCACTTTTATTCGCTTCGGTAATAATATAAACAGTTCCTTTCGTTACCGTAATATTTTCCAGTAGTAAGGTTGCTGTTAACTGACCCGCTGGTTCATTGGGATGAGTTCCGCCAATAATCAACACACTAGGACCTAGTTCTTCGCCTTCAATAACATAAATATTGCTATCGCCAACGGTATTCGCTAATTTGGGAGAGTATTGACTGAATTTTTCAACTCGGGTAATCACGTTTTCGCGAAGAATAAACTCCGTTTCGTAATCAGCAAACCGCTTAAAATCGAAGCCACTGATGATTGTTAAAAGAAGGGTCAGTAGTAACAATAACGATGAAATGATAATATTTGTTTTTCTAGTCAATTTCATCTTCCACCTACTTAATCAACAGCAATCTTAAAATAAATAAAATTAAAATGATTGCTCCTGTAATTTTTTCAGTAATTTTTTCAGTTTTATAAACGTAAATAACAACCATAATACAAATAATTGCAATTAGAGCAAGGTATAAAATAGTAATTATTGTAGTTAGCATTCTATCACCTACCATATTTTAGCTATGAAAATGATAAATATCATAGCATAGGCTAAACAAACTCCAAGAGGAATCAAGGCTGCCTTTGTAATGTTCAGATGTTTTTCTTCGCCGACAACATTGCTAGCGAAGGTCGCTGACATTGCAGTTGGTGGTAAGAATTCACCTAAAGCCGCCATCAATGAAAGTGCAGAAGCAACGACGATTTCATTTGATGCTAAAAGAGCCATAACAAATGGTCCACCAAGAATCGATGCCGATGCAAAAGCACTGATTCCTCCAAAAATCGGCAAGGTAATAGCAATGCCAACATATTGCCAAGCATCAGGCAAACTCAATGCATTGACCACAAAATATCCTCGTGCCCCATTTAAGGTCAGTATTTGAACAAACATACCTACCCCCATTAACAATGACATTGCTGAAAAAGACTTGACAACACCATCATAAACAACACGGAATGGTTTTGGTTTGTTTCCTACGAAGAAAGTAACAATCGTAGCGATAACGAAGATTAATGGCATGCCTAAACCACCAAAAATTCGCGGTAACACATTTTGTAAAATAATCAATCCAACCAAAACGATTAAAGGTAAAATGACTGTCCACTTGGTTGTTTCTAACACTTTAAAATCCAATACTTCTTTTATTTCTTCTAAATCAATTTTTCTTACATGTTTTAATCCTAAAAATAAAACACAAAATATTGCCAACGGTAGCGTCAAAGCCAATAAGGGTAATACAAACCCTATATAGGGAATATCAACTACATCACAGATTAACATAACAGGAATATTAATCGGTGGTGCTATCATTCCTAGTATTGATCCAAAGGCGACAATGGCACCCGCTTTTGCTTTTGGAATTCCCATTTTCAACAGGATTGGCGCAATAATAGCACCAGTACAAACAACTGATGATAGGGAAGAACCCGTTATCATCGCAGGAAACATGATAATCAACATAAAAAAGATCAATAAAATAACCGGTTTTTTATGGAATGTTCTCACAAGAATGACACTGAAATAATTGAGAGCTCCACTGGCAGTTAATCCTGCCATAAAAATCATAGCTGTTACAATTACTAGAATATTATCTAAATAGGCAAATCCGCCTTCAATAAAATGTCTTAACGTAAACTCCGTACCAGAAAATATAGCTGATAATGCCGCCCCAATAATAGCGGACACCATCAAAGAAATTCCAGCAGGAATCTTTACAACAAGCAGCAATATTACAAATACTGCCAGCATTGCCACAAAGTACAATAATTCAATCTCCCAAAGCATTTAGTTCACCGATTAGTAACCTAATGCTTTGCCATCACGGCGAGGATCAGCACCTCCATGAAGTTTGCCTTCTTCGTAGATGAATCGTATCCCTTGAACTCCGCCAAAATATAAATCGATATCGCCGCTACCCTCAACAATTACATTGTAATTCATCGCTGTTAAGCCCTCTTTTACTGTCTTATATAGGGCTCGTTCAACATAAATATCTTTTGATGTCGATGAATAGTCGGTGCTTGCACAAGCATAACTATAAAACCTCGGCATATTGATTGCTGTTTGAATATCCATACCAAAATCAATCATGTTTAGGATAACTTGCAATACAGCAGAAGGAATTCTCATACTTCCCGGAGATCCCAAAGTAGCATACGGATTGCCATCCTTCATAATAATCGTTGGCATAATATGACTAACAGGCTGCTTAAATGGTTTAACATAAGAAGCGCTTGTCGCTGTTAAGGTAAAACTACTCAATTGATTGTTCAAGAAAAATCCAGTTCCTTCAGGAACAATGCCATTACCAAAGAAATGGTTGATTGTCTGGGTTACAGAAACAATATTACCATCTTTATCGGCAGCGGAAAATGTTGTTGTTGAGAAATGCTCATCGTATTCAGTCTCAGAAAAGGCAGTTTTTTGAGCATTTGATTGATATGGCCATGGATTACCAAAATCATTATCCCCAATAAAACGACCTAAATAGGCTTGATTAGGGTTAAATTTTTGCCAACGTTCTTCAGCATAAGCTTTAGATAATAATCCTTGAATTGGCACATCAACAAATCTTGAATCAGCGATATATTTACGCTTATCACCATAAGCCAATTGCATCGCTGTTGCTACAACATTAATATATTCCAAACTATTGTGTTCTAAATCGCCTACATTGCCATAGACTTCTAACATGTTTAAGGCTTCAAGGAGAATAATTCCTCCCGATGATGGGGTTGTTGCGGAAACAATATCATATCCGTGATATGTTCCCTGAACCGGTTTTTCAACAATCGGATAATTATTCATTGCATATTCTAAATCGTCCAATGTGATAATTCCCCCTTTTTTTGCCAATGTATTGACAATTGATAAGGCAACTTCACCTTGATAAAAACCTGCACTTCCTTGATCCGATATCAATTGTAATGTATGAGCTAAATCTTTTTGGATCAATAATTCACCCGTAGTCAATGGAGTAATTCCATCACTGGTAAAAACATCTTTTGTTTCACTACGAGAATCCATGATGATATAGAAACAGTCATTGATATTTTGTGCTAATTCTGGGGTTACGGGAACTCCATTCAACGCCAAATCAATTGCAGGTTCCATCACTTCTTGCCGAGTCTTTACTCCTCGTTCTTTTTGAATGGTTATCAACCCTGCAACTTGCGTAGGAACCCCGCATGAAAGTGGCCCATAATCTAAATCCACTGCTCCATTGGGATATATTGATGCATCGCCTGCTGCAGGAACAAATTCTCTAAAATTATAAGAAATATATTCTCCTGCACTGGCATCATAAGCAACTAAGATACCACCTCCACCCAAACCGCTTCCGTTTGGTTCTACTACTCCTAAAGCAAAACTCATTGCTACAGCAGCATCAAAAGCATTTCCACCTGCTTTTAAAATGTCAAGCCCAGCCTTAGCAGCATAGGGATTTGCAGCAGCGACAGAACCATTTTTACTAATATAATCTCTTACTGATAAATCAGTATAATCATATCCTCCAAGATTTTCATTTGGGGTTTTACAACCAACCAAAGCAATGGCAATAAAAACAACAATCAGTGATAAAACATACCTTTTTATGCTTTGTAAATTAATCAATGTTTTTCCTCCTCATTTTATAATTTATGTAAGCGTTTGTAATCAATTCCCTAAATAAAACGGTATTTAATAAATTCGTAAATATCGTTATCATTTCCTGTATTTTAATCTTGATATGGAAGGGACCAATCAATTGTCATTTGAAAATCTCTCTTCGAGATGACGCGAATGATGATTGTTTTCATTTTTCTTCCTTGCACCCTCATCCCCTATAGTTTATGATACCATTTTTTCACTTATATTTCTATAAAGGTATTGTAAATATTTCGTAAATATTCCTTGATAAATGAAATCTTTTTACTATTACATTTCACTTCTTTCAAAATAATTTTAGTTTTCTTCTGACCAGATAAAAAATTATCTATTAAAATAGATGATAAGCAAAAAAAGATATAAAAATAAGGAAATTATTCACCTACCAAGTAATACTCAAATGATGATTTAGGGGTTCAGTACACGGAGAGTTTTTTTAATCGTTATGAGATTACTCTTATTTTTAAAGAACATTAATAGAAAAAAGAGGAAAATTTTATAAGTGACAAAATATCAAATAAAAAAAGCCATTTATTTTCCTTTTCAATGGATTTTATATAAATGACTTCATTTCATTTAAATGATAATTCTTTTATTACTTCCACAAGAACCAAATAAGAATATATCCAACTGAAACTGCAGCTAAAGTGAAGGGTACCCCTAATTTCATAAATTGTTTGGCACTTACTTCGTAACCCTCTTTTCTCAATATTCCTATAGCAGCAATATTAGCAGAGGCCCCAATCGGTGTAAGATTTCCCCCTAAAGTTGCACCAGATATTAACCCAAAGTACAACAAGTATGGATTTATCCCTAAACTCATTGCAATCGTTCCAACTACTGGAAGCATTGTAGCAACATAGGGAATATTGTCGATAAAGGCAGATAATAAAACTGAGGCCCATACAATAATGGTGTAAACTAAAAATACATTTCCATTACCAATACTACTTAATAGTTTACTGATTTCTGCTATCACGCCAGCCTTGCTAATTCCTTCGATTACGACAAATAAACCTGCTAGTAAGAGCAAAGTAAAATAATCTATATCCTTTAAAGTTTGTAAAGCTTCCTTAATGCTTTTTACCTTGATTAGTTTCCAAACAAGTCCAATTATAAATAATCCTATGCATATATATCCATTAATTTCATTCGGCATATTTTTTAAGAATGAAGCGACGATTAACAGTACAACCATTCCCACTAGGAGAACCGAAGGAAAATATGACTTTACCACAGTTCTTTCACCAACTTCTATCGGTTGTTTGTATTTTCTGAATACATAAGCTAAAACGAATGTAGAAGCTAAAGCTCCTAATTGTACAATCCAAAACATGCCTGGTTTTCCCTCTAAAAAAAAGAAATCAAGAAAATCTAAACCGGCATGCCCACCTAATAAAATTGATGTCGTATCACCGACTAATGTAGCAGCTCCTTGTAAATTGGATGAGATAGCAATTGCAATAATACTAGGGACAGGTGAAATCTTTAATTTTTTAGATATAGTCAAAGCAACTGGTGCTACCATTAACACCGTTGCTACATTATCGACAAACGCAGAAATGATACCTGCAAACAGAGCAAGAGAAATTATCGTCCATTTAACATTAGGCATTTTGCTTATGATTAAATCGGCCAATAATGATGGCATTTTTGATTCTATAAATAACGAAACAATACCCATTGTCCCTGCTATCATCATAATGACATTTAAATCTATCGCATTAATCGCTTCATTAAATGGTAGACCGATAATGATAAATATGATTGCGGAAGCTAAAGCGATATATGCCCTATATTTAGGGAATAGCAATAAAAGTGCATAAGTAATAATAAAAATAATTAAAGCGGTTACCATATGAAAATCCTTTCTATTTTGATAATTTTACCTTTAGTATTATAATTTTTTTTCGAAAACAAATCAAGATAATTCTTCACCATCTTAAAATATGTTTACAGGCTATGAATCAAGAGAATATTCTATTGATATAATATTATATTCAATATTTTTAAAAAAACAGCGAAGATTTTACAATCAAATCAAAAAAAGCTTACCATCTCTAGTAAGCTTCCTGGTTAACTCTATTTACCCTTTTTAGTAAAATATTGAGTGGAACCGCCTGCATAATAATAAAAGCAATTCGGTCTATCAACCACCATATTTAAAAACGCCACAAGACCGACAAGATGAGGATTAGGACATGTCTCATATAATTCAACAAAATCATCATCTAGCAGTTCTTTCGAATAACATACTAAGTTGAATTCTTTCAGTTTTGTTAGAATATCCTTTGCTTTATCGCTAGTAATATTCATTTTTTCAACAAGCAATTTTTCAGTGAATTTTCCCCCATCTCTTGAATATAAAAGAATTAAAGCATCATAAAATTTTTCATCGCTTAAATATTCACAAAATACTCTTTGTTTGTCCTTTGTTTGCAACATTTTGGAATAATTGGATAATTCATTCTTGGGAAAGCAAGTGAACATTAAATTATCTTTTGCTAATGAAGTCATAATAATTCCATTTTTATTGATAATTTGCGAGTGATAATCGTCATCTAAATTCTTATAATCTAATTCCTTTATATCTAGATTATCTGTATCAGCTAGATACGCAACAGACATTAAAAATCCCAGATTAAATATTTTTTCAGTTCGTTCATCTAGTTTAAGACTTCGAATATACTGATATAATTTCTTTTCAATATCGACTAATTCTCCTTGTTTAATATCAAATAGATAATCTGTTGTAACATTAAAATATTTTGCAATCTCCGGTATCAACTCTAAATCAGGTAATCCACCATTTTCCCATTTTGATACAGCTTGTGAGGATACATTTAAAGTTTTACTAAGTTCTTCTTGAGTAATTCCTAATTTTGTTCTTAACTCTTTAATTTTATTTCCCATTTCCATAATAAAGTTCTCCTTTCAATTAATTTTTGTTCGCAATCGTCATCGCGAGAGATGTAAATTAATTTACAATACCATTATAAACAAATATGATTTTATTTCAAGCGAGACAAATTTGATAATCTCAAACATCATTTGGCTCAATAAAAAATATCAAACAATAGTTGGATTAATAAATTGTTAATTTTCATAATTAAAAAAGTGGTTTGTTAGACCACTCAATTTTACTTTTCCCAAAAATTTATCTTATAATTATGTGTCAATTAATGATTTCTTGCAACATAACTTTCCCATTTTTTTGTGCTAATCTAAATTTTTTCGATTTTAATAAGCACCAAAAATAATTTTTACTTTTTTCATCTAAGAGTGATAAATTATCGTTTTAATACTAAAGATATTTCCTCATATCCTATCAATATAGGTTTTATTAACTTCCCCTTTTCAACAACTTACGATTAAGAAATATATCGCAATCCGAAGATTTTACTATAATTATATAGTTATACAACTTTTTTATAGTGTAGTTGAGAAAAAAGGGTATGAAAACGAATGATTTGTTTTTGTAAAAAAAAGACCACTATTGCTAGTGATCGTACTTACTATAATTTAGTTTTCTAAAAGTTTTAATGCAATAGAATAAATATCACTCTTTGGTGATAAAGTTCCACCTAGTCTTGTTGAATCTAAATTATGTTTCAAGTCAGCTATTTTTACTTTTCTTGCAATTGAATTATTCTTAATCTTTGCAATATAATCTAAATATGGAACATCTTTACTATGAGTAAGCAGTCTTATAGCTTCAATGATTTTATCACCAAATCCTAGCTTTTCTAAATCATCTATCGAATATAGATCTCTATGATCTTCTATAACATCATGCAATAATGCAACACAAGTAGACTCTTCATCATCCATTTGTGTGGCTAAATAGAATGGATGAAAAACATAGGGATACCCTCCTTTATCTTTATCATCCTTGTGAGTTTCAAACATAATATGGCATGCTAGTTTTACTTTTTCTGTATAAATCATATTTTTTTCTCCATTATAATAAATATTTAAATGGTAAGTCTATTAATTGTTTTGTTGATGTTTATGATTAACGGACCATTGATGAGTAACATCCTTTTTATTTGTGGATATTCTTAATAGCGATCCTGATTTAAAAACATTTGTGTTACCCATAAAAAATAGAAGCAAATTTCTCTCATTTTATCGTTTTATATAATATCCACCTGTTTTTTTTGATCCTCTTAATTCAATATATTGTTTAATATCTCTTTTAATTGAATTTCTTACTATATTAAGTGTTATATCACTATGTTTTTGAGTTAATAAATCATATATTCCTTGAACTTTAATGCCGCCATTATTACTTATAATTTGTAATATCTCCAAACCAAGAACATTTATTTGGTCATTTATTTGGTCAAATTTGATAGTTTTAGTATACATCAAACGACCAAATAAATCAATTAATAATATAATACTTATTCATAAATTACTTTGTATTACAATTGATATGTTCCTACACACTTGAATAAATAGGTAAACTTAACCCTAGGTTGAGCATAGAAAAGGCCATTTTGAAAACTGGATTACCCAACTCTTTTAAAATGGCTTATTTTTCTTTATATTTTGCTTTAAAACGGTCAAAAATATCTATCTTCTCTCAAGACAAACCACACACTCTACGTTTGCAGTATTTGGGAACATATCTACTGGTGATACACTTCTTACAATGTACGCTTTTTGTAAATGATTTAAATTTTTTACTAAAGTAGAAGGATTGCAAGATACATAAACAATCTTTTTAATCTTTGACTTTTGCAAATAATTGATAACATTCAAATCCATTCCTCGACGAGGTGGATCAATTATTAAAACATCGGGATTGAAGTTTTCTTTACTAAAATCCTGTAAATGGGGTGTTATATTACCATGATAAAACTTGGCGTTGTTAATATTGTTTAGTTTCGCAAATTCACGAGCATTGATAATATTACTTTCATTATTATCGATTCCCCGGACTTCATCAATACTTTTTGCTAGATAAAGGCCAATACTTCCAATCCCACAATAACAATCCAATATTTTTTCTTTTCCCGTTGGATTGATGATTTTTTTAATTTCCTCGTATAAGATAATAGTTTGTTTTGTATTTAATTGGAAGAAAGAATCTGGTGAAATCATAAACTCCAAATCGCTCAATTTTCCCTTGATTCTATCTGTCCCTGTTAATTTATAAACAGGACTGGAAATGATTTCGATAGCTTTTGGATCACTATTGATGGAATAATTGACAGAAGTTAAATTCGCATAACTACCAACTTTCTTTAAAATACCGATCAATCTAGGTTCTTTTTCCATTAATACAAAGGTCGCTTGCACTTCCCCTGTTTCTTCAAAGCCTCGTAAAACGATATAACGTAAGTTTCCTTGGCGGAAACGAGGATTATATACATCTATGCTGCTTTTGGAAAGAAATTCTAAAATCAATTTCATTTTTTCAGAAATCAATTTATTTTCAACAAGGCAGTTATCGATATAAACTACTTTATTGGAATCTGCAGCATACATACCAACAACAACATTTTCTCCATCGTGTCTTACCGGTAATTGCGTTTTGTTGCGATAATTCCAAGGATCTTCCATACCGATAGTATCATTAAATATAACATGAGAATAATCTCCTTGATAATATCGTTCAAATGTTTCAAGAATCATTAGTTTCTTTTGCCTTAATTGTTCTTGATAATCTATATGTTGTAATTGACAACCACCACATTTTCCATAATAAGGACAAGCAGGTGTAATTCGCTTTGAGGAAGTCTTTTTTACTTTATTCACGATTCCATAGGCATATTTTTCTGTTGTTTTTGTAATTTTTACTTCTACCACTTCTTCTGGAAGTGCATCGGCAACAAAAATAGCCAATCGCTTAAAATAACCAATTCCTTCCCCATTGATTCCTAAACGTTTAATCGTCAACAAAATCAAATCATTTTCTTTTACTAATTCATTTGCTTGTTTATTCATATTTTTTTACTTTCCATATTTAACGCGATTATTGAGCGCTTTTGTTTCATTAACATCCAACTTGCATATTTGACGATCATAGGTAAGAATTCCATTCGTTTCTTCCTCAACATCGCTTACTTGTGTATAAATAGCTGCTGATAGTCCCTTTTCGATATTCGGAATGATTTGTTTTTCGTATAATTCAATGAATGCTTGGCGAAATGACCCTTCATCTCTAAAAAAACGATAGCCATAAGTTTTATCTAGACTATAAGAATGCTCTGGTATTTTGTAAGAATATCCGCCAAATTCGCTGATAATGATTGGGCGTTTATCTTTTTTAAATCTTACCTTTTTAAAATAAATGTGAAGACTCAATAAATCGCTTACTTTCTGATCAAACCAACCGCTTGTTGAATCAATCAATCGAGTATTATCAATTTGTCTTAAAATTTCTGTTACTTTTACACTATTAAATTGACCCCAACCTTCATTAAAGATTGTCCATAAAACAATCGATGGGCTGTTATACAACAAAGAAACTGTTTCTTTCATGGAATCAATGAAAATCTTTTTATTTTCAGCGGGTATTGGACGTTTTTCATCATTTTTACTTTGAAAACCAAGCGTAGGAAGAATAGTATCGTGGAAAAATGAATAAGGGGAGTTATTCACCATATCTTGCCACACAATCATCCCTAGTTTATCACAAAGATGATACCAAATTAGAGGTTCAACCTTAATATGTTTACGAAGGGTATTAAATCCCAATTCTTTCATCTTTAAAATATCAAAAATAAAACCATCGATGTTTGCTGGTAAGTATAAACCATCGGGATAAAACCCTTGGTCTAATAAGCCATTGAAAAAATAAGGCTCATTATTAAGTAGCAATACTTTCTTATTATGATGTTCACCAATCCCCACTTTTCTCATGGCGAAGTAAGAATCTACTTGATCTGTTTTAGTAGTAATAATAAGTTTATATAAATGAGGATTATCTGGTGTCCACAACTTCACTTCTGGTAAAGATATAGTGACTGTTTTATCTTCTGTTTTTTTATTAACTAGCGGTTGATTATCATCGAATATTTGAATAGTAATCTCTTTTGCTTCTGTTTTAAAGTTAAATGCGACTGTTTTTTCATCAATATTCGGAGTAATTTTTAATTCTTCAATATAACCTTGTCTGACGCTTTCTAACCATACTGTTTGCCAGATTCCAGAAACTGGTGTATACCACATTCCCCTTGGTTTTTTGCTTTGCTTACCGTAGGGATACTTTGTGTCTAAAGCATCTTTTACCCGAACAATCAACTCATTCTCTCCTGAAAGTAAATATCGGGTGATGTCGAAGGAAAAAGGGAGATATCCACCCTGATGGCGTCCTATTTCTACCTTATTTAGATATACAACGGCTTCCTGATCTACTGCCCCGAAGTGAAGAAAAACAATATCTTTCTTAAAGTTTGACGGCAAACGAAAAGTCGTATGGTAAAACAGATACTCGGTTTCGGCTAATCTCAATTCCACTCCCGATAAACTCGATTCAAGAGGAAACGGAACTAAAATTTTTCCCTGGTATTCCGTTGGTAGTGTAGTACTCGTTGTAATACGATAATCCCACAAGCCATTCAAATTATAGTAAGAATCTCGCTTTAACTGAGGGCGGGGATAATCTTGCCATGGTTTTTCTCGATTCATGAGTTTTGTAAAACTAGTTTGTAATTTTTGTCGTTCCATATCCTTACCTCATTTGTCATAATTATACTATATTTATCGTTTATAAACAAGTAAAAATCCCTGAAGAGGGATTCTTATCTTACTGAAATAAATCTTTTGTTAGTCGCCTATGAATGGCTAGCATCTCATCAAGAAAACGAAGCGAAATACTATCAGGGTTATGAATAACAATGGTTTTTGTTCCTAGAGAATTCACGACTTGATAGGTTAATACGACTGTTTCTAGTTGAGAAACTGTTGCAAACGGTAAGGATAGTTTTCCCCCAATCAAGGTGTAATTTATTCCATTAATCATTAAATTTGCCGTGGATAGATTTGTTTCTTGATCACGATCACGGTATTTCACTTCAAATTCGAAAGTATCCGCTGTTTTAGTTACTTCGACACGGAAGAAACTATGTGGCGTCACTGTTGTAGTAAATTTATAGGTTTTTAAGAATTCAATTTTTCGATTACCTAATTTATAAAATAATTTACAGGTGTATTCGGTATTGGCTTGAAGTCCAGTAAACATTGTTTTACCATCAACCACTTCCACATCTTCACCATTCATACTCGCATAGAGTGCATCATATTGGTGTTCCTTCTGATCCAAAACATTAACATCGAGACTGATTGTTTTATCGGTTGCGGCTGACATTTGAACATCAATATCGGGTTCTCGGGTCACCACAAGTAAAGCATTTGAATCACGACGTTCAGATCCATCAGATGGTACATTGACTGTCTTTAAAACCCCGTTTTCTCTTAAGACCATTGTGGAAGAACCGCCTCCATCAAGATTATAAGCTTCGACACAACCTGCATGAGCCATAATAACAGCCAGTTCATCTCCATATGCACCTGCAGCTATCGATAAATTAACCCGACCATCGACAACTGCCAGCACAATACTTCCATCCGCTTTTCGACCAATAGCCGTACGAGGATGTGCTGAACTCATAACTGAAGCGACTGTATTAACATCACTAGGTACTTCTCCATTTAATAAAAGAGCTGTTCCTGAACCAGTTGCATATCTGATATTGACAAATTCTCCAGTCCATTTTCTTTGCACTCGGATTTGTTTACCAATTGATAGTGCATCTGCCACAGTTTGATTATTAGTAATCACAGCAAATTGACCTTTTTCAACGGTTTGTGGACTTAGAGACGAAATTACCCCCAGGCCATAGAAATCATTTGCTGAATTGGGTAAAGCCAACTTAGCTTCTTCAACATAGAATTTCGCTAATACTGACCCTAAATTCAATTTTACTGGAACGCATTCTTTAAAGGAATTATAGGTTCCATAATAAACTGCAGTTTCATTTACGCCTGGTTCTGCATTATTCTTATGAACCGGAAATGATGCTACCACTTTATTATCATCCCCTAGAACATCGAGGATAAAACCGGTCTCGCTAGGATTATATCCCCAAACTAGCGAATCTTCTGAACCATCATTTTTAATACCAACGGTATATCCCCCACCAGTTTTATAGAAATGGCCATCGTAAACTACACCACCATTAGTTTGAAACGGAAGATTACCCGTACCATTGATATCAAAAAAATCACCATTTACTCCACCAATTACTTTCCAACCTGGATTTTTCTTTTCAAAATCAAGGGCAAAGTCTTTTACGGTAGCTTTCACCCAGGCATTATCTTTAAACTTAGCCCAAGATACAACTCGTATACCATCTGTTGATGGAGAATTTAAATAATAAACCGTTTGATTGAATTCACCACTTCTTACAGTCGATGAAGTTCTACCAATACTTTTATAATAAGAAACACCATAACCAAGATTAGTTCGATCTAACATCTGACTTTCAATATAAGTTGCTCTTCCAGCTGTTGTTGCTTCAACGCTGAAAGGTTGAATAAACAAAAGTGAAAATATAAAAATAAACAATGCACTAAGTAGTCTTTTCCAAGTCTTCATATAATCCCTTTCTATTACTATATTACTATTTTTACGCTATAAGTATATCATTCTTCCTCAATAAAATAAAGAAAAACCTTCCTATTTTACCAAGGAAGGTTTGTATTATCACTTGAATAAACCACTAGTAATACTTTTTTTCTTTTCAAAAAAATCTTCAATAAAACGCAGTAAAATGCTATCCGGATTCTTTATCGTTATCGTTCTTACTCCTAATGAGTTTGTACAAATATATTCAATCGACAATTCTTGAATAGGTCCTATCTTAGCCTTACTTAGTGATAATTTACCATTCTGGAATTGATAATTCTCTCCATTGATATAGAGGGTAGCAGTAGCTAAATTAGTCTCTAAATCCCGGTCGCGGTATTTTACTTCAAAATTATAGTTTCCATCGAGTTCATTGATCTCTACTCTGAGGAAAGTATGAGGAGTTACTGTAGTTTGAAAACTATATGTAATAGGTAAATCTACATTAATGTCCCCTACCTTATAATAGAAGCGGCAATTATAAGTAGAATTAGCCTGTAAACCGCTAAAAGATACCTTCCCATCGATTACTTTTCCTTCAATGCCACCAGTAATATAGGCATAAAGATTGTTGAAATCGTGACCATTGGTAATGGTTGGGTTGACACTAATCTCTAATGTTTTATCGGTTGCGTTTGTCAATTTTGCTTCGTATTCTGGCTCTCTGGTTACTACTAAAAGACAATTCGTAACTGGCCTTTCGTATCTTTCAGATAAAACATTTTTAATAACAAATTTTCCGTTTTCACGAACAGCTAGTGTGGAAGAACCACCACCATCTAAATTATAGGCTTCCACGCAACCCGCATGTTTCATAATGGCAGCTAATTCATCCCCATAGACACCTCGTGATACACTGTCATCAATCCTTCCATCAACAACGCTTAACACAATACTGCCATCTGCTTTTCTCCCTATTGCTGTTCGAGGATGATTTGTTCCCATTACCGACGCTGCTGTATTCACATCGCCTGGAGCTTCTCCATCCGTTAAAACAGCAGTTCCTCCTCCAATGACATATTTCAAATCAGCAAATTCACCTGTAAAATAACGTTGAACTCTTATCTTCGCTCCTATTGACAACGCATTAATAACTTGTTGATTTCTACTAGCAATTGCAAATTGGCCAACTGCTATCGTAAAAGCACTTTGTGAAGTTATCGTTCCCTTTCCATAAAAATCTGTATCTGAATTAGGTAGTACTAAATCTGCTTCCTCAACATAATAAACACTAGCACCAGGTACCCCCGGCATTGTCCTTGCTTCATAACTATGTGAAGCATTATAGGTACCAAAGAAAACAGCTGTTTGGTTATTTTCAGGTGTAGCATTAATTTTCTCTACATCAAAACTAGCTAATATTTGTTCGTTTTCACCTAATACTTCTAAAGTTAGATATTGTCTTGTTGGTGGTACTGCTCTCATAATCAAAGAATCAATCGAACCATCATTAGTAATTCCAATCGTACGATTATAGCCTTTTCCACTAGTTTTATAAACGTTTCCTTCAAATACTTGACCATTATTCGGTTGATAAGGAAGTGGATTTAAAGCATTAATATCAAAAAAATCAGCATTAACGCCAGCTAAAACAATCCATCCTGGATTTTTTTCTTCAAAATCAGCCATTAAATTACGAACGGTAGTTAGTTTCCATTTGTTATTGACAAACTTTGTCCATGGTACTACCCGGATTGTCTCATTAGATACAGTATTTAAATAATGAACAGTTTGATTATAGGTTCCTGAACGAATGGTTGTTGATGTTTTCCCCACACTGCGATAATAACTAACTCCATATCCTACGTCCATTTTATCTAACTTTTGTGTTTCATTATAGGTTGCATTTCCTGTTGTCGTTGATCCAGCTTGAACCGGAACAACCATTAATATAGAAATAACTAATACAATGATGATTTGTAATACTCTCTTTACAATTTTCATTTTTCTTCTCCCAATAAATAGTTTTCTTATGATAATTATTTTTTTTAATTGTTTTTTTCATTTTACAACATTGGAGCAAAAGCTCGCAGAATGCCAACCAATATTCTTTTCACAATATTCACTTTTTTACATTTCTCTAAGGTAATTAGTTCTGATTTCTTAATCTCCTCATCGATATCAGCCTTGATATCTAATAACGATGGTGTATTATATAATAAACAAGAAGATTCAAAATGTAAATATAAACTACGAAAATCGAGATTTGCAGAGCCGACTACTCCTAATGAATCATCAGCAATAATCGCTTTCGCATGAATAAAGCCCGGAGTATATTCATAAATCTTAACGCCTGCTTTAATTAATTCTAAATAATAGGATTGGGTAATCCAAAATACAATCCTTTTATCGGGAATGTGAGGGACGATAATCCGAACATCTACACCACTTAAAACAGCAGATTTCAAAGCAGTGATCACTTCGTTATCGATGATTAAATAAGGAGTCGTGATATAAACATATCTTTTGGCATAGGTAATTAATTTCATATACACTGTTTCCGTAACCAAATATTCTTCAAAAGGACCATCACCGAACACTTGAACGATACCTTCACCTTCTACTTTATGGTCAGCTTTGTAATTTCGATAGTTCAGTTTTTCACGAGTACAAAATTCCCACATATCGATAAATAAGTTGGTTAAGCTTAACACCGCTTCTCCTTCAATCTTAATCATCGCATCTTTCCAATAACCGAACACTTCTTTTTTATTAATGTATTCATCCCCGATATTCACTCCTCCTGTCCAACCTACTTTTCCATCGACAATCGCTATTTTTCTATGGTCACGATAATTGATACTAATTGACAGAACCGGAATCAAGGGATTAAATGTTGCTATTTTAATGCCTTCTTTGATTAATTGTTTTTTGAAATTCCGCGATAAATATTTTAGACAACCAAAGTCATCGTAAATAATTCTTATTTCCACTCCTTCAGCAATTTTTTGGAGTAAAACTTCATGAATTGCATTCCACATCTTACCCTCGGCAATGATAAAGAACTCAAGAAAAATAAACTTTTCTGCCTTCTTCAATTCTTCTATCAAGCTCGGGAAAAATTTTTCTCCTGGAGAGAGCATAGTTGTTTTTGTATTTTGCCATGCTGGCATTGTGGTCGTATTGATTAAATAATTATATATTTTTTGATGGTCATCATTATCAAAGTCCTTAAACCCTGGATTTTCCAAGTAAAAACGCTGTTTTTCTTCTTTTATCTTCTCAATTCTAGCAATGGTCTTCTTGCTCATTTTAATACGTCCAAACATAGCATAAAAGATAACTCCAACAAAAGGAACTGCCAAAATAGCGATAATCCAAGAAATCTTATATGCTGGATTAAAATCTCGATTCAAAATAGTAAAAGCAAAAAGACCGCCGATGATATTGAAAACGATATAATAAACAACTCCGCGAAAGCCAATAACAAAAATAACTGTAATTAATAAAGCGAGTTGCAGGAATAACAGTAATGTGACTATAAATAAGCGACTCAACAAAAACTTTACGATTTTTTTAAAAAACTTAATCATATTCTCCACCTAGAAAAAATATGGACATTCTATGCCCATATTTTTTTTACTTTTTATTTTTTTGCACTAATCTTTTTTAGTCGGGCAAAACGAGGTAATCCATCTTCAACTGGTGAATTAGAAGCACCTTGGATTAGTGGTAATGCATATTTATAGAAATCATCCGTCAATCCTGTATGTCCTTCTTTAATCCAGGCATCTGGGATTTTCTTCTCTGTATTTGCTGCTAGTTCTACTGGTAATAATTGATAACTAATTTTATATTCTTCACTGTTTTCATCACGAACAAAAGCAACCATTTGATCAGTATGACCTTCAACAGCATATTTAACCGCCATTTTCCCTGCGTTAAATGCTTCTTCAATATCTCTACCCGATGCAATATGTGCAGCACAACGTTGTAATAGACTAAATTCAATTGGGCGAACTTTAATTTTTGTTTTTTCACTAATAATACCAGCAAGTACCATTGCTGTTCCACCAAGTAAAGCATGACCGAATGAATCGCGCTCTAACTTTGAAGAATATTCAGAAATATATCTTCCTTCTTTGTCTTTGATTCCTTCAGAAATGGCAACCAGCACTTTGTTTTCTTTTAAAGCAGCTACCTTCATTACATCCGCAACAAACTCATCAACATCAAATGGTTGTTCTGGTAAGTAAATTAAATCTGGACCTAATCCTTTAATAGAAGCAAGAGAAGCTGAAGCGGTTAACCAACCAGCATTACGCCCCATTACTTCAACAATCGTAATCATTCCGGTATTATATACATGAGTGTCTAAATATAATTCCATCATACTAGTTGCAACATATTTTGCAGCACTTCCATAACCAGGACAATGATCTGTTCCGAATAAATCGTTATCTATTGTTTTAGGAACACCGATAACATTACAATCATATTTTTGACTCTGTAAATACTTACTAATTTTATTACAGGTATCCATAGAATCATTGCCACCGTTATAAAAGAAATAGCGGACATCGTATTTTTTAAACACCTCTAAAATTCTCTTATAGTCAGTATCATCAACATGTGATGGTTTTAACTTATATCTAACGGAACCTAAAGCAGATGAAGGAGTATTCTTTAAATACTCTAATTCCTTAATCTCTTCTTGACGGATATCTATCAATTTCTCATCCAAGATTCCTTTAATACCATGTTCAGCACCATAAATATTTGTAATTTGTTCGTGTTTCATCGCTTCTAGAAACACACCAGCAGCACTGGCATTGATTACTGCGGTAGGTCCTCCTGACTGACCGAATAAACAAGCACCTCTTAAATTTTTCATCTTATTCCTCCTGAATTCACTTTATCTATTATACACATTTTTTTCAATTATTTCAATCCTTTTTATCACTTATCAATGAAAACTGATTATTTTAATGTAAGATAAGCTACGCATTCGACGGACCGCCGAGAAACGAACCCTACTGGGAACATATCTACTTTTCAATGAGTACAGTAGCATCGTTTAACTCATATTTTATCATACTACTCTATAAGTTTTTATTAATCTTATTCCGACAAATTCTAAAATAATATTACGATAGTTTCACTTATTTTTGCTCAATAATATCTATGAATTCTTTTGGCATTTTGTTTTCAGATCTATATGTTCCATCAAGACCATTAAAGCACAGATATCTAGTGTTATAACTAATATAAAAATTTATACCTGCTTCTAGTCCATCTATATCACTGTGCAATACATAAGCATCATCTTTTAGTTCTGATGGTGGCCATGCTGATAAGAATTCAGCGTTAATATCAAAATCAACTTTCACATATTTACAATCTAAATATTCATAAACTTCATCTGATATAGGTCAAGCATGACTCTGATAAACACTTTCAGAAGCCATAATAGAGTTAAGACTTGATACTTCAAAACCACTTGCTTCTTTAAGAGAATATGTCTTTGTACTAGAACATGAAGTCAGGAAAATAACAATTATTAATGATAAGATAAATAATAATTTTCTCATTTTATTTTCCAATACCCTGTCTTATTTGAGCCTATTCTTTCAATCAATCCTAATTCAACAAGCTTTTTAATGCCACGTTGTATTGTAATTATTGATTTATTTAATTCTTTTGCGGTATCTTTTGCATTATTAATTATCTTTTTTTCTAATATATGTTCATATATTTGAAGTTCAGATCCCGTTAACTTTTCTTTTATTCTATCATTTGTTCTATCATTTTGATGTAATAATGATGTAATATTTCTTTCAAAAGTGAAAGCAAACCCCAATCCCTCATTTGTATATGAGTACTTAACATCATTTAAATTGCATAAATCAAACACCCTTTTAAATCCAGTACCAAATGCTTCAATAGTTTTATTCTTATATAAAGTTAGCGCAATTAGAGGATTACGAAGTTTTGAACCAATTATACCCTTAGCAAATTCTTTTGGATCTTTATTTAGAGCAATTGTACCAGGATTATATATTCTTAAATAATGAGGACTTATTGTTATCTCATTATAATCGCCATCATTTACTCTCATATGGGCAAAACTATTAACAACAATCTCTCTAATGGCTTCAAGAGGAATTTCAGGTTTTTCAACACGCTCTATTCCCACAATTATTGCATTAAAATTTATTGAAGCCAAAATGTAATTATAGGCTTCTTCTATACATTCAAAAATATTACCTTGATAGTGGCGATTATCAATAAATGTAATTCTTTCATCTGTTGCATATCTTGCAAAT